>Ga0207753_1000345_pt1 | contig 18392 bp, 14 predicted proteins | sample PonA233FremontCA_2_FD_187273 | JGI IMG/M metagenome (GOLD analysis project Ga0207753, IMG submission 187273) | Salt pond sediment microbial community from Fremont, CA, USA - Pond A23 Sediment 3 (SPAdes) | ecosystem: Environmental > Aquatic > Non-marine Saline and Alkaline > Saline | place: USA... | reverse complement strand
CTGCTCGTCTGCTACAGGGTGTGTCTCTCCGTACCACCGCGGCGGGTCGTAGCCGTGCCCGCCCCACGGGTGGCAGCGAAGAAGCCGGTGGACGGCGAGCACGAGGCCCTTCAGCACGCCGTATTCCCGAACCGCCTGGATCGCGTAATTGGAGCAGGTGGGATGGAACCGGCACGTACGGCCCAGGTGAGGAGACAGCAGGAGCTGGTACGCCCGCACCAGTCCGATGAAGAGGAGACGCGGGGCCCGAAGTAGAAATGAGAAGACGCGGCGCATCGGGGCGACGAAAAAGGAGTCAGCAGCGCTTACAGAACAGAAAACACGGGAAAGAAGTTCAGTGCCACAGTCCGTGTTGCTTTTCCTGAAAGTGTCGTCTCCATGCCCAGCCCGACTGCCCTTCTCGACGCCGTCACCTTCAACGACGACGGCCTCGTCCCCGCCATCGTGCAGGACGCCGAGACCGACCAGGTGCTCATGATGGCATACATGACGGCCGAGACCCTTCAAGAGACCCTCGACACAGGCCGGATGGTCTACTGGAGCCGCTCGCGACAGGAGCGGTGGGTGAAGGGGCAGACGAGCGGCCACACGCAGAGCGTAGAGGCGGTCCGGCTCGACTGCGACGGCGACACGCTGCTCTTCAAGGTGCAGCAGGAGGGCGGGGCGTGCCACACGGGCTTTCGGTCCTGCTTTCACCGCCGGGGCGACGGCGATGGCTGGACGGTCGACGGCGAGAAGGTGTTCGACCCCGGCGCAGTGTACGAATAAGGCCCCGACGTTCGGTTCCTCCCGGGGACGAGGGCTACCCCTACAGGTCCTCCGGGACCTCCTCGGGAATCGACCACAAGTAAATCGTGTCGCCCTCCAGGTCGACCGTCCGGTCCGGAGCCCACCGACCCATGTCAAAGTCGTGGGACACCACCGGTGTGCCGGGGGAGAGCTGTTCAAACAAGATGGGGCGGAGCTTCTGGTTGACCGACGGCAGCAGGTACAAGGTCACCACCGTGGCCTCGCTAATATCGGCCGTGAACAGGTCGCCCTGCCGGAACTCGACGAGGTTGGCCACGCCGGCCTCCTCGGCGTTCTTGCGGGCCTTCTCCACGAGGTCGGGGTCGATCTCGATGCCGACGCCGCGTGCCCCATGCTTCCGCGCCGCACGAATAACGATGCGCCCGTCCCCACTCCCGAGATCGTAGACGACGTCCGTCTCGTCCACGGTGGCCAGCGCCAGCATGCGGTCGACGACCGGTTCCGGGGTTGGCACGTAGGGCACGTCCGACTCCCGTTCGGGCGGCGTCAGCTCCGGCAGCGCCGTGTCTTCGGTCGTGTCTGTTTGCTGGGCGTGCCCGGCCTGGAGACTGCTGCCCAGCAGAAGGCCGAGCCCAAGCAGGGCGAGCGAGAGGAATCGGAGAGAAGACATCGGGGGCCGAACAATGAATGGAAAGAAGAAGCGGACGAGGGAGAAGAAGACGTCAGGAGGAGGCGTCGAGGGAGCGAGGCTCCCGCAGGGCCAGCAGCGGCAGCCCCCCCAGCAGCACCCCGACGCCCAGCAGGGCACCGGTGCCGGTATAGGCCACGCTGGACCAGAGCATATACACGCAGGCCGCGCAGAAGAGGAGCGGAGTCACGGGGTACAGCGGAACCCGGAAGGGACGAGACACCTCGGGTTCGGTCCAGCGGAGAACAAAGAGGGCCGCGCCGGCCAGCCCGAAAAACAGCCAAAACACGGGGGCGGTGTAGTCCACCATCGCCTCGAAGCCCTGCCGGGTGGAGGCGCCTACGCCCACGAGCCCAAGCGCGATGCCGCCCTGGACGAGAAGGGCATTCGCGGGGGTCTCGGCGTTCTCGTTCCAGTGACCCAGGAAGCGAAAGAGGCGAAAGTCTCGCCCGAGCGCAAAGCTGGTCCGGGCCCCGGTGAAGATGGTGGCGTTCGTGGAGCTGAGGGCGGCCGCCACGACCAACAGGCTGATGAGCTGGGCCCCCGGCGTCCCGAGCGCAGCCCTCATCAGATCGGCCGCGACGACCTGGGATTCGGCCATCCCGGCCTGGCCGAGCCCCTGGAGGTATGCCCAGTTCACCAGCAGGTAGAGCCCCATGATCAGGCCAAGGCTCGCGAACAGCCCCTGCGTCATGTTGCGCCGGAGGTCACGAACTTCGGCCGAAAGGTAGGCCGCCTCGTTCCACCCCCCGTAGGTCAGAAGCACGAAGACCATGGCCATCCCGAAGCTGCCGGTACCGCTCCCCGACGACCCGGAGGCAGCCGAAGACACGGTCGACTCCGGAATAAGGAACAGGCCCGCCCCGACGATGACGAGCAGCCCAATAATCGTGGCGATGGTGAGGCCCCGCTGCACATGCTTGCCCTGCCGCACGCCCACCACGTTGAGCAGCGTGAGGCCGGCGACGGCTAGGGCGGCGTAGATGGACGGTGAGTATGAGCCCAGGGACCACAGTTCAGTGGCGTAGTCGCCAAACACGAAGGCCAGCAGGGCGATAGAACCGGTCTGAATCACCACCAAGCGTGCCCACGCAAACAGGAAGGCCACCCAGTCCCCGAAGGCCCGCTGGAAGTAAAAATAGTCCCCGCCCGCATGGGGGTATGCCGTGGTCAGTTCGGCGTAACAGAGGGCGCCCACGATCGACACGCCGCCCCCCAGTGCCCAGGCAAGCAACATGATCCAGCCGCTGCCGGTATTTCCGGCCACGAGAGCGGGCGTCTCGAAGACGCTGGCCCCAATTACGACCCCGACCGTGAGGGCGATGACATCGACAGTCGAAAGGCTAGACGCCAGCTGTGTTTGGGAGGAGTCGTCCATGAAGGAGACCCGAACAGGGAATCGAGAAAGCCAGCGTGCCTCAGAACGCCAATGTCGATCAGTCGGCGCGAGGCCGGATCTTTGGGGCCGACGGAGTTCTGAGGCAAAATTCGCGGTCCCTACGGATGCGGGGCGGGGGACGTTCGCCGCGTGGGAGCGCTCGATCCGTATGTCCGAGGTCGGGCAGCCGACCGTGAAAAAGTCCGCTCGAACCTCTATTTTGTGTGCCAATCGCTACTTGCGCCAATGCAGCCGAACAATGTTTGACGACCGGCGCCACGTATTTACGCTGTTGGGACAGGCCCTCGGGGCGATTCTGCTCTGTGAGGGCGTAGGCCTTCTGGCCGCGTGGGCCACCCAGACCTCCGTCACCACCTGGTACCCGACCCTCGCCAAGCCAAGCTTTACGCCGCCCAATTGGGTGTTCGCCCCGGCCTGGACCACGCTGTACGCCCTCATGGGCATTGCCGCGTTCCTGGTGTGGCGTTGCGGCCCGGATCGCGTCCGCGTCCGAACGGCCCTCACGGCGTTCGGCCTCCAACTCGCCGCCAACGCCGGGTGGTCGTTTGCCTTCTTCGGCGCCCGGTCGCCCGCCCTCGGGCTCGTCGTCATTTTGGGGCTGTGGGGGCTGCTGGCCTGGACCATGGACCGCTTCTTCCGCGTGCGGCCGGTCGCCGGGTGGCTGCTGGTGCCGTACCTCGCGTGGGTGACCTATGCCCTTGCTCTCAACGTGGCCATCTGGGGCATGAACGGATGAGGCGTGGCCACGGTGTCTACGCAGAGGTGGGCACGCTCGCCGTCTTCGAGGGCTCCGGCGAATCGTCCGCGTCGGCGGCGCGGTCTTCGGCCCAGTTGGCGAGGGCGCGGAGCTGGCCCGCAAATAGGGGACGGTGTACCCATCGGACCAGTGCCCCGTACAGCGTCCCGGTCAGCCCCTTGGGCTCAAAGAAAACCGTCTGCGTGATGCGGCTCCGGGTGTCGGTGTCTTCGTGGGGGGAGACCTTGAATTGCAGCCAGGCGCGGCCGGGAAGCCGCATCTCCGCCCGCAGGCGGAGCAGCTTGTTCTCCTCACGGGTCTCCACGCGCCAAAAGTCGACCGTGTCGCCGACGCGAAGGGTTTCGGGGTCTCGCCGCCCGTAGCGAAAGCCGACCCCGCCCACCAACTGGTCGATCCAGCCGCGCAGCCGCCACAGGGCGTTCCCGTAGAGCCATCCGGTATCGCCGCCCAGTCGTTCGATGGTGTCGAAGACGAGGGCCGGAGGGGCCTCCACGTTCACTGCGCGCTCCTCACGATAGAGGCCCTCGCTGATCTCCAGTCGCGTCGAGGGGGCTTCGTCGGGCACTGAGGAAACAGCGCTGTTCCAGACGGTCGGAATGGTTCCGGCCTCCGCCCGTCGCAGGGCGAGCCGCAACGCTGCCTCGAAAGACATGGGATCGATGTCCGGGAAGAGGGACCGCGCCTTCTCAGGGTCGTCGACCACCACCTCGTTGTCGAGGCCCTCGATGAGCGGACGGGCGATGCTGTTCGAGACCGGGGTGACGAAGCCGATCCAGTGCGACGACAGCCGAGGGGTGAGGAACGGCACGTTCACCACCCACCGCTTGAGGCCCCGCACGTCGGCGTAGATCTTGAACATCTCGGCGTAGGTAAACACGTCGGATCCCCCAATCTCGACGATTTCTCCGGCACTGTCCGGCTGCTGGAGCGCCGCAACCAGGTACTGGAGCACGTTTCGGATGGCGATCGGCTGCGTCGGGGTGTGCACCCACCGAGGGCAGATCATAAGGGGCACCCGTTCGGTCAGGTAGCGGACCAGCTCGAACGACAGGCTTCCCGAGCCAACGATCTGGGCGGCGCGAAATTCCGTGACGGGCACCGACCCATCCCGCAACACCTTGCCCGTTTCGATGCGGCTCTGGAGGTGCTTCGACTGTCGTTCGCCCTTCGGCCGCATGCCGCCCAGGTAGACGATCCGCTGCACGCCGGCCCCTTCGGCGGCGCGCCGGACGTTGGTAGCCGCGCGTCGGTCTCGGTCCTCAAACGCGTCTTCCCCGGCCCCGAGCGAGTGGATGAGGTAATAGACGGCGTCCACGTCCTCCATGGCGGGCGGCACCGTGTCGGCCTCCAGGGCGTCGCCCACCGCCACGTCCACGTCGTCGCTCCAGGGCTGGGCCTCGAGGCGCTCGGCGCTCCGCACGAAGCAGCGGACCGAATACCCTTCGCGGAGTAGGCAGGGAACGAGGCGCCCCCCCACGTAGCCAGTGGCGCCAGTAACAAGGACAGTCGAAGGGGTGGAAGACATGAAGGAAAGGGGATATGAAGGTCGTTTTGTGGCTCCCTGTACGGACCAGGAAGAAAATAGATTGCGAGTACGTGTGCCGCCGGACTGCCACGGGGGCTTCCCATTACGAGAACGTTTCACCTGGAGGCGGAAACCAGAGATCCCCTATGGACTTCCATGTGGACGAACCTCGGCCAAATGCAAGTCCCGAGGTCAACTTTTCTCCACACATCCCAAAACGACCCAGTACGTAGCTATGGCTGAAGTAGATGACACCAAAACGTGGCCGGAGCTTGCCATCGGTCTATACGACAAGCTCACCGGCCGTGGTGCGCAAATTACTTACGAGTTTGATGACTTCGACCTTTACGTCCCGAGCAAGGTTGGCGACGATGCCCGGCACGCGCATTGGAATATGGACGGGACCCTAAAGATTCGGACGAAAGACAACGAATCGTAAATCCGTTCTCAACGCGTCTGTACTGTCAGGTCGGCGCGGCGGGGAGGTGTGTGCCCCATGCTGACGTGATGGCCCCCGTCGGGGCCGGCTTGACGTGCTGAAGTTGTCTCCTCGTGGCTCGCACGCCCCGGCCATCCGGCCGAATCTACCACGAGTGCACGATCATCCCGAATGAACCCTGGGGTGTGGCACCGCGGCCACGAAAAGACCCTCCTTCACTTCCAGTCTGCCTCGCGTCCGGCAGTTGACCGGGCCCATCAGTAGCAGGCGCTGGCCAATCCCTCACGTCCGACATGGCACTCCCCCTAGAAATTCTCGCCGACCTCCAGTTGGCCGTCGACGGAGAAGACATCGACATTCGGGGGACTGGAGACCAGGTCGTCGTGGACTTGTCGAGCCTCCGCGCCGGACGCCGTCTCTTGGCCTCGGGGCCGTTTACGTCCGGCCAGCAGGCCCGGGCGACCGGCCGCATCCACGAAGCTCTCCGCATCTCGGGCATTACCCTGGAGGTTCGACTGCGGGGAGATCCGGTGGCTCGTCTTGGGGCGGGGGCCCAGCCCGGAGCAATGGGACGCTTTCTGAACCTCGACGGCATCGAGCTGCAGCCTGCGCGTCCGCTGCGCGCGGCCCTTCGACGCCGACCCGTGCTCACGGCGCTGGTGGTGGGAGGGCTGCTCGCAGGGCTGGGATGGTGGCTGTTCCGACGCGGCGAGTCGTAACGGGGCCCGCATAGGCCCAACCAATGGCGCACCGGGGCCCGCACGGGCCCAACCGATGGCAACGCATCCGTTTCGACGCTGACTCGCCCGTCCCAGCCCATGGTGTGCCGCCTCTCCGTTGTTGCCGCGATCGGCCTGGTCCTCTCGGCCGGTCTTTTCGTAGGGTGCACCCGCCCGTCCACCTCGTCTGAGACCGCGCCAGCCCCCATCACGGCCCCCGCGTACCTCACGGCGGATGTCTGGGACGACGGCCAGGCGGAGGTCGCGTTCTACCGCGTGGAGCGCACCCGCGATCAGTACGGCCGGGCCAACGCGCAGCAGTTCGTGGCGGGGACGTACCTCGTCAAGCACCGCTTCAGCCCGACCGACATGGCGAAGGTCACCGATGGGACCGGCGTCTCGTCCTTTAAATACGCCCTGTTTTACGAACTGGAGAGTGGCTCCTACCAGTACAAGCGCAACTGGGTCGTCAACGCGCGGCAGAAAGACCTTCGGCCCTTCAAGCAGTCGTTTACGAGCTTCGACTGGTGCTCGAACCTCTACCGCGAACTGGCCTTTCCGCCCGGCGGGCCGGTGGAGGTGCGCACCCGAAGCGATGACTACGGCAACCGGCGTGCCTCCTTTTCGCAGCGCCCGAACACGTACCCGCCGGCCCAGCTTCCGTTGCTGATCCGAGGCCTCGACTTTGGGGCCACCGACACCCTTTCTTTTTCGGTTCCCGTTGCGGACAGCAGCGCGCACGTCTCGGCCCGGGCGGTCCGGGCCGGGGGCGAGACCGTAGAGACCGGGGCGGGCGCCTACGACACCGATCGCATCGTTGTCCGCTACGAGGCCCCGGTGCCGTCCCCCATTGCGGAGGAGAGCGACACGACCGAGATCTACTGGCGGGGCACGGGGCCCGAGCGACTGCTCGTCCAGATGCGGGCGGGAGAAGGGCGATACCGGATGGCACTGGTTGAGCACCTTCGCACTCCCTACTGGGAGGAAAACCTGTGGCCCCGACTGGCCCGCATTGAAGAGCGTCCCTGAGCGAACGGCTTCTCTTGTAGCGCCCCTCACTTTCATCTCCGAGTGCGGACATCAGAGCAGTCGCCTCGTTTCTCGCTCGGGGCCTGCCCAAGTGACCCCGCAGAGCACCCGCCCCGTTGATGCCTGAAGGCTCCGGGCGCCGGTCTGTGCAGGTGGGGCAGGGGAACCATGGACCAGCACGTGGCCGTTCATGCGGTCCACATCTCGAGAGCAATCTTGCCAGTCGCATGAAGCGATCACTCCGTGTCGGGTCCGTGGCCGGGATAGGGATATTCCTGCACTGGACCTTCCTTCTGCTCATCGCCGCGATCTTCGCGTATTACTACGTCCAGAGCCAGAGCCTGGGCGCGGCCCTCTCGGGCATGGGGCTCATCCTTGGGGTGTTCCTCTGCGTAATCCTCCACGAACTGGGGCATGCCCTCACCGCGCGCCGCTTCGGGGTCCCTACGCGGAGCATTACGCTCTATCCGATTGGGGGACTGGCACGGCTGGAGCGCATCCCGTCTGAGCCGATGAAGGAGTTTTGGATTGCCATCGGGGGGCCGGCGGTGAACGTCGTAATCGCCATCGGGCTCGCGTTTATCCTACTCCTGACTGGGGGCACCCTCGCGCCGGAAGCGCTGCAGGCCCCCGGCAGCCACGCGCTGGCGTCTCTGATGTGGATTAACGCCGTGTTGGCGATGTTCAACATGCTTCCCGCCTTCCCGATGGACGGGGGGCGCGTGCTGCGGGCCCTCCTGGCGCTCCGCTGGGACTACGCCCAGGCGACCCAGACGGCCGCGAACGTGGGGCAGGCCATGGCGGTCCTGTTCGGGCTCGTCGGAATCATGACGTGGAATCCCGTCCTCCTGTTCATTGCCTTGTTCGTGTACGTCGGGGCCCAGCAGGAGTCGAAGCAGGCCATGTACCGGGCCTTCACTGAAGGCACGCCGGTGCGGGAGGCAATGGTGACCCGGTTCACGACCCTGGCGGTCGAGGATACCCTCGACGACGCCATAGACGCGCTTCTGGCCGGCACCGACCACGACTTTCCAGTGCTGGAAGAGGGGGGCGTCGTGGGCGTCCTCCGTCGCAAGCAGCTCATCGAGGCCCTCTCTGAACGCGGTCGTGATACGCCCGTCGGTGAGATCGCGGATCCGGACTGCTTTACCACGGCCCCGAGCGCTCCGCTCGATGAGGTGTTTCAGCAGATGAATGCGCGGAGCTGCTCGACCGTACCGGTGGTGGAAGGGGGACGGCTCGTGGGGCTCCTGACCCTCGAGAACGTAGGAGAGCTTATCATGGTGTCGAGCGCCCTGGAAACGCGGCCCCACCCGCGGGTGTCCCGCGATCAGCTCTCTGAGGGCCCGCTACGAGAGCGCCCGAACGGGAGGACGTCGTCGTCCGGGTCCACCTCCGTCCCGTGAAGACTTCTGGGGGAATCGGGCGGCGCTGCCTCTGGTCGTGCATTTCCACCCGGACTCTTCTAGGTTTGGGGCGGCATTGGTCTCACAGCAGCCGTCCGGCGCATGAGACCCGCATCGCATGCACTGTTTCCCCATCGATCCTGAAGCATGGACCGCCGAACCAAAATTGTATGCACGCTGGGCCCGGCGACCACGGATCCGGAAACGCTCCGTCGTCTCGTCGTGGCGGGGATGGACGTGGCTCGTATGAACTTCTCACACGGCACCCACGACGAGCACCGGGAGCGCGTCGAGGCCGTTCGGGAGGTCGCCGGGGCTGAAGGCGAGAGGGTGACCGTGCTACAAGACCTACAGGGCCCCAAAATTCGGGTGGGGAAGGTTCAGAACGATTCAGTGATGCTGACGGAGGGCAGCGAGGTGTTGGTGACCACCGATGCCCCCCGAGAAAGCACGAGTGAGCACATTTTCATCGACTACGACGCCCTGGCCCGAGACGCCCGGGAGGGCGAGCGCATCCTGATTGATGACGGGCTGCTCGAGCTTCGAGTGATTGAGGCGGAAAACTCGCAGCTTCGGACGACGGTGGTCGAGGGCGGGCCGCTGCGGTCCCGGAAAGGTGTGAACCTGCCCGACTTGCAGACGTCTACGCCGCCGATGACGGAGAAGGACCTGAAGGATCTGGAGCTCGGGCTTGAACTGGGGGTCGATGTCGTGGCGCTTTCCTTCGTGCAGGAGCGCTCCGACGTGGAGGCGCTGGTCCACCGGATCGAAGAAACGGGCGAGAAGACCGGCGTGATCGCCAAGATTGAAAAGCCCCAAGCCGTCCGCAACATCGACGAGATCCTGGAGGTGGTGGACGGCATCATGGTGGCCCGGGGCGACCTTGGCATCGAGATGCCGATGGAGGAGGTGCCCGGCACGCAGAAGCGCCTCATCCGCAAAAGCATGGCCGCGGCCAAGCCCGTGATCACGGCCACGCAGATGCTCGAGAGCATGGTGGAGGATCCGCGACCGACCCGTGCAGAGGCGAGCGATGTGGCCAACGCGGTGCTCGACGGCAGCGACGCGGTGATGCTGTCTGCCGAGACGGCGGTGGGAAATCATCCGGTTCGGGTCGTGGAATCCATGAATCAGATCATCCGCCAGGCCGAGTCCTACTGGCAAGAGCAGCGGCGGGCCCTCACCATGACCCCCGACTACTTCGAAGAGGGGGCGAACGTGACGGACAGCGTCAGCTTTACGGCCTGTCGCCTCGGTGAGCAGGTGGGGGCAAAGGCCATCTGTTGCCTGACCAACTCAGGCGCGACCGCTCGTTCCATCGCCCGGCACCGGCCCAGCATGCCCATCTATGCCTTTACCGACAACAAACGGGTGGTCGCGCAGCTCGGCAGCCTCTGGGGCACGGACGCCTTCTATATTCCCTTCCAACAAGATACCGACCAGGGCATTGCACGCGTCCACAGCGTGCTGCACGAGTACGACCTTGTAGAGCCGGGCAGCAAGGTGGTGTTGACTGTCGGAATGCCGCTGCCCGCCCGGGGGCGCACCAACACTGTCCACGTGAGCACGGTGTAGCGGAGGGGGCAGTCCGGCAGGAACGGATCTCGTGGCGGCCGGCCCCCATTGCAGAAGCCAGCGCATCCCTTCTCCTTTTCCCGACGCGACAGGCGTGTCGCCATGGGTCGCTTTTTTCGCCGGGCGCGAGCATGCGGTTGGGGACTCTTCCGCGTCGTGCTTCTCCTTTCCGTGGCCGGACTGGCAATGAGCTGTGGGCGCGGCACGTTTGTCGGGCGCCAGTACGATGACTTTACGGCCTATTACAATGCCTTCTACAACGCAAACCAAGCCTTTGAGGCCGGGCTCGAATCGGTCACGGAATCCGGAGGGGACATCGACCGGGGGCGCTATATTCCTGTGTTTCCGACCCCGCAGGGCGGGTCCGGAGAGTCGTCCTTCGAGAAGGCGATTCAGAAAAGCGCGGACCTGCTCCGAGAGAACCCGGACTCGAAATGGGTGGACGACGCGCTGCTTCTGATTGGGCGGGCTCGGTACTATCAACAGAACTACGTCGGGGCGGCCCAAAAATTCCGAGAGGTGGTTGCGCTGGGGGCGGAGCGCGAAGGGGAGGCAAGGTTTCGGCTGGCACAGACACTCGTGGCGGCGGATCGATACACGGAGGCTGCCGAGGCCTTGCGGTCGGGGTTGGAGCAGGGGGCGGACTACGGCACGTGGACGGCCCGGATGCGACTCGCGCGCGGCGAGCTTCTCGTGCGCCAAGAGAACTGGAAGGAGGCGGAGCAGGCCCTTGCACGCGGCCTGACCGACGAACTCCCGGACGACACAGGGGCACGCGCTGCGTTTCTGCTGGGGCAGGTGCGCGAGACCCTGGAGGACTTCGATGGGGCCCGGGTGGCGTACCGGCAGGTCCTGGACTACGATCCGACCTATTCCTTGGAGTTTGCGGCGCGGTTGGGGGGCATCGAGATGCGGGGCCTGGAGGGCCGTCCGGAAGAGGCGCTGGAGCGGCTCGAATCGTTGGAACGAGCCGATAATACGAGTGAGATGCGTGGGCAGATTGCACGGGTCCGGGCGCAACTGTTCGAGGAGCAGGGGCGCCCCGAGCGTGCGAAGCGAGCGCTGACGGACGGGCTACGCGGGGCGGAGGCCCCCACGGGGACGGTCCAAGGGCGCCTTCATTACGACCTGGCGGCGCTCTACCGCGACACCTACGAGGACTACACGCGGGCCGCGGCGCATTTTGATACGGCCTCCACCACCCTCTCGTCCGGCGGCGGGCGCGACACCGAAAGCGATGCGGTGAGGCAAGCGCTTCCCCGGGCGCCCTCCGACGCTGCGGCCCAGGCGGATCGCTTTCGAGGACTCGCGGACCGCTCGCAGGCCGTAGCCCGAATGGACTCGCTCCTGCGCCTGGGCCGGATGCCTCCCGCTGAGTTTCAGACAACGGTGGAAGAGATCCGGCAGCAGCAACTGAAGGAGCGAGCGCGGGAGACGCAGGCCCGTGAGCGTGGCCGGCAGCAGTTCCGAGGACGGAGACAGGGGGAGACGCAGGGGGCGACGGCCCCCCCGGCCCGGCAGAACGCCGTCGAGACCCGAGAGGGCGATGCGGGCTTTCTTTTTCATCGGGATCCAACCCTCGTGCAGCAAGGGCGTCGCCAGTTCGAGCAGACGTGGGGAAACCGCCCCCTCGTGGACGACTGGCGTCGGGGCGAAGCCATCCAGGGACAGAGCGCACCGGCAACCGCCGAGGAGGGGGAGGGAACGCAAGAGACGGGTCCCTCTGCAGCGCCGACCTCGTCGGAGGGGATCGTCGACGTGTCGGACGTGCCGCGTGACTCTGCGAGCCAGGCAGACATGGAGTCGCAACGGGCCACCGCCCGGTACGAACTCGCCAACGCCCTCTTCCGGGCGGCCGGGCGTCCGGATTCGTCCGAAACGTGGTTTCTGCTGGTGCTGGGAGAGAACAAGGAGCACCCCGTCGCAAGAAAAGCGCTCTACGGCCTGGCACAGGTGCATCAGGCGCAGGGCGACACGACCGCCGCCCACCAGGCGTATCGTCACCTCATCCGGGAGCATCCCGGCACGCCCTACGCCCGGCGCGCTCGCCAGCAGCTCGGTCTGAAGCAGGCCGAAGCCACCTCGGGGGGCGAAAAATCCCGAGCCGACTCGGCGTATGCTCTAGCCTACCAGACCTGGCAGGGGGGCGACCCTGAAGCTGCCTTCGACGAATTCCTGCGTGTGGCGAGGGCCCACCCCAAGTCGTCCACCGCGCCCCGGGCCCTTTTGGCCGCTGGGGCCGTGTACCACCGCTCAGCACGACAGGACCCCGGCAGTCGCCTTCAGGCCCAACTCAAACAATACGTCGATTCGTTGAAGCACTGGGGCACCCGTCTTCCTAGCGATTCGACGGCGAGGCCCGACCCCGATACGACGGCGAGCCGGGAGACAGGGGCCTCGGCGTCTCCATCCCCGGAATTAGCAACCCGGCTCCGCAGGCCGCGACGAGTCACCGATACGACCGCCCGTCGGCAGGGCGCCCGCGTGCGGGCTGACACGGGGCGGGTTGATTCTGCCAACGCAGAGGGCTCAGATCCAAGCCCACAGGCGGACGTGGAAATGAGTTCACAAACCGCTCCCCGGGAGGCAGACTCGGCAGTCATGCAGGGAGGGGCTCGTCCCTCGCGCCGCCCCGATAGCACAGCCGACGGACGCCCGGCCTCCTTTCCGGATACAACAGGCCGCACGGGAATGGAGTCGGGCCCCAATCGCACGGCACTGGCGCCGGACTCGGGCCGTGCGGACACGAGCGACGGGGCCCCCAGTCCCCTCGAAGAGCTTCTCTCGTACTTGACGGAGCAGTATTCGGACACTCCCGCTGCAGCCCGGGCACAGAAACTTCTCAGCTACCTGGAGCGACAACGCATGGCGCCAGATTCGACTGCTACCGACTCGTTGGGAGCGACGAATCCTCCCTCGACGAGGGCATCGCCGAAGTCCACTGCGCCGTCGGCTCAGGATTCTGTACGTACGGCCGGCGCGGCATCCGCAGATTCGCTGAACGGGTCGCAGGATTCGCGCCTTGAGGTCCCGAGTGCCGACTCGTCTCTGCGCGACACCAGTGATCAGGCCTCCGCCTCGATGCCGGAGGCTGAGGCGACGCGTGCCACACAACGGGATTCCGCAGCGATGGAGGGGCGCTGGGCCATCGTCGTGGCCTCCAAAACCACCCGCTCGGAAGCCCAAGAAATTGCATCGACGTACGAGACCCAGTTTGATGCAGTGGAGGTCCTCACTGCCTCGGTGGACGGGACTTCTCGGTACCGAGTGGCGGTTGGCCGATATGGTTCCCTTGCGGGTGCGAAAAAGGCCCTTGATGAAGACATTTCGGAACTGCCGTCCAGCGCATGGGTGATCGAGTTCCCACAGAACGAGGCTGGGTCGCCCTGAATCCTGATTCCGGGGGTGTCGCGCCGGTCCGTTCGGGGAGGCGCCCGATAAGTGGCCCCGGATCCGCGCATGGCAGCGTTCAGCCCGGAGATTCGGGAGAGCCTTGCTTGGGTCCCATTTTCCCTAGATCGTACACCACACTCCTTCTGCCTTATGTCGACGTCGCGCGAGCGTCCGTCATCGGGGACAGACGCCAACCCGTCCCAAGATGCCTCTGGGCCAGAGCGGGGTGGGTCGGTTCTGCGTTCGCGGTACGCACTCTGGATCGGAGGGGCCATCGGCCTCGCCCTCCTTGTGCACTTTGGAATCAAGTGGCAGAATGCAACCGCCCCCAGCACCCTCGAGTACAGCACGTTCCTCGAGCATGTTGAGGCCGGGTACGTCGAGCGGGTCGAGATCGTGAATGGCGTGCGGGTTGAAGGGGTCTACACAGCTTCTGCGGTGGAAAATGGTCGGGTTGATCTGCGACCGGCGCCCGATGGATTCATGGGCGCGGTGGCCGAGCGCCCCCGACGCGCGTTCCTATCCCATAAGCCCCGCACGCACGAACTGACGGCGCTTCTGCGCCGCCACAACGAGGCGGCAGCGGAAGCGGGGAAGTCCCCCGTCACGTTTGCGGCCACGCAGGAGGACGACTGGGTCGGAACCCTACTCCTCTGGGGCCTTCCACTCGGGCTCATTGTTGGCCTTTGGGCGTTCTTCATGCGACAGATGGCGACGGAGCGGCATCGAGAGCAGCTCGGAAACGATGCGGCGGCACTGTTCAGCGAAGCGGATGGCGATCGTGTCACCTTCGACGACGTGGCCGGCCTCGATGAGCCCAAGGAGGAGGTCGCCGAGATCGTCGAGTTTTTGCGGCGCCCGCAGAAGTTTACGCGGCTGGGCGGGGCCCTGCCGACCGGGGTTCTGCTGGTGGGACCGCCCGGCACCGGCAAAACCCTCTTGGCAAAGGCCGTGGCCGGCGAGGCGGGGGTGCCGTTCTTTTCCATCTCGGGGTCGGACTTTATGGAGATGTTCGTGGGCGTGGGGGCGAGTCGGGTGCGGGACCTCTTCGACCATGCCAAAGAGCAGGCCCCCTGCATCATCTTCATCGACGAGGTGGACGCCGTCGGGCGCACGCGAGGCGGACAGGGCGGCGCAGGGACCGGAGAGCGCGACAATACCCTGAATCAGCTGCTCGTCGAGATGGACGGGTTCGGGTCCGATGAAGGGGTGGTCATCATGGCCGCCACCAACCGGCCCGACGTGCTCGACTCGGCCCTTCTGCGTCCGGGGCGGTTCGACCGGCAGATCGCAATCCACACGCCCGACCGTCGCGAGCGGGCAGACATCTTCCGGGTGCACGTGCAGAACCTGCGGCTAGACCGGTCGGTCGACGTCGAGGTGCTGGCTCGGCAGACGCCCGGCTTCGCCGGGGCCGAGATTGCAAACGTCTGCAACGAGGCGGCCCTGCTGGCGGCGCGGAAGGACGAAGGAGCCATTCGGATGGAGGATTTTGAGCACGCCCTCGATCGTGTGATTGCAGGGCTGGAGAAGAGCAACAAGCTCATTTCACCGGAGGAGCGACGAGTGATTGCCCACCACGAGTCGGGACACGCCATTGTTGGGTGGTTCCTCGAGCATACCGACCCTCTCGTGAAGGTCTCCATCGTGCCCCGGGGCGTATCCGCGCTCGGTCACGCGCAGTACCTCCCCGAAGAGCGAGACCTGCATTCGAAAGAGGCGCTCATGGACCGCATGACGATGGCCCTTGGGGGGCGCGTGGCCGAAGAACTCGTCATTGGGCGGGCAACAACCGGCGCGCAGGACGACCTAGAGCGGGTTACGAAGATGGCCTACGCCATGGTGGTGGACTACGGAATGAGCGACCGGATTGGCCCCCTCAGCTACAATCGATCCCAGCGGCGGGACAACGGGTCGTTTCTTGGCAAGCCCTACTCGGACGCCATGGCCGAAGCCATCGACGAGGAGGTCGCGGCCCTCGTCTCCGAAGCGCGAAGCCGGGCGGCCGACCTCCTACGGGACAAGCAGCCCTTGCTCGACGAGATGGCCGAGACGCTTTTACAAGAAGAGGTGCTCGGCGCGGAAGCGCTCGTGGCCCTTCTCGGGGAGCCGCCCCACGGCGGATACGCACCAGTCGAAAATCTCAGCGAACGCTCCCACCAGTAACCGGCGGGAAAAAGAAAGCGTCCCGAGCGCGGCAAGGCGCGATGGAAGTTCGTCTGAATCCGACGAAGTGGCACGGTGTGGAGAAACCCGCACGAACAGTGCTCCGTAGAGCTCCTCTGAAGAAAGCAAAGCAAGACGGACGTCGCAAAAGAAGCCCGTTGGGCGAGTTTTGCTCGCCCTCTCTTTTGCTCCGTATCTGCAAAAAAGATTGATCAATCGATATAGGGCAACGTACCAGCCTGCGAGGCCTCGGCAAAATTTTCCCGGGGAAAGAAGGCAGAGGCTTCTTTTCATTCCTTCTTTGTGCTGCATACAGGACCTTAGCTACAGAGGAAAAGGTATTCAACGAGTGTGCGCATTACAGGGTGCTGCCAGTGCGCGTCCACGGCGTCCTTCCGACATCGTCTTGACAAACGACCAACACTGACGTGCCGACGACTCAACAGCTGATCCGAAAAGGGCGAAAGTCTGAAGAGGAGACGAGCGACGCCCCCGCGCTTGAAGGAAGTCCTCAGCGCCGAGGCGTCTGCATGCGGGTATACACCACCACCCCAAAGAAGCCGAACTCGGCGCTCCGAAAGGTGACACGTGTGCGGCTGACCAACGGCAACGAGGTGACCGCCTACATCCCGGGCGAGGGTCACAACCTTCAAGAGCACTCCATTGTGCTCGTGCGGGGCGGGCGTGTGAAGGACCTGCCGGGGGTAAAGTACCACGTCGTGCGAGGAGCGCTCGACACCGCCGGCGTGGAAGAGCGCCGCCAGGGCCGGTCGAAGTACGGCACCAAGAAGCCGCGCGAGTAGCGCTCCCTGCGACCCGACATCCAAATTTGACGACAGTCATTCTTTGCTATGCCACGAGACAAGGCTCCCGAGCAGCGCACCACCCAGCCGGATCCCATTTACCGGGACGACATGGTTTCCCGGTTCGTGAACGCCATCATGCGAGACGGCAAGAAAAGCTTGGCCCGGCGCATTGTATACGACACGTTTGACGTAATTGAAGAGCGCACCGGAGAGGAGGAGGGGTTGGAGGTGTTTAAGAAGGCCGTGAACAACGCTGCACCCCTCGTGGAGGTGCGGAGCCGTCGCGTGGGAGGGGCCACCTACCAGGTGCCCACCGAGGTACGACCCGAGCGGCGCATTACCCTGGCCTTCCGGTGGATCATCCAGTATGCCCGGGCCCGGAATGAGAAGAGCATGGTGAATCGTCTCGCGAGTGAGCTGGTTGACGCTGCTCGCGGCGAAGGCGGTGCTGTAAAAAAGAAAGACGACACGCACCGCATGGCCGAGTCCAACAAGGCCTTCGCTCACTTCCAGTTTTAGTGCTGGACGGATCGGGCCGCCTCCCGATCTGCACTGAGCGTTCAAGTACGCAACTTTGAGCTTTATACCCATGGCTACGCAGAAAAACGAAAGTTTCCCGCTGGAAAAGACCCGGAATATCGGCATCATGGCGCACATTGATGCCGGGAAGACCACCCTCACGGAGCGGATTCTCTTTTACACCGGGCGCTTGCACCGCATGGGGGAGGTGCATGAGGGGGCGGCGACCATGGACTTCATGGAGCAGGAGAAGGAGCGGGGGATCACCATCACCTCGGCGGCAACCACCTGCTACTGGGACGACCACCGGGTGAACATCATTGACACGCCGGGCCACGTGGACTTTACGGTGGAGGTGGAGCGCTCTCTCCGGGTGCTTGACGGTGCGATTGCCCTGTTCTGCGCCGTCGGGGGCGTGGAGCCGCAGTCGGAGACGGTCTGGCGCCAGGCCGAGAAATATGATGTGCCGCGGATCGGGTTCGTGAACAAGATGGACCGAACCGGGGCTGACTTCGAGAATGTCCTTGAGATGATGGAAGACCGCCTTAGCGCCAATCCGGTGCCGGTGCAGTATCCCATCGGGGCGGGCGACATGTTTCGAGGGGTCATTGACCTCATCGAAGGGAAGGCCATCATTTACGACGATGAGTCCCAGGGGATGCAGTGGGATGTTGTCGAAATTCCGGACGATCTGAAGTCGAAGGCCGAGCAGTGGCGCATCAATCTCCTGGAGAGCGTCGCGGAGTACGACGACGAGCTGCTGATGAAGTACCTCAACGAGGATCAGGAGGTGGAGCCGGACGAGCTGGACGCAGTGATCCGGAAGGCGACCCTCAACCGCGACATGACCCCGATGTTCTGCGGGTCTGCCCTTAAGAATACGGGCGTGCAGCGCGTGCTGGACGGCGTCACGAACTACCTTCCGAGTCCGAACGACGTGCCGGCCATCACGGGGCACCACCCGCAGGAAAAGGACGAAGACATCACGCGCCATCCCCGAGAGGACGAGCCCTTCAGCGCGGTTGCGTTCAAAATTACGACGGACCCCTACGTTGGGAAGCTGACCTTCGTCCGCGTCTACAGCGGCACGCTGGAGTCCGGATCCCGCGTTTACAGCCCGACCCGGGACGAAGACGAGCGGATCGGGCGCATGATGTTCATGCACGCCGACAGCCGAGAGGATGTGGACATGATCCGTGCCGGCGACATCGCCGCCGTGGT
>Ga0207753_1000344_pt1 | contig 18399 bp, 17 predicted proteins | sample PonA233FremontCA_2_FD_187273 | JGI IMG/M metagenome (GOLD analysis project Ga0207753, IMG submission 187273) | Salt pond sediment microbial community from Fremont, CA, USA - Pond A23 Sediment 3 (SPAdes) | ecosystem: Environmental > Aquatic > Non-marine Saline and Alkaline > Saline | place: USA... | reverse complement strand
GGTGGCGTCGAGGGGACGCACGAGATGGTGGCGGGCCGTCGTGGCGGTGAGGTCCTGGGTCCACGCCCCGCCGCCCAGGCGGCGGAACGCCGGCGTCGTGTGGGCCGACAGGGGATTGTTGGACCCCGACGGGCCCAGTCCCACCCCGTCCAGAAAGACAAACAACAGTCGGCGCATGGGTGCGGCTCCGGTTCGTGTCGCGACACGGGTCCCCTACGCGGCACCGGACGCAGCGTTTTGGGCCCCGCGGCGCCCGGGTCAGTCCCGCAGGCGGTAGAGAGTCTCAAAATGCCCGAACAGATCGAGGTACCGCTCTAGCATATGCGGCAGCAGGAACTGCTCGCGGACCGTCTCCCGGGCCCGTTCCCCGAGGCGCTCCCGCAACGCCGGGGCCTGCACGAGTTGGACGATTCGTTCGGCCGCCTCGTCCACGGAATCGACCAGGAATCCGTTCTCCCCGTCCGTGATCTGGTGCCGAATGCCGCCCACATTGCCCCCCACGACGGCACTGCCCTTCCACATCGCCTCCGTCACGGTGAGCCCGAAGCCTTCTCGGAGCGACTTCTGCAGCACCACGGCGGCGCGCCGCTGCAAGGCGTTGACGAGGGCGGTATCCTCTACGCTCAGGATGCGAATGCGCTCCGTCTGCTCATCGAGCAGCGATTCGTACACCCTCGTGCCCTCCGGGTCGTCGGTGGCCACATTGCCGAGGAGCACGAGGGTGGCGTCCACCTCCCGCCGCGCCTTCTTGAAGGCCTCGATCACGCCTTCCGGGTCCTTCCAGCGGTCAAACCGCGAGACCTGCACCACGAGGGGCCAGTCCGTCGGAAGGTCGTAGTGCGCCAGCCGCTCGTCAATCTCGTCTTCGCTCAGCTCCTTGTTCTTGATGGCAAACGGGTCGATGGCGGGCGTGATGGTGCGCTGCGGCGTCCGGAGATCCTGCCGGTACGCGTCGAGGCTCTCCACCACCGCGTCGTACTGTTCGATGAACGAGCGCAGGTAGCGCCACAGCTCCGAGTGGGGGCTCGTGAGGTCCAGGTGGCACTGCCAGATCCACGGCCCATTCCGATGGTAGTGTTGGATGAGAGGAAGCGGCTGCGGGTCGTGGACCACCACCATGTTGTGCTGGTCGAGGTGGGTGCGGACGGCGTTCTTGTAAACGATGTCCTCGTAGTGCTGCTTTTTCAGGTCCGTCAGGTTGATGGTGCCGCCCTGAAGGGCGTTGTGCATCTTCTTGGTGATGCTGAAGAAGTCGGGCGCCCCCTGAATGACGCGCCAGCCCGTGGGAATGCCCACGTTGTTCATCAGAAGCGTGAGGTCGTCGAGCAGCTCGGCCACGCCGCCCCCGTAGAACGTGGAGTTGACGTGGGCCACGTGGAGGTGCTGCAGGCCCCGGGCCTTCTCGTAGATGCGGTCGATGTGGGCGCGATCGAGAAAGCGCTCGTAGTCGTCGAGCTGGACGGTCCGCCGAGGTTCACGCTGAGCGAGGTCGAGATCCTGGGGATTGTCGGACGGCATGTCGGAAGAGGTTGGAGCGTGATGCATGAGGAATGATACGTGATGCGTGAAGTGTGAGGTGTGGTTGACGTCTTCACGTATCACGTGTCACGCATTGCAAGATCGGCCGGTGCAGCAGGGCCTTATGCTTCGCGCAGAGCGTGTCTCGGACGGTACTACGCCGAAGACCCATACCGGGCCTGCCAGCCGAGGTATATTTGTCCCACCACGAGCGGCACAATGCTCGCCCCCCCAATCAGAAGCCAGCCGTTGAGGCTGGGCGGCACCACCGACAGGAGGGTGGCCAGCGGCGACCAGTAGACCGCCAGCAGCAGGAGGCCGAGGCAGAGAGCAAGGGCCCCCCACACGTAGGGCGTCCGTGAAATCTCGTTGTCGAAGAGTCCGCTCTCCGGACTTCGCATATTGAACACGTGCAGCAGCCGACTGATCGAGAGCGTCAGAAACGAGACGCTCACAGCCTGGCCGGTGCTCATCCCCAGCGGGTATAGGGCGACGAGGAAGGCCCCGAGGATGGTGACGGCAATCACCACGCCGTACCCGCCGATGAGGCGCCAGTGGTGCGGCGTCAGTACCGACTCGTCCGGGTCGCGGGGCGGGCGGTCCATCGCGCCCGTCGTGCCGCGGCCCACGCCGAGGGCCAGGGCGGGAAAGACATCGTTCAGCACGTTCAGGTAGAGGATTTGCAGCGGGAGAAGGGGGAGGGGAAGCCCCACCGTCGCCGCGGTGCCCACCCCGAGGATTTCCCCGACGTTGCCGGAGAGCAGGTAGACCACGAACTTGCGGATGTTGTCGAAGATGACCCGCCCTTGGTGTACGGCCGCGACGATGGAGGCGAACGCATCGTCCTGAAGCACCATGTCGGCCGCCTCGCGGGCCACGTCGGTGCCGCGCTTGCCCATGGCAACGCCAATGTCGGCGCTGCGGAGGGCCGGGGCGTCGTTCACGCCGTCGCCGGTCATGGCCACGACCTGGCCGGAGTCCTGGTACAGGTCGATCAGGTCGAGCTTCTGCTTCGGCGTCACGCGGGCAAACACCGCGGCGGTGCGCAGTCGCTTGCGCTGCTCGTCGTCGAGGGCGTCAATGTTGGTGAAGAGATTGCCCTCCACCACCTGCTCCCCGTCCACGTCCAGCCCCACGGCCTCGGCGATGGCGTGGGCGGTCTCGGGATGATCGCCCGTCACCATCGCCACGCGGATGCCAGCCTCCTGGCATCGCTCGATGGCCGGGCGCACGTCCTCGCGGGGCGGGTCCTGTAGCGCCACAAGGCCGAGCAGGGCGAGATCCTCGTAGGGCGGCGCGTCTTTGGTGTCGACGGGCTTGCGGGCGAGGGCAAGCACGCGGAGCCCCTCCGCCGCCAGGTGTTCGCTCTTCCGGTGCCAGGCCTCGCGGTCTTCGTCGCTCAGGTCCGATGTGCCGTCGACGCCCACGACCGAGGTGCACGCGTCGAGCACGGCTTCTGGCGCCCCCTTTACGGCCACGAAGAGCCCGTCGTCTCCCTCGTGGTAGGTCGCCATCATCGTGGTGTCGCGGTCGAAGGGGACCTCGCGCACGACAGGGGACTCGTCCAGCAGGGCCGCCCGGGGCCGCCCGGTGTCGTGTCCGAGCGCCAGGAGCGCGAGCTCCAGGGGATCGCCGGTGCTCTCCTCCGGCGTGTCCGCGTTGTACTCAGCCCCGTTGCACAGCACGCCCACCTCGATTGCAGTGCGGAGGGGACGGGGGGCATCGTCCGTCTCAAGGTCGGGGCGCTCCGCCGGCGACAGGTCGACGGTCTGGTCGGCGAGAAGGAGGCGCCGGGCGGCCATGCGGTTTTCGGTGAGCGTGCCCGTCTTGTCGGTGCAGATGAGGGTGGTCGCCCCGAGCGTCTCGACGGCGGAGAGGCGGCGAACAAACGCATTGCGCCGCAGCATCACCCACATGCCGTGCGCCAGCGCGACGGTCGCCACGATGGGCAGGCCCTCCGGAATGGCCGCCACAGCCAGGGCAATGCCGGTTTCGATCATCAAGAGGAGCGGACGTCCCGCCAGAAGCCCAGCCCCGGCCACCGCCGCCGCGATGCCCACCGTGAGCCACACGAGCCGGCGACCCAGGCGATCGAGCTTCTGCTCCAGCGGCGTCTCGCCCGTCTCCGCGGTCTCCACCATCGCGGAGATGGCCCCGAGCTCGGTCTCCATCCCCGTCGCTACCACCACGCCCGCGGCGCGGCCCTCCGCCACCGCCGTGCCCTTGTAGGCCATACACGAACGCTCGGCGAGCGGCGTGTCAGCGGCCATCGGGTCCGCGTTCTTGGGCACCGGTACCGACTCGCCCGTGAGGGCCGACTCGTCGACTTGGAGCTGATCGCCCTCCAGCAGGCGAAGATCGGCGGGGATGAGGTCCCCGCTTTCGAGGAGGACCACGTCGCCCGGCACGACCTCCTCCGCCGAGATCACCTGCGTCTCCCCGTTCCGCCGCACGCGTGCCGTCACCTCGCCCAGTTTCTGCAGCGCCTCCATCGACCGCACGGCCCGCCACTCGGTGAAGAAGCCGATGGCCGTGTTGATTGCGAGGACGGCGGCGATGGCCAGGCCCTCAATGGTCTGTCCGAAGAGGAAAGAAACCCCCATTGCCACGACGAGGAGCAGGACGACGAGACTTTTCAGCTGCTCCCACAGAAGCTCCACGATGCCCCGGTGCTCGATTTCTCGGAGTCGGTTGGGGCCTTTTGCCTCCAGTCGTTGTTCGGCCTCGTCCGGGTGGAGGCCATCGCGACCGCTGTTCAGGGCAGATAAGACCTGGTCCGGAGAGACCTGCCAGGGACGATCCAAGCGCTCGGAGGTTGTCTCGGGGGGCGCGGATGAGGGCGCGGAGGCATGGGGCATGGAGGAATGAATCGAGGCCCGGACGGTGGCAAGAGAGACGAGGGCGCATCGCTGGGGCAGGGCGGCCCAGGCACCCTTGCATCTGCCCGCCGATCATTCGGCGACAGACTCGTCAACAGAGGAGCCACAGTGTACCGTCTGGAAGTGTACTTTGCGGTGGGGGGACTTCCTACATCTCAAGTGGGATATTTCCGGTGTATATCCTGTCTATCTCTGTCGTTTCTTTAGGTCCTGTATCAACGAGGGCGTTTCGGTATCCCCTTCCCGTCACCGATGAAACCAAGTCATGACCAAACACAAGGAAAGCAAGATGCGCGAGACCGATCGCGAGTCCCGGCTGATGGGCCGATGGACCGGCATCGGGTTCGTGATCGTCCTCCTCGGAGCACTTATCGTCTTCCTGCTCCTGATGGGGTAGCAGGGGGCAGAAAATGTGGGCTCCTCAACGACTGTCCGGAACGCATCTGCTCTCACCTAATTCGCTCCGGGAGTTGATTCGTGGGCGCACACCCGCTACTACCGACTCGATAGGGGACGGAGAATAACCCGGATTGTGCCTTCCGCGTTGTCCAGGTGATTCGTAGCCGTGCCCCGGTACCAGCGCCACCGATGGGCGCCTGTGCGGAGCCGTAGGAGCCACCGGGCGTGTTGCATTCGGCGAGACACCATATGGACGAGGTCCCACATCACCCGTCGAAGGTTATGCCGGTGGACGTGGGAGAAAACGGTCGGATACACGGAGGCGCCGGGGGGTACTTGAGGGCGTGCCGCGCGCCGTCGCGGTCTGTCTCGGTTCGTACGTCGCAGGCCTCTCCGTCCAGCGGACGGAGGTCAAGCTCCACTCGGGGGGGGCATTTCTCCGGGCCCTCAACACGGATCACAGCCCGTCTTTCAGCATCGGATCCCTCAGCGAGGGGGACGGAGAGGAGCGCGTGGTGCCCGTACGGGCGAAGTTCGGTGACAGCCCTCCGGAGCTTTGGCAGAAGCTGCCTGATGAATGGGCGGGCCGAGGAAAACCGGGACGTACGCATGGGGGGCAACAGTGTCCCTCCGGGCGGTCGGACGGGCTCCCCACGAGCGAAGTGCTGGAGCCGAAGCGACCGAATACGTCCGGGGCGGCTGATGAAATGGGTCAGGTGTAGAGCGGCGAAAGTGCGGTTTTCGTCCCCTGCATTTCAGGTTGTGACAGAGGGACTTACCCCAAGTTGTGACCTAACCAGAAGACGGTCATTCCCGACAGGGAATCTCCAGGGGCCAATTTGCCCGTTCGAGAGATCGCCTCCTGGAGCACTCGGTCGCTTCGGGGTGCGGAATGACACACAACCTGGGTTACGTACTAGTGGCGGAGCTGATGGCGGCCGACCGTCCGTTCCAACTCGTTCAGAAGGAAGTCCCCGATCGCCGGGCCCAGGCCAGATGCGCGGAGAAATGAAGAGACCCTGTGCTGTGGCAGACTGTAGGTGAACCGGCGGGATGCCCCCTCCTCGACGGCACAGTGGACGTCGTACATGTTTCCGCCAATGTGCGTCACTCGGAGTTCAGTCCCCATCTGAACCGGCTCGGGACAGGTGGAATCGCCATTCCACGTGAGCCGACACCGTACCGCTTCCGGGGCCGCGGCCCGGTCGGGGCAGTGAATCGTGACGTCCGCGCCGTAGCGTCGGCGCGCCAGGGTTGTGAGGGTCGTCGTGAGTTCACGGCAGATCGCGTCGGCCATGCGCTGCACAGAGACGACCGGATGCGTGGACGAAAGGACGGAACGGCTTGGCATTGGAAACATGGGGAAAAGAGGCGCGCATGAATTTGTAAAATACATGCGAAGCGGACACCGTATGGGGTGACGCTCTTGACGCTGGGGTAGTAAAATCTTGTAAAGATGTGTCGGGGAAACCGTCGAGATGTGTCAGGCTGCCCCGCGGAAGGCTGTACTCGCTGTTGATCGCGTCCGATGCCCTCACTATCTTTAAACACCTTTTTACAAATAGCATTCTCCAAAAGTAGTGGTGGGGCCGGCTTTTGAGGTCCGAACCACGTACTCGTATAGAATCGAGTTGGCGTATTCAGTTAAAAGATCAGGGGCGGCCGATGGCCGATCAGGTGTTTCTCGTCGAGGACCATCCCATCTCGCGTCGGGGACAGAAGGCGGTCCTCAACGCGGAGATGAATCTGGAGGTCTGTGGAGAGGCGGGTGGGGCCGCAGAGGCCCTCGAACGGATTCCCGAGATGGCCCCCGACCTCGTCCTGGTGGACCTCTCGCTGGAGGACGGCAATGGGTTGGAGCTCATCAAAGACCTGCAGAACCACCAGCCCGGGCTTCCGCTTCTGGTCGTTTCGATGCACGAGGAATCCCTCTACGCCCTGCGATGCATTCGTGCGGGGGCACGGGGGTACGTGATGAAGCAGCGAGCGAGCGACGTCCTGGTGGAGGCCGTGCGGGAGGTGCTTGAGGGCCGCATCTACCTCAGCACAGAGATGAAGGATCGGCTTGTGCAGACCCTAAACGGGGGCCGAGAATCCACCCCCGAATCGCTCCTTGAGTTACTGAGTGATCGCGAGATCCAGGTCTTTGAACTGATGGGCCACGGTTTGAAAACAGGTGAGATTGCCGAGCACCTTCACCTCAGCCCGAAGACCGTATACTCCTACCAGGCCCGCATCAAGGACAAGTTGAATACCGATAGCACGGCGAAGCTCCGGCAGTGGGCCGTGCTCTGGGTGGCAGGAATTGGGTCAGAGGCCGACGACATTGCGTCTCCGTGAGGAGCCGCCACGCCGCGTCGGCTCAGGACTCCACGGCGATGTACTCCGCACACGACCGTTGGCACGATGACCCTTCCCCCTTCTGATACGAATGCGTCAGGGACGTCCAGGTCTTCGGACCAGGACGACAACTTTTTTGTCGTCGGCATCGGGGCGTCGGCCGGGGGCATCGAGGCCCTGCAGACGTTTTTCGACCATGTGTCCGACGAGTCGGGCATGGCGTTCGTGGTCGTTCAGCACATGGACCCCACCCACGAGAGCGAGCTGCCGAGCATCCTACAGCGCCACACCCAGCTGCCCGTGATGCACGTGGAGGACCAGACCGACGTGGCGCCGGGCCACGTCTACATCGTTCCTCCGGGCAAGAGCCTCTCGATCGACAACAGAACGCTCCGTCTCGCGGAGCCCGAACAATCCCGTCAAGAACGCGCCCCGATTGATCTGCTCTTTCGGTTGCTGGCCGAGAGCCAGGGGGAGCGCGCCGTGGGCATCGTGCTGTCGGGGACGGGCAGCAGCGGGGCCACGGGCCTCCAGGCGATCCACGAGGCCGGCGGCTTTACGCTGGTGCAGGATCCCTCCGACGCCGAGTACCCGGGCATGCCCCGTCACGCCCGGGCCACCGGCATCGCGGACGCGGTGCTGCCGGTGGCGGACCTCGCGGAGCGACTCGTTCAACTGCGGCGGACGGCGCCTCAGATTCAGCTTCCGCGCCGCCCCGAGGCCCTCTCGGCGGGGGAGCACGACGCGCTGGACGGCATCCTCGCGGAGCTCCGGGACCGGACGGGAAACGACTTCTCAAACTACAAGAAGCCGACGGTGCTGCGGCGCATCAATCGCCGCATGCAGATCAATAATACCGACACGCTGGAGAAGTACCTGCGGCGCCTGAAGCAGGCCGGCAAAGAACCCGAGGCGCTCTACCGGGAGCTCCTCATCAGCGTCACCCAGTTTTTTCGGGATCCCGAGGCCTTCGCGGTGCTGCAGGAGCAGGTGATCCCCGATCTGTTCGAGGACCCCGCGCCCGATACGCCCATCCGGGTGTGGGTGCCCGGCGCGGCGACGGGCGAGGAGGCCTACTCGGTGGGCATGCTGCTGGTGGAGCAGGCCATAGAGCACGGGGCGCCCCACGAGTTCCAGATCTTTGCCACCGACATCGACGAGCAGGCGATCGAACACGGGCGAAGGGGGCTCTACCCTGCGTCGATCGAGGCAGACGTCTCGTCCGATCGGCTCCAGCACTTCTTCTCGGAGGAGGCTGGGGGCTACCGCGTGCGACGGCGCCTCCGGGAGCAGGTCATCTTTGCCCCCCACAACCTGCTGACGGACCCGCCCTTCTCGAGCCTGGACCTTCTGTCGTGCCGGAACCTCCTCATTTACCTGGATCGGGAGATGCAGGGCCGCATGCTCGATCTCTTCCACTACGCGCTGCGGCCCGGGGGCATCCTGTTCCTGGGGCCCTCTGAGTCGGTGGACCAGGCGGCCGATCTGTTTGCGCCCGTGTACAAGCGCCACGGGATCTACCGTCGCAAGGAGGTGGCGCCGACCCGGCAGGAGGTGTCTGCCCTGCCCCTTGACCAACCCGATCTGGTTGAGCCCACTCCCGTCGAGACGGGGGAAGAAGAGACGGGCGGCTACGAGGAGTTGCACCGGGCCCTCCTCGAAACGCATGCCCCGCCCAGCCTCCTCGTGGACGCCCAGTACGACCTCGTGCACGTCGCCGAGGGCGCCCGGCAGTTCCTCGAGTACCCGGCGGGCGCGCCCACTCAGAACGTCCTGCAGGTGATTCGGCCGGAGTTTCGGGTCGACCTGCGCACGGCGCTCTTTCAGGCCTTTCGCGACGAGGGCGACGCCGCGACCACCGAGGAAACGCGCAAGGTGCAGCTCGAACTCGACGGCACCCCCACGCAGGTCATCCTTCGGGTGCACCGGGTCGACGACGGCGGGGCCGGAGAGGTGGCGATCGTGATTTTCGAGGAGCACGAGGTGGAAGAGATTCCGGCCACGGCCTCCGACGAGGAGGTGGCGGAGACGATCGAGCAGTTGGAGCGGGAACTGGAGCAGACGAAGGAGCAGCTCTCCCTGACGATCGAGGAGTACGAGACGCAGACCAAGGAGCTCCGGGCCTCGAACGAGGAGCTTCAGTCCATGAACGAGGAGCTGAAGTCCACGGCCGAGGAGCTGGAGACAAGCCGCGAGGAGCTCCAGTCGGTCAACGAGGAACTGTACACCGTCAACCAGGAGCTTCAGAGCAAGAACGAGAAGCTCGCGCAGGCCAATAGCGACCTGAAAAACCTCATGGCCTCCACGGGCATCGGGGTCATCTTTCTCGACCGCGACCTCAACCTGCGACGGTATACGCCGCTGGACCAGGAGCTTTTTAACTTCATCCCCGCCGATGAGGGCCGTCCGTTGTCCGACCTTCGGGGGAAGATTGACTACGACGAGAAGGTGAGCCTCGCGACGGACGCCGAGCGGGTTCTCGACACGCTCCAGACCATTGAGCGGGAGATACGGGAGGAGGAGCAGTGGTACCTCGTGCGGATCTTGCCCTATCGCACGGAGGAAGACAAAATCGATGGGGTCGTCATCACCTTCATCGAAATCACGAATCGGAAGGAGACCGAGATTGAGCTCCGCGAACGGGAGGAGGAGCTCCGAGATCTGAACGACACCCTCGAGGCGAAAGTCCGCCAGCGGACGCAGGAGATTCGAGAGCTGAGCTCAGAGCTGACGCTCGCGGAGCAGAACGAGCGGGACCGCATCTCGCAGGTACTGCACGATGAACTTCAGCAAGAGCTCCACGCCGTGCAGATGTGGGCGTCGGCCCTGGACGACGAGGACTTGTCCGACGCCCAGAGGGACCTGCTCGCAAACATGCGAGAAACCCTCGAGACCTCTCTGGAGCGAACCCAGACGCTGGCCGCCGAGCTCTCGCCCCCGATTCTCGAATCGACGGACTTCGAGGACGTCCTGCAGTGGCTGGCCCTGCACATGGAGGACACGTACGGGCTCGACGTGGCGCTGGAGATGGAGGCGACGTGTCGAATCCCGGAGGAGGACGTGCGGACGCTCTTGTTTCGGCTCGTGCGCGAGCTTCTCTTCAACGTCGTGAAGCACGCCGAGGCGGACCGCGTGCGCCTGCGAAGCCGGCGCCGGGAGGATGGTCGTGCCGTCGTGGAGGTCGTCGACGACGGAAAGGGATTTGATCCGGAGGCGCTCGATCAGGAGGAGGGCTTCGGCCTCTACAGTGTTCGCAATCGCCTGGAGATGTTTGATGGACACCTGGAGCTTGCGTCGACCCCGGGAGAAGGGACGCAGGCCACCATTGTCCTGCCCCTCGACAAGGTCGAAACCCCCTAATAATGGGGACACCCACGGTGGGGACACGCACGGCTGGGCGGGTCCCTGCCTCTCTCAAATCCCCTCCCAGGGGCCTTTCAGGAGATTTGCGGGCATGCCTGCGGGCCATCGAGGCTCGATGCTGGACCGTCCTTGATGCACGAAATTCTCCTACATCAGGAGGAGACCATTCTCGACGCTCCCGTCATCCGAATTCGCTGGCTCGTGATCGGGGTGCGCCCGATCATGAGGGTGCGTTTTGGCCGTAAGGCCAGCGTCACTTCTTTCCTTCGGAGGCATCACTTCTCTCCAAAGCCCGGTACCCTGGTGGGGGTCCGGGCTTTTGTCTTGTCCAGCCCGAACGAGTCGATGTGCGGGCGACGCGTCTGAGGGGTCCTTGGCTCCGTAATGGTTTTCTGAATACGCCCGAGTTTCCGTGAGTACCTGGTTCGCCCTTCCCTACGGCCCTTTTCTCATCTTTGCCATGCGCATCGTTGATGTCTCGATGGGCAGCGTACGAATCCTCCTCATGGTGCGCGGATGGCGGACGGTAGCGGCCGCCATCGGGTTCATGGAGGTGATTGTGTGGATCGTGGCGGTGGGACACGCCATGCAGCACCTGACGTCGCCGTACCATCTGGTCGGCTACGCGGGCGGCTTTGCGGTGGGGACCTACGTGGGCGTCTCGGTGGTCCACCTCCTTGCGCTGGGGCGGGTCGTCGTTCGTGCCATTCTTCCGGACGATGTGGGGGCGAGCACGGCCGCGGTTCTCCGGGAGGAGGGGTACCCGGTCACGGAGATTCGTGGTCGGGGCCGCGACGGCCCGGTCGATATCGTGAACGTGGTCGTGGGGCGGCGGCACGCATCGCAGGTTGCCGATTTGATTGAGACGACAGCCCCCAAATCCTTCATCACGGTCGAGGAGGTGCGCATGACACACCGGGGCGTTTTTCCATTGGTTGCCCCGCAGGGACGGCAGCAGGTGCGGAAGTAGGGATAGGCCCCCACCGGCGACGTCGTCAATCGTCGGCGCTTCGATATCGATCTGACTCCGATGCCGATGCTGATAGGTCCAGCCTGAAGAAACCGGCTGTTGCCGGAGGTTTTCCTACGGCCAGAGTAAACACTCTCCGGTATCAGGATCAGCGATCCCCTGTCCCTTCAGGGGCCAGCCAGACGGGATATTTTGACTCCCGTCTCGGCGCGGCATTCTGCACAGCATACTGCAGTCGGAAAGAATTGTCGTGCCCGATGCCCGGAGCGGACCCGTAGGTGGGTCCCGTCTAACGCTGTCGCTGGGCCGGGCGCGAATTCTGGATTGGAATGAGTGCTGCTTCCCTGTCTGACTGGCCCCCCCGTCAGGCCATGGCGTCGGGGGGCAAATAGCCTCGCCGAGGCCAACTTCACGATGCTATTCACCCAATCCTACGCAGACCCATGACGACGCTCACACGCACTCGCCCTCGGCGACGCCTGCTCGACCTCGGAAGTGACGTTGATCGGATGTTCGATTCCTTCTTTTCTCGCTCGCGAGACGTGGAAGGGAACGGCGAAGAGATGGCCTCCGCCGTCTGGGCCCCTAGAATGGACCTCACCGAAACGGAAGACGCCTACCGTATGCAGATGGATCTACCCGGCCTCACGAAGGACGACATCCACGTGCGGATGGACAACCATCGCCTCCTCGTGAGCGGGGAACGCAGCGAGGAATCGACCCAGGAGGACGAGGACTATGTTCACAGCGAGCGCCACTTCGGCTCGTTCTACCGATCGGTTCGCTTGCCGATGACGGTTGAGGAAGATCAGATTGCGGCAAGCTTCAAAAACGGAGTCCTCGTGATCGATCTTCCGAAGAGCGAGAAAAGCAAGCCGAAGCGCATCGAGATCTCATAGACGGGGCCTCCATCGTTTCATTCCCGGTGCTGGGCGCGGCGGTCAGTCCCACAGTGGGCTTGGCAGGCCGCGCCTGGCCGGGGCGTCTTGTCACCGTCCCTACTGACCAAGCGCAAGAGGAATGCAGGTATGACCATGAAGAAGGCCGACAAGAACCTTCGTACCCATGTGCTCGATGAGCTCGACTGGGACCCTAGCATTGAGGCGGACAACATTGGCGTTGCCGTGTCCGAAGGGGTGGTGACCCTGAGTGGGGAAGTGCCCTCGTATCCCCAAAAACGTGCCGCCGAACGGGCGGCTCTGCGGGTTGAAGGCGTCGAAGGGATTGCTAATGACCTCAAGGTGCGCCTCCCGGATGATCACGAGCACACGGACACCGATATCGCCAAGGCGGCCCATCGTGCGATCGAGTGGCACTCCCAGCTCCCGTCGGAGAAGATTACAGTCAAGGTTGAGGAGGGATGGATCACCCTCCAGGGGACGGTGAACTGGTACTACCAGGCCGCCCGGGCCGAAGAGGCGGTCCGACACCTGTTGGGCGTGCGAGGCGTCCGAAACGAACTCGTGGTCGAGAAAAAACGAGCCCTGGAGGACACCCGTCAGCAAATTCGACGGGCACTCGAACGACAGGTGGGACGAGACATCGAGCGACTCCGCATTCATGTCGACGACGGGGTCGTGACCCTAAAGGGCACCGTCGACGCCTGGGCCGACCGGGAGAACATTGAGCGAGCCGCTTGGGCCGCTCCGGGGGTGAGGGAGGTCCACAACAACCTCAACGTTGAGGCGAACCACGCCTACTGAGTGTCCTGAAGAAATGAATACGCCAATTGCGGCACGCGTCCCGCACCTGGATACAAGCGCAATCGAGACTGGCGGGCTGCTCGCCGCGGCGCTTTTCTTCTGCTCTTTTGGTGAGTAGTTTGAGTCTCCCGGGGAGGCAGGACGCCCGCCGTGGATCCCTAATGGAACCCCGGGGCATCCAGGGATTCTCAGCATGCGCGCCCCCTACACAACCCCGGATTTGATCGATGAAGACGACCGAGCGAGAAGTTGTATTGGAAGGCCCCGACCATTTCCTCGACACCGTGTACGAGACGATCGAAGGACACGTGCGTCGTACCGGCGAGGAATACGGACAGGTCATCACCGGCGTTGGCACGGCAGAGGTCGGAGACGTGGATCACGAGACGGAGAGTGTCTTGCCCGTCTATGTGCCTGCGACGGTCGATCCCGAAGAGGCCCTCGAGTTGATCGAACTGGCGCTCGACCGGGTCGCCGACGAGCACAACATGGGCCTTGCTCGGCAAAGCGTCCAGGTCACATTCGAGGACACAGAACGTGAGGAGTGAGGCCCGTCTGCAGGTTCGTTTTGTCTATTGACTTCCACGCACATGAGCAGCAAAGGCTGGATTTTTGTGGCGGGCGTCGTCGCCCTTGCCCTTTCGCTTTACCTGTGGTTCAGTGACAATCCACAGGCCGCCATCTTTGTGGGCCTCTGGGTGCCGTCGCTTTGGATCCTTGCAGACCTCGCCCAAAACATGGAGCAGGTCGACGCATGAAACTCATTCTGGAATATTTTGGCCTCATTATCTTTGCCTTCGTCGTCTTTGTCGGCGGACTGATTGCGCTCCCACGGGTCACTTCGATGCCCGAAACGCCTCTCCCCGAGGTGGTGGGGCTCACGCTGGCGTTTGTGGTGATCGCGGGCGGCTTTGCGTGGTACTACCTGGCGGGCTCTCATCAGGGAACTTCGGAACCCCCGTCATCCACGGCCTCCCGAGGCTAATCGTAGAAGTGGATTGTTGCCTGAGTTTCCCCTTGGAGGGCGCAGGCCACGACGACTCCGCATCGGCCCCTCGGTATCGGCTGAGAAACACTAAAGATGCTCGTGCCGGATGGAGCCCCCAATGGCCATTGCCGCAAAGAAGAGCACAAGGTCTTTGATGAGATACTGTCCCTCGGGCGTGGGCACCAGTGGAAACGACACAAACGTCACGTCGGGCAACAGTAGGAAGGCGAGAATTGTACCCGGAATGCGGAGAAGAAGCAGAAGGAGGGCTACCCGGACCCCTGGCTTGTACAGCATCGACATTCCGATGACGACCTCCCACCACCCCAAAACCAGTACCATCGTTTCTGGGCTGCCCCAGTAGATCGTGTGGGCGAGCAGGGAGGTGGCGGTCTCGTGGCCCATCGGTTTCAGGAGGCCCAGCCACACGAAAAGAATCCCCAGGGACAGACGGTGCAGGCGATGCCCGTACCGGTCGAGCCAGTCAATTATCCGGTCGTCGAGTGATCCGATGCGATCTCGGAATCCGGGAGGCTGGACATGCATCGCGGTCGTTGGTTTTCGTATTCGTATCGGCACAGATGCTCACAGGGATGACGCGTCCGCTGTCCGCAGCGCCTCGAAGCCGGAGGTAATGTCGAGCAGCTCCTCGGTAATGGCGTTCTGTCGCGTGCGGTGGAACCGGCTCTGGAGGTCGTCGAGTCGCTCCTCCACGTTGTCCTCCGCCATCTGCATGGCGGCCAGGCGGCTGCCGTGCTCGCTCGCCAGCGACTCGGCGAACGCGCGGTAGAGCGACACGAAAAAATACTGTCGCACGAGCGACGCGAACAGCGCCTCCCAGTCGCCCCGAAACGTGGGCACCTGATGGGTGGGCCAGGGCTCCCGCTCCAGCCGGTTGAGCCACGAGTCGTCGAAAGGCAGGAGCCGCTGCATGGTCGGGTCGTAGCCAGAGCCGGAGGTGGACTGGTTGTAGAAGAGCAGCACCCGGTCGATGTGCCGGTGGAGGCGCCACTGCTCGATTTCGACCAAGAGCTCTTGCACCCGCGCCGTGATGCCTTCTACTGACTCCGGCACGGCCGACTGGTCATCGGGCACTACGCCCTGGCTCTCCAGCGCGCCGCCGACGTATTCGCCGAGGACGAGGACCGTCTTCTGTCCAGTTTCGTCCAGCAGCCGCTCCGCGGTGTGGTGGGCCAGGTTCTCGTTGAAGCGGCCGCACATGCCCCAGGCCGACCCAAACACGATCACGCCCAGGCGCCCGGACGACGCCGTGGGCAGAGGGGAGTCTTCACGGGGACGGTGACGAAGGGCGATCTGAAGACCAAGGCGCACGGTTCGGTTGTAGTCCGCAAGCGACTCGACGGCCGCCTCGCACTGCCGGATGCTGGTCATGGACAGCACCTTCATGGTGCGCACGACGGAGTGGAGGCTCTCCGTGCTGTTCATCTGGCGGCGAAGCGTCTCAAGCGTCTGCATCGGCGGATTCGGTCATCGATTCGACAGCCTCGCGTGCAGCCTGGAGGAGGGCCTCCCGGTCGTCGTCTTCCAGGTCTTGTCCGTTCTGAATCGTGTCGCGGAGGCCCGGACAATCCTCGCGGACGGCACGCCGCACGCGCTCTTCGGCCTCGTCGACCTGCTCGGGCTCAAGATCGTCAAAAAGGCCCTCGGTCGTGGCGAGAAGGACGGCCACCTGTTCGGCGACAGGGATCGGGGCGTACTGCGGCTGCTTCAGCACCTCGCGGACGCGCCGCCCGCGGCGGAGCGTCGCACGCGTCTCCTCGTCGAGCCGCGTCCCGAACCGCGCAAACGCCTCCAGCTCCTGAAACTGCGAGTACGAGAGCCGGAGCTCCCCCGTGAGCGTCCGGTAGGCCGGGAGCTGTGCCTTGCCGCCCACCCGCGACACCGACCGCCCCACGTCGACGGCCGGGAGCACGCCCTTCTGGAAGAGGTTTGGCGAGAGGTAAATCTGCCCGTCCGTAATCGAGATGAGGTTTGTGGGGATGTAGGCCGAGATGTTCTGTGCTTCCGTCTCCACGATGGGCAGGGCCGTGAGCGAGCCCCCGCCGTGCTCGTCCTTCAGGTGGGTGGAGCGTTCCAGGAGGCGCGAGTGGATGTAGAAGATGTCGCCGGGGAAGGCCTCCCGACCCGGGGGGCGGCGGAGGAGGAGCGACAGCTCGCGGTAGGCGCGGGCGTGGCGCGTAAGGTCGTCGTAGACGATGAGGGCGTCTCGCCCCTGCGCCATGAACGACTCGGCGATGGAGGTGGCGGCGTAGGGGGCGATGTACTGGAGCCCGGGCGGCCCCTCGCCGCTCGCCACGACGACGGTCGTATAGTCGAGCGCGTCGTGCTCGCGCAGGTCGGCAATTACGGACGCCACCGCGGAATTGCGCTGCCCTACGGCGCAGTAGACGCACACGACGTCCGTGTCGTGCTGGTTGAGGATGGCGTCGAGCGCCACGGCCGTCTTGCCGGTCTGGCGGTCCCCCAGGATGAGTTCGCGCTGCCCGCGGCCAATGGGGATGAGGGCGTCGACCACCTTGAGGCCCGTCTGGAGGGGCGTCTCCACCGGGGCGCGCGCCATGATGGGCGGGGCCTCGCGCTCGACCGGCCACCGCTCCCCGGCCCGAACGGCGCCCTGCTCGTCGAGAGGGCGGCCGAGGGCGTCGACGACGCGGCCGAGCAGCTCCGGGCCCACCGGCACGTCCAAGATGCGCCCCGTTCGCTGCACCTCGTCGCCCGCCTCCAGTCGCTCGCTCTCATCCAGCAGAATGACGCCCACCTCCTGCGGATCCAGGTTGAAGACCATGCCCCGCACGCCCCCCTCGAAGCGTACCAGCTCCTCCGACTGCACGGAGGGTAGTCCTCGCACGCGGGCGATGCCCTCCCCCACCTGCGTCACCACACCCACCTCTTCCACGACCGGGCCGGGGGGCGCGTGCTCCCGCGCCGTGGCCAGGACGTCGAACGTGGTGTCGAGCCACGCTGTGATTTTGGGGGTTGGATCGGTGTCGAGACGGTCTCGGTTCATCGGCGTCTCGTGAGTCATTTGGGAACGGCCCCGGTGTGTTCGTGGACGGTGGACGGCAGCCGGCAGGCCGCAGCGATACGGTCTTCTCCGCGGGCCGCCGTCTCCCGACCGTCCTCGTCACGATTCTTCGTTCGTCGATCCGGGCGGGCCAACGGGGTCTTCCGCGCCTTCGGGGGGGGCCTTTCGCAGCTCGGCGTCGAGGCGTTCGCGGACGCGGGCCTTCAGGGCGTCGAGGTAGCTGTTGAGGCTCCACGCCACCTTCCGTTCCCCAATCCGAAGCTCGACGCCAAAGCCCACGTCGGCGTCAGAGTCGAACGACAGGTCGGAAATTGCACCGATTTGCTCGTTCAGCTGCTCGCGGATCTGGGTCTTATGGGGATCGGTCAGTTCAAAAGCACTGTGGACCACGGGGGTCCCGTCGCCGGTTTGCAGTGCTTCCGCCAGCGCGCCTCGCTGATCGTCGTCGAGCGTCCGCAGCCGCTGAAGGAAGACCTCGACGGCCTGCTCCTCGAGGTCGGCGTCAGCCAGGTCGCGCAGTGCGCGCCGGGCCACGGCGATCGTCTCGGCCACCGCCCGCTCCGAGAGTTCGCGCAGAAACGACTCGCGCTCCCGCTCCAGCGCCTCGCGCCACTCCCGTTCCAGGTGGGTCACCTCCTTGCGGGCCTCGTGGAGAAGCTCTTGGCGGCGCTCCTGCGCCTCCGTCTCGGCCTTGTCTAACGCCTCCTGCCGGGCCTCGTCGAGGTCTTCCTGGAGGGACTGGTACTTCTCCTTTTCGGCCTCGGCTTCGTCCCGCTTCGTGCGGGCCTCCTCCAGTCGCGACGTGATGCGCGCCTCCCGCGCGTCCATCGCCTCGAGGATGGGGCCGTAGAGAAACCGCTTGAGGAGCCCGATCAGGATCAGGAAGTTGACGATCTGGGCGCCGAATGTGAACCAGTCAATCTGCATGGTCGCCTCCCGGGGGGCGGTGAAGTGGGGATGCGCGCACGTTTGGAGGTGTGGAAGTGTGATCCCCGCCGTCCAGACTTCCACACTTCCATCCTTCCCCCCGTATTACCCGCCGCCGACCTGGATGACGTAATCCCAGAATGGGTTCGCGAAGATGACGATGAGGGACACGACGAAGCAGTAGATGGCCGTCGATTCGACCATCGCCAGTCCGACGAAGAGGGTGCGGGTGATGGTGTCGGCCTCGTCGGGCTGTTGGGCCATCG
>Ga0207753_1000343_pt1 | contig 18404 bp, 15 predicted proteins | sample PonA233FremontCA_2_FD_187273 | JGI IMG/M metagenome (GOLD analysis project Ga0207753, IMG submission 187273) | Salt pond sediment microbial community from Fremont, CA, USA - Pond A23 Sediment 3 (SPAdes) | ecosystem: Environmental > Aquatic > Non-marine Saline and Alkaline > Saline | place: USA... | reverse complement strand
CCAGTCGATACTCGGTGACTGCCTGACCCTCTCGATGCACTCGACACAGTCCTACGACGGCACGTTCGCGCTCGTGAACGAACTGACCGACCAGTTGCGAGGGCCTCTCCAGCAGTTGCCGGTCGATGCCGTCGTGGATGTCGGCAGTCACTCGAAAGGCCGGCTGTTCGATGCCGTTCCGGCGACGATCGAGGTCGAATGTGGTTACCAGGGATCGGCACAGGCGACCGAAAACGCGAAACAGCTTCTGCGGGCGTTCCTGGAAGCGACTGGTGCAGTGGTGCCGGCGGCGGCAAACGGCGGTTCGGAGCCACGCGATCTCCCGCTGTTCCGACTCGACCGCCAGATCCCGAAAGCAGAGGCCAGCAGCTACGACGTGTTCGCGACGAACTTCGAGCAGGTCGCGAAAGGCGAGCCCTTCGCTGCTGCTGACGGTGTCGACGTCGTCGCGGAGGAAGCGTTCTATCCCGTCTTGCTCTCGCCGTACGGCTACGAGACTGTCTTTGGGTACACGGCCGAACGGCTAGGGACGATCAGTGATCTCGAACAGCGGTCAGAGATAGCCTGATACCCTAGGCGTCGTCCGGTGGTTCGAACTCGACGAGCGCCAGGTCGCGGTCGAGCAGACAGTGCTCGTGTGGCGGCTCACCGCGGACGGACTGGATCCGGTGTTCCTCGTCGAAATCGGCGCCGGCTGGCTCGCAGTACTCGTGGCTCGGACAGCCCGTGTGTGGACACGGGCCGGCGAGTTCGACCTTGTTCCCGACGAAGGCGCTTTCGGACGGGACGTTCGCGGTGACACTCACTGGTTCGACCTCGACGGCTGTCACACCGGTGTCGTGAACCGCACAGTCGAGCCTACTCGCGCCGGTCCGGCGTTCTGTCACCCGGTACTTGCGGCCCGTGGTGAGGTTCAGGCACTGGTCGCGGTACGGACAGCCCTCACAGCCCGATGCCTCCCCTCGATAGACGAACTCCTGGCCCTCCTCGGCAAGCCGTGTCCCGATCAGCGTCACCGTCCCCATACCTCGATTATCGGGACCCGGACGGTTGAACGTATCGCTCCGGAGGAACGTATCGCTCCACGATCAGGTGAGGTTCCCAGAAGGAAGGAAAACCCAGAGCTATATTGTGCTGATTATTCAATATGAAAGTATGTCTATCGACCAGCTCCAGAATTACGGGCTCGAAAAGATGGACGACAGCACGATCAGTGGGTTTCTGGCGACACAGTCCAACGGCGTCCTCGGGCTGCCGACGGGAGGCACACCCTATCTGATCCCCATATCCTACGCCTACGACGGCAATCGGACACTGTATTTTACGTATCTGCTCGGTCAGACGAGCGAGAAGAGTCGGCTTAGCAAGCAGGCTGACCGCGCCAGATTCCTGGTCTACAGCGTCGAGACGCTGTTCCACTGGCAGAGTGTCATGCTCGAGGGGACGCTGTCGGAGAAACCCGAATCGGAGTGGGAGGAGATCGAGCATCTCCTGGACAACGTCTGGCGGCCCGAGATTCTCCAGCGGGCTGATCTGGACGGCGGCGTCGCGATCTACGAGTTTACGATCGAAGCACAGAGCGGGATCCGTCACACCGGACTGGCACCCGGGTTCCAGGAGTGAACGGCGACCGCCGGACCGGCAGGCTTTTTCGACCAGCTACTGATACTGGTGGCTATAAATCCGGAAAGATATTCGACCACCGTGAGAACCAGTTCTCACGAGGGGGTCGAAATTCTTCAGTTTCTTATAGCCACCAGTATGACCAACAGGTATGACCGAACGCGGCCCACTGACGGCTGTTTCCCCGCTCGACGGACGGTACGCACGGTACACCGAACCGCTCGTCCCGTACGCCAGCGAGCAGGCGCTCATGCGAGCACGTGTCGAAGTCGAAATCGAATATCTCGTCGCACTCGCGGCTCTCGACGAGGTGCCGCTGTCGATGACTGACGACCAGCGTGACACACTGCGTGACGTGTACGGCTCCTTCGACCACAGTGACGCCGAGATCATCAAACAGCTCGAAACCGAGGGCTACGGCGAGTACTCGGCGACCAACCACGACGTGAAGGCAGTGGAGTATTTCATCCGCGAGAACCTGCCCGAGGGTGTCGAAGGCACGCAGTGGATCCACTTCGGGCTGACGAGCGAGGACGCGAACAATCTCGCCTATCGGCTGCTCGTCCAGGGGGCGACCGGGGAGGTGTTGCTCCCCTCGCTGCGAGACCTGCGCGATCAGCTCGTGGAGTTGGCCCAGCAGTACCGGTCGGTGCCGATGCTAGCCCGGACCCACGGCCAGCCCGCGACGCCGACGACCTTCGGCAAGGAGATGGCAGTATACGCCTCCCGGCTGGGCCGACAGATCGCCCGGATCGAAGGAGTCGAACTGGCTGGCAAGCTCGCCGGCGCGAGTGGAACCTACGCAGCACATCACGCAGCCTATCCCGACACCGACTGGCCGGCCTTCGCCCACGAGTTCGTCGCGGGGCTCGGGCTCGGACAGGCACCGCTGACGACGCAGGTCAACCCCTGTGACGATCTGGCGACGCTGTTCGACGCCGTCCGGGGTGCGAACAACGTCTTGCTGGATCTGGACGTCGACGCCTGGCTGTACATCTCCGACCGGTATCTCGGCCAGGAGGCCGTCGAGGGCGAGACTGGCTCCTCGACGATGCCACACAAGGTGAACCCGATCGACTTCGAGAACAGCGAGGGGAACCTCTCGAAGGCGAACTCGGATCTCGTCTTCCTGGGCGATTACGTCACCAGTTCTCGGCTCCAGCGTGACCTCTCGGATTCGACAGTCAAGCGAAACATCGGTGCCTCGTTTGCGCACTGTCTGATCGGCTACGAGAAATTACAGAACGGTCTGGGGAAGGTGACACCCAACGAGCAGGTCATGCGCGAGGATCTGGAGGCGACACCCGAAATTATCGGCGAGGCTGTCCAGACGATCCTCCGCCGCGAGGGTCACACGGATGCCTACGAGCGCGTCAAGGAACTTACCCGGGGCCAGCGAGTCGAGCTTGCTGATTTCCACGAGCTGTTCGGGGAACTGGATGTGCCCGAGGCGGTTCGAGAAGAGTTACGAGCACTGACGCCGGCGGGCTATACCGGGCTTGCGGACGAGCTTGTCGAGGACTTGGCGTAGAAACAACCTCGTGTGATTGAGAGATTGTTCTTTGGACGGTTACGAACAGCAAGAAAGCCCCCGTCCGCTTGACCGTCCGGGCCTCGTTGCGCGCTCCCTCCGGTCGCGTGCTTACGTCGTCCGGGCCGAACCAAGCGGACGGCCCCTTTCAGTCCCGCCCCTGTCAGCTATCTGATCAAACTACGGGGGTGGGACTGAAAGGGGCGAGGCACTGAACGAAGGCGGACCCCGCAAGCACCGGAGCGACCGAAGGGAGCGAGGAGCGCAGCGGTGGGCCCCCGAGTTCAGCGCCTCGGGGCTTTCTTGCTGTTCTGAACGATGTTCTCGGGTCCGTTGTCTCGTGATTCGGCTTTCTCGCTGTTGTGAGTGCTCGTTATTCATTTCACAACACAAAAAACTCCTCAGACCCTGCCCGCGACTCGTAGAGAGCGAAGCGTGACCCAAGTGGCGAAAATCACGGCCCCGATAATTTCCGGTACCGCGAGCCCCCACGGCGCTCCTGTAGCGACCCAGACGATCCACGTGAGAATATTCGCAGTCCCGGCGAGTCCGGACCGGATCGCCCACTCGCCGTTCCCAGCAGACCGCCAGGCGAGCGCATCCACCCACAGTGAGATCGTAATCATGAGATAGAAGCCACTGGCAACCGGGAAATGCGGGGCTGTGCCCTGTGGGAAGACGCCGACGAGGGCCATCAAGACGAGCGTGAGCGAGAGCGAGACAGCAACGAAACGCGACAAGTGCCCGGTCGCAGTCCGATACAGCAGCCAAGTGAAAACGAGCCCGAGAACACCCCCGAGTATCAATCCACCGTTGAAGAGCACGACGGTCACAGTCGTGCCGGCGTCAGTCGCGGTGACGCCGAGATTCGACAGCGCGTTCTCCTGCCAGGCGAACGACGGGGAGACGAGCGTCGCCAGCAGCGTACAGCCGATGGTCACGACTGCCGCGAACGCACCCGTCAGTGGCTGGTGTGAGTGTGATCGCATCGGATCTCGAACCCCTATCGTTCGCCGACGAGTTTGAACGTCTCGGAGCGTTCGGTGGCGGTCAGGATACTGAAGCCTGCATCGGAGAGCATGGCACCAGCGGTGTCGACGTCGTACCGTTCGTCGACCGGCGGGCCAGACTCACCCTTTCCTGCTCGCGACCAGTCGACGAAGACGGCCCGACCACCGGCGTCGATCACACGGGCCAGTTCGGCGAGCGACGACTCGGAGGCGCTCTCGTGGAAGGTCATCGTCGACACACTGGCGTCGAATCTGCCATCGGAAAACGGCAGCCGTCCCGCGTCGGCAGTCACGAGCGAGACGTTCGCCGGCACGCCGCTGTCAGCGTACTGGCGGTGCATCGCCGGTTGCACGTCGAGCCCGCAGATTTGACCGACGAACGGTGCGATCTCGTCGGTGTAGAAACCGGTGCCGCTCCCGATATCGAGCACTAGAGAATCCGGCCCCGTCGGCAACGACTCCAGCAGTTCCTCGCGCGAACAGAACCGAAACCGCGTCGGATCCTCAAGTCTGTCAGTCTCGGCCGGATCGAAGGTGTGAAACCCCATTGCCACAGTCTATGCGAGAGCGCTGTAAGTAATTTGATGGTGACGGCAGAGTGGGTCAGAGTACATAAAAAAGTATAGAATTAGAATATAATGTAAGAAGAATAAAATAATATCCGGAGCGAAATGCGTGCGCGGGCCGTCGGTACCAGTCCAGTCCGTATCGGTAGCTAACTTGTTACAGATTTAGGTAGAATAATTTAGTTCACGCGCGGTCCATTACAGACTGCGGTAAATCAGAAACCGTCAGTGTCCCGAACCGATACTATTATTATTTTTCATTATATATACCTGATTGCATACCGAGGAACGCCTCGCTTGCAGGTGAGTTCCCGCACGGGAAGCCACGGCCACGAGACGATCCCATGTCGGATGGGGCCACGGAATGCACGTGAGAACCATGAGATTAACAGATGCACGAGACCGGTTCGTCAGCGAGTTCACATTCCCCGTCGAGCGCGACGCCGTGCTCGACCGGCTGGGGGATGTCGAGATAGATGGTCCGACGGAAGATCCCGAAACCGTCGGAGAAGTACTGGAGCGGTCGGGAGTCGAGTCGTTCCAGTCGGCCGACGAACTGTACGATACGATCATCGGATCGATCGGGAGCGGGTACGTCGGCCGGCGGTTCTACGACGATCGCGGCCCGAACACGGCCCTCGATATCGAGGAGGTGTCCTTCTGATGGGCGAAAATATTATCATCAGCGGTGTCCCCGGCGTCGGGGCGTCGAAAGTCTGTGAACACGCACGCCGTGAACTCGGCGACGAGTACACGCTCGTAAACGTCGGCGACGTGATGCTTCAGGAGGCACTCGAACACGGCCTCGCGACCGACCGCGAGGAACTCGTCCGACTCCGCTTTCGGGACCAGCGAGCCCTGCAGCGACGGGCCGGCGAGTACATCGCCCGCGAGTCGGATTCGGGGCCGCTTTTGATCAACACACACCTGGTCGTCGAGACACCGCTCGGGTACATTCCTGGGCTGGAAGCGACGATGATCCAGGAAGTCGACCCGGCCGCGTTCGTCGTCGTCGACGCCGAGACGGAGACGATCCGGGACCGCCGGGAGCAAAGCGAGCGAACCTACGCCTACTTCAGCCAGTCGATCGATTTCCACAAACAACTCCAGAACTGCGCTGCGCTCGCCTATTCGCTGGAGAGTAACGCCCCCGTGTACCATCTCCGCAACGAAGACGAGATCGAGGAAACGACAGACCAGCTCGTGACGATCGCTGGTGTGATCTCGAATCTCACGAATCAACCCTGAACTGACTGCGGACGGCAACGGGGAATTTCGGCCGAATATTTCAAAATTATATTTATCATCGAAGTCTGTCAAGAGCCGATTTTCCGCTGGTCACCAGCGGGATATGGACGACCCGAGCGGTACCGAGCTGTTGTTACACGTATATACCTGTAACAATTTCCCAGACATGCGGATTTGTCCGTCAAAGATATAGACTGTCACGATCAAAAATGTGATTATACATAGCACTCTAGTAATGGTACCAATTGTTGCAAGTTACGTACCAGGCGATAACGCCAGAGACAGTGCCTGTAGTCGAGAGAGTGCAGGTGGATTGAACGCCGTCTATCCTGGTCGAGACGGGACTCGTTATTTGACGACGATAACAGGGACCGGCGATCGGCGGACAACTGTTTCTGCGACGCTCCCGAGTACTTTCTGTCCGATACCTTCGGGACCGTACGATCCCATGGCGACGGCGTCGAAATCCGCCGCGTGTTCGACGATGACTCGCTTGGCAGTTCCGTCTTCGACGGTGGTAGACAGTTCGCCGTCGTATCCCCGCTCGGCAGCCAGTTCGGTCGCCTCCGCGAAGATCTCCTCCGCACGGCCCTCGGCTGCGTCGTGTATCTGCTCGTCCATCGTGATGACCGAACCCTCGGCAGCGGCCGAGTCTGTCATCTCCAGCACGTGCAGTACCGTTATTTCGGCCTCGGGATGGTTGTCGACTGCGTAGGCCAGTGCGTCGTAGGCTTTCTCTGATCCGTCTAGAGGAACCAGTATGTTCTTGGCCATAGCTACACACAATAATTACAGGCGAGATAGCATAAATAACAATGCTGAATAATGAAGAGTACAACAGAGTCGGACAGCACTTCCCGGAAGCGGCTGGCGGGGAGTGTCAGTTCGAGAGTGCGTCGGCGACTTTCTCGATCGGGTGTGGCGGTTTGCCGTGCTGGTTTTCGTATTCGAGTAGCTGTGACCGACAGGAGGTGCCGGGCGCGACGACCTCCCGTGCCGGCGAGTCGTCGACCCGGTCGAAGAGGAGTTGCCCGATGGACTTGCTCATCGAGTAGTGTTCGGCCTCGTAGCCGAAGGAACCCGCCATCCCACAGCAGGTCGTGTCGAGTTCGTCGACCTCGTACCCGGCGCGGTCGAGCACCTCGATCGCGTGGTGTTCCTGCTTGACCGCCGTCTGGTGGCAGTGACCGTGATAGGCGAGTGCCTCGTCGCTCCCGTCGAACTCGACGCCGTCGTCCAGGCCGAACGTGTTGATGTACTCCATGATGCTGTAGGAGTTGTCTGCGACGGCCTCGACGTCGTCGCCAGCGAGCAAGTCGAGGTAGTCGTGCTGGTACATCACCGAATCCGAGGGTTCCACGGTGACGATATCCCAGCCGTCGCGCACCCGAGGGGCGAGCGCGTCGACGTTCTCTCTGGCCGTCGAGCGAGCGTGGTCGAGCATGCTCTTCGAGTGTGCGGGGCGGCCGCTGTCACCGACATCGTTGGGAATCCTCACGTGGACACCGGCGGCTTCGAGCGTTCGGACGGCGGCTTTGCCGACCGCTGGCTGCGTGTAGTTCGTGTACGGGTCGGCGATGACCAGCGCCTTGCGCTGTGCCGTCTCCTCGGTGACCTGCGGGGTCCGGCCGCGGTCCCACTTCTGGAGCGTGTTGCGTTTGAACGTCGGCAGATCGCGTTCCTTCGCGATCCCGAGTGTTTTCTCCATCAGCGTGTCGGAGCCCGGGAGCTTCGTCGCCCAGTTCGAGATCGGGGCGAAGGTACTCCCCAGAGAGTACAGCGTTTCGACGTTGGCGAACATCTTGTCCCGGAACGGAATACCTTCTTCCTGGTGGTACTCGTGTTTCACCTCGGCTTTCAGCTTCGCCATATCGACACCGCTCGGGCAGTCACGTTTGCAGCCCTTGCAGCCGACACAGAGATCCAGCACCTCGTGGATGAACTCCTCGGAGGTGGGATCGTCGGGGAGCTGGCCGTCCATCGCCCGCCGGAGCATGTTCGCCCGGCCGCGGGTCGACGTGATCTCCTCGTTTTCGGTCGCCCGGTAGGTCGGACACATCACGCTGCCAGTCGTGTCCTGGTGGCCGGTACAGCCGGCACAGCCGTGACAGAGTTCGACCATCCCCTGGAAGCCGTTCTCGTTGTCCCAGTGCAGATCCGGCTCGAAGCCGGCGTCGAACTCGTAGTCGGAATCGTACCGGAGCCCCTTCGTCGGATCGTGGTCGCCACAGATGTTGCCCGGGTTCAACAGTCCCTGGGAGTCGAAGGTCGCCTTGAGCTCCTGGAAGGTGGACCAGAGATCCTCACCATAGAGCTTCCTGTTCCACTGGGTCCGGGCGCGACCGTCGCCGTGTTCCCCGGAGACGGAGCCGCCGTACTCGATGACGAGATCGGTGATTGCGTCGGAGATCTCCAGCATCTCCTCGACTCCGCCTTCCTCTTTGAGATTCAGGAGTGGGCGGATGTGCAACACACCCGGCCCGGCGTGGGCGTAGTAGGAGGCGAAGGTGTCGTGTTCGTCGAACAGTTCCTGAATGTCCGAAACGTACTCCGGGAGGTTCTCCGCCGGAACCGCCGTATCCTCGACGAACGGCCAGTGTTTCTCGTCACCGGTCCGGGAGAGCAAGATCGGGAGCCCGGACTTGCGCATCTTCCAGAACTTGTCCTGTCGCTTGGAATCGTAGGCCTCCAGCGCGTCGACTGCCTGAATCGGCGTCTCGGTCTCGACCGCGTCGTCGGTCGGGGCCAGCCCCGTTTCGGGCTCGTACCCCGGCAGGCGGTCGGCGACCAGATTCGCGACTTTCTGTTTGCCCTCGTCGACTGAATCGGCGTAGAACTCGACGAGGAGCGTGGAGTCTGTCCCCTCGGGCAGTGTCCCCACGAGGTCGGAGAACTCGGCGGTATCGCGGGCCAGATCCAGCAACACGTCGTCCATCACCTCGACTGCGGCCGGGTCGTGTTCCAGAATCGGCGCGACGTCCCGCATCGCGTCGAGGACGTCGTCGTAGGTGAGCAGGATAACGGAGGTCTCGTTCGGGATCGGTTCCAGCGAGACTGTCGCCTCGGTGACGATGCCGAGGGTCCCTTCGCTGCCGGCCATGAGTCGGCCGACGTTGATCTCGCCGCGTTCCTCGACGTCCTGCACGAGTTTGTCGAGGTTGTAGCCGGAGACGTTCCGCGTGAGATCCGGATACGCCTCTTTGATCTCCTCGGTCTGTTCGCGGAGGATCCGCGAGACGAGTCCGTAGACACGCTCTTCGATGCCGGCGTCCTCGTCGACGTTCTCGCCGCGCTCGTGGAGTTCCTCGACGTCCATCCAGCCCAGGCGCGTCACCGTCCCGTCGGCGAGGACGACCTCGACCTCTTCGAGATAGCCGTCGGCCTTGTGGTATTTCAGCGAGTGCGCGCCGGTGGTGTTGTTGCCGATACACCCCCCGAGGACGCTCTTGTCACCCCAGGCCGGATCGGGCGCGTACTTCAGGCCGTGGGGTTTGAGGTTGTTGTTGAGTCGGGCGAGGGTGATCCCCGGCTGTGCGCGGACCGTCCCCTCGTCCGGGTCGACGTCGAAGATCCCGTCCATCTCCTTTTTGAAATCGAGGACGACCGCCTCGTTGACGGCCTGGCCGGCGAGACTGGTCCCGCCGCCGCGGGGCAGTACCGGGATGTCGTTGTCCGCGCAGTACTCCATGACGGCCGTCACGTCGGCCGTCGATTCGGGTGCGACGACGCCGATCGGAAGCTGCTGGTAGGCGCTCGCGTCGGTCGCGTAGAGGTTCCGCGTGTAGCTGTCGAAGCGGACCTCACCGTCGACGAGCGACCGCAGATCCGCCAGCAGATCCGGGCGTTCGATGTCGTCGTTCTGGTAGTCGTAGTTACTTCTCGAATCCGTTGCCGGGTCAACTCTGTTCGTTTGTGCTGTATCACTCATGATTGTCTCCCCATCTGGTTTGCAGGTCAGCCGCCGGCTGCCAACCGCCGTGTCGGTCGAACACGCCGACACGGAGTCGCTGACTGGTGTGTCCCAGAGAGTCAGCCACACGCTGTCCCCAACTCCACCCAGCGAACTCGCCACATTGTCGTCGGCTCCGAACTGTCTCTTGTGGCATGTTACGTACTCTCTGGGGCGATAGTTCCAGTTCGGAGTCATGGCACTTCTAACTTGCCCTCAATGTACAACGCGGCAGGCCGGTAGCCACCTGTCGACGGTGACAGTGTACGAGAACGGTGAGGGGGACAGTGACAAAACTGGGCGAAATCCGGGCTAGATGTCAGTACTCGGGAGGCGCAAGAAGTTCGATAACGTGCAGCGGGTCCTCGCCCGTGAGATCGTCTATCTGGTCGGTACAGGAGGTCCCACTCGCGATGACGTGATCGCAGTCGGCCGCACTGAGTTGTTCCTCCAGCTTCCCGCCCACGTCCATCGAAAGTTCGTAGTACTGCTCCTTGTAGCCGAAGGAGCCGGCCATCCCACAGCACTCGACGTCGCTCGTGGTCACGTCGTAGCCACACCGGTCCAGCACCTCGATACTGTACTCCTCCAGCCCCATGGTCCGCTGCTGGCAGTGGGAGTGATAGGCCACCGTTTCGGTGCCGTTTGCGACCTGTAGCTGGCTGACGTCCGCACCGTTTGCCACCAGCCCGTAGACGTATTCGAGGATCTCGTAGCTGTTGTCGGCCAGCGGTTCGAACTTCTCGTCGGGGAGGAGCCGGTCGTAGTCCGCACGGAACATCGCCAGATCGCTCGGCTCGATGACGACGACATCGTACCCTTCCTCGACGTAGGGGCCCAGCTGGTCGGAGACACGCTCGGCTTTCGTCCGGGCGGTGTCGATCATCCCCTGCGAGAGGGGTGCCCGGCCAGCACCGGAGGTCGGCGGAACGAGTACCTCGACGTCAAGCGCTTCGAGCGCCCGGACGGCGGCCTTGCCGCGCTCGACGTCCATGTAGTTCGTGTACAGATCCGGATAGAGCACCACCTTCCGGTCGGGATCGATCGGCGGAATCCGGTCACGGTTCTCGAACCAGTCGACGAGTGTCGTCCGCTGGAATGCGGGCAGGTCGCGCTGGTCGGTCACACCGGCGGCGCGTTCGAGTAGTTGTTTGACCGGGCCAGCCTGGGCGACCCAGTTCGAGACGGGGGCAAACGCGCTGCCCATCTGTGCCAGCATCTCGAAGTTGCCGAACAGTCGTTTCTGGAGGTCGGGGCCGGAGGTCTCGGTATCCGGCGTCAGTCCGTCGACCAGAAACTCCATCTTGGGCTCTTTCTCGGTGTTGATCCGGTCGCGGACCACGGTGTTGATCCACGGGATGTCGATTTTCACCGGACAGGCCTCGACACACCGCGAACAGCCAGTACAGAGATCGTTGAACTCGGCGGCGACGTCGAGTCCGTGGACGCCGGTCTCCCAGCCCGTCGCGATCCCGCCGGAGTAGGTCTCGCCGCCGAAGGCGTGGCCGCCGACCGACTGGAAGTTCGCACAGGTGTTCGAACAGGCCGAACACCGGATACAGTAGAGTGTCTCCTTGAGTTCCTCGTCTTCCCGCATCGCCAGCCGGCCGTTGTCGATGAGCACGAGGTGGAACTCCCGGTCGTCCTCGCCGCCGATCGGGGTCTCGGGATCGTCGAAATCGATCGTCGGCGAGTCCAGCGGCGGCGTCAGAAGCGAGATGTAGCTGGTGATATCCTGCCCGGTCCCCGACCGCCCGATCAGTTCGATGAAGGGCTGGAGATCCTCGACGGACGGGACGATCTTCTCGACACCAGCCACGGCGATCTGTGTCTCCGGCACTGTTACCGTCTTCCGGGCGTTGCCCTCGCTTGTGACCAGCGCCAGTGTCCCGGAGTCGGCGGTGATGAAGTTCGCACCGGTCATCCCCACGTCGGCGTCCTGGATCAGTTCGCCGAGTTTCTCCCGGGCGAACATCGTGAGCTCTTCTGCGGTTTCGAGTTCGTCGGCTGGCTCGAAGTACGCGTTGAACAGTTTCGCGATCTCCGCGCGGGATTTGTGGATCGCCGGCGCGACGATGTGGCTCGGCACCTCCTCGGCGAGTTGCAGGACCCACTCGCCGAGGTCAGTCTCGACGACGTCGACGCCCCGTGATTCGAGGTGTTCGTTGACCTCGATCTCCTCGCTGGTCATCGATTTGCTCTTGACGAGGCGCTCGGCGTCCTTTTGGGCACAGACCTCGGCGATGTACTCGTTGGCGTCGGCCTCGTCCTCGGCGATGTAGACCGTGCCGCCGTTGTCCTCGATCGTCTCGGTGACCTGATCGATGAGTTCGGGGAGCCGTTCGATGGCGTCCTCTTTGATCGCTCTGGCCTCGTCTTTGAGCCCCTCGTAATCTTCGAGTTTGGCGACGGATTCGTACCGCCCCTCGTTGAAGCCGCGGGTGTTGGTGCCGACCGCGTCGCCCTCTGTCTCCATGATGTGCCGGATGTGGTCGGCCTTGGATTCACGTTGCGAGCTCATGAGAGAACGAGCACCTCCACCCGTTTCGGGCCGTGTGCGCCCTGGACGAGCGCACCCATATCCGCCGTCGCGGAGGGACCGGTCGCGATGATCGCCGAATCACGGCTCGTCCGGAGTTCGTCGCCGAACCACTCGAAGGCCGCCTCCATATCAGGGACAATATCCTCCCTGTGAAGCACCGCGATGTGGAGATCGTTGAACAGGCTCACTGGCTCGCTGCCCTCGAGGTCCGACCGGAGTGCGATGCTCCCGTAATCGGCGATCGCGAGCGACGCGGCGGTGACACCGGTGGCCGCCGCCTCGATGTCGGCCGGTGTCGGCGCTGTTTCGACGCTCTCCGGGAGCGTGGCCTCCTCCCACGGTAGTTCGATACCCACCGCAGGCGGTTCGATGCGCTCCGCGATGGCGTCGGAAACCTCCCCCGATGACACCGTCGTCACCTCCACGCCATAGCGTGCTGCCTCTGTAGCAAACTGGTCGTACGTATCTTCGATCTGGTGTGACATTATCTGTCCCCCGTACTGTACACTCGTTTTTGTGTGGCTGTCACTTCTACTTTGCCCCAAACCCACAGCAGTCTCGGGGTTGACCGGAGGGCCCGAGGGCGGGTCACTCGGTCCCGGCCGGCGTCGAGGCGCAATCACAGCCCCGCTCGTCGAGCAGTTCGCCGAGTTCGTAGAACTGGCCGCAGTCGGAACAGATGACAGTGATCTCGACGAGGACGTCGAACTCCTCGCCGTCGATGGCGTCCTGGCTGGCGAGTTGGCTGACGCCACGATCGGTGACGGCGGCGGTTCGGGCCCGGAGGGCATCGATACGGTCGCGCCAGCTGTCGATCCGGTCGGGTGCCGTCTCGGTCTCGGTCTCCCGGGATACGTCGAGACAGTTGCGCAGATGCCGGTAGATAGTCTGGTGAGAGACGAACCGGGACTCGATCTCCTCGATCGGGACGCCGTCCTGTCGGAGCCGTTCGCGTGCCTGCGTGCGCGTCCCCGCGTCGATCCCGTCGGCGGTCAGCACGCGGTAGAGATTCTCGATCTCGCCGTCGATCGGGATCCGGTCGGACTGCTCGAAGCCGGCGCGCAACAGCCGGCGGTTGAACTGGTCGGTGAGCTCCCGAACACTGCACTCGCCCTCGGTCCACCGGGTCGCCAGCTGGTCGTGTATCTCCCGAAACCCCCAGCTATCCGCTACGGTACCGACTTTGCACGAGCAGACTGCGGAGGTCATCCGTGGCTGCGCCTACGGAGGTGGGTCAAATAAAATCAGATGGTTGGTGATCCCGCTGGGCGATCAGAACGTGCCGGGGAAGAACACGAACGTGAACAGCATCGTCAGGATGCCGGCCATCACCGCGTAATAGAGGAGCGGGATCATGTTCAGACGTATCACGCGGCCCTCTTCGCCGATCAGCCCGACCGTCGCCAGTGCTGCGACGACGTTGTGGATCGCGATCAGGTTCCCGACGGCACCACCGACGGCCTGTGCGCCGACGACGATGGTCCGGGAGACCTCGATCGTTCCGGCCGCGGTGAACTGGAACGGCCCGAACGTGAGATTCGAGACCGTGTTCGATCCCGCGATAAAGGCTCCGAGCCCGCCGATCAGTGTCGAGATAGCCGGATAGGCGTTGCCCGTCGCGTCGGCGGTCGCCTTCGCCAGCGCGTCGATCATGCTGTCCGCAAAGGCCGCGTCGGGCGCACCGCCGGCCCCGAGCATGACGTTGACCATCATCAACACGAAGGTGAGTGCGATGAAGGGTCCGGCGATCTTCTGGGCCGCCTCACCCCAGGCGGCTTTGACTTGCCTGCCACTCATGCCGAACAGCGGGATCGCGATGATGGCGCTCAAAAGCAGCCAGAAGCCGGGGACGTTGACCCAGGCGAAACTGTTGCCCTGTCCCGTCCCGAGAATGTCGGCCCAGCCGAGCACGATTCCCAGCGTGAAGTTGCCGACTTCGACGCCGATGTTGGCGTCGTTGATGAAGTTACTGATCGGATCGATGGCCCGCGTGACAACGAGGAGAACGACGAGGAAGAGGTACGGCGACCACGCCTGGAACAGGCTGATGTCCTCGCCTTCGGTTTCCAGTCCCTCTCCGCCGGGTTCGATCGTCCCGATCCAGTAGTCGGGCCACTCTTCCTGTGGCGGGAAGTCCCACTCGTCGTCCGGCAGCAGGTAGCCCTGACTGAGCAGACCAACGGTGAGGAATCCGCCCACCATCGAACCGATCAGTGCCGGGAACTCCGCCGAGATGAACCACGCCACCGCGACGTAGGGGATGGCGAAGGAGACCCCGGCGAACAGGGTCAGCGGAAGGACCTCCTTGACCGGCTTGAGTGACTTCTCCTCGCCGAAGAAGTAGACGACCATCGCGACCGCGACCGTCGGCATCAGGAAGCCGATGAGTGCGTGGAAGGTGGCTGCCCACGCCGCGACGTCGTTCGCGAACGCGGTCGCAGCACCGAGTTGATCCATCCCTGCGTAGGGTGTGCCCTCGGCGGCAAGCGTCCCGAAGTACGCCTCCGAGTCGAACGGGTTCCGGATACCGATCACGATCGGCGTCCCGACGGCACCGTAGGTCACCGCGATGATGTGCCCGATCAGTGCCGCGACGACGGCCGCCAGTGCCGGGAAGCCGAGTCCCAGAAGCAGCGGGGCGACGACAGCCGGTGGCGTCCCGAATCCTGCGGCACCTTCGATGAACGTCGCCAGGAAGAATCCCAGCATGACGATCTGGACACGCCTGTCGTCCGAGACCTTCGCGAAGCCCTGGTTGATACGATCAAGCGCCCCGGCCTGCATCATCGTGTACAGCAACACCAGTGCCCCGAACACGATATACAGGATCGTTATCGCCGTTATGAAGCCGTTGATCGACGACGCTGCCAGGTAGGTGGCACTGTTTTCCCAGACCAGAAAGCCGACGATCAGGGCGACGATCCACGCGATCGGCATCGCTCTCGTCGCCGGCCACAGCAGTCCGACGAGCAGTATCGCGACGACCAGCAGCGGCGATACTGCCGCGAGAAGTTCTACCGCACCGATACCTGGATCCAGTTCACTCTGCAAGGGGAGAAGCGTCCCCACCGCCCAGAGTGCGCTATTCATCCGATGACCACCCGAGTTCGTTTGTAAGCAATCCCCCTGCCTGTACCGTGGTGATTGTTCGGGTCATAGTTTGTGTGATGTGGACGGTGCTGACAGCCACACCGACAGCCGACCGAGAGGGTATCGCTCTCCTGAATACGCCTCTCAGGGGTGACAGCCGCTGTCGGTCGGTGAGGTTGTCACTTGATCCCAACAGCCTCTCGTAACCGAGTCCCACATCTACAGGCAAATTCCACCATTATCTATTTAAAGCTTACTCAACTCGGACATGTCGGCTGCCGAGTGTTTTTCCGGATGTGAATAAATATTTCACAGACGGGCCGTGTACTGTGCCGATCAGCATTGTGCTCTCTATCGATCATTCTGATAGTTTATTATGTATTAGGAAGGACAGGTGTGAGACGGAACACGCACCGACAGTGCACTGGACTTTTTATACACACCAGTGGTAGAGCTACGCATGTTCGAGGAGACGGACCTCTACACGGTCGGAAAACTGCTCGCTGTGTTCCTCGTCGCACTCGTCGTCATCAATGCCTTCGACCATCTGTCCCGCAGGATCCTCGCCGGTGAGTTCGCCTGGGACACGACCGGAACGCTCTCGGTGCTCGTGATCCTCGGGCTGGTCGTCGCGCTCGGCGTGCAGTATATCGCAACCCGGTAACCTCCCGGTACCGGGACAGGCACCACCTCTTTATCCGTGGTCGTCCAGCCACTACCTATGGACGGGACACAGATCGCGGTCCTCCGGCAGCAGGTCCACGGCATCGCCCACGAGACGTACGCAGCGGCGCTCGAAGACCGGCTCCCGGACTGTGAGATCGCGCTCGCGTCGACCCCCGACGAGGAGCGCGAACTCCTGGAAACGGCGGAGATCGCAACAGGGCTGTCGCTGTCGGCGACGGAACTCGACGTGACCGAGAATCTGGAACTGTTCGCCTGCGTCTTCGCCGGGACGGGCCACCTCGATCTGGACGCCTTCCGCGAACGGTCGATCGCGGTGACAAACGCCGCCGGCGTCCACTCGACGAACATCGCCGAGTACGTCACCGGCGCGATGATCATGCTGGCACGGCGGTTCCCGACGGCGATCGAACAGCAGGAACGCCGCGAGTGGCGCAGTTTCCAGACCCGGGAGCTGTACGGTTCGACGGTTGCGGTGGTCGGCCTCGGTGCGATCGGCGAGACGGTCGTGGACCGACTCGACGCCTTCGGGATGGAGACCGTCGGGGTCCGGTACTCGCCGGAGAAAGGCGGACCGACAGAGGAAGTGTACGGCTTCGACGAGATCCACGAGGCCGTCGCGGATGCCGAGTACGTCGTCCTCGCCTGCCCGCTCACCGAGACCACGGAGCAACTGATCGACGAGGAACTGTTCCGGACCATGCGAACGGACGCGATCCTGGTCAACATCGCCCGCGGTCCGGTCGTCGACACCGACGCCCTCCTCGAAACGCTACACGTGAACGGGATCGGCGGCGCGGTGCTGGACGTGACCGATCCGGAACCGCTGCCCCAGGACCACTCACTGTGGGATATGGGCAACGTCGTCATCACGCCGCACAACGCCGGTCACACACCCGAGTACTTCGAGCGCTGTGCGGATATTCTCGCGGAGAACGTGGAGCGACTCGCCGAGGGAAAGGAACTCAAAAATCAGGTCGTCTGAAAACAGGACCGCCAGATCTCCGTTACTGGACCGACGAGGAGTCGACCGCCTCGGCGAGTTTCTCGACTGGATGTGGTGGTTTCGTCTCACCGTCGCGATCGCCGAGCTGTGAGCGACAGGAGGCGCCGGGTGCTGTCACGGTGTCGCCGCTGCTTTCCTCGACCTGGTCGAACAGGATCTGTCCGATCCCCTTCGAGATCTCGTAGTGTTCGTCCTCGTAGCCGAATGAGCCAGCCATCCCACAGCAGGAGGAATCCAGCGGATCGACCGCGTAGCCGGCCCGCCGGAGCACACCGACCGCGTGGTGGTCCTTGTTCGTCGCCTTCTGGTTGCAGTGGCCGTGGTAGGTGAGTTCCTCGGAGACACCGTCGAAGTCGAGTTTGCCGTCGACGTCCATCCCGTCGAAGTACTCCATGATCCCGTAGGCTGCCGCCGAGACCTTCTGAACCGGCTCGCCGTCCAGCAGATCCAGATACTCGTCCTGGAACATCACCGCGTCCGAGGGTTCGACGAAGACGACCGACCAGCCGTCGTCGACCCGCGGCGCGAGCAGGTCGACGTTCGTCCGAGCGTGTTCCTCGGCGTCGTCCAGATAGCCAAGCGAGAACGCAGCCCGACCGGAGGGCGCGAGATCGCTCGGAATCTGGACGTGGATGTTCGCCGCTTCGAGCACTTCGATCGCGGCCTTCCCGGGTTCCAGATAGCTGTAGTTCGTGAACGTATCCGGGAAGAGGACGACCTTCGCGTCGGCCTGTCCCTCGGGAACCGTCGAACCGCCGCGGGCCTCGAACCACTCTTCGAGGCTCTGGCGCTCGAAGGTCGGCAGCGCACGGTCCCGTGCGATGCCGAGCGTTTTCTCCATCACGATCCGTGCGCCCGGCAGTTTCGGCGCGATGTTCGAGATGGGCGCGAGTTTGCTGCCCAGCGCTGCGAAGCTGTCGATGTTTCCAAAGAGCTTCGAGCGCATGCTCGACCCGTGCTCGCGGTGGTGTTCGTGTTTCACCTCGGCTTTCAGTTTCGCCAGATCGACACCCGTCGGACAGTCGCTCTTGCAGCCTTTGCAGCCGACACAGAGATCCAGCACCTCCGACTGGAACCGCTCGGAGTGGATCTCCTCGTAAGGGAGTTCGCCGCTGATCGCCGCACGAAGCATGTTCGCGCGCCCGCGCGTCGTCT
>Ga0207753_1000342_pt1 | contig 18411 bp, 18 predicted proteins | sample PonA233FremontCA_2_FD_187273 | JGI IMG/M metagenome (GOLD analysis project Ga0207753, IMG submission 187273) | Salt pond sediment microbial community from Fremont, CA, USA - Pond A23 Sediment 3 (SPAdes) | ecosystem: Environmental > Aquatic > Non-marine Saline and Alkaline > Saline | place: USA... | reverse complement strand
GGTTGCTCAGCGAGATGCCGACAAACAGGAGGATTACGGCTTCGTTGACGATCCACGAGTTGTCGTGCATCCACGTTCTGAGTTTAGGGAGGAACTCCTCTGCGCGTTCGCCAAAGGCCACAAGGACGAGCGCCGGTGCGCCGAGTACGAGGAGCGTAAGGAAGACGAACGGGAGGGCCTCGATCCACCGCGCGCCGGTCGCGGCGAGATAGGAGCCGACAGCGACCGAAGTGAGAATGTCGGTCGGAAAGAAGCCCAGCAGTAGAAAGCCGAGCCGGAACGAAAATCGCGGGGTAGCAGCCCCTAGCGTGCCCATCCACTCGGGTGGTTCGGCCTCGTGTCTGGTTCGATAGGTGTCGACCATCGCGTACAGCAGCACGAGGAGGATAATCACGCTGAATGTCGTGTTCGACGCGCCAAGGCCGACTGCCTCGATGCCGAGGACGTAGGCGACCGTAATCACGAGCGTGATCGACAGCCCGGCACCGGCGACGAACGCAGCGGAGTTGCGCCGCCACTCCTCACTGGTCGCCAGAAAGATCACACTCAGGATCTGGGGCCCGGCGACCATCACGAACACCAGCGGCAGGATCTCAAGCAGGCTCGGGACGATAGGACTACACTGCACGTAGCGGGCCGTAGACCTTTGTCAGGGGTATTGTCCGGTTTCGACAGAACACCCCGACAGACACTCACAGCCACCCGCGAAAAACCACTTTTCGCCACCCGTGGAAGACGGCTGTAGAGGCACAATATGAAGAAACTCATCGTTCTGGCATTCGACAACGAAAACGGTGCGCTCGAAGTCCGTGACAAGCTCTTCGAACTCCAGAAACAGGAACTTATCCAGATGGAAGACGCCGCCGTAGTGGTCCGCAACGAGCAGGGCAAAACCGACGTCAAGCAGGCCCAGAGCCTCGTCGGCGCGGGTGCCCTCGGCGGGGCGTTCTGGGGGATGTTGATTGGGTTGATCTTCCTCGCGCCCGTCCTCGGGATGGCCGTCGGCGCGGTGTCGGGAGCCCTCGGCGGGAAGTTCGCCGATATCGGCATCGACGACGACTTCATCAAGGAGGTCGGCGAGGAGATCGACCCCGGCGAGTCGGCGCTGTTCCTGCTTGTGACCGACGCTCAGACCGAGCGTGTCGTCGACGAACTCGAACCGTACAACCCCAAACTGCTCGAGACGAATCTGTCGACCGAAGACGAGGAGAAACTCCGCGAGGAGTTCGCCGCCGACGGCCTGCGCGCCTGACCCACCACCGCTTTTATTTTCGGTCCTCCAGACTCCGGACGATCCGTGACTCGAAGACGGCATTGAGCGGCAGCAACAGGAACCACGTGAGGATCGCCACCTGTGGATCGAAGACCGCAACCCCGATCGACAGCACGAACACCAGCGGTGAGACGAGAAACCGAGCCCCCTGAAGTAGCACCGCCCTGGAGGTGAGACCGGTCTCGATGAGGTCCTGCCGCGAGGCGTAGGCCCACAGCACTGTGAGACTCAGCCCAGTCAACGCCAACACGGCCGCATAGAACATCACGCCGAACTGACTGGGGTAGCTGCTGAAGAGGCTGGTTCCGTACGGGACGAAGGCGATCAGGAGCAGGAACACGAGATTGAGCCAGACCAGCCCGCGGTCGTGCCGCGAGATGTGGACGAAGGTTTGCCGATGCAACAGCCAGTAGAGCCCGATGACGAGGAAACTCAACACGTAGGCGAAGAAGTCCGACCATTGGTCGACGATCAGTTCGGGCAGTACGGCCGTCGACTGTCCGGCCGGAACCTCCGGCACCGTGATCTCCAACACCAGCAGTGTGATCGCGATTGCGATCACCCCATCACTCAGTGCGACGAGCCGATCAGTCTCTTCGGACTCGCGTTGGTACGAAATCCTCATATACGCAACAGCGACGGGCGTTCACAACCGCGTTTTTCTTTTCATACGGGTAGTTCGGGCCGAAACAGTGGTCGCGGTCGACGCTTGGACCTCACGGAGCGACCTATCGCAGTGCTTGAATACCGACCCGTCGTTCCTCTGTCGTATGGAGACGACCCGCCATTTTACGTCGACCGTCTATATCGTCAACGATGGAGCCACCGCGCTTCACCACCACGACCGCCTCGGCATTCGGATTCCGCCCGGCGGCCACGTCGACCGCGACGAACTCCCCCACGAGGCAGGTCTTCGAGAAGTGCGAGAAGAAACCGGTCTCGAACCGCGCTTGCTCCAAGAGACCGCAGCTATCGACGCCCCGGCTGGCGAGGTCCTCCCGCAACCGGCCCACATGATGCTGTACGATATCAACGTCCACCCCGACGGGACGGTGGGCCACCAGCACATCGATCACGTCTACTTCGCGGCCGTCGACAGCCGCGCGGTCGACCCCGATGACGGCGAGGCCGACGCCGCGGTCTGGGGGTGGTACACCGTCGACGACCTCCGGGCCAGCGAGATCGATTCGGATACAGTCGACATCGGGTGTGAAGCAATCAGGGCGGTCGGGGCTCGCGAGGAGTGGTGACTCAGTGGTCGTGTGTCCCCGTCTCCGAGGGTTGTGAGTGTTCGGTGGCCTCCCTGTCGCTCCAGAGAGACCACATGAGGATGATCGCAACCGAGAGGGCTGCAAGCCACAGCAGGAACCGAGCAGCAATCAGCCGGGGAGAACCGTACACGCGTGGATCCGCCACGCCGAGGAGTTCAGTAGCCCCGATCCAGATGACGAGCGTCAGTATCGAGACGCCAAACAGCCTCCCGTAGCGCCGTTCACCGATGCCGACGAGGCCGCCAGCAACGAGGATGGTAAGGACGACATCCGACCACAGAGGCACGCTGAGACCGAATGCATAGCCGAGTTCGCGGATGAACCCCACGGCGGGACCGATCCCGCTACTGATCAACAACCAGACCCAGAGCGTTCGTAGCGCGTCGGTCACCTCGCCTTCCGGATCGATCACGAGTCAGTCACCCCGAACAACGTCTCTCCAGCGAGCCCATAGACGGCTCCCTCCTCGACCAGCGGTGTCATCCCATCACCGGCCGTCGACGCGGGGTCGACCCGAAACCGCGTCTCGCCACTGGTCGCCGCCACTGCCTCCACTCCTGTTTGTGTGGCGGCATAGACCGTCTCACCACCGACGGAAATGCCGTACTCAGCACCGTCGAGGCCTCGGGACCACCGACGTCGACCATCGAGTTCGAACGCGGTGAGTTGGGTGACCTCGGGTTCGATAACGTAGACTGCGTCGGCGACCGCCAGCCGGTTGCCGCGAGATGCGCTGTCGTCAGCAAGGGATTTGCTCCAGCGAACGTCGCCTGTCGCCGCGTTGACGGCGGTGAGTTGCTTATCGGCGACGTGCCAAACGGTGTCATCCGCGAGGGCGACCGTGCCGAGGGCGAAAGACGGTGACAGGGCCCGGTGGTCGCTCTGCCAGAGACGGCGTCCGCTTTCTGGGTCGACGGCGGTGAGTCGGCTGTCCCCGAGGTTCCAAACAGTGTCGTACTCGGCCACCACGAGCCGATCGACGTCGGCGGCCAGCGGCACGAACCGGCGATCACGTCGCCAGCGTTGGGTTCCGCTCGTCGCGTCGACCGCAATGAGCGCGTACTCCGATCCAACGCGGGCGCTCAGGTAGAGGGTGTTTCCAAGGAGAACGACACCGTCGATGCTACTGTTGACGTCGTAGCGCCAGCGCGGCTGGCCATCAGCCACGCCGAGGGCGTACACCGACGCACCCCCCGCGACAAGACACCGATTTCCGAACACGCGTGGGCTGGTGTCGATCTGTACGGGGCGGTCAAGCGCCCGGTCGGCGTCGAGGGTCACGTCGAACAGTCGATCACCACCGGTCGACACACCGACGAGTCGTCGATGGGTCGGCATCAAGAGCCTATCCCCGGCGCGGGCGAACCCGTTGAACCGATACTGGAGTTCGGCCGGGATCTCCTGTTGCCACACCGACCCAGCGGTCGTCGGTCCCGCGGCGTCTACCGCGGTCGTATTACCGGGTGTCGACTGTGGATGTCGCCAGCCTGCTGCCTCCGACGGATCGTACGCCGTGCCGCCACCGCGACTGAGAGCCGCACCGAGGCTCCCAGCGACGGCTGCGGTTGCGAGCAGTCGACGCCGTGTGATGGAAGGCACGAATGACTGTCATTTCTGCACAGTATAAATGTGTCTTCTATCCGACGAGTGGCGAACAAATCACGAACGGTCGGCTGATCTCTCTTTATAAAAGCGACCGAATATACTGGCCGACGTGATCGTCCATCCGCCGTTTGTATCCGGCCTGCCGGGCCAGTCGGTCGAGTTCGCGGCTCACGTAGCTGCCGTACTGGACAGCCTTTTTATCAGTCGACGCCACCTCGGCGGGCAACACACCCTCCTGCCGCGCAAATCGCCGAAGGGCGATCTTTCGGTCGTCGCTGCTGGCCAGCAGCTCGCCGGACAGCCGGAGGGCCGCGTCGACCACCCGATCCTGCAGGAAGGGCGTCACCGGCTCCACTCCGACGGCTTGCAACCCACAGACATCGCGTTCGAGCTGTTCGGGCAGCGAACCGATGGTTTCCCGAACTGCGCCGCGAACCGTGGTTGCGTCGACGCGATGATCCTCGGCCGGGTCGACGACTTTCGAATACCCACCGAACAGTTCGTCCGCGCCCTGTCCGAGCGCGAGGCGGTCGTAGCCGTCCTCTCGAATGCGTTCGGCGACCAGCACCAGCGGGAGCGCGATCGAGAGGTCCATCGGGTTCGTCCGATCGATGGCCGCGGCCACGCGAGGAACCGCCTCGCGGAGCGTCTCGTGGTCGAGTTCGACGACCTGTAGGTCGTCGCTTCGGTCCATCGCGGCGGCGGCCTCGCGGGCGGCGGCGATGTCGTGGCTCCCCTCGAAGCCGATGACGTAGAGGGGCGCGTCGGGCAGTCCGGCAGCCACGAGCGCGGAGTCGACACCTCCCGAAAAGGCGACTGCGGTGTCGGTCGGCTGGTCGTCCCGGTCGAGTCCGAGCGCGCCGGAGAGCGCCTCGTCGACGGCTCGCTGAGCAGTCTCTGGTTCGTCGATCGGCGGCTCGGGGAGTTCGAGCCGCCGACTGTCGCCGTCGGCGGTCCGAACTGCACCCGGCGGGACAGCGACGGGGTCGTCGAGGTCACCGGGAGCAAACGCCCACGCGCCGTCTGCGGTCGGGTCGTCGGCGTCGGCCTCGGTGTAGACGGGCTGTCGACCCAACACGTCGCGGACGACCTGCTCGTCGACGATGCCGCCGAAGCCACCCATCTCGCTGGGACCGCAGCCGCTGGCTCCCGGCAGTGGGTCGCCGGTATCGAGTACGGTCCGAACGATCGCCGGAGTTGCGCCGCGGAGTGGGTCGGTCATACTACAAGAAGTCACGGATCGCACGTTGAACCCGTCGTTTCGCGCCGCCGCCGAACTGCCGGAGACTGACGCGCCACGGGGTTCGCTGGCCGATGACGCTGGTGCGGCCGTGGCGGATCGCGCCGAGAATCGCCTCGGGGGTGCGGTCGTCGGCCCCGACCTCGGTGATCGCTTGCCCCACCAGCTCGGAGATATGTGCGTCGCTCCCGGCGGTCATCGGCAGCCCGTGTTCGATGGCGAACCGCTCGGCCTGCCGGTTCGACCGCCCCGTAAAGAGCCGCGAGTTGTAGACCTCGATGGCGTCGGCGCTCGCCAACTGGTCGCTGCTGACGTGGGGCGCAACGCCGTGGCGGGATTTCTGGAACGGATGCGGGATCACGGCGATCCCGCCCTGTTCGTGGATGCGTTCGAGCGTTTCGTCGTAGGACAGTCCGGGTGGAATCAGCTCCTCGATGCCGAAGGCGAGAATGTGGCCCGCGGCGCTGGAGACCTCCATCCCGACGATGCCGATCAGGCCGTGGTCGACGGCCTTTTCAGCGGCCTCGATAGAGGCGTCGATCTCGTCGTGGTCGGTGACTGCGAGCGCATCGAGTCCCACCGCCGCCGCCTGTTCGAGCAGCAACTCGACCGGGTCGCGGCCGTCGTGGGAGAGCGCCGAATGGGAATGGAGCTCGACCGTTAACACGGTCGACTCCTACGATTGGTCAGTAATAAAGCCACTCAGTCGTGGTCGGGGTCGGGCGACTGCCGGAAGCTCGGCGCGACGATGGCGATCGTCACGAGCGCCGCGAGGATGACTGCCCCGCCGTAGATCACGGGGAAGGGATCGCCGACTTCGAGGGCGTGTTGGATCTCGGATGCGATAGCGACTGCGCCGACCAACGCGAGGGCGATTCCCGCGCCGCCCCACTTGATGTACTCGTTCATACCCAGACGTATACGAGGTGTGTTGCAAAGAGCTATCGGATCTCACCCGGTTCCCCCTGCTGTCGTGGTAATGCACGTTTCTGCACATGGAAAGAGATTAACCCGGTGATTCTGAACAGGGAACTGAATGAGTCTCCCGGAGTCCGACCACCAGCTCATCGTCTCCGAGCTGGGCCGTGAACCCACGCCTGCAGAGTCGACGCTGTTCGAAAACCTCTGGAGCGAGCACTGTGCGTACCGATCATCCCGGCCACTCCTCGGGGCGTTCGACAGCGAGGGCCAGCAGGTCGTCATCGGCCCCGGCGACGACGCCGCGGTCGTCGCGGTCCCGACCCCGGAGGCCGCCAACACCCCCGTCGACGAGCGCGACGCCTCAGCCTACTCGGATACTTACATCACCCTCGGTATCGAGAGCCACAACCACCCGAGCTACGTCGACCCCTACGACGGCGCGGCGACGGGCGTCGGCGGCATCGTCCGCGACACGATGTCGATGGGAGCCTACCCCATCGCGCTGGCCGACAGCCTCTATTTCGGCTCCTTCGACCGCGAACACTCCCAGTATCTCTTCGAGGGAGTCGTCGAAGGCATCTCCAACTACGGTAACTCCATCGGCGTCCCCACCGTCACGGGCAGCGTCGACTTCCACGAGGATTACGTCGGCAACCCGCTCGTGAACGTCGCCTGTGTGGGGCTGACCAACGAGGACCGACTCGTTACGGCGGAAGCCCAGCAGGCGGGCAACAAACTCGTCCTCGTGGGCAACGGGACCGGCCGCGACGGGCTCGGCGGGGCCTCTTTCGCCAGCGAGGATCTGGCGGAGGACGCCGAAACCGAGGACCGACCTGCCGTGCAGGTCGGCGACCCCTATACGGAGAAACTGCTGATCGAGGCCAACGAGACGCTGGTCGACGAAAAGCTGATTCTCTCGGCCCGCGACCTCGGCGCGGCTGGTCTCGGCGGCGCGTCCTCGGAACTCGTCGCCAAAGGTGACTTCGGAGCCGAGATCGACCTCAATCGGGTCCACCAGCGCGAGCCGAACATGAACGCGCTGGAAATCCTCCTTGCGGAGTCCCAAGAGCGCATGTGCTACGAAGTGGCTCCCGACGACGTCGACCGAGTCGCCGAGATCGCCGAGCGGTTCGATCTCGGCTGCTCGGTGATCGGCGAGGTCCGCGAGGGGAACTACGTCTGCACCTTCGATGGCGAGACAGTCGTCGACGTCGACCCCTACTTCCTCGCCGAGGGCGCGCCGATGAACGACCTCGACGCGGTCGACCCCGAGCAGGCCGAACGTGATCTGCCGACGGTCGACCTCGAAGACGCGATCAAGGCGGTCGTCTCGGCCCCGAACACGGCCTCGAAACGCTGGGTCTACCGGCAGTACGACCACGAGGTCGGCGTTCGGACGGCGCTCAAACCGGGCGACGACGCCGCAATCATGGCGATCCGCGAGACCAGTGGCAACCCGGACGACACGACCGGCGCAGGCACCGGCCTCGCCTTCTCCTCGGGGGCCAATCCCAACTGGACCACGGCCGCACCCTACGAGGGCGCGCAGGCAGTCGCCCTCGAAAACGCGACCAACATCGCGGCGAAGGGCGCGCTTCCCCTCACGGCGGTCGACTGTCTCAACGGCGGCAACCCCGAGAAGCCCGATGTGTACGGTGGTTTCAAAGCTATCGTCGACGGCCTCGCCGAGATGTGCAGCGACCTGTCGACGCCGGTCGTCGGCGGTAACGTCTCGCTGTACAACGATTCGGAGACGGGGCCGATCCCGCCGACGCCGACGCTGGCGATGGTCGGCTCGAAATCCGGTTACGACGCCCCGCCAGCCGCGCTCTCCGGTGAGGGCGAGTTGCTCGTCGTCGGCGCAGCGGGCGATGCCCTCGGCGGCTCGGAGCTGCTCGCACAGCAGGGCGGCAGCGACGCCTTCCCAGACCTGCCCGCCAACCCCGGTGAGGTCGTCGAGACGATTGCGGCGGTCGCCAATGCGGAGTCGACACTCGCCACCCACGACGTGAGTCACGGCGGGCTGGCGGTCACGCTGGCCGAACTGATCACCACGGATGCTGGTGCTGATGTGACGGTCGACGGCGTCGTCTCGCTGTTCGATGAAACGCCCGGCCGGGTCGTCGTCGAGACGACTGATGCCGATGCGGTTCGGGAGGCCTTTGACGGCGTCGCGCCGGTCGCGTCGCTCGGGCCGGCAACCGACGACGGCGTGCTGTCGCTGTCGGTCAACGGGGAGACAGTCGAGTACGACGCCGAGACGATAGCCGACCTGCGGGCTGTGATTACCGACACGCTCGCGTAGTCGGCTGGTGGTGGTCGACTGCTACTGGTCGACTCGAACCCAAAGAGGATGGGAATCTCACGAACTGAGAGTTCCCCGTGCAGTCGCGTCGGTCAGTCGTTGTCGTCGTCCATCCCGACCCTGCTTTTCAGTAAGTACCCCGCACCAGCAAGACCCGTGACACCGGCTCCGATGCCGAATCCGGGAGCCTCACTGCTGGTCGACTCCGGCTCCGAACTCTCATCGTCCGTTCCTGAGTCCGAACCCCCGTCTCCCGTCTCGGTGCCGGAACTCCCGTCGCTCATCTCGGAATCCGACCCGTCGTCGTCCGTGCTGGAGTCCGAATCACCGCCGTCCGTCTCGGAGTCCGTCTCCTCGTCGGTCGACTGGTCGTCGCTGTCGTCGGACTCCTCGGAGGACTCGTCGGCGTCCGACTCGGCTTCCGGCGGCTGGTAGACATACAGGCCGTCGTTCGGATAGCTCCGGTTGCCGCCGCGCCAGCCGTCCTCACAGCAGAGCACTCGTCCGTCGCGCATCGCATACACGTTGTCGACGTTCCGGAGCGCGTCGTCGACATCTGCCATCGCTTCTTCGCCCGTGAAGTCGGGGCCGACGATCACCGGTTCGAGTCGTGAGATGTCGTAGTCGGCGTCGAGTTCCGCACGGTAGACGACACCGCCGTCGACCCGGTCGAGGGCGATGTCGCCGCCGTCGTTTGTGGGTTGGTCGTCCAGCGCGTCGTTGAACTCCGAGACGCCGAAGTAGACGTAGTCGCCCGGCTCGGCGTCGTCGACGCTGTCGACGCCTTCGGCCTTGTTGAACTCGATCGAAGCGCCGATCTCCTTGGCTGCGGCGCGAGTCTCCAAAAACGGCACTCGCCGGAGGTCGTCGTCGACCTCCTCTGGACCCTTCTTTTCGTACTGTTTGGCCCATTCGAGGACCTCTTCGTCCGAAATATAGTCCTGATTACCCTCTTCGATCACTTCGAGGTCGGCCTCCTTGAGGACGGCTTCGGTGACCTCCTCGCCTTCCTCCCAGTCGGCGTGGCTCTCCAGATAGTCGACCTGCGTAACCTCGTCGTAGTCGGCGATCCACGACTCGACCTCCCCGTTGCTTGCGTGGCCGAGCTCCAGCCACTCGATCTCCAGGGCCACTTCTGCGGGGGAGTCGCCGGATGCAGCCTCGTCGTTGGTGATCTTCGGCGCGTACAGCGTCCCTTCGATCTCCATCGGGTCGTCGTAGTCGGGGATCGGCTCGTCAGCGACGAACTTGTAGATACCCTTGCTATCGCCGTCCGAACAGCCGTAGACGGTCCGTTCGTCGGGCAGGAAGTCCGGTGCTTCCCAGGCGGCCCGGCCCATAACGTAGTGTTTGATCGGCGTGATCTCGTCGGCGTCGGCCGCTGGCTCGCGGATCTCGACGTGGTAGCCGTAGTGATAGGGGTTCGGATACAGGTCTCCAATGGGATCGAGTGGATTGCCGTCGCCGTCGGCCTCGACGGGGTCGGCACCGAGGTAGTAGGCGAGGTGTTCGACGCCCTCCATGTTCCAGTAGCCTTGGATATTCCACCCGTCGACCTCGTCGTACCGCTCGGAGACCGCAGCGCTGATTCCGACGGGGTTGGGTCTGTTCCAGAAGTGGTTCGCCCCGTAGATTCCCTCGCCGCTTCCGGCCGCCGCGGCGTCGCTGACGGTGGCCGCGAGACTCACTCGGGGATGGGCGTAGTTTTCTTCCGAGGAGATCGGCGTGTTCCACGGCGAGCGGTCGCCGTAGCAGTTGATGCGCGTCCCACCAAGATCGCGGAACTGCGGGGTGTTGACCGTATTGAACGCGTTGTCCGGATCCGCCTCCCACTCCCCCTCGTCGGTCCGGCTGATCGGCGTTCGCATGATATTACCGGGGCTGTTCTCGTCGTTGGTGAACAGGAACCCCTCGGTTCCCTCGTCGTCAGTTGCGATGAACTGGTTGCAGTCGGGGTTGTAGCCGGACTCGCCGTAGGAAGTCCCCGCGAAGTTGTCGGTCGTGATGGGTTCGCCGTCGGGTGTCTGGGTAATCCCCCACTGCTCGGAGCCGTCGTTGATCTCGTCGCCCTCCTGGATCAGATACGTGAACTCGGCGTCGGCCGCCCGCGCGTAGTCCTGTTCGCTCCCTTCCGGGGGTGAGGGTTGTTCGAAATCGTCGTTGGTGCCGTCGAACTCGAAGCCGAAATCGGTGTAGTAGCCGACGCCAGCCCTGTTCCACGGCTCCGCGTTGTCCCGGCTCGGGTGCTGGATGCTGTGCAACAGCGTTCCGTCCTCAAAGACGAAGGGACCGGTCATCTCTGCGCCGAAGGCCGTCGTCGAGAAGCGTTTGAGCTCCCCGACGACACTCGGGGCTCCATCGGTCTCCGTATCCTCGTCGTCGGTCTCCCGACTCTCGCGGTCTTTTTGTGCGGCAGCGACACCGGGGACACCGGCACCAACGGCGGCAGCGACTGAGGCTCTCATCAGGTTTCGCCTTCGCAGGTTCATACAATCTATCAGACATGTTTGTGTGTAAAAAGCCCTTATAATAGGTCGCTATCCGGCCACAGATCGTTCCGATCCCTCGATACCGCTGTTGAATGGTATGTGCGTTACATGTCTTTCGGGAACTCTCCGAAAATGTATGTATGCCTATATAACAGGGTGGCCAACATATAGTACTCATATGTAGACTCAAATACAGCACCGACGATGTCGACTGTATGCCAGCGGCCGAACCGGCTCCCGACAGCCCCGTCTACAGAGCCTACGTACTGGATGTTCGAATCGTCGAGTCGACCGACGGCGAGGCCACAACCTACCGCTTCGAGGCACCGAGCCACGAGGGGATCACGTTCGACGATCCCGAAACGGCGGAGCTGTACGCCGATATCTACTTCGACGTCAACGGGTTCGAGGAGGCCGGAACGGGCCAGCGAGGCGTTCCACCGGTGATTATTCAGGCCGGACGCGACACGCTCGCGGCGTACTTCCTCACCCAGCCGACCGTCGACGAGCGGTGGGTGGCCTCGTTCATGGGTGTCAAGCCGGGGAAGGTGATACGGTACGCCGCCCGCGTTCAGGACCGCGCCGAGAACATCCGAACCCGGATCAAGGAACGGGATCTGTCGTAGGAGCTGTGTTAGCTGTCATCACGCTATGAGACCAGTTCGGTCCGCAGAGACTCCGGTCGACCCCACCATTTGCTTAATTCCAACAGTGTGGTATCTATCCCCATGGCAACAGCAGAGACATCTATTCGGGACGTTCGTGTCTGGGCGGGCCGCCAGCGGCTGGGCTGGTGGCTGCTCGGACTCGGCGTTGTGGCGGTGCTGGCGCTCGTCGTCCAGCAGTATCTGGCGTGGCTCGTGTTCGGACTGTTCGTCTACTACGTCGCCCGGCCGGTCAGCCGCCGCCTAGAACAGTGGCTCTCGCCGAGTCTCGCCGCGGCCGCAACCCTGCTCGTGATCGTCCTCCCGGTGGTAGTCCTGTTCGCCGCGCTGCTGACAGTCGCGCTCGGCCAGTTCGTCGACGTGCTCGCCGACGCGCCCATTGAGGCGATCGTGGCGCAGTTGCCGTTCCAGGTTCCCGACCTGCCGAACACGCCCTCGGAGGTCTACCAGACGACGGTCACGCTGATTCAAGACCCCTCCGTGCAGGGGTTCGCCGGTGAACTCGGTCGGGTGACCGGTGTCGTCGGGACGACGCTGTACAATCTGTTCATCGCGCTGCTCGTGGCCTTCTTCCTGCTCATCAGTGACCGCTCGCTGGCGTCGTGGTTCGAGGCCAACGTCCTCGGCGCGGAGTCGCTGTCGACCCGCTTTCTCGGGACTGTCGACAGCGGCCTCAAATCCGTGTTTTTCGGCTACACGCTCACGATCTTCGCCATCATGATCCTGAGTTCGCTCATCTACACGGTCTCGAACGTCATCGCCCCCGCTGGACTCCTGATCCCCTCGGCCGTCCTGCTGGGTGTGATTACCGGCGTGTTCACGCTCGTCCCGCTGGTGGGGCGGTCGATCATCTATTTTCTGATCGCGGCGATCCTCGGCGTTCAGGCCGCGCTCACCAACCCGCAGCTGTTGTGGTATCCGGTGGTCTTCCTGGCGGTGATGAGTCTGGCCTTCGACAACGTCGTCCGAACCTACATTCGGCCGTATCTCTCGGGTCGACAGCTCAGCACGGGCTTGGTGATGTTTGCCTACCTGTTGGGCCCGCCGCTGTTCGGCTGGTACGGCATCTTCCTCGGGCCGTTCCTGCTGGTGGTGATCGTGACGTTCATCCGGCTGATCCTGCCCGTGTTGGTCGGCCCCGACCGCGAGCAGCGGGCCGCCGAGAGCGCACACACCCTCGACGAGTACACGACCGAACGGCAGGCGGAGACACCACGCGATACCGATCGGGGTGACGTGCGGCCGGGGTGACGTACGACCGGGGTAATCTGTTTAAAAACAGAAGCGGTTTGTCACTGGTCCGGTCGCTGATCGCTCCGGCTCGTTAGACGAGCATCCCGCTGGTCTGGACGTAGAAGTAGACGACCAGCACGGTTGCCATCGTCCAGTGGCCGACGCTGACGTCCCTGTGGCCGTCGACCATGGCCTTGATAATCGGATAGCTGATGATCCCGGCGGCGATCCCGTTGGCGATCGAGTACGTCAGCGGGATGACCGTGATCGTCAGGGCGGCCGGCACCGACCACGTCGGACTGCTCCAGTCGATATCCGCGACCCCCTTAAACATCATCACGCCGACGACGACCAGCGCGCTGAACGAGGCGTAGGTCGGAATCAGCGAGGCCAGCGAGACGAGGGGGATCATCAGGACGAACAGCCCCGCGATCGTGAGCGCGGTCAACCCGGTCCGGCCACCGGCTTCGACCCCCGCCGAGGACTCGATAAACGTCGTGATGGTCGACGTGCCGAGCATCGCGCCGATGGTCGTCCCGATCCCGTCGGCCAAAAGTGGTTTGCTGATCTCGGGGAGCTCGCCGTCCTCGTCGAGGAAGTCGCCGAACTGGCCGATGCCGATCAGCGCGCCAGCCGTATCGAAAAAGTCGACGAAGAAGAACGTCAGAACGACCAGCGCGAACGTCACCGGATCGGTCGTCTGGAGCCCGTCGATAAACGCCCCCGCCAGCGGGGTGATGTCGTACTGAAGCCCGGTGATTATTCCGAGGAACCCTCCCTCGCTCAGTCGGGTGAGTGTGCTCTGGTCGACGAGGACGCCCGGCGCGACGGCCCCGGCAAAGGTCAACGCGTACCCTGCGACCGCCGTTGCGATGACGCCGATCAGGATCGCGCCGGTGGTGTTGCGCGCCCACAACATCAAGATCGCCGCTGCGCCCAGTCCACCGAGAAGTGCGACCGGGTTCGACCCGATCGAGCCAAGCGTGACGAGGGTCGCCTCGTCGGCGACGACGACCTGTAGTTCTTGGAGGCCGATCAGCAGCAGGAAGGTCCCGATCCCCGCCCCGACGGCGAACTTTACCGGCTCGGGAAAGAGGTTGATAATGAACTCTCGGGCTCCGGTCACCGTGAGCAGGATGAAAATCACGCCTTCGACGAACACCGCTGCGAGCGCAGTTTCCCACGGGACGCCGAGCCCTAATACGACCGTAAACGCAAAGTAGGCGTTGAGCCCGAGTCCGGGAGCGAGGCCGAACGGCCGGTTCGCATACAGCCCCATCACGACCATCGCGATCGCGGAGGTCACGATCGTGACGATCGCGAGCATCTGGAACACCTCGGTGTCGGTGTAGCCGTCGATCTGAATCGCAGCTGACAGGATCGCCGGGTTGACAACGATGATGTACGCCATGGCGAAAAACGTTGTCAGCCCAGCAACCAGTTCGGTTTTGACAGTGGTACCCTTTTCAGCGATGTCGAAGTAGGAACGTATTCCCATTGATATTGAGTAAAACTGGTAGATTTCCCTATTTAAGCCGTTTGATGAGTGCCGGAATGTGAACCATACTCTCTGTCGTTGTCTGTATACATCATACACGTATCGAGTCGACCGGTCGATCAGTCGACCGAGCGGTGGGGTCCGACAGTCGGCTCGATGACTCGAAAGAGACGATCTCGGGCTTCGGGAGTCACGTCTCTCAGACGAGCCAATCTTAAACACCCCTCGGCCGTAGGAAGGGGTATGGCGAAATACTCGACCGGGGGCGGTGGCGGCGGCGGCGACGGTGATGCCTGCGAACTCTGCGGTGCAGCCAGCAGCAGGCTCAGCAAAGCCAACGTCGCCGGGGCACAGCTCCTCGTCTGTCCCGACTGCTCGCCCCACGACGACAGTCGACACGACTCCGGGAGCCACGGCGGCCAGCGTGGCCGAGGGAGTCAGGGCGACAGTGGCAGTGGCAGCACCAGCGGCAGCGACAGTTCGGTCGACCGGAAGAAGCGCGCCGCCCGGAAGCAGGCCGAGATCTACGACGCCGGACGGGGCGATTCCTCACACTGGGAGAAGGAGGGAACGAACTACGAGCGCGACCGGCTCCCGTATCTCGTCTCGAACTACGGCGAGCGCGTCGAAGCTGCCAGACAGGACGCCGGGGCCACCGTCGAGGGGTTAGCCGCCGACCTCGGCGTCGACGAGGAGCTGTACCTCGCGGTCGAGCAGGGCCGGGCGACGCGAGCCGGTGTGGGTGGCTCGCTGATCCGCGAGCTCGAATCCGAGTTGGACGTGGCCCTCGTCGACGAATAAGATGGCACGCTCGTCGACGAGTGGCGGACTCGGCAGGTACAAGGCTCCCGCTCCCTGAGGCCCGAACAGATGATCGGCAAACTGGATTCCGAGACCCTCGGGACGATCCTCGACCGGACCGGGGCATCGAACCCGGCGCTGCTGACCGGCGCGGCCTACGGCGAGGACGCCGCGGCGATCGATCTCGGCGACGGCGAGACTCTCGTTGTGAGCTCCGATCCCGTCTCGCTGGCGGCCGAAGCCGCCGGAACGATCGGCGTCAACGTCGCCTGCAACGACATCGCCGCCGCGGGAGCCGACCCCGAGTTCCTGACGAACGTGGTCTTTCTCCCCGACGACGACCCGGAGGTGATCGCAACGCTGACCAGCCAGCTAGACGACGCAGCCGACGACCTCGGCGTCACCATCGTCGGCGGCCACACCGAGTACGTCCCGGCACTCTCCCGACCGCTCCTCAGTCTGACTGCCTTCGGCCGTACCGACCACCACGTCACGACCGGCGGCGCGGCAGTCGGCGACAGTGTTCTCCTCACGAAGGGTGCAGCCATCGAGGCCACCGGCATCATTGCGACCGATTTCGCCGACGACCTCCGGGCGGCGGGCGTCGACGAGTCGACCATCGACGCCGCCGCGGAGTTCTTTTCGGAGATCAGCATCCTCGACGACTCGCGGGCGCTCCGGGAGGCCGCCACCGCGCTCCACGATCCGACCGAGGGCGGGGTCCGTACGGGGCTGGTCGAGTTGGCCGCCGCCGCCGGTGTCGACGTGGTCGTCGACCGCGAGTCGGTGCCGGTCCGCCCCGAAACCGAGACCGTCTGTGCGGCGATGGGTGTCGACCCACTGGGTATCTTCGGCTCCGGAGCCCTGCTTGCGACCGTCCCGCCAGAAGCCGTCGACGCCGCCCGCTCCCGACTGGCCGAGGCGGGTATCGAGGCCGCCACGATCGGCACCATCGAGCCGACGCCCGAGGGTGTCGACTCGGGGGCGCTCGTTCTCGACGGCGAGCGGATCATCGACGGCGGAACCGACGAGCTGTACCCCTTCTGGGAGTGAGATTCACCGCAGGCGGCCAGTTCGATTCCCTGACTATCCGGAGCTTTAGCCCGGCTGCGTCAGTATGTAGCGTGTGGTGCTCCAGTATTCCGACCGGGACGTCGGCCATCTACTCGGCTCGTGGTTCGTCATCGTCGGTGTGCTGGCCGTCTCGACGACGCGGTCGACCTACAGTCCGATCCTCGCACCGGGCGTCGATCCGGCGGTCTTCAGTGGCCTCCTCGGTCTCGTCGTGCTCGGTGCTGCCCGGAGCCGGTACCGTGATCTCGCCCTCGGCGTCCCGATGAGCGTCTGTGGCGGGCTGGTCGTCTGGTCGACCTGCCAGCGACTCCTCGCTGGAGCCGTCCCGGCGACTGGTCGCACGTTCCTCATCACCGCCGGACTCGTCGTTTTCGGGAGTCTGTTCCTCCGTGAAGGCGTGGTGATCGCTCGGGGTCGACGGCGTTGCGGATAATTGCTGTCCTGCTGTGGGTCACGACCGGCGGTGTGCAGTCGACACGCACAATGGAGCGTGATTTATAAGAGGCGGGTGACGTTGTTCGGGTAGCATACTGATGGTCGTCTCCTTCTCGGTCGAGTTCATCGGACTGTTTGCCCTGATTATCGTCGTCTCCGGAGCGGTCAACGGGCTGTCCGGCTTCGGGTTCGCGGTCGTCGGCACGATGGCGATGGCGACGGTCGTCGACCCGGCGACGGCGGTCGTACTACTGATCATCCCGATGGTGGCCGCAAATGCGATGCTCGTCAGCGAGCTGTCGACCGACGAATTTCTGACTTGCGGGCGGCGGTTCGGCCCGCTCGTTGCCTCGGCGCTCGTCGGGACCGTCGTTGGCATGATCGTTCTCGACGCGTTGCCGGACCAGCCGCTGCGAGTCGGCCTCGGGCTGATCACACTGGGGTTCGTGGCGAGCCAACAGCAGGCGGTTCCGCTGCCATCACTGGGTGGCGGTGGATCGACACTCGACGGTCGACTGGCCCAGATCGCCATCGGCTCGCTCTCCGGGCTGTTGTTCGGCGCGACCAACGTCGGCGTCCAACTGGTCGCCTATCTTCGGAGTCGAGACCTCACCCACAGCCTCTTTGTCGGCGTCGTGGCGCTGGTGTTTCTCGGGATCAACGCGCTCCGCGTCGGTGCGGCGGGCGTTCTGGGACTGTACCCGACGCTGACGGTGTTCGGACTTTCGGTGCTGGCATCGATCCCGGCGGTCGGCGGTGTCGCCATCGGGAGCCGCCTTCGCAGCCGGGTGAGCACCCCCGTCCGTCGACGGGTCGTCCTCGGGCTGCTGGCGGTGATCGGGGGTCGGTTGCTGCTCGGTGGCCTCGGGATCGCGTGATCCGTCGACACCGATTTCACGACGCCACCCCACTATCCAGTATGGAGACCACCGAGTACGAGGCGGTCGTCTACGATCTCGACGGAACCTTGGTCCATCTCGCCGTCGACTGGGCGACCGTCGCCACCGATGTGATCGCGGTCTACGACGACGCCGGAATCGACGCCCGCGGCGCGGATCTGTGGGCCCTGCTGGGCCGGGCAGACAGCCATGGCCTCAGCGAGGAAGTCGAGTCGACAATCAGCCGCCACGAACACGCCGGGGCCCGCCAGTCGCGCCGCCTCGCGCTGGCCGACGAACTCCTCGACCGCTCGGTGCCGGTCGGGGTCTGTTCGCTCAACTGCGAACAAGCCTGTCGGATCGCCCTCGATACCCATGACCTCGCTACAGGCGTCGACTCGATCATCGGCCGGGACTCGGTCGACACCCACAAACCCGACCCCGAACCCCTGCTGGCGACGCTCTCGGAACTCGGCGTCGACCCCGATTCGGCGGTGTTCGTCGGCGACTCGCCGCGCGACGGGACGACCGCCGAGCGCGCGGGTGTCGACTTCAGATTCGTTTAAAAATAGGTCGTGGGATTCCGAGAACCGAGGTCGGTCATCGATTATAAGTAAGCGACGGTTACAGGATTCAAGGAGAATGCCTGACCCTTCAGGGTCAGGATGAATCCGACACTCCTCTCCACGAACCACTGACGATAGCACGGCCTGATATTCCAAT
>Ga0207753_1000341_pt1 | contig 18518 bp, 17 predicted proteins | sample PonA233FremontCA_2_FD_187273 | JGI IMG/M metagenome (GOLD analysis project Ga0207753, IMG submission 187273) | Salt pond sediment microbial community from Fremont, CA, USA - Pond A23 Sediment 3 (SPAdes) | ecosystem: Environmental > Aquatic > Non-marine Saline and Alkaline > Saline | place: USA... | reverse complement strand
CGTCGGCCCGTCCGTTCAAGACGCACCACAACGCCCTCGACATGCCGCTCTACCTCCGCATCGCGGATGAGCTGTACCTGAAGCGGCTCCTCGTGGGGGGGCTTGAAGGCGTCTACGAGATCGGCAAGGACTTTCGGAACGAGGGCCTCAGCCGATTCCACAACCCGGAGTTCACCATGATGGAGTGCTATGTGGCGTACAAGGACTACCGGTGGATGATGGACTTCACCAAAGATCTTCTCCGTACCGTCACCATGGCCCTCCACGACACGCCCACGGTGGAGTTCGAAGGGCACGAGATTGACCTGGGGGGAGACTGGGCACGGGTTTCGTTCTTCGAGGCTATTGAAGAAGCGACCGGCGCCGATCTGTATCAGGCCGACGCCGAACGCGTGTACGACGTCGCCGCCAATGACCTTGGGCTCGACGAGGTCGCCCCCGACATGGACCTCGGGGGGCTCCTCGATGAGATTTTCAGCGAGACGGTAGAGCCGAAGCTTATCCAGCCGACGTTTGTGACGGACTACCCGGTGGCGCTGAGTCCCCTCGCCAAGAAGCACCGGGAGAAGGAGGGGCTCGTAGAGCGGTTTGAGCTCGTGGTGGCGGGCCGTGAGGTGGCCAACGCCTTCAGTGAGCTCAACGACCCGCAGGATCAGCGACAGCGCTTCGAGGCGCAGGCGCGACAGCGGGCTGCGGAGGTCGACGAGGACGTCGATCCGGACGACCTGATCGACGAGGACTATTTGCGGGCCCTGGAATATGGCATGCCTCCGGCGGCGGGACTGGGCATTGGCATCGACCGGCTCACCATGATCCTCACTGGGCAGGAATCGATCCGCGACGTCATTCTTTTTCCCCTGCTCCGGCCCGAGCAATAATCGAGCGCGCGGATCACACTGCGGGGACTCCTATCCCGCGGGCCCTGGGTGCGCAAGCGTCCGCCATCGAGGGAGGTCTCTTTTCTTCAAGCCCCCAGCGTTTGTCAGGTCTGCCGGGAAGGGGGCACAGCCCAGGCCACTTGCGCTCTGGAGCCGGCCGCCCACAGAAGCCATGTCGGGGCCTCAATGGGCTCGTGTGCCGCAGCCCCTATAACAAAAACGGGCGGACCCCCAAAAGGAGGTCCGCCCGAAAGAGCTGTCCGGAATGAGGGTCGGACATCTACATGCCGTCGTCTTCACGCTGCGGCAGCGAGTCGGCACGGCGGTACTGGCGCGTGCCCCCCTTCTTCGAGGTTACGCCTTCGACCTGGCCCTGTCCGCCCGTCATGATGCGGGACCCGGGCACACCGTTGTCCTGGTAGAAGCTGGACACAGCCTCGGCACGGTCTTCCGAAAGCGACTGCACGTTGCGCTCTCCCGGCGCGGCGAACCCTTCCACCTGAACGCTCAGGTTCGGGCAGTCGGAGAGAATGTCGGCGTTTTCTTGGAGGCTTTGCTCGCCCTCCTCCGTGAGCGTGCTGGAGTTGCGGTCAAAGAAGGCCGAGTTCATCTCGCTGACCGTCGTGCAGACCTCGGGAAGCACCCGATTTACACGGACGGTGACTGTGCGAGAGTCCTCACCCACGTCGTTTGAGGTCTCCAAGCGTGCAGTGTACTGGCCCGGCTCCTCGTAGGTGTGAGAGGGAGACTGGCTCATTGATGAGGATCCATCCCCAAAGCTCCAGCTCCGAGAGATGGGCGTGTCCCCCTGTACGTTGCTGCTGAATCGGACCCTTTCGCCCTCGTCGACGGGGTTCGGCGTGGCGTTAATCGACGTGATAGAGGCGGGCTGGGGCGGTGGGACGACCCGTACGGAGATGGTGTCCGCGTCGGAGCCGCCCTCATTGCTTGCCTGAAACCGGATGGCGTACTGTCCGGTCGAGCTGTAGCTGTGATTCGTTAGGAGTCCGGATCCGGTGGAGCCGTCGCCGAATTCCCAGGTGTAGGTCAGAGGGTCGTCCGCCTCCTCCTCATTGATAGTGGCTTCGAACGTGCCAGTCTCGTCGGTCTCAAGGGTGTCGGGGCCACTTACCGACTGGACGACAGGGGCTGTCGATCCACAGCCGGCAAGGAAAAGCCCTCCGGCGATCAAGAGGACGGGGACCCAGAGTGATGAGAGAGGGTGCGCGTTCGAAGAAGGATTGGGGATCGTCATAGGGTTGAAGGTGTTTTGAGGGAAGCAAAGGCCGAGGAAAGGGAGATGGCGACTCTCCAGGGCTGTGGTTCCTGGAAAGGGCAAATTTTTCCGTACAATGAGAAAACTATAGAACGTGGTTCAGACACGCAATTTCTTCCTCAAGAATACGAGAATAAATGTCAGGGCGAAACGCAGCGTCCGATTGCTCTGCGCGGGGCCATAGACATCCTGCCAAGTGGCTCGTCGTCGTTGCGAGCTGCATCCGTCTGGGGAAGGGAAAAGTGTGGGGGGCCACGATGCGTATGCTGCGCTACATCGTACCGGGACAGAAGGCAGTAGCCCTACCCCAGAGTGTTCACGTGCTTTTCGAGCGTGCTTTTCCTGTTGGCGGCCTTGTTCTTGTGAATGATTCCCTTGGCGGCCAGGCGGTCTAGGTCGCCCTTCACATCGTTGAGCAGTTCCTCAGCTTCCTGCTTTTCGTCGAGGGAGCGAAGCTTCTTGATCTTGGTGCGGACGCGGCTCTTCTGCGACTTGTTGCGCTCCTGGCGCTTTTCGTTCTGTCGCATCCGCTTCTTGGCAGATTCGTGTCGGGGCATGGTCTGAAAAATGTACCGGTGAAGGGAGAGTGGGGATGGAAAGCAGTTAGGGGGTAGAGCCTTCGCCGGACCCGGTCGCCCGGTCCGGTTCAAGGGGCCCTCCGCCCCGAAAAATGGTGCGGGTTGTCCTGAGGGCGAGGCTCCACCCGTCTGGGAAGCGACGTAGAAACCGAAAATCCGCCGGTCCGTTCCTGCCTCCACTACATGCCTGTCACCCACTTTCGCGAGAAAAACCGTTTCCTGGCGGGGCATTTGCGAGATTCTCATTCCTCACGCAGCAGAGTCGGTGTCATGTGGTCGTTTTTTGCGGACCTCGTCCGAAACGTGGGCACCGAGCACACCATCGTTGTGATGGATGCAGAAGGGGTAGGCAAGACCCGGCGGTATCAGGTTCGCCCGTCGCGCATGATCACGATGTGGGGCGGCAGTCTGCTGGGGATCGGTCTGCTGGTGGTCCTTCTGGTCGCCTTCACGCCGCTGCGCACGCACATTCCGGGCTACGGAACGGAGGCGATGGAAGAGAGTGCGCGGCTCAATACCCTCCGCGTGCGGGCGCTCCAAGACTCACTCTCCGTGCAGCGGCAGTACGTCCGGCGGCTGCGCCGGCTCATCACCGGGCGGGTCGATTCGTTGCCTCCGTCCGAAGAACGAAGGGCGAGGCCCGAGACGGAGGCCCAGGCCGGGGCGTCCCCAAACATCCACGGGCAGCCGGCCCTTGCGCCGACGTTCGAGCCGGCCTCCGGCGCTGCGGAGGCCCTTCCCGGGCTTTCGTTTCCCCTGTCGCCCCCGGTTGCGGATGGGTTTCCCACCCGTGATGTCGACGCAGAGGCGGGGCACTATGGCGTTGACGTGGCCGTGCCCGAGGGCGAGTACATCCGGGCGGTGGGGGATGGGTACGTTGTGTGGGCCGACTGGACGCAGGACGGAGGGCACACGATTGCGGTTCAGCACGCCGGTGGATACCTTTCGGTCTACAAGCACAGCAAGCGCTTGCTCAAAAAACTGGGCGACCGGGTCACGGCCCAGGAGCCCCTCGCAGTGAGTGGGGACACAGGCGCAGTGACAACCGGCCCGCACCTGCACTTTGAGTTGTGGCAACATGGCCTCGCCCAAGGGCCGAACGCCTACATCGCAGGCTGGTAGGCGATACTGAGACGACGGCCGCACCCTTCTTGGATCTCCATTCGTTGGTAAATGGGTCTCTTCGGAAACTCGCAAACGGACGACGCTTCCTCCTCCATGGCTAACTCTACAGGTACCGTTCAGGATCAAGTCAATCTCGTTGGTGAAGGCACCACCTTCGAAGGCACCGTGCGGGCAGAGAGCGATGTGCGTGCCAGCGGACGCATCGTGGGAACCCTTGAGGTCGAGGGCAAAACGATGATTGCCGAGGAGGGAGAGGTGGAGGGGGAAATCATCGCGACCAACGTTGAGATTGCCGGGCAGGTACAGGGAGACATCCGGGTTGAAGAGCGACTCGTGCTTAAGAGCACGGCTCGGGTGGACGGGACGATCGAAACGGATCGCCTGGTGGTGGAAGAGGGAGCGCAGTTCACGGGCGAGTGCGAGATGGGCACGACCCTTTCCGAAAGCAAGATGTCCTCTGGTGGGGAGGGCCGGGAGCGCGATTCCGTTCGCTCCGAACGATCTGGGGCTGCGGATATGGGGTCGTCCGAGGAGGCGACTGAGGCGTAGGCACGGGCCTGGTCAGGGCCGTGCCGTACAGGCCATCGGTACACGTTGACAATGAATCATGCAGGAGACCGGGCTCACGCTGAATCGGGCGAGTCGTCGACCCCCCGCTCTGACGCTTCACAGTCCGACCAGAAAGATCCTCCGGAGGGGCCAGGGCCGTGGAGAAGCGCCCTTCGCGACATTGCCCCGTATCTCGACCTGGGCTGGCGCCTCATGGGGGTGGCCGCCTTTCCGCCCCTCATTGGGGCGTACGTTGACTGGCAACTCCAGACCGCCCCCTGGGGGTTGTTCGTCGGGGCGGCGATTGGGCTCGTGGGATCCGGGCTTCAACTCCGACGGCTTCAGCAAGAATTTCACTCCTGACGTCGCAGCGGGGCGCCGTAACGAGCGCGTCAACTCCTGAGGCGCTCCTCCGAGATTCTTTCATGTACGATTCACTGCATCTCATAAGACCTGCACCGCCCCGATACGTAGCTTCAGGGCCTGTGTGCATAGATGAGCACACGAAAAGCCTCGTTTGCGATGAGACGCACGCCGTCCCCGCTCAGTAATCGATAAAACTGCGATGACGACCGGGGTGTGGCTGGGCCTTGGAGGGAGTGTGGCAACCATGGGACTCCACGCCGCAGCGCGCATGCTGACGCACTACGTGGCTCTGCAGGCCTCGAGCCGAAAGGCATTCGTGGTCGTCGAGCTGGGCGGGCTTGGAGGACGAATGGGCCTCGTCTTTGTGGTGATGATCCTGGTTCTTTTGTATGCCCCGGTGCACGTGCCGACGTACGTGGGGACACTCGTTTGCCTGCTGATCGCAAGCCTGGTGTTTGAGGTCTGGATGATCGTCCGACGGATGGAACGAGATGGCCTTGCGGCCTGAGGAAGGGGCCGCCTGCCAGGGCATATGTGATCGCTATCGTACAGACAAAGACCTTATGATTGGTCGGGTTCGATCTATTCGACTTGTTGTCCTCCTCGTGCTGGGGATGGGGCTGGCCGTGCCGGCCGCGCCCGCCACGGCGGCCGACGAAGAGGTGACGCTCGAGAGCATCGTCAACAACACCATCCTCGGGCACGCAGAGGACGGCTACTACCTCAACTTTAAGCCGTTTGCGCAGGTTGAACTCCCACGCATTATGCTCGTCCGCACCGCGGACGGAGCCCTGACCCTGGAGGCATATGGGAGTACGAAGGGGCTTCTCCAGAACGGACCGTATGGCCTGGCCGCTCACGGCGATGGGGGGGAGGGGCACGCCGATCCCATGACGGCGTCGGCGGAACTCACGGAGGCCATTGGGGCGAAAGAGCATCTGCACGGGTCCGTCGTTCGGACGAGCGGGGCGGTGGTCGCGGATCTCTCGATCTCCCGACACCTTATCTTTGGGCTGTTGGCGATGCTCATCGTGCTGGGAATCTTCATTGCCCTGGCACAGCGCTACGAGAAAGACCGCGACCGCCTGGAGGCCCCGCAGGGCATCTTTCAGAACATGATGGAGGTCCTGGTCGTCTTCGTCCGCGATGAGATCGCGAAGCCCAACATTCCGGACGGAAAGTGGCGTACCTTTTTGCCGTACCTGCTGACGGCCTTCTTCTTTATCCTCGTCGCCAATATCCTGGGCCTTGTGCCGTTTGCGGGGGCGGCCACCTCCAACATCGCAGTCACGGGGGTGATGGCCATCATGACGTTTTCCATCGTCCTGCTCTACGCCTCGACCGACTACTACAAGGAACTCCTGACGGGCCCCCCAGACGCCCCCGTCCTCATCCGCATCATTCTGGTGCCCATCGAAATCATCGGTCTCGTGATGCGGCACCTCGCCCTCGCGATTCGTTTGTTCGCGAACATGATGGGCGGGTCGCTGATCATCTTCAGCCTCATTGGGCTGGTCTTCATGATGAATGTGATCATGGGAGAGGCGGCGGCCTGGTCGACCACCGTCATTAGCATAGGATTCACCGTCTTCATCTTGTTGCTCAAGCTGCTCGTTGCCTTCATTCAGGCATACGTGTTTACAATTCTCTCGGCCCTCTTTATCGGCATGGCCGTGGAGGAGCACCATTCCGACGGCGAAGAGGAGACCGAGCCCGGCCTCGACGGCCGGTCCGAAGAGCGCCTCGATGCCATCGAAGACCAGGTGGAGCAACGCACACAGCCGACGACGGCCTAACTCCGGCCAGGTGCTGGAGGACGTCCTGAGACTGTGTCACAGCACGACCCCTGCACGACTACTCGCACACTGTACTCATTACATTCGGACGAGAACACTATGGACCCCGCTGCTCTTGCATACCTCGCCGCCGGTCTCGGAGCCGGCATTTCTGCTGTCGGCGCCGCGATCGGAATTGGCCGGCTGGCCAGCTCCTCAATGGACGGAGCGGCTCGCCAGCCCGAAGCCGCCGGAGACATCCGCGGCCTGATGATCGTCTCCGCCGGTCTGATTGAGGGTGTGGCCCTGTTTGCCCTCATTATCTGCCTGCTACTGGTCCTCTTCGTCTAGGGGAACGTGTAGCATTTGCATCGAAGGAGCCTGCGCGCGGCGACCGACAGCCCCAAGGCCGTCCCCGTGCCCAATGCGCTTCATCCGGGCCGGAAGTGCCGGGGGGCGTGCCGCCGTCTTCCATCATGAGGCGACCTGAACGCCGGTCGCCTCCATGCCGGTGGGGCCAGAGCCGTCCGGGCGACGGAAAATGGTTCTGGAACCTCGACACGCTGTGCGTGCGCCCGCTCTCCAACATTGTCGTTCGGTTTGTCTTTTGCCCATGACTGCCTTGTTCGCCCAGAGCCTCGTCACCCCATCCGTGGGGCTCATTTTCTGGAAAACGGTTGCCTTCCTCATCTTCCTCTACATCCTGTACCGGTTTGGGTGGGGGCCGATTACTGAGTCGCTGGAGACACGGGAAGAAGAGATTGAGCACTCGATCCAGCGGGCCGAGGAGGCGCTCGAGGAGGCCAAGGAGATTCAGGCCGAGAACAAGCAGGCCCGCCGCGAGGCGGAGCAGAGGGCCCAAGAGATTCTCCGGGAGGCCCGCGATTCGGCCGAAGAGCTCCGCGAAGAGGAGAAGGCCAAGACCCGGCAAGAGATTCAGGAGATGAAGGAACAGGCCCAGGCCGAGATCAAGCGCGAGAAGCAGGCGGCGCTCCAAGAGCTCCGGGACGAGGTGGCCGACCTGGCCATTGAGGCGGCTCAAAAAATTATCGAGGAAGACCTCGATGCCGATCAGCACCGCCAGCTCGTGACCGACGCCCTCGACGACTTCCCGACGAACTGATGCCTGGGCCGGAGGCCGGTCCCGAATCCGCGTCTGACTCTCCATTCCCAATAGCCGTATGAGCCAGCGAACGGTCACCCGGCGGTACGCCGCCGCGCTGTACGAAGAAGCCGATGCCACCGGAGTGCTTCAGGCTGTCGACGAAGACGTCTTGATGCTTCGGGAAAGCCTGGACGCGAACCGGCCGCTGGCACGGGTCTTCGAAAGTCCCGTGATCCCGGAGGACAAGAAGGACACCATCGTCCGTGAGCTCCTGGAGACCCGGGCGGAGCCCCTCACGGTGCGGTTCCTTCGGCTTTTGATTCGGAAAGACCGTGAGACCCTGACGAAAGAGATCCTCGACCAGTACCAATCCCTCCGCGATGAGCAGCGCGGCATCGTGGACGCGGAGGTGACGGTGGCTCGGCCGCTGGCCGACGAGGACCGAGCGGCGCTGGTGAAGGCCCTCGAGGAGAAAACGGGCAACGACATTCGACTGCACCTGCGCGAAGATCCGGACCTCATCGGAGGAATCGTGATTCGAATTGGGGATCGGGTGTTCGACGCCAGTGTGCGCAGCCAGCTCAGCTCCCTCCACGATCGGCTCCGCGACGCGACACTCTCGGACGATGCCCTTGACGCGGGGGCGTAGCCGGGCCCGGCCACGTCCCATCCCATTTGTTCTTCACGATTTGACTGCTCGACCTTCTCATGTCCAACGGTAGCATTCGACCCGACGAGGTCACCGACATTCTCCGCCGCGAACTTGGCGACTTTGAAACCGAGGCGGAAGAGTATGAGGCCGGGACCGTGCTGCAGGCTGGCGACGGCATCGCGACCCTCTACGGCCTCAGCAACGCCCAGGCCAGCGAGCTCGTGGAGTTTCCCGAGCAGGACGTGGAGGGCATGGTCCTCAACCTCGAGGAAGACAACGTCGGCGTCATCCTCTTCGGCGATGTTGACTCGGTGAGTGAGGGGGACGAGGCGCGGCGCACCGGCCGCATTGCGTCGGTCGGGGTAAACGAGAACATGCTGGGCCGCGTCATCGACCCGCTGGGCCGCCCCCTCGATGGCAAGGGGCCGATCGAAGGGGAGAAGACGGTGCTCCCGCTGGAACGAAAGGCGCCCGGGGTCATCTACCGAGAGCCGGTCGAGGAGCCGCTGCAGACCGGCATCAAGGCCATCGACTCGATGATTCCGGTCGGGCGTGGCCAGCGCGAGCTGGTCATTGGCGACCGACAGACCGGAAAGACAGCGGTCCTCACCGACACGATCATCAATCAAAAGAAGACCCACCAAGAAGGAACGGACAGCGGCGACCCGGTCTACTGCGTCTACGTCGCCGTGGGCCAGAAGGACTCGACGGTGGCGCAGGTGCAGCGCGATCTGGAGCGCAACGGGGCGCTGGAGCACACGGTGATCGTCAACGCGTCCGCGTCCATGCCGACGCCCCTGCAGTACGTCGCTCCGTTTGCCGGGGCCTGCATCGGCGAGTACTTCCGCGACACGGGCCGGGACTCGCTGGTGTGCTTCGACGACCTGTCGAAGCAGGCCGTGGCCTACCGCGAGATCTCGCTTCTGTTGCGCCGCCCGCCCGGTCGCGAAGCGTACCCGGGCGATATCTTCTACCTTCACAGTCGCCTCCTTGAGCGGGCCGCGAAGATCATCAGCGACGAGGAAGTGGCCGCCCAGATGAACGGCCTCCCTGATACGATGCAGGATCAGATCCAGGGCGGGGGATCGCTTACGGCCCTGCCGGTAATTGAGACGCAGGCCGGTGATGTGTCCGCCTACATCCCGACGAACGTCATCTCGATTACCGATGGCCAGATTTACCTGGAAACCGATCTTTTCAACGCCGGCATACGGCCGGCCATCGACGTGGGGGGCTCCGTCTCCCGCGTGGGCGGCTCGGCGCAGGTGGATGCGATGAAGGACGTGGCCGGCACGCTTCGGATCGACCTCTCGCAGTACCGCGAGCTGGAGGCCTTCGCCAAGTTTGGGTCTGACCTCGACCCCTCCACGCAGCAGCAGCTTAACCGCGGAGAACGTCTCGTCGAGATTCTGAATCAGGACGAGTTCTCGCCGGTGCCGGTCGAGGAGCAGGTCGCCATCATCTACGCGGCCATCAATGGCCACCTCGACGACGTACCGGTCGACGACATTGGGGACTTCGAGGAAGAATACCTGGAGCGCCTCCGCCTCCGCCACGAGGACGTGCTCGCTGAGATCCGTGAAACGGAGGAGTTGACCGATGCCGTGGAAGAGACCTTTGAGGCTGTTGCCGCGGACCTGGCGGACGTCTATGCCGAGACGGACGAGGAAGAGGAGGAAGATGTGCTTGCGGGCGACGAGGAGACGGCGATGTCGTAACGCGGGCCCCGGGCGCCCGGCGCGGCAACCCGGCCGGGCCTCGTCGGCGGAGGCCCTTTAACGATGGCCTGTGCTACAACGCAACGCATATGCGTCCCTCAAATTCAGCGCCTCCCAAGAAAAACAAACCCCTCGTCGCTGTGTGCTCGACTCAGAGCCCCATTGGCAATAGCCGAGGCCCTCTCCGTTGGTTGGATCGGCTCCACCCGAGCGAAGCGCTGTGACCGAAGGGAATCCCTACTCTCGGAATGCGAGGGCCAAAGGGCACGCTCCTGCGGTGCCGACGAGGTAAATCCCGCCTGAAGCGACGACGGGCGTCGTTTTTTGGGCCTGCGGCAAGGAATACACATCCCGTACCATATGGCACCACGCACCCCAAGGAAGGAGGGCATGCCCCTCCGCTGATTGCTGGCCGTACCTACTCCCACTTCTGCACGACGCCCCTGCCTGATCCATGGCGAACCTTCGCGACATTCGGAACCGGATCGATTCGATCGAGAACACCAAGCAGGTGACGCGGGCCATGAAAATGGTGGCCGCGGCGAAGCTGCGGCGGGCCCAGGAACGAATTTTCGAGGCGCGTCCCTACGCGTACCGGATCGGGGAGCTGATGAACCACCTGAAGCAAGAGCTCGACCCCACGGCCCATCCGTTCTTTCAGTCGACCGAGGGGGCGTCGGGGACGTTGGTCATCGTCGTGACGGCTGACCGTGGACTCTGTGGTTCGTTCAACAGCGACGCCATCAAGACCGCGGAGCACCTGATCGAGACCTCCTACGCGGAGGCGCGGGTGAACGACGACCTGTTTTTGCTGTGCGTAGGAAAGAAGGGGCACAAGCACTTCCAAAAGCGGGACCACCGCCTGGTCGGCGACTACAAGGGAATCTTCGACGGGCTCAACTTTGATGTGGCCCAGCAGATCGTCGAGGATGCCGTAGAGGGCTTTGAGCGCGGCCTCTGGGGAGAGGTCAAGCTCGTCTACAACGAGTTCAAGAACACCATTGTCCAGAATCAGATTGTGGAGCCTCTGCTGCCCATCCCAGAGGAGCGATTCGAGACCCCGGTGATGAAAGAAGAGACCGACGGGTTTGACCTGCCGGAGAACGGTCAGGCCATTGACTATATTTTTGAGCCGGGGGCCCGTGATCTTCTTGATGAACTCGTCCCGCGCTACCTGTACTACCAGGTGTGGCGGGCGCTGCTCGAATCGAACGCGGCCGAGCAGGGGGCGCGAATGGTGGCGATGGACAACGCGACGTCCAACGCCGAGGACCTCATCGAAGACCTTACGCTCGAATACAACCGGGCTCGGCAGAGCGCCATTACCCGTGAGTTGCTGGACATTACCAGTGGAGCAGAAGCCCTCGAAGAATCCGGGTGAGGGAGCGGGCCCACCCCCTCGTGTCCAGTCGGAGGGGACCCGTGCAACATTGTCCGCGGCGCGACATATCACAGGACTAGAAGACGGAGAGGTGGCCGAGCGGTCGAAGGCGCTCCCCTGCTAAGGGAGTAAACGGTGATAAGCCGTTTCGGGGGTTCGAATCCCCCCCTCTCCGCTGCCTGCGCCGGTCCCGAATCCTTCGGGACGGGCCTTTTCTTTTTAGGGCCTTTCTCGCTCTGTGTGGGCTTGCTCTTCACGACGCCGCTCTCCGATGGCTGAGTCCATGTCCAGTCCTCCCACCGTCGCCATCGCCGGGGCCACCGGCTTCGTGGGGACGGCGCTCCGAGAGGCGCTTCGAGACGAGTATACGTTGGTTGGGCTCACGCGATCTCCGGTGCGGGCTCGTGTGAACGCGACCGGGAGGCCCAGTGAGGAATGGCGGCACGCCGACCTTTTCGACCCCTATGCGGTGCGAGAGGGATTGGAGGGGGCCGACTATGCCATCTACCTCGTGCACTCCATGCTTCCGTCTGCCCGGCTCACGCAGGGACAGGCGGCCGACCTCGACCTTCTACAGGCCGACAACTTTGCACGAGCGGCCGAAGCGGAAGGCGTCGAGCAGATTCTCTACCTTGGGGCGCTTGTTCCGGAGAACAAAGGGCCCCTGCCGCGCCCGCTCCGCCGTCGGCTGGAGATGGAGCAGGTCCTTGGCTCCACGTCCGTGCCCCTGACGACGCTCCGGGCTGGGCTGATCGTGGGCGCGGGCGGCACCTGGCTGAGCATGTTGCTCAACCTGGTCCGGCGGCTCCCCGTTATGATCCTGCCGTCCTGGACCCGGGCCGAGACCCAGCCCATCGCGCTCCGCGATGTGGTGCGGGGACTGGAGAAGAGCCTGGGCAATCCGGACACCTACGAGGCGACGTACGACGTGGGGGGGCCGGACGTGATGAGCTACCGTGAAATGCTGCTCCGCACCGCCGATGTGCTGGGGCTCCAACGTCGGACCACGACGGTGCCGATGGAATCGCCCCGTCTCTCGAAGCTCTGGGTCTGGCTCTTTGGCAGTGTGCCCTGGGCCCTCGTGACGCCCATGATCGACAGCCTGCGGTTTCAGGCGCGCGTGCAGCCGAATGAGATGCACCAGTGGCTCCAGAACGATGCCCTCTCGTTTGAGGGTGCCTTGGCGGCCTCGGTGGATGAGGGCGGCCATCCGTTGCCCAACCCGCGGGACGACCTGCGGGAGCAAGAAGACGCCGTGATCCGGGACCAGAGCGTGGTCCGCTCGGTGCAGCGCATGCCGTGCCCGCCCGAGTTCACGGCGCGGGACGTGGCCAACGAGTACCTGCGGTGGCTGCCGCGCCTGGGGTGGCCTGCGCTACAAGTGCACGTGGAGCACGGGCGGGTTGCGCACTTTGAGTTGCGCCCGGTGGGCACCCTCCTCAAGCTCCGGTTTGCGGCCGACCGCAGTCCGAAGGGACGGCAGCTCTTCTTTGTGACGGGCGGGTTGCTGGTAAAAGGCGAAGGCAAGCGGTCCGGGCGGCTCGAATTTCGGCAAGTGCTGGGCGGGAAGGCCGTGCTGGCCGCCATACACGACTTTTCGCCCCGGCTGCCGTGGTACGTGTACAACAGCACACAGGCACTCGCCCACCTCGTGGTGATGTGGGGCTTTCGGCAGCACCTGGAGCGCCTCACGGCCCAGCAGTCCGAAACGCCTTCCGTTTCGTCTGCCCTCCACGGCCCCTCCTCGTAGGTCGCGTCCGCTCTGCTCTGTTTCACGAACCCTGTCCTGCCCGATCTGGTCGGGCTGCATTCCCCCGCAATGTCTACCTTTGCCGACGCGCCGTTTACTGAAGATCAGGAGGAGGCGTACGACCACGTGTACGACCGCCTCGCCCAGGGCGACCGATTTACGGGGCTCCGCGGGTATGCGGGGACCGGAAAAACGTATCTCGTGAGCCGACTCGTGGAGCAACTGCTGGATGAGGACTGCGCGGTCACCGTCTGTGCCCCGACCCACAAGGCCGTGCAGGTGTTGAGCGACGAGCTGGGGGACGCCCCCGTGCAGATGCAGACGCTTCACTCGTTCCTGGGGCTCCGGCTCCGGCCGACGGAGGACGGGGAGTACGAACTGGTGGCGGAGGAGGAGCGCGACTTTGCCGAAGGGGTCGTGATCGTGGACGAGGCCTCCATGATCGGCCGCGAGGAGTGGTCGCACATCCAGGACGCCCCCTTCTGGGTGCAGTGGCTCTTTGTGGGCGACCCGGCCCAACTCCCCCCCGTAAACGAGGAGCCGTCGCCCGCGCTCGACGTGCCGGGGCCCACGCTGGAGACGATTCACCGCCAGGCGGCCGACAATCCCATTCTCGAACTCGCAACCAACATCCGTACCGGGGCCGACGGCCGCTTCGGGAGCACGTTCGAGGACGGACAGGGCGTCGCCGTGACGCGCAACCGCGACGAGTTTTTGGACAGCATTCTCCGGGCCTTCGACACCGAGGCGTTCGCGGAGGACGCGACCCACGCCCGCGTGCTGGCCTACCGCAACAAGACAGTGCGCCGCTACAACCGCGAGATCCGCGCCGAGCGGTACGGGGCCGATGCGGACCGCTTCGTAGAGGGAGAGTGGCTGGTGGGCACGGAGACCTGGTACCACGACGGCGTGCAGCGACTCACCAACAGCGAGGAGGTGCGCGTCAAAAAGGCGAGCGTGGAGACGTTCGAGGCCGACGATCAGAGCGAGTGGACCATCTGGGAGTTGAAGGTGCGCACGCCGGGCCGGGGCCTCACGCGCACGATCCATGTGCTCCACGAAGACGAGGCCGAGCGGTACGAGAACGCGCTGGAGCGCCGCCGTGAGAAGGCCCAGGACGACCCATCGATGTGGGACCGGTTTTTCGAGCTTCGAGAGCGCTTTGCGCGCGTCGACTACGCGTACGCCACCACGGTGCACCGGGCGCAGGGGTCCACCTACGATACGGTGTTCGTGGATCACCGGGACCTGCGCGTGTGCCGCGGGGAGGAGCGAGAGGCGCTCCTCTACGTGGCCGTCACGCGCCCCGCCCGCCGCCTCGCCCTGCTGGTCTGAGCCTCCGAAGGAACGCCGCTGGTCCGTCCTTGCCGGGGCGCTCGCCGGCACGCAGTGGGGCCTCCTACTCTTGGAGCTGCTCCGCGGTGGCCTCGACCTCCCTCCACACGCGGAGCGCGTTCTCGCCGAGAATCTGCTGGAGCTCCGCGTCGGTGTAGCCGCGACGAAGGAGCGCGGCGACCAGGGCGGGGTAGCCCGATGCGTCCTGCAGGCCCTCCGGCAGGGCAAAGACGCCGTCGAAGTCGGAGCCGAGGCCCACGTGTTCGGGCCCTACGAGGTCGACGGCGTGGTCGATGTGGTCGGCCACGTCCTGCACCGTCCCGATCGGGTGGGCCCGGCGGGTCTTCTGCTCGTAGACGACCGCCTCGCGGGAGTCCTCCGCCCAGCCCATTGAGTCGACGTGGTCGTTCATCTCGGCACGAATCGGGTCGTCCTGCTCTCGGTATTCGTTGCGCAGGAAGGAGGACCCGAACGTGATCATGACGACGCCGCCCGTGTCGGCCACCTCTTGAATGAGCTCGTCGCTGATGTTGCGCTCCCAGCCGGGCGTGAAGTGCCGGCAGGAGGAATGGGAGGCGATGACGGGCGCCTCCGACGCCTCGATCGCGTCCAGGGCCGTCGGGTCGGTGACGTGGGAGACGTCCACCATGAGGCCGAGGCGGTTCATCTCGGCCACGACATCTTCTCCGAAGGGACTGAGCCCGTTCCACCGCGGCTCGGCGTCGTCGTAGGAGGAGTCGCCGAGCCGGTTGTGTGTGCCGTGCGTGAGGGTGATGTAGCGGATGCCGCGGTCGTAGAAGTGCTTCACGTTGTCGAGTTCGCCCCCGAGGCCGGCGCCGTTTTCCATGCCCATCGGCAGGGCGACGGCCTCCGTCTCGGCAGCGCGCCGCACCGCGGCCGGGGAGGTCGCGAGCACAAACTCGTCCGGATGCTCTGTGGTGATCTCCTCCACAAGGTCGATGAGCGCGTCGGCCCGGTTCGACGCCGCGGCGGGGTTGCTCTGAAGGTGCGTGGGGATGTAGATCGACATGAAGGGGGCGTCGAGGCCGCCGGCCCGGGCCCGTGGGTAGTCGAAGTCGCCCCCCACCGTCGGCCCGGCTGGGTTTTCGTAAAAGTCATTGAGGCGGTAGGGAAGGTCGACGTGGCCGTCCACGAGAAGCGATGCCTCGACGAGACTGTCGGCCCGGGCCTCAACCGAAGAGGTGGGTTGGGCCTCGGCGGATGAGGACCCAGCGAGAAGGAGCACGAGAGAGACGAGAATGAGTGAGACGTCGGTTGGGGGCGGCATGGTGGAAGCAGGAGACGATCGAAGAGGGAAACGTCCTGAAGAGACGGCCGCAGCCGTACAGGCCCCCCCGGCCTTCAGCCCTGCGGCGCCGGGGTTGGGAGGCGCTCCCGCAGGGAGGTCAGGTAAGAGGGCGTGGTGAGGAGCCGCGGGCCGTACCACGAGAACGGCTGTCCGTCCACGGTCTCGACGGGCGTATCGGGCAGTGCATCGCGAAGGTCGGCCGTAAACGCATCCTTCTCGTCGAATGGAAACGGCTCACTGGAGCAGAGGACAACATCCGGGTTCTGCTCGGCCAGGTCGCCGACCGTGACCTCCGGATACCGGCTCTGGTCACCGTAGATGTTTTCGAGCCCGCCCCACTGCATTGCGTCGTGGATGAACGTATCGCCGCCGACGGTCATGTAGGGCTCACGCCAAATGAGGTAGGCGGCGCGGAGCGGGGCGAAGTCGGGCAAGGACTCGAAACGAGAAATGATTTTCCCCACGAGCGTGGAGGTCCGGTCGGAGGTGCCGGTAAGGCGGCCGACTGTCCGGATCATGTCTAGGGCCTCCTTGACGGTCTTGACTTCCGTGACGAACACGGGGGCGATCTCGTCGAGGGCCGCAACGTCTTCAGCCGTGTTCTCCTCGTGGTTGGCGAGGACGAGGTCCGGGGCCAGATCGCGAACAGTGTCGATGTCCACCTGCTTCGTGCCCCCGACGATGGTCTTTTCCGAGCGCCAGTGCTCGGGCCGTTCACAGAACCGGGTAATCCCGACGACCGCGTTGTACAGGCCCAGATGCGCCAAGAGTTCGGTCTGGCTGGGCACCAGAGACACGATGCGGCTGGGGGACGCATCCATAGAAATGGTCTGGCCGCGGGCGTCGGGGACAGTAGGCATTGCGGGAAGAAGCTGTGAGAAAACGAGCTTTGTAGAAACGACGCTTCGTTTCGGGTTGGTTCCGCCCGGAAGGAATCGTTTCCGTTTGCGTGGCGTGTGGGAGGTCCATTCTTCGTTCCCCACGTGCTCCGCCCCATGCCCCTTCCCACCGAACCCATCGGCAGCATCCCCCGCCCCGAAGAGGTCATCGAAGCCCTGGCGGCCCACCGCCGCGGCGACCTTAGCCAGAATGCCCTCGACTGGGTGTATGATCGGGCCCTCCGGGCCACCGTCGGGGCGTTTGAGGACACCGGCGCGCCCGTCATCACGGACGGCGAGCAGATCAAGCCCAGCTTCCTTACCTATCCTGTTGCGGGAAGCGATATCATGGAGCCTGGAGGCGTCGAGATTCCCTTTGAGGCCGGTCACACCCGCACCCTGCCGCGGCTCACCGACGGGCCGTTTCGGTACGACACGTACGCCGTGGAGTATCTGAAGCGAGCGCAGGAGCACGCGAGCGTGCCGGTAAAGCAGAGCGTCATCTCCGCGTCGGCCCTCAGTTTCTTGTATCCGGAGGAGGGCATCGACGGGTATTCGCGGGACGCCTTTCTGGACGACCTTGTTGGCGAGGTGGAAACCGACATTCGCCGGTGCCTGGATGCCGGGGCGCACGCCGTCCAGATCGACTTTACGGAAGGACGCCTCGCGGTGAAGCTTGATCCGTCGAAGGACCTCCTCCGACAATTCGTCGATCTCAACAACCGGGTCCTCGATCGCTTTTCCGATGAGGAGCGACAGAAAATCGGGGTGCACACGTGCCCGGGGGGCGACCGCGACTCCACCCACAGTGCGGATGTGGACTACGCAGAGCTGCTGCCCTTGCTCTTCGAGATGAATGCCGGTCGCTTCTACATGCAATTTGCGAGCGAAGACGATCCAGGGCGCGTGCTTGACATCGTGAGCGAGCACAGCGGCGACGACCAGACCATCTTCCTCGGCGTCATCGACGTGAACGATCCGGAGATCGAGTCGCCGGAGGACGTGCGCGACACGGTTCTACAGGCGGCAGAGCACGTGCCGGTCGACCGGCTGGGGACCACCGACGACTGCGGCTTTTCCCCGTTCGGGGACGACCGGTCGACGGCCCGACGAACGGCCTTTCGCAAGATCGCGGCGCGGGTGGAGGGGACGAGGATGGCGAGCGAAGAGCTCGGGGACGACGAATAGCTCACCCCGCCTCGGCCAGGGCCCCTGGGAGGCGTTCCGGAAGGCCCCCGAAGCTGCCGTTGCTCATGAGGAGTGCCACGTCACCGGGCTGGAGGGTGTCGACCAGCGTGGGAAGGACGGCGTCCACGTCGTCGAAGGTGTCGGCAGGTGTGCCGCGGTCGCGGATGGTTTGGACGACCGCATCGGGGTCGAGCATCGCGTCGGCGTCGTCGTTGTGGCGCACCGGTGGGGCCTTCAGAAAGACGCGATCGGCAGCGTCGAAGGCCGTCCCGTAGTCGTCTTCGAAGCGTGTGCGCCGGCTCGTGTTGGACCGGGGCTCGAAGATGGCGACGAGCCGCTGGTCCGGATGGGTCGTGCGGAGGGCCTGCACGGTGGCCTCGACGGCGGTGGGGTGATGGGCAAAGTCGTCGACCACAAGAATGTCGTTGGGGCGTCCGCGCACCTGCTGGCGCCGCTTCATGCCCCCGAACGACTCCAGCCCCGCCGCAATGGTGGAGGGCGACACCCCCTCGTGCCGGGCGAGCAGGGCGGCCCCCAGCGCATTTTGCACGTTGTGCCGGCCCGGAAGGGAAAGGTGGACATTCTCGTCGTGCCGGCCCAGTCGCAGCGTGAACGATAGGCCGCCATCGGTGGGGGTCAGGCCCTCGGCGTGGAC
>Ga0207753_1000339_pt1 | contig 18556 bp, 16 predicted proteins | sample PonA233FremontCA_2_FD_187273 | JGI IMG/M metagenome (GOLD analysis project Ga0207753, IMG submission 187273) | Salt pond sediment microbial community from Fremont, CA, USA - Pond A23 Sediment 3 (SPAdes) | ecosystem: Environmental > Aquatic > Non-marine Saline and Alkaline > Saline | place: USA... | reverse complement strand
CCTGTTCAAGCACACGAAGCTCCAGAAACGATTCCACGTCAACCTCACCTGCCTCGTGCCGACCGAGAGCACGGACGTGAAGGCCCCGAAGCAGGTGGACCTCCGTACCATTCTCCGGTACTTCCTTGACTTCCGGCTGGACGTCGTGACCCGGCGTCTGCAGAACGAGCTGGCGGAGCTGGAGGCACGGATTCACATCCTTGAGGGGTTTGAGACGATTTTCGACGCCCTCGACGAGGCCATCGAGATCATCCGGGCCTCGAAGAACAAAGCCGACGCCGCCCAGCGGCTCATGCACCGCTTCCAGCTCGACGAAGAGCAGACCGACGCGATTCTGGAGACGCAGCTGTACAAGCTCTCGCAGATGGAGATTGAAGCGATCCGGGACGAACTCGGGGAGAAACGGGCCCGGGCGGAAGAAATCCGTCGCCTGCTCGACGACGAGGACGCGCGCTGGGGCATTGTGAAGGACGAGCTTCAGGACATCCGCGACGAGTACACGGACGAGCGCCGCAGTACCCTCGTCGGGCCGGAGGCGGACATGGAATACACCGAAGAGGATTACATCGTCGACGAGGACGTCCACGTCATCGTCACGCGGGACGGTTGGGTGAAGCGGCAGGGGACGTATTCGGACCTCGACGCCATCCGGACGCGCGACGGAGATGAGGTGGGGTGGGCCCTGGCCGGGTCGACCCGCGCCACCGTCGGCTTTTTTACGAACTACGGCACCTGCTACACCACCCGCATCACGGAAATCCCCAGCACGACCGGGTACGGCGATCCGGTGCAAAAGCTGTTCTCGTTCGACGACGGGGAGCACGTGGTCGGGGTCGTCAGCTTCGACGACCGCGCCCTGCCGGCCCCCGTGCCGGCCGAACCGAGTGAGCAGGGCGAGCTCTTCGACCCGGACGATCCCGACGCGCCGGATGAGCCGTACATCGTCGCCATCAGTACGAGTGGGCAGGCCACCCGCTTCACCCTGGACGGCTACCTGGAGCCGTCGATCAGCACGGGCCGAAAGTACATGCGACTGGAGGACGGGGACGAGGTGGCACGCGTCCATCTCGCCCGGGGCGACGAAAACATCTGCCTCGCCTCCCACGACGGACGCGCACTCGTTTTCCCGGTTCATCAGGTGTCGGTGTACAAGGGGCCGGCCAAAGGCGTGCGCGCCATCCGGCTTGAGGACAACGACCGCGTGCTCGACTTTACCCTTAGCACTCGGGCCCGCGACGGGCTCACGGTCGAGACGAACAACGGACGGGAAGAGATCGTGCGCACGACGAAGTTCGACGCGACGAACCGGGGGGCGAAGGGCACCCTCGTGATCAAGCGGGGCTACTTCGCGGAGGTCTTCCCGGAGCCTGTGGAAGTGGCCCTACACGAGGCCGCGTAGTCGGGGGACCTACGATCGCGAGACATCCACGTACGCAGAACGACGATTTCTGAAGTATGCCCACAACGTACACCGGCGAAGACATTGACGTCCTCGAAGGCCTTGAACCGGTCCGCAAGCGGCCGGGCATGTACATCGGGGGGACGGGGCGGCCCGGCCTGCACCACATCCTCTGGGAGGTGGTGGACAACGCCGTCGACGAGGCCACAAACGGGTACGCCTCGCGGATCGAGGTCGTGCTACACGAAGACGGGAAGAGCATCTCCGTGTCCGACAACGGGCGTGGGATCCCAGTGGACGACCACCCCGAGAAGGGCGTCCCCACCGTCCAACTGATTCTGACGACGCTCCACTCCGGGGGCAAGTTCGACGGGAGCAACTACATCACGTCCGGCGGCCTGCACGGGGTGGGCGTGTCGGTCGTGAACGCCCTCTCGGAGGAGCTCGTGGCGACCGTCAAGCGCGATGGACAGGAGTACCAGCAGCGGTTCCGGCAGGGCACGCCGGTGACGGGCCTGGACACCACGAAGGAGAGTGCGCGTGGGACCGGGACGGAGATTTACTTTCGGCCCGACCCGGACATCTTCGAGTCCGTCGAGTTCGACCCGTCCTGGATCCGGGAGCACCTGGACGTGAAGACGTACCTGAACCGGGACCTAAAAATTATCTTCCGGGACGAGACGAGCGGCGAGCGGCACGAGCTGCACCACGAGGGGGGCATTCAGGAATACCTGGACTACCTGGTGGAGGACCTTCAGGTCAGCCCGATCCACGACGATGTCTTCATGATGGAGGCCGACGACCTGGACGGGGACGGGCGATTGGAGATTGCCCTTCAGTGGACCGACGCGCCGAAGGAGCAGCTCCATACGTTCGTCAACGGCATTCCGACGGAGGACGGCGGGACCCACGAGCAGGGCCTCAAGAGCGGCATCCGGGCCGTGATCCGGTCGTTCATGGACACGCACGACCTGGTGCCCCACCGCTTGGAGATTAAGGGCGACGACACCCGAGAGGGCCTCGTGGGCATCGTGAACCTGTTTCACGTGGACCCCCAGTTTCAGGGGCAGACGAAGGACAAGCTCAACAACCCTTCGGTCCGGTCCCAGGTCTCGGGGGCGCTCCGCACCGAGCTGGAGCAGTACCTGAACGACCACTCGTCGACGGGGGAGGCCATCGCGTCTCGGGTCGTGCAGGCGGCGAAGGCCCGCCGGGCCCGCCGCTCCGCGTCCGGCGGAAGCAGTGGGCGTTCGGGCTCGAAGTCGCGCCTGCAACTGCCCGGCAAGCTGGCGGACTGCTCGTCGAGCACCCCGAGCGAGTGCGAGCTCTTCATCGTGGAGGGGGACTCGGCCGGCGGCTCGGCCAAGCAGGCCCGCGATCGGGAGACGCAGGCGGTTTTGCCCCTTCGCGGGAAGGTGCTGAATGCCGAGCAGGCCACCCTCGATCGGGTCCAGAGCAACAAGGAGCTGTCGAACATTGTGCAGGCGCTGGGCTGTGGCATCGGCGACGCGCTTGACCTGTCCGACCTCCGCTACCGAAAGGTCATTCTCCTGATGGACGCGGACTCGGACGGCCACCACATCGCCACGCTCCTGCTGACGTTCTTCTACCGGTACATGCGGCCGCTCATCGAGGGCGGGTTTGTGCACATTGCCCAGCCGCCGCTCTACCGCATCGAGGCGGGCAGGGAGACCCACTGGGCGCTCGACGAGCCCGACAAGGAGCAGATTCTGGACGAGATTCGGAGCGACGGGCGCAACCCCAACGTCGACATTCAACGGTTCAAGGGACTGGGGGAGATGATGCCCGATACGCTAAACGAAACGACCCTTTCGCCCGAGGGGCGTCGGCTGCTTGAAGTCAGCATCCCCGACACCGAGCGGATGGTGACGGAGCAGACGATCACCGAATTGATGGGGCGCGACAGCTCGGCCCGGTTCAAGTTCATCATGCAGCACGCCGCCGAGGCGGACGAGCTGGACGTGTAGCGGCCCCGAGGCCCGCCGTGGCGCGGGCGGATTGGTCGGCCCCTCCCGCGCGGACGGCGCGATGCTGTGAAGCGCAGTGGAAAGTTGGGTGTGGCGCCCCTGCACGGGTCGATCCGCCGAACTTTCCGCGCGGCACGAAGTATCTCCGAACCGGAAATTCCCGATAGGCTCGTAGCTCAACCTGGTAGAGCAACGGACTCTTAATCCGTGAGCTGGGGGTTCGAATCCCCCCGGGCCTACCACCACCCGCGCGAAGATCGAACCGGTCCCAGTATGGCATTGTCGCCGTCTCGGAAGGCCCCGAGGCGGCTTTCGTATTGACTACTGGCGGTGAAGACCTGCCGGAGGGCGTCGTCGCTCCATCGACGGCACGCGCCTCTGCAGGATAGGCCGAAGCCAGAGAGCTCCGTGGTCCACGATGAAACGCCCCCGTTGGTAACGCCTGGGCCGCGACTCTGTCCATCAATGTTACGGGCCCACGAGACCAATTTCGTCTTGGGCCCGTGAGAGTAGGTAGAGTGTTCTTGTCACAACCCCTAAGCCACATGCGAAACAGGTCTGCGCGAGCGCACACCGACGAAAAATTCAGCAGCAGCAAGGACAAATCCCTGCGTGAATACGGAGGGTTCTACACCGGGATGGCGACCACCTTCGCCGGGGCGCTGGAAACCTCCCGCGACGCCATCGTCGAAGCCGTGGATGGCTCCGACCCCGTCGAGACGTTCATCTCGGTCAACGGCAACAGAGGGACCGATGCACCTGGGGGCAGCACGAACCGAATCAAGTCCGACGAGCACGACCTGACGGGCGTGGATCGGGTGTTCATCGCCGTTACCAAGGAGCAGTTCGAGGCCCTCGCGGAGCGGGTCGGGGCCGACGTGAACATCGAGTAGATGGGGCCTTCTAAGCCCCTACGTGCCGTCACCGCTGTGAGGGGCAGGCCCGTGTGTCCCCCTGCGCGATGTAGCGCACTGCAAGGGGACCCCCTCGCGCGACGTGGAAATGGCGTTCACCGAGACAGGGACTTTGCGTGCGGCCCAGTCACTGCGCCCTACTCCTCACTCGCATCACGGCTTGGTTGCGGGGACGTCCGGGCCGTTTCCGCCACATCTTTCTGCGGCCCGTCTTGCCTGCTGCGGTTCCGAGTACCGGACGGGCCTGGGCAAGGGAGGGAGCGGATTGGCTGTTCAGGGCTTCGCGTAGACGCCCTCCTTCTGGTCCGTTGCCCCCTTGCGCAGCCAGGAGCGCCTACACACGTCTTCCATTTTCCCCCCGACCTACAACACGTCGTCCAGTCAGAGGACCCAGGCCGTGCCGGCTGCCTTGATGCATGTTCTGATCGCCTGATCGTCTCGGATCTCTCTGAGTATCCCGGGCTTGGGGAGAGCCGGGGGTTGTTGATTGTACGGGCGGAAATGCCGGAGTAGGTGGGGAGGTCAAAGACGTCGGACGACAAGTGCCAGACACAGGGAGGAGATTCGCCGGATCGAGCAATCGACGCGGGCGGAATGAGGGTTTCTCTCCGTCACGGTGTCTGTGCTGAACACCCCATGCAGAGTACTGCCTGGTCTCAATCATCCCGCTCGGTTCCGTGGTAAAGCTTATTCAGCATCGTAGCCCATTGGTGAAGGCGATGAATCTGGCCCTGCTCCGCGCCCTGATCGAGCGCGCGCTGGATGCTCTCTTGAGCGGCTGATCGTGCGGATCGGGAGGACTCGATGGCGGAGCTCTTGTCGGTTGCTTCCATATCGGTGGTTCGTGTGCGCAGGAAGATAGTATGGGCGAATCGCAAGTGCCGTCTTTTCACGGACCCAACTAATTGGTGCATCCGGAGGCGAGTTGTGACCCTAGAGTCATGTAAACGCTTCCTGCGAGGGGATTTCACGTGAGGGTCCACCTCTCTGAGTGGCGGCACGACAGCCGGTGCCGGTTCGGGATGACGGGGTGCCGCCGGAGGAAATGTAGTTCGGGATCGGCTTTGTGTGGTCGTCATCGGAAATTGCCCGTTCGGTTGCCAAATCACCCCGTGCGTGAGCTGCCCGTTATTTTCTGTTATTGCAGAATAACCGTAGATTTTGACGTAGGCTCCGCGTACCATCGCCGCTGCTTGAGCAGGAGGAGGGGCCCCCAGTACAGCTGAATGTCAGCCTTTTCCTCCTGCGCCACACGCTCTGCGCCAGACACCGACCGCTCCGGTCCCGCCAATCACACGCGTTCAATTAGCTCTGATATCGACTCGACCACATTGTTCGGACGGTAGGCGAAGTCCGAAATCTCTTCTCGCCGCGTCGAGCCGGACAGCACAAGATGAGTGGTCAGGCCGGCCTCCATGCCGGCCATGACGTCCGTATCCATGCGGTCGCCCGCCATGGCCGTGGTCGCCGAGTGCGCCTCGATTTGGTTCAACGCACTCCGGATCATGATCGGGTTGGGCTTGCCAACAAAGTACGGCTTCTGGCCGGTGGCCTCGCGGATGAGGGCCGCCACGGAGCCGGTGGCCGGGAGCGGCCCGTCCGGCGACGGGCCCGTGACATCCGGGTTCGTGGCGATGAAACGTGCCCCCTGTTCAATGAGCCGCACGGCCGCCGTGATGTGTTGGAACGAATACGTACGGGTCTCGCCCAGGACCACAAAATCGGGGTCGGCATCCGTGAGCGTGTAGCCTACCTCGTGAAGCGCCGTGGTAAGCCCAGCCTCCCCCACGGCGTACGCCGATGCCTCGGGGGCCTGGTTGGAGAGAAACTGCGCGGTGGCCACGGCCGAGGTCCAGATCTTCGCCTCCGGCACGTCCAGTCCGGCGCGGGCGAGCCGGGCCGATAGGTCGCGCCGGGTATAGATGGAATTGTTGGTGAGCACGAGAAAGGGCAGCTCTTTTTCCCGAAGGCGCTCGATAAACTCCTGGGCCCCGGGGAGGACGACCTCCTCATGCACCAGTACGCCGTCCATGTCGAGAAGCCATGCGTGCGTTGTGTCCTGCTCGTCTGCCATGCTGTGAGAACCGTGAGGGGAGAAGTCGTGATGTCGCGCAGGGTGTACCGATTCACCTGCGCTGGGGGGCGTTACGAGAGACGGTCATATCCCTGAACCGCGACGACCGATCGAAAGTCGACCGCAACGAAGCCTTCAGGTTGGGGGGGCGTGTCGTTCGCCTCGCCCCCTGCTTGTTCGTCCTGGGCGTTTCCGTCTGTTCCGTCGGCGGTCTCAGACGGGGAGTTGCTTAGGGCGTACTCGTAGGTTGTGCAGGGGACGGCCTCCTCGGCGGCTTCCGGATGCGACGCTTTCGCAAATGACTCAAAGTCGTTCGCGATCTGGCGGGCGGTTTTTTCCGGGACGTGGTACAGCGTCTGCTTGTGGAACCCGGAGCCGGTTTCTGGAAGGGCGTGCGTGATGATCAACGTCATCGGGAAGAGGCTGCGTGGATGAAACTGCAAGGGCATCAGGGGGCTTACGGGATCACCAGGGAAGATGTCCTAGCGATGCGCGTGGGGGGCAAGTCCAGGCGTGACGGGCGTCGCGTGGAGGGCGAGGCCGGGGCGCACGAGGGCGCGCCATTTTGTGTCGTCCCGCTGGCCCACCAAGTCAGGGTCAAGCCTGCTCGTACAGGAGGCTGGAGGGATCAACCAGTTGGGCTTGTCGTAGCACGTTAGCACTATATCCTCCAGGCCACCGCTGGAGGCCTCGTGTCTTTCCTTCAAGGAATGAGTGCTCCCCCATGCCGTACCCCAAGCAGATGGTTGAGCCGATGCGCAAGGAATTGACCCAGCTCGGCGTCGAGGAATTGCGTACGCCCGACGAGGTCGATGCCGCTTTCGATCAGGCGGAAGACGAAACGATGCTGCTCGTGATCAACTCGGTTTGCGGCTGCGCCGCGGGCAATGCACGCCCGGCCGTGGCCAAGGCGAAAGACGCGACCGATCACCATCCGGACCGTTACCTCACGGTGTTCGCCGGGCAGGATCTCGAGGCCACGGAGCGGGCCCGAGAGTACCTTGCCGGCATCCCGCCTTCTTCGCCCTTCTTCGCCCTCTTCCGAGACGGCCAGCCCGTGTACGTGGTGGAGCGGAAGCACATTGAGGGGCGGAATGCCGAGGTGATCGCTCGGGATCTCGTGGAGGCATTTGAGGCGTACTGTGGCGACGAGGAGCCCCCTGCCGACGCCCCCTCGCGTCCCGACCCCTCGAGTTCGGGGGACGGACTTCCGTCTACCTTTCAGTCCATCACGTAGGAAATGCGGAGTGGGGAGAACCGAGAAGGCATTCTGTCTGGTCGACTTGCCGTAGCTTATGCCCGACGATGCGTCTCCAGAACCACCGGAGGCCCCGGCGCACAGCCCCGACCGCCCGGCCAAGGCGGACGATCATACGCTCGTAGAGGCCGCGGAGGCGATCCTGTTCGCCGCCGATGAGCCCGTGTCGGCCGCCCGCATCGCGAGGATTGTCGCCGACGTGACGGGGCGCTCAGAGCCATCCGAGGACGACGTCGCCGCGGCCCTCGACCGGCTCAACACCACGTACGAGGAGCACGACCGGGCCTTCGAGGTGAAATCCTGGGCGGGCGGATATCGGATGGTCACCCGGGCGTCCCTCTCACCCTACGCCAAGACCTTTTACGTCGAGGAGCAGGAGACCACCCTCTCGCGTTCCTTGATGGAAACCCTGGCGGTGATTGCCTACCGTCAGCCGGTCACCCGGCCGGAGGTCGACTTTGTGCGCGGCGTCAACTCGGACTACGCGATTCGGAAGCTGCTGGAGATGGACCTGGTGAGCGTCGAGGGCCGGGCGGAGTCAGTCGGGCGCCCCCTGCTCTACGGCACCACCGACCGCTTTCTCGAGCAGTTCGGTCTGGACGCCCTGGACGCCCTGCCGACCCTACGAGAGGTGGAAGACCTGCTCGACGACCCGGCCTTCGATGACGAGCGGGCCAAGCTCCTCCAACTCGATCGGGAGGAGGGCATTTCAGTCGACATGCTGGACGCCGAAAATGGCGACTCCCCCGACGAGCGCCCGCCCGAGTAGACACAACGCCCGTCCCTTCACCGAGTACGAACCAGCCCGTCCCCTATGGCCCCCGAGTCCTCCGACCGAGAAGGCATGCGGATCAACAAATACATTGCGCATGCGGGGGTCTGCTCGCGTCGGGACGCGGACGATTTGGTGGAGCAGGGACGGGTGCACATTGATGGGGAGCGGGTGGACCAGCACGGCACCCGTGTGCGGGAGGGACAGACCGTGACGGTGGACGGGGAGGAGGTGTACCCGCTCGAATTTGAGTATCTCCTACTCAACAAGCCGAAGGACACGATAAGTACCACCGACGACCCGAAGGACCGCCGAACGGTTCTTGACGCAATCGGCGTTCCGGCGGACAACCCGTCCGGCCTCTTTCCGGTAGGGCGTCTCGACCGCAATACAACCGGGGTGCTTCTGGTCAGCAACGATGGGGACCTCGCCCATCGCCTCATGCATCCCCGATACGAGATTCCCAAGATCTACTACGTCCGGCTGCAGGACGACGTTAAGCCCCATCAGCTCGACCAGCTGACGCGGGGCGTGGAGCTGACCGACGGGGCGGCGGCGGCCGATCAGGTCGCGTACCTCGACCCGCAACGCAAAACCGACATTGCGCTCGAGCTGCACGAGGGCCGGAACCGGCAAATCCGTCGCATGATGGAGGCGCTCGGGCACAACATTGTGCAGCTGGAGCGGGCGAAGTACGCCACGCTCACCACCGGCCGCCTCCAGCGTGGCGAGTGGCGCCGGCTAGAACCGGAGGAAGTTCGCGAGCTCTATCAACGTGTTGATCTTCAATAATCCCTTCTACCGATGTCCCAACCGGTTACGAACGGCACCCCCGACACCGAAGCCAACGACAAAATCAAGACGGAAGGCCTGACCTACGATGATGTTCTTCTCGTGCCGGGCCATTCCGAAGTGATGCCCCGCGAGACGGATACCTCCGCCTGGTTGACCCAAAACATCAAGCTCAACGTTCCGGTCCTGTCCGCGGCCATGGATACGGTCACGGAGGCGGACATGGCCATTGCGCTGGCTCGCCAGGGGGGCGCCGGGGTGCTTCACAAAAGCATGTCGATCGAAGACCAGGCCGCCGAGGTGCGGCGCGTGAAGCGGTCGGAGAACGGGATGATTCTCGACCCGATCACGATTTCGCCCCACGACACGGTGGCCGATGCCCGCAACATGATGGCGCACTACTCCATCGGGGGCATTCCGGTGGTGGACGAGTCGGACAAGCTCGTGGGGATCGTGACGAACCGGGACGTCCGGTTTGAGCTTGATGGCGACACGCCCATTCGGGAGATGATGACCGCCGACGATCTGGTGACGGTGCCGGTGGGCACGACCCTGGATGAGGCCATCGAGATCCTGCAGGCGCACAAGGTGGAAAAGCTTCCCGTCGTGGACGAGGAGGGCTACCTGAAGGGCCTCATCACCTTCAAAGACATACGCAAGCGCCGCAAGCACCCCAATGCCTGCAAGGACGAACACGGGCGGCTCCGTGTTGGGGCGGCTGTGGGCGTGACGCCCGACGTCATGGATCGGGTGGCGGCCCTGGTCGAAGTGGGGGTCGATTTCGTGGTCGTCGATACGGCGCACGGCCACGCCGAGGGCGTATTGGAAACGGTCCGTCAGGTCGCCGCTCGATTTGAGAGCGAGGTCGAAATTGTAGCCGGGAATGTAGGCACGGCCGACGGGGCCCGTGCGCTGATCGATGCTGGGGTGGACTGTGTGAAGGTCGGGATCGGTCCCGGGTCGATCTGCACGACACGCGTGGTGGCCGGGGTTGGGGTCCCGCAGCTGACCGCCATCATGGAGTGTGCCGAGGAGGCCCGCCCCGACGGCGTCCCCGTCATTGCCGACGGCGGCATCAAACAAACCGGCGACATCCCCAAGGCACTTGCGGCCGGTGCCAGTGCGGTCATGATCGGAAGCCTCTTCGCAAGCGTCGAAGAAAGCCCCGGGGAGACGATCATCTACGAGGGGCGAAAGTACAAAAGCTACCGGGGCATGGGCTCGGTCGAGGCCATGCAGGACGGAAGCAAGGACCGGTACTTCCAGGACGCGGAGGACGAGCTTCGCAAACTGGTGCCGGAGGGGGTTGAAGGCCGTGTGCCGTATAGTGGCACCCTGAGCGAGGTGATCCACCAGATGAAGGGCGGGCTCCAGGCCGCGATGGGGTACTGCGGCTGCGAGGAGGTTCGGGACCTTTACGCGTCGGCCCAGTTCGTCCGCACCACCGCCGCGGGCCTCCGAGAAAGCCATCCCCACGACGTTGAGATTACGAAGGAATCCCCAAACTACTACTCGGGGCCGTCCAAGCGTAGCGACTAGGCGACCCCTCGGTCATTTCGCTGGCCGCTTCCCGGAATTCCTGTCGTATGTCCGATCGCATGTCTCGTGTTCGAGGTCGCCTGACCGACCTCGAGGCCGACGCCCTTTTTCTCACCTCGATGCCGAAGATCCGGTGGGCCTGTGGCTTTACAGGATCCAGTGGACTCCTGGTTGTCGGTCCCGACTCGGCGTCCTTCGTCACCGATGGGCGCTACACGGACCAAGCCCGCTCGGAAGTAGACGGGGCGGACGTTCACGTTGCCCGGGACGGACTCTCGGCGTGCGTGAAGGAGGCGGGGCTCTTGGAGTCGTTCTCGCGAGTGGCGTTTCAGGCCGACCACGTCAGCGTCGCTCGCCGCGATGCTCTTGTGGACGAGCACGGGGAGGTAGAGTGGATTCCGAAGACCGGCCTGCTAACCCAGCTTGCCGGATCCAAAACCGAAGATGAGGTCTCTCGGATTCGTAGGGCCCAGTCGATTACCGAAAACGTGTTCCGCGAGATTGTCGACCTCATCGAGCCGGGCATGACGGAGCGGGAAATCGGGGCAGAAATTGTATATCGTCACTTGAAGAAGGGGGCTGAGTCGATGGCGTTCGACCCCATCGTTGCCTCGGGCCCCAATGGCGCGCGTCCCCACGCCCGTCCCACAGATCGGGCCCTGCACGCCGGGGATATGATCGTGATCGACATGGGGTGCTTTCGGGACGGGTACGCGTCCGATATGACGAGGACGGTGGCGTTGGGCGAGCCCGACGATACGGCCCGGCGGGGCTACGAAGCAGTACTGGATGCCCAGCACGCCGCGCTCGATGCCGCACAGGCTGGCATGACGGGGAGAGGGTTGGATGCTGTGGCCCGAGCGTCGCTTGAGGCTGCTGGACTGGCGGAGCACTTCACGCACGGGCTGGGTCACGGGCTTGGGCTTCAGGTGCACGAATGGCCTCGGGTCTCGCACACGGCCGACGACGAGCTGCCAGAGGGGGCCTGTGTAACAATTGAGCCTGGGGTGTACCTTCCAGAAAAGCAGTACGGGGTTCGCATTGAAGACATTATCGTGCTTCGAGAAGACGGGTGTGAGAACCTGACCAACAGCCCGAAAGAGCTGATGGTCTTGTAAACTACCGATCTTATTTCTGTTATTGCATTTTGGTCATTAAGTATTTAGAGAGAGCAATGGCCAACGCAGACTATGGTCCGTAACATCTGTCGACAAGTGTCCCCTTAGCTGATTGCGTTGGCCTCTCCCCGTTCTATGATTCGCTCCGAACACCATGCCGGGCAGTCGTCAGGTCCGTTTTTCCACGCAGACCCTTCTGGTCTGTACCGGCATCGTGTTGCTCTCAGGGCCTCTCTGGGCTGCGTTTCGCGTCACGTGGCCGGTATTGGTTGGGGCATCGTTTCTAGGCAGCGCGGGCCTGTTGCTCCTTTGGCGTCGTGATGTTCTATCGGTGCGGGCGGTGTTGTGGGGCGGGCTGCTTCTTCGAATTGCGTATTTGCCGGTTGGTCCTGGACTGACCGACGATCTATACCGGTACATCTGGGACGGATGGCTTCAATGGGAGGGCATCAACCCGTACCGGTTTGTCCCGTCGGATTCCGCACTTGTTTCTTATCAGGACACGTCGCTCTACGAGAGTCTCAACTCACAGGAGTACTACAGCATCTATCCCCCGCTCTCGCAGCTTTTCTTTGCCCTCGGGGGGCTGGCCTACGACGGACACTGGGCAACGTCGTACTACGTTCTCAAAACGCTATTCGTTGGGGCGGAGTGTATCGGGGTCGTCGTCCTCACGCGCCTGACAAGCACCCGAAACGTTCTGCTCTACGCGTGGAACCCACTGGTGCTGATCGAGACGGCCGGCCAGGGCCACACGGAAGCCCTATTGGCACTCTTGCTGTTGACCGCAGTCTGGGCAGTTCGACGCCGACGTGGGGCCTGTGCGTCGTTGGCAATTGCCGGGGCGGGGCTCGTCAAAATCTATCCGTTCGCACTGGGCCCATTCTTGCTTCGCCGCTTCGGATGGCGCGCCGTGTGGCCGGGGGCACTGCTCGTGGCGGGGCTCAGCCTTCCGTACGCGGCTCCGTATGCTGTGCCCCACATCAAAGCGTCGGTCGATCTATTTGCGAACCTGTTTGAGTTTAACGCAGGCCCGTACTACGCGGTCAAGCACGTCCTTTGGGCCTGGACCGGAGCGGACTGGAGCAAAACGATCGGTCCGCTCTTCCGGGGGCTCTTCGTGGCATCGCTTCCTGTCCTGTACGGCCTGGATGCGTGGTACAAGTGGTCGTTTCGGCGCGCGTGCCTTGTGCTCATCGGTACGCTGTTCGTCCTTAGCACAACTGTACACCCGTGGTACCTAGTGCCCGTGATCGCGCTCGGGGTCGTGGGCCCGCGGCCGTCATGGCCCTGGCTGTGGCTGGGCCTCTGCTCGATTGGGACGTATCTCTTCTACGTCGACGGGCCGTATTGGGTCTGGATCTGGACGGGGTGGGGCGGGGCCACGGTGATTGCCCTCTTCCGTCCCTACGCCCCGGGCCTCCGACGATACGTGCTGGGAGACTACCGAGCAGAGCCTTCCGCTGCGGAGTGAGTGCTGTCTAGCGCGTCCTCCAGCGCCTCGGTTAGGTCTTCCGCACTGGTCTGCGGAGCGGCCCGCCAGTGGTACTCGTCGTAGCGTCGAAACCACGTCAGCTGCCGTTTGGCGTACCGGCGCGTATTGCGCTTTACGAGTCGCACCATTTCGTCGTAGTCAATGTCGCCCTTGAGGTGTTGGATCGGCTCCCGATAGCCGATCGTGCTCAGGGGCGGCTCGTCCAGCTGCACGCCGTCGATGTCCATGACGTCACGAACCTCATCTAGAAGGCCCGCGTCAAGCATCCGGTCGACGCGGTGGTTGATGCGGTCGTATAGCTTTTCTCGGTCCCGGTTGAGGACCACGGTGACGTAGTCAAATGGCGGTTCCGGTTGATTTTCGTAGTAGTAGGAAAGGGGCTTCCCGGTGCCGTGGTACACCTCAAGGGCCCGAATAACCTTCTGGGTCTTTGTCGGGTCGGTTTCTGCGGCCTGCCTGGGGTCCACCTGCGTAAGCTCCTCATAGAGGGCGTCCTGGCCCTCAGACTCCAGCCGTTGGGTCAGCTCATCCCGGACCTCATCGTCCACGTCCGGTATGTCCGCCAGGCCGTACTGCAGGGCGTGGAGGTACAGTGTCGCTCCCCCCACGACGAGCGGACGGCGTCCCCGGTCGAGGACCGCTCGGATGCGGTCGTTGGCCGCCTTTGCGTACGCCCCGGCCGAGAACGGCTCGTGAAGAGACCGCTCCCCGATGAAGTGATGAGGAGCCCGTTGCTGCTCGCTCGGGGACGGCTTCGCGGTCCCGATCGTCAGCTCCTCGTACACCTGTCGGCTGTCGACGGAGACAATTTCGGCGTTGAGCCGCTCGGCGACCTCAAGGCTTACCGCTGTTTTTCCGACGGCCGTGGGCCCTGTGATGGTGAGGATGGGATCGGCCGCATCGGGCTCAGATAAAGGCTCCATGGTATCGTTGTTCGGGTCCATAGGCAACGGAAGGGCTCTCCCAATTACTGATTCTCATAGATGGTTTCCGGGGAGGTGCGTAGGGGACACATATAAAAAACCCGCCGCCGGAGAATTCCGACGGCGGGCGAGTCGTTCCGGCCCCCTTCAATGGAGTCCAGAAGGGGAGACTAGTGCGTTACGCACTGGCCGTGGCCGGCTCCACCATCTCACCGACGTTGAAGCCTTCCTCTTCGGACTTGGCCTTGGCGATGTTGTAGATAAGCACGCCGTATCCGGCCTTCGCGAGAACGTCCGCGATCGTGTATCCGACCTGAAGGGCCACGATGGTTCCCGGGGTGTTGCTCGGGAACGCCTCAGGGAATGCCATCGGGATCATGTACGCAATCGGGTAGAAGCCCCAAGTGGCCAGCAGCAGCAGCCGGGCGTTGCCGAGAAGCGTCGACACGCGACTGCTCTGCCGCTGGATCGTATCCCCCAACTGGGTGAAGAGGATGTACAGGATCCACACGAACGGAATGGTGCTCAGGAAGCCCCAGAGGCCGCGGGTCCCGAAGAGGGCCGCGTTTTCGCTAACCTCACCGGGGTAGCCGAGCACGATCATGAGGGCCGCCAGGAACCCGAGCTTCGCGGCCAACGGACCGCGCTCGTTCTTCGGAAGGCCCATGACGAGCACCAACTCTACAGTCAGCAGCGGCACCGTAAGGAGCCAGTCCACGTAGCGGTACGCGTCGTTGAATAGCTCACCGGTGGGCTGGTACATCCCATTCTGCAGCGCATATGCGGCTTCCCAACTGCTGGTAATTCGGAAGTAGTGGTAGCCAGCAATGAAGACCACCAGCGCCGAGACCATCATTGAAATTCGGTACTTCGGCGCCAGGTTGTTACGTGCCATGACGAAGAACACGAAGGACGCCGTCATGGTCGCAACGGTGAACGAGAACATGTTGAACACCAGGCTATACTGGCCCGGCGTCAGGGTGGGAAGTTCTTGTAGCATGGGTAAATTCGGGTTGTTTGGGTGATAGTGTGAGCGGGTTCGATCGGGCCACAAGGGCCGATTCGGAACCATCCCAGTTGTGTGTGCTGACGAGACTCAAGTCGTGAATGCTCCTCGCAGTGCGTAAAAAACTGGGAATCACTTACGGTAGTATAACTGCGAGGACGTGCGACTGCCAACGGAAAAATCCGACGCGTCTTCCCAAATTGTGAGGGAAAAGTTATATATCAAGTTGCGGACAGGCGCGTCGCCTGGTCCGGTGTAACTGCCCGATGCGATCCGTACAGGAGTAGGAGAATGCCTTGCACTACCAGAAGGTTTGTGAACAGGAAGAACAACGCCTCCTCCAAGGGCAACCCGAGGACCGACGCCCCGACGGTGTACTCGGGCGAGATCGTCCAGATGCGGGAGTGGAGGGCCACTGCATCGGCCACCCAGAGGTACGCCGTTGGGAGGGCCGTTGTCACGAGGACGCTGTCCCGAAACGCCCAGAGCGTCTCCCCATCGTAGAGCCACATCCCCGCCAGGATGGGCGGGGCCCACACCAGAATGAGGGCCAGATAAAGCGTCGAGGCACGGCCGTCCGTTAGCAGATAGGCCCCCAGCCCGGTGATTCCGGCAAACAGTGCTGCCCCGCTCCAGGACGCTGCCGACGCGTACGTGCTCGGGGTGGGGGAAACCCGGTACAGGTACTGGTAAAGGAAGAGCCCAGTCAATATGGGCTGCAGCACGAAGAACATATATTCCTCAACGGGCACATACCCGATGGTCCCGACGACTCGATTGGCGCCGTACCACCACACCTCCTGGGCGACGAGGTAATTGTCCCACGGGGTCGTATACGTAAATGCAATCAGGCAGACAATCGGAATCGCCAAATCAACCCGCATGTCGTCGTCCATCCGCCTTGGGCGTCGGTGAAACGCCACCATGAGGAGGATTGGAGGGACTAGGAAGATCAGATGGAAAGAAAGGTAGCTCATTCAGCGGCACTATCGGCTATTATTGGGTGGAAGATCACGCCACGTTCTTCAGCACCACACGGGCGGCATTTCGCCCGGACGCCCCCATGATTCCTCCCCCTGGATGCGTGCTCGCCCCCGTTAGGAAAAGGTCGTCTACCGGCCCCTCGTAGTTCGAGGCCCCAAATAGAGGTCGTGCCGAGAACATTTGGTCGATGCTCATCTCAAGATGCATCACGTTTCCCCGGTACAGCCCTAGGTGGTCCTCCAACCACTCGGGGTGCTGGAAGAGCTGCCCGACAATTGACTGCCGCGTTCCGGGTGCATACTGTTCAAATTGGGCGAGCAGCGTGTCGGCCACCTCCTCAGCGATGTCCGGCCACGCGCGTCCGTTGGCCAGCTCGTAGGGAAAGTACTGCCCCCAAAGCCAAAGCACTTCTCCGCCGGGAGGGGCAAGTGTATCGTCCGCTGCGGAGAATGTCATTGCAATTAGGGGCGGGTCCTGTGCCGGCCGACCGGCCAGGTGGTCTCCGTAGGCCGCCCGTAGTTGCGTCATGTCCCGGCACAGCAGCTGCAGGCCTGTTCGTGCCTTTTGGTCGTTGGCGGTCGCCGTGTACGAGACGGGCTCGTCCAGCGCGAGGCGCATCATCGCCCCGAACCCATTTCCAATCCGCAACCCGTCGGCCCCATCCGGCCGGTGCCGGGCAGGGAGGAGGTGATCGAACGTTTCTTTCGCGTGTGTGGCCGAACACACGGCTCGACTCGTGTAAGAGGTCCCGTTGACCCGAATGCCCTCGGCGTGCTCGTGGTTGACCAGAATTTTCTCGACGGGCGCGTCGGTGTAGATGTCGCCCCCATGCGCCTCGATGTGGCGCTTGAGTGCCTGCGTGAGCTCGCCGGATCCGCCCTTGGGACGCGCTACGCCCCCTTCGTGATACAGTGGGTGCCACAGCGCAAAAGGCCCAGTGAGGGGATCGGTCGGCGGCGGGCCCGACTGAGCGGCCATCCAGGCAATGGCCGTTCGCAGCTTCTCTTCCTCAAAATAGGCCCCTAGAACCTCCTGATACGGACGGAGGATGTGACGAAGCTCCTCCTGCCAGGGAAGTGGCGAGCTGGCCCCACGAATCAACTGTTTGCCCACCTCCAAGGGGCTTGGGGAGGTGAGAAAGATGTCCCGCATGGTGCGGGCAAATCCGATCCAGTCCGTCACAAACTCGCGGTAGGCCTTGCCCTCCCCGGGAAAAAGCCGTTCGAGGTGGTCAACGGTACGGTCTAGGTCGCGGTAGAAGTAAATTACGTCGCCGTCGGGGAACGGCGCGACGAACATCGGGTCGAGCTCAATATACGTGAGCCCATACTGCTCCAGCTCCAGTTCCTCGACGATGGGGGTTTGCCGTATAAGGATGTGCGCGCTCCCTCCCAGGTCGATCTGGTATCCCGGGAAAAGCTCTTTGGTAGACACCGCTCCCCCAACCATCTCCCGCTCTTCAAACACCGCAACCCGGTAGCCTGCCTGGGCGACGTAGGCGCTCGCAATCAGCCCATTGTGCCCCGCGCCAATGGTAATCAAGTCGTAGTCGGTGGACATAAAGATAGCCGCACTAAGGAAAGTAGACCGCACTACAAGAGAACGATCAAACACGTCATTTTCACGGTGCGAGAGGATAGTTTCCGAAACCGTTGTGTCGTTTGTCCGTGAACATTAAGGCGTAGTGAAGTTCCTATACCACGTGACGACTGGCGCCCGCTCACGGCTCTGTTCCCGCACCTGTTCTCTCGCCGGCCATGAACTGGATCTACCAGGTTCTCAGCTTCTTTGTTGCCTTCGGCCCGATTATCCTCGGGACGCTCCTGTGGCATTTCATTTGGAGCGACGACTCCGGGTCGTCAGGCGGGCCGCCCGGGGGGCCCCGCTGGCATCCGGCGCCGCCGCCGCCCTCATTTTCTGGGGACCGCCGCCCCCAGCACGACCGGCCGGTTCGGACCCCTGATCTTCCGGAGCGCGAATCTGCGTAACCTTCCCTCCGCCGAATGGCCCTCATCGACATCTCCCGAAGCGTCTCTCCAGCAACGGCCGTGTGGCCCGGCGATCAGGAGGTGCAATGGACCTGGACTGCTCGCCGCAACGAGGACGAATCGTCTGTCAACCTAGGCTCCCTCCGACTGAGCACCCACACCGGCACCCACGTGGACGCTCCCCTTCACGTCAAGCCGCAGGGGCAAGCGACCGACGATCTGCCGCTCGATTCTTTTGTTGGGCCTGCCCGCGTCGTGGACGTGACTGCCAACGCCCCGTCGATTCGCCCGGAGCATGTCAATCAG
>Ga0207753_1000338_pt1 | contig 18601 bp, 7 predicted proteins | sample PonA233FremontCA_2_FD_187273 | JGI IMG/M metagenome (GOLD analysis project Ga0207753, IMG submission 187273) | Salt pond sediment microbial community from Fremont, CA, USA - Pond A23 Sediment 3 (SPAdes) | ecosystem: Environmental > Aquatic > Non-marine Saline and Alkaline > Saline | place: USA... | reverse complement strand
TCCCCCCGCGTACGGATCCACCGGGTCTCTCTTTGCTCTGTAATCAGGCGAGCTTCGACGTCGTAGGATTCCCCGTCTTCGACGGCCCGACCGAACAGAGACGCGACCTTGGGGCGGTCCTCCGGGTGGTAGAAGGCGAGGGCCTCCTCGGGCGTAAGCTCTCGGCTCGGGGAGAGGTCATGGATGCGGTACACTTCCTCCGTCCAGGTGAGCGCCTCGGCCCGCACGTCGTACTCCCAGGCACCGACGTCGGCGATATCCTGTGCCTTCTCAAACAGGTCGTTTTTCCGCCCCAGCTCTCGCTTCCGTTGTTTCTGCTCGGTGATGTCTCGGCCGATGCCGACCACCTGGAGCTCTCCGTCCGGGCGCTTTACGAGATTCCCCATAAACTCGTAGGCCACCCTCGTCCCATCCTTCCGCACGAGCGGCACCTCTATCTGAACACGTCCGCTCGTGAACGCCTCTCCGATGTTCTCGGCGACGCGTTCGCCGTCTTCCTCCGGCACAAGGTCGAACGCGCTCATCCCCTCAAGCTCTTCGTCGGAGTAGCCGGTCACCTCCGGAAGACGATCGTTCCACCGCTGCAGGGTTCCCTCTTTGCCCAAGACGAAAAAGAGATCGTCAATGGCATTCAGGAGGCGGTCGGTGTACTCCCGGTAGCCTTCCAGCTGGTGGCGGCCTCGCTCCCGCTCGGTGATGTCCAGGCCACAGCCCACCACGCTCGTGACCTCTCCTGCCCTGTTGGTGATGGGCTTGTGAATGCGGACGTAGTGGAGCGGGCCCTCCTCAACGCCATTTGCCTGAGCCCCCTCTGCCTCGGCGCTGATCGTTTCTTTAATCCGGGTGGTCTTCTCTTTCCGAGCCGCCGCCTGGACCGCCTCGTCCCGGCGGCGCCCGAGATCGACGACATCAGTGCCCCCCGGCCGCTCACGGCCATCCGCGCAGGCGTGCTTGCGAAAATATTCCTCGTGGGTGTGGCCCTGAATCCACGCTCTTTGTTCCGGGTCGCCGAGGGCCTGTGGGTTGACGTACTGAAACCGGCCCTCGGGGTCGAAGATTGCCAGCTCGACGGGCAACTGGTCGAGCACCTGCCGGTAAAAGTCCCGCGTCTCCCGGAGGCGCCGCTCATCGTCCCTCCGGCGGAGGGAACTGGCGATTGCGTCGCTCAGAACCTGAAGGACCCGGGTCGTCTTTTCGTCCCCCGCGGCCTCGTCCCCAACCGCATCGAACCCGACAAACCCCGTCAGGGCTCCTTCCTGGGTCATCGGAAGGACCACCAGCGACTCGATGTTCTGGGCATCCAGGATCTCTTGGACTGCGGCCGCCGCTTCCGGGAGATCCGAAACCGACGGAATCCGAAGGGGCTCTTTTTGCAGCATCTGCTCGGTCCACCAGGGAATCTCAGAGCACAGAAGGTCCTGGAGGTTCTCCTTCTGGGGCACGGCGCCCTCGGCGCACCACTCGTGGGTGTTGCTTTGCGCAACCGCACCGGGCTCTTCGGCCTCCGGGTCCCCGTCGTACAAAAACACGTAGCTCCGATCCGCGCCGACAAACGAGCCGACCGCGGCGAGGGCCTCCTCAATCTCCGTGTCGAGACGATCGGTAGGCGCGTCGATAAACCGGGCAGAGATCTTGACGATCATCCGCTCAAGCTCGGACTGCCGCTGCAACTGGCGCCGCGCCTTTCGCTGGTCGGTAATGTCGGTGATGGCCCCGTCGTAGCACTTGACGTCGCCGCCGTCTTTTCGACCACCGCTTCCTTGGACGACCGTGCCACTGACGCGCCCGATAAATGTCGACCCGTCTTTCCGCCGGAACTCGATTTCGTGGCCTCGAAAATTGCCAGCCTCTTGGAGATTCTGCAGGCGCCGTTCGCGCTCGGCGGCGTCGGCGTAGAGGGACGCTGCCGGGTCGACCTGAAGAATCTCTTCGACACTCTCGTAGCCAAACATCTCGGCAAAGGCCTGATTGGCGTAGATGATTCCCTGCTCGGGAGTCGACCGGTAGATGCCCTCCGAGACGTTTTCGGTAATCGAGCGGAGCTCTCGCCGGGCGTGCGTGCTCTGCGCCTGAAAGTAGCCGACGAGCGTCCCCGCAAAGGCCCCGGCAGACGCTAGCGTGTATACCATCGGCGCAGCCCCTCCTCGAATTTCACGGAGGAGGAGAAGGACGAGCCCAACGCCCAGTGCACCGGCGAAGCCGACCAAGCATCCCTTCGCGGTGTCGACGCGGTAGACTTGGCCCTCGGAACGGGCCGACACGTGGACCCCAAGCGCCAAAACAGCCGTCGCGGGCCCAATCCCCAGCACGCTCTCGGCAAGGGAGGCCCAGAAAAGGGGAGTCCAGAGCGTATGCCCTGGACTGCCCAATTCCAGAAACAAGTCGTAGAGGTGCATGCCCGCAAGCAGTCCCCCGATTCCAAACAAAATGATGCAGGACACCGGCGAGGGCCACGGGCGTGCCCCCGTTTGATCGGGAAGAGGACGAGAGGTCATACGTGCGGATGAAAAGCCGTTGAGGAGAGTCGGCCTGTCGCCAGTAACATGAAATGCTTAACGCTGAGCACCCGGCGTCAAGCAATTGGGGACGCTTCGGAAGGAGCGGTGCTCAGCTCCGACTGCAAACTGCCGCTCGCAAACCGTCCATGGCCTTCTGTGTCTGGCGTGTCCACTCTTGGTGCATTTGATCTCCAGGTGTGAACCAGGTCGTGAGGACAACACAGGACCTGTAAGGACACAGGTCCTGTCCCATTGATTGTTATCGGCACCCAGGGGCGCAGTTTTGAGACCACTCTCGGACGCGGGAGAGACGCGGGAGAGTGGAATGGCGCTCCGGCGTGCGCTCCCGATCGGCAGCGCCCTCCTCACGGCCCTCGAGGAGCCGCCCCAGATCGAGGGCCTTGATCGGGGCGGTCCCTCCCCGAACCGAGACGCCAGCGGCACGATTGGTCCTGAGAGCCTCGGACCTACGGCCGAGACGCGTCTCCCCGAGCGTCGTCCCCCTTCCGCTCGCTTCGTGGAAGCCGCACGGTGAACCGGCTGCCCACGCCCTCTTCGGTATCGACGTCGACGCGTCCGCCCATCTGATCGATGGTCTCGCTTGTCACTGCCAGTCCCACACCGGTGCCCTCATACGTGCGGGACAGGCCCTCCGAGGCCTGTCGGAACGGCTCAAACAGGTCTTCGGCCATCTCCGGGTCCATTCCAATCCCGGTGTCCTCGACTTCGATGACTGCGTGCCCGTTTTCCAGATACGTCCGCACCTCCACCGCTCCTTCCTCGGTATACTTGATTGCGTTCGACAGAAGGTTCTGCAAGACAATCTGCACCCCGCCCTCATCCGCGTGGGCGATGGCCCGTTCGGCACCGTGCACCGCAAGATCGAGCCCGTCCTTCCTGGCCTCCGGCCTCAGCTCGCGGGCGGCCTTCCGGGCCTGCTCCGTCAAGTCGACCGGGCCGGGGTCCATCTCGACGCCCCCAGCCTCCAGTTTAGAGAGGTTGAGAACCCCATCCAGGGTCTCCAGCAACCGGATGCCCCCCTGCTCGATTAGTTCCGCAAACTGGAGGAGCTGAGAGTGGTCGACCTCCGCGGGCCGATCCTCGAGCGCATGTATTTCTTCGCCAATCGCTTCGGCGAACCCGATGATGCCGGTCAGCGGCGTGCGGATCTCGTGGCTCATGTTCGCGAGGAAGGCGGATTTGGCCCGGCTGGCCGCCTCGGCCTCCTCCTTCGCCTCAACGAGCTCTTCCTCTCGGCCCAGGCGGCTTAGTACGAGGGCCGCGTAGGCCCCGAGCACTTCCAACAGCCGACGGTCAAACGCGCCGATGGCCCCGACCTCGGGGCTGCCCACCGAGATCAGTCCGTGGGCGCCGATCGGCACATGCGCCGCCGCCCGGATCTCCCCCAGATCCGGGCTCTCGGACACAGCCGAAAGGTCGTCGTAGACCCGCGACTCGCCGGCACGGTAGGCCTGGGCGGCTGGGGCGCCGCCGTCGATGTCGTAGGTGGGGCGCTCGGGCATACACTCTTCAACCATCTGGGAAACGTAGGTCGGCTCCAGCCGACCGCCGTCGGCAAGGCGAATCCCTACCGTCGGGTACCCGAGTGCGTCGTCGATGATGCCTGCAAGAAGGCCCGGCACCTCGCCTTCGGTCTCAGCCTGGAGAAGCCTCCCGGTAGCCCCGTAGAGGGCCTCAATGTGCTTCCGGCGCCGCCTCAGCTTCTCCTCGTGGCGCTTCCGCTCCGTGATGTCGGTGATCGCGCCGTCGAAGTATGTCTTGCCCGCTTCTTCCCCCTGGACCCGCCGGCTGCTGAGCAGGCCGACAAACGTCGTCCCGTCTTTCCGGCGAAACCGGATCTCCTCCTGGTCGAGCGTTCCGTCGTCCGCCTCCTTTTCAAGCAGCTCTTCCCGCCGGGCCGAATCGGCGTAGAGCGCTCCCGTCTCCGCCCCCCTCAGTTCCTCAAGGTCCCGGTACCCCAACATCTCAACGAAGGCGGAATTGGCGTAGACGATCCCCTCCTCCGCGGTCGAGCGGTAGATCCCGTCCGAGACGTTTTCGGTGATTGACTGGATGCGCTGCTTCTCCGTGCGCAGCTCTCGGCGGCTCTCCTTCAGCTCCTGCTCGCGCCGTTTCCGCTCGGTGATGTTGGTCAGTGTGCCCCGAAACACGATCTCCTTCCCTTCTGGCTTTTCTTTCACCTCCGGCTCCGCAGACCCGAGAAGCCAGATCCGTGTCCCATCCGGCCGGTCGAACGGAAATTCTTCCTGCCACCGGCCCGGCCCGCTGATTGCTTCCTCCACCGACTGGACAAACGCCTCTCGGTAGGGGCTCGGAATGCGCTCCACAAAACGGTCGTACCGCTCCTCTGAACTGGAAGAAATGCCCCCTGGACCGGAAGAAATGCCCTTCGGACCAGAGGACATCTCCTCCGGCCCCCAAGAAAGCCCCAACAGCGCTTCTGCCTCCGCCCCGACGAACTCGACCGCCCGCTTCTTCCTGGAACGGTTCTCACGGAGCCGGCCCTTGCTGGACGGATCCGCCCTGGAGGGGGGCTTGTCCGGCCCGGCCCGAAACTCAAACGCCAGCCCTGGCATGGTTCTGGAAATCGCCTCCAAGCGGGTCTCCCGCCCGCGCCGTCGAAGCTCTCGTGCAGTCACATCGGCCAGCACGACCAGTCGACCGGTGCCCCGCTGGAACGCTGTTTCCACCGGCTGGAAGTGCAGAACCCTGGCGTCTCCGCTGTCGCCGTTCGCGGAGGCTTTTGTCCTTCGGACATCGAGTTCTAAAACCTGGCCATCCGTTGCGCTAGGCCCGGGCCCCTTTCCTGCACCAGACTCGTGTCCGCGCGCAAGCGTCTCTCGGAGATCAGGGAGCACCTCTCCCAGCTTCCTCCCGACGACCTCTTTTTCCTCGAGGGTCGGAAAGACCTGGGTCGCCCGCTGGTTGTAGTTTCGAATGCGTCCCTCCTCGGATAGGGCCAGGGCTGGCTTCTCCTGTCGGCCGGTCTGGGCCGCTTCCGCAAGTCGGCCCCGCGAGACGAGGAGCGCCCCGAGCGCAAACGCCGCCACCCCTACCGGCTCGTGGCTCAGGTCTAGCAGCCAGGGGCCCGCGTACCCGGCAGCATTGGCGCCAAGCGGCAGAACCGTCAGCCCAAACAAGGCCGCGAGCCGCCCGGTGCCCACCTTCGCCTTCCGGAGCGGCTCGGCCAGCATGAAAAAGCCAACTCCCGCCAGGACGTAGGAGAAGGCCGCCGTAAGCCAGTAGAGGAGGTGGTGGTCCACCTCCACGTGCCGGAACGGCACCGCCGCCCACTCGGCCGAGAAATAGAGGCCGTGCCAGGAATTGGTCACCTTCGTCGCCGTGACGAGCACGAAGAGGCCAAGGGCGGCCCATTGACCCTTTCGGCTCCGGTGCAGCGAGCGGCCGCTGAAGGCAGAGCAGAGCCAGAGCCAGGCGAAGACGGTCCCGAAGCCGACGATGAGTCCCGCCTCGTAGAAGACGATCTTCATCGGGAGGGCGGGGGCAAGAAGGAGCCCCACGTGTGCGGCGCTCCAGAGGCCGCAGGTTAGAAGGAGGGCGATGAGTCCACGGCGCACGCCGGGCAGCCCAACCCGCCGGGCCTTCCAGGTCCCCGCCATGCACCCGGCCGTAGCGGCCGTGAAGACAACCAGGTACGCCAGGTAGGCCGGGGTCCCAGTGGGAAGATATGAAAGGCTCATAGATGCAGACGCATGGATCGCTCAATCGTGCAGGCCAGATGCCCGTGCAGGCCAGAGCTCTTAACACAGGCATCAGTGGCCTGCAGTCCCGACGGAGACATCCTGTTTGCCCCCAGAACATCCAAATCCATTCCAACTCCAAACTTGCCCTGTCTCAAACGAGTCGTGAGTCCTGGCTCCCCAAACGCGTCTCCTTTCAAGAGGGATGCCTCAACGCTCAAATCGTGCGCAACTGGCGTTTTGCGAGGACACAAAGGGTGGCCGCCACGGGGACAACTGCAGGAGGCGCTTCGACTTCTGGTGCCGCACTTCAGTTGCAGGGCGTCCAGAACCGGGAACGGACAGTTCTGCTCCGGTGTGCGAGCGGAGAGAGGGCAACTTTGAAACGGCTCCCACGTCCGCCCCGCCCTCCCAGGCATACAGGTCGGCCATCGGGCCCGCCTGGAGCCCCTTGCCTTAGAGACTTGGATCCGCGTGTTGTAACAAGTACGTTATAGGCTCTTGAATTGAACGTCCAAGATTGTGATGCAAAAAGGGAGTCTTCGGCACGCATCGTTTCCAAAGTCCCTGTTCGCCCGCCCGTCTCGGCCATGAACACCGATTCGCCCCTCCCCTCGTCTCTCGCCCCCCCACAGGCCGACACGCCGCTCCCCACCGAGTCCGGCCTTCCCCTCCCCCTCGGCGTACACGCCCGAGAAGGCGGGACGAACTTTGCCGTCGTCAGTCGCCATGCGACCCGAGTGTGGATCGAGCTGTACGACGAGGTGGAGGCCATGGCTCCTACGCACCGGGTTGAACTTCTTCCCGAGCGACACCGCACGGGCGACATCTGGCACATTTGGATCAAGGGCGTTGGCCCCGGCCAGCTTTACGGCTATCGGGCCGACGGGCCGTACGCCCCGCACGAGGGACACCGCTTCAACCCGCACAGGCTCCTGATCGACCCGTATGCCCTCGCAATTACGCACCTCGACGACTGGGACTTCGAGGCGGCTCTCGGCTACGACCCCGAGGCCTCAGAGCAAAACCTGTCTCGCTCCACGACAGACAACGCCCAGCAGGCCCCCAAATGCGTCGTGACGGAGCGTCGGACCGGCTGGGAGGACACGCAGTCCCTCCAGCACCCCTGGCGGGATACCATTATCTACGAGCTACACGTTCGCGGCTTTACCGCCCACGAGAGCGCCGATGTGGAGTCCCCCGGGACCTTTCGCGGGCTCACCGAAAAAATTCCCTACCTCACGGACCTCGGGGTCACGGCCGTCGAGCTGATGCCCGTCCAGGAGTTCAACGAGCACGAGTTGAACCGCATCAACCCGCACACCGGCGAGCCGCTGCGCAACTACTGGGGCTACAACCCTGCGGCCTTCATGGCCCCAAACGGGTTCTACGCCCACGACGACCACCGGGGCGGGCAGGTTCGCGAGTTCAAGGAGATGGTCAAGGCCTTCCACGAGGCCGGCATCGAGGTCATCCTCGATGTGGTGTTCAACCACACCGCGGAGGGGAACGAACGGGGCCCTACGATTAGCTGGCGGGGGCTCGACAATCAGCTCTACTACCTCTTGGAAGACGACCCGCGCGCCTACAAAGACTACACCGGCACCGGCAACACCGTAAAGGCCGACCACCCCGTGGTGCGCGACCTCATCCTGGATGCCCTGCGGTACTGGGTGGTCGAGATGCACGTCGATGGCTTCCGGTTCGACCTCGCCTCCGTGCTCGGCCGCGACGAGGAGGGACGTCTCCTCGCCGATCCGCCCTTGCTGGACCGCATTGCAAACGACCCGGTGCTGCGCGACGTCAAGATGATCGCCGAGGCCTGGGATGCCGCCGGCGCCTATCAGGTGGGCGCCTTCCACAACCGGTGGTCGGAGTGGAACGGACGCTTTCGGGACGACGTGCGCCGCTTCTGGCGGGGCGACGCCGGGATGCTCGGGGACTTTGCCTCCCGCCTCGCCGGCAGCTCGGATCTCTACGGCAATGCCGAAAAAGGGCCCGACTCGAGCGTCAACTACGTCACCAGTCACGACGGCTTCACACTTAACGACCTCGTCAGCTACGAGCGCAAGCACAACGAAGCCAACGGCGAGCTCAATGGCGACGGCACCGACGCCAACTACAGCCGGAACTACGGCGTAGAAGGCCCGACGGAGGACCCCGAGATCCAGGCCGTCCGCACGCGACAGGTCAAAAATTTCCTTCTGACCCTGTTGCTCTCCCACGGGGTGCCGATGCTGCTGGGCGGCGATGAGTTTCGCCGCACCCAGTTTGGCAACAACAATGCCTACTGCCAGGACAATGAGATCGGCTGGTGGCTCTGGGACCGGCGCGAGACGCACGACGAGATGCACCGCTTCACGCGTGAGCTCATCGCGGCCCGGAAGGCCTACGCTCCCCTTCGACACGCTGGCTTCTACACGGACGAGGCGCTCCGCTGGATCGGCCCCGACGGACAGCCCCCGGCGTGGGACGACCCGGAAGCCCGGGCCATCGGCTGCCATCTTCCAGGGCAAGAAGGGCTCACTGTGCTACTGCTTTTCAACGCCGGTGCCGAGGCAGCGTCCTTCGAACTGCCCCTTCTCCCTGGCGGCCGGACCTGGGCCCGAAAGGCCGACACATCCCGGCCTCCGCCCGACGACATTCATCCGCTGGGAGAAGACTCTCCCCTGGACCCATCCGGCCAGAAGGGGCACTACGCCATTGCCTCCCGATCGAGCGCCCTGCTCGTCGCTCGATAGAATGGCCCACAGGGGCTTCTGGGGGCTCGTTCGCTCCGCGTCGAAACAGGCTCTTCCCCATGGAGTCCCCTTCAGGAAACCCTCCGTGCCCGGCAACTTTGTCCCTGGACGGAGCATCAGTTTTCCTCACGATCTCGTCTCTGCTTCCACTCGTCCCTCGTGCCCCCATGACTGCGAAAGAGGAGCCGTTATTCCCCATCGTCGTGCTGGGCGGAGGAGCCGCGGGAAGTGCCGTTCTCAACGCTCTGGGCGACGCCGGCCTCGCCGCCGACACTGCCCTCGTCGAGCCGTCGCCCTACCACTACGACCAGCCCGAGTGGGTGCGCGTAGGCACGGAGGGCCGAGACAAGGCGGACACCCGCTCCCCCAGGCACGCCAACATTCCGTCGGCCACCACCTGGATACAGAAAAGCGCCACCGGGATTCAGCCCGACGAGCAGATCGTCAACATGGACGATGGGACGGCGGTGCGCTACGAGCACCTCGTCGTCGCCCTCGGCATCGAGACGCTCTGGGATCGAATTCGGGGGCTAAAGTCCAGCCTGGGGGACCAGGGCGTCTGTAGCGTCTACGGCTACGAGCAAGCGGAGCGGACGTGGGAGATGATTCGCAGCTTCAGCGGGGGACGGGCGATCTTCACTGCTCCCTCTACGCCCCACAAAGGCGGCGGGGCGCCTCTTCAGATCCTTCGCCGGGCCGAATCCCTGTGGCGCGACACGGGCACGCGGGCCCAGACGGAGCTGGTCTTTGCCGTCGCGGCCCCGACCGGTCTCAAGGAGGGGGCCTACGACGACCTTTCGCGGGACGGGGACAAAGACGATGTTCACGTCTACACCGGATACGACCTGATCGAGGTCCGTCACGAGGCCCAGGAAGCCGTGTTCAGCGTCACGAAAGGGCGCTCGCAAACCCGACAAGTACTCCCCTATGACCTCCTCCACGTCGTTCCCCCGATGCGGCCGCCTGCGCTCCTGGAGGAGAGCGGGCTCGCCCACCGAGACGGCCCGATGAAAGGGTACATGGAGATGCGCCCCGAGTCCTTCCGACACGCACGGTTTGCGACTGTATTCGGGGTTGGGGATGCCCTCGGAGTGGAGGGTGAAAAGACAGGCGAACGGGCCCGTGAGCAGGCGGCCAGCGTCGCTCAGGCCCTGCTGCGCCTGAGAGCCCCGAACGAATAGTCGAGACGGATGTGCACAGGTGTCCGCTCCGACATTGAGAGGCCCGCCTGGGGCGGGCTCCGGCGTTTCCTCTGTCTGTGCCCCCCTTCTTCGGGGCCCGGGGACGTGGGAGAGCCGTTCGGCCCGGATTCCACGCGCGCCCAATCAGCGAGTCCGAGGACGCTTGAGGCCTACGCCGAGGAGGGCATCGCTTCTCCGTCTCCGGGCGCCCCCACCCGCGCCCGCAGTGCCGGCAGGGCTTCGGGATAGTGCTCGCGAACATACGCGACGAGCTTCTCACGGATCTCGCAGCGCAGATTCCAGAGCGTCGGGGCGTCCTTTGCGCTTGCGATGGCGCGCAGCGTGATGGTCCGCTCCGAGGCGTCGGTCATTTGCAGGCCTACCACATCGCCGTCCCAGTGCTCCGACGCCTCCACAATGCGGTGAAGCTCCGCGCGCAGGGCCTCCACCGGCACCGTATAGTCAAGGTAGAGGAAGACGGTCCCAATGAGGTCCGCCGAGGTGCGGGTCCAGTTCTGAAACGGCTGCTCGACGAAGTGTGTGATCGGCAGGACGATGCGTCGCCGGTCCCAGACGCGCACCACCACGTAGGTGAGCGTAATTTCTTCGACCCACCCAAAGTCCCCCTCGACGATCACCACGTCGTCGACCCGGATGGGCTGGGTCAGCGCAATCTGGATGCCCGCGATGAGGTCGCCGATCGTGCGCTGGGCCGCGACGCCGACCACGATCCCCACGATGCCCGCCGAGGCCAGGAGGCCGGTCCCGAGCTCGCGGAACGGCTCGTACTGCATGAGCACGATGCCGCCCGCGACCACGACCACGACCGTCGCGGCGATGCGGCGCAGGATCCGCGTCTGCGTGACGATCTTCCGCGCCTTCAGGTTGTCGGGGGCGTTCGTGTCGTAGCGCTCCGAGACGGCCTCCTCCACCGCGTAGAGAAGGGCCAACAGGCCCCAGGCCACCCCGACAACGACGAGGGTCCGCAGCCCATTCTCCAGGAGGGCCTGAACCGAAGCGGACAGTGACGCCCGAACGGCGGGCAGGGCGGCGTAGACGCAGAGCACGGGCACCAGAATGCGCAGTGGGCCCCGGCTGCGCCGCAGAAGAGCGCCCCGGAGGGGCAGCGTCCAGTCGGCCTCCCGCGTGAGGGAGCGAAGGAGACGGTGCAGCCCGGCGTAGGCGAGCCCCCCGAGCAGCGCAGCGCCCCCGAGAATCAGCAACGCCTCGAGCCCGGCGCGGTCCGTCGAGAGCAGCGAATCAGCGAAGAGACTCTCCATTCTGAACTGGACAGTGGCTCTGAGTGGACGCAATCGGGCTATTGGGTCAGCTCCGCGGCCTCGTCGAGCTCAACCCCCACGAGCGTCGAGACGCCCTGCTCCTCCATCGTCACGCCGTACATGCGGTCCGACAGGTCCATCGTGCGCTGGTTGTGGGTGACGAGGATAAACTGCGTGTCGTCCTCGAAGCGGCGCACGAGGCTCATGAAGCGTTCCACATTGGCGTCGTCGAGGGGCGCGTCCACCTCGTCGAGCACGCAAAAGGGGCTCGGCTTCACGAGGTAGATGGAGAAGAGCAGGGCGGTGGCCGTCAGGGCCTTCTCGCCGCTGGACAGCTGGTCGAGCGTGACGGGCCGCTTGCCCCGCGGCTTGGCTACGATCTCGATGTCCGAGTCGATGGGGGCGTCCGGATCATCGAGTTGCAGCCTCGCCGAGGCGCCCTCCCCGAACAGATCGGTGAAGATGGTGCCGAAGCTCTCCTTGATCTCTTCGAAGGTTTCCAGGAAGCGCTCCGACGCTTTCGTGTTGATTTCCTGAATGGTGTCCAGCAGCGTGTCCTCGGCCTCCTCCAGGTCCGTCATCTGTTCTTGAAGGAAGTCGAGGCGTTCCTTTTCGTCCTCGTACTCCTCCACCGCGAGCGGGTTGACGTCGCCGAGGGCGTTGATCGTCCCGCGCAGGCTCTTCACCTCGGATTGGGCCTCCTGCTCGTCGAAGTCGTCGGGCACCGATACGGGATCGTCCGACAGGTCCCGGTCGAAGTCCGCCTCCATGCTGTCGAGCAGGTCCTGGGTGCGCGTCTCCACCTTCGTGAGCGCCACCGCCGCCTCGTTTTTCTGCTCCAGGGCGGCCTCCCGCTCTTGCCGGATGGTGCGGAGCCGCGACTCCACCTCGTCGATCTGATCCTTCGTCTCCTGGAGGGCCGTCTCGGCCACCGCCACAGATTCATCCCGTGCCTCCCGCTCCTCGCGGACGGCCTCGATCTGTTCGTCCAGTGCCGCCTGCGTGTCGAGCGCCGCCTCGATGGTCTCTTCGAGGTCCTCAAGCCTTGCCCGTCGCTCGCCGGTCCGGCGGTCGAGCTCGTCGATCTGCTCGCGGGCCCGCGTCAGGTCTTGCTCTAGGTTGTCGACCCGGTTCCGGGCCTCCACAGCCGCCACCTGCGCGTCGCTAAAGGCGTCGACGGCGCTCCGTTCGCGGTCCTCGGCCGCCGCGAGGGTCTCCTCCGCGTCCGCCCGGTCCTCGCGGCACACCATCATCTTTTCTTCGGCGGCATCCACCTCCGCGCGCAGCGCCTCGATCTCCTGCTCGTGGTCGGTGAGTGCATCGTCGACCTCGTCGAGGCGCCCCCGAAGCTCGGCGCGCCGCTCCTCGGTGGATTCCCGGTCGTAGCGGAGCCGCTCCACCCGCTGCTCCGCGTCGGTGAGGGCGGCCTCGGCCTCCGCCACGGCCGCCTCGCGGGCCGACAGGTCGATCTCGTGCAGGGCCCCCTCCGCCTCCGTCACGGCCGCCGCCTGCTCGTCGCAGGCCTCTTGGAGCTCGTCCCGCTGCTCACGGGCCCGGGCCAGCTGCTCGCGGCGCCCCAGGCGGCTGGCCGCCGGAGACACGTCCTCTTGTCGGCTCCCTCCACGCAGGACGCCTTTCGAGTCGACCCACTCGCCCGTGCGGGCAAAAATTCGGCCCGATCGGGTGTCGTTGAGGGAGGTATCGGCGAGCGCCTCCGCCTCGTCGAGGGTGTCGACAAGGGAGCAGTCGTGCAGCAGCGTATCGGCCAGGGGGGCGTACGCCGGATCCGTCGTGCGGACGACGTCCCGCAGCGGCGTCGCGCCGTCCGGGGCCGAGGACGCCGGGAGCGAGGCCGGCAGGCGGTCGAGGACGAGGAACGACGTCTGTCCCTTGTCCGCGTCGCGCAGACGGTCGACCGCAGCCCGGGCCTCCTCAACGGTGGGCACGACCACGCAGGATGCGAGGTCGCCCAGCGCCGCGTCGAGGGCCACGCGCACGTCGTCGTCGCAGGCCAACACGTCGGCCACGGTGTAAAGGTCGTCAAAGAGGTTTTCGGCGGCCAGAAACTGCACGGCATCCGAAAATTCGTCGTAGCTGCCCACGAGGCCTTCGAGGAGTTCCACCTCCGCCTCGGCGGCGTCACGGCGGCGCTCCAGGTCGCGCCGCTCGTCCCGTGCGGCCTCCAGCGCCTCCTGCCGCTTGTCCCGCTCGGCGGTCGCCGCCTCCAGGTCAGATTGCGCCTCGCCAAGCGCCTCCCGGGCGGCCGTCCGGTCGGCCTTTGCCTCTTCGATGCGGGCCTCCAGGGCCTGCATCTTGTCCTCCAGGTCGTCCAGCTGCGTCCGGGCGCGGCTTCGTTCTTCCTCCAGCAGCTCCTGTCGGTTCGTGCGCTGGTCAAGCGCCCGGCGCTGTTCGGCGTGCTCGTCCTCCGCCGCCTCCGCCTGCTCACGAAGCCGCCGAACCGTCTCACGCAGGTCGTTGGCGGCCGTCTCGGCCTCGTCGCGCTCCGCACGGGCCTCTTCAAGGGCCGCCTCCGCGTCGTCGAGGGCCGGGCGTGCCTGCTCCAGAGCGCTTTCGAGGCGCTCGACCTCGTCGGTGAGCTCAGCGCGCCGCTCGCGGGCGTCCGCCTGGGCCTGCTGGGCCTCGTCGCGATCGGTGCGGGCACGGGTCAGCCGCTCGCGCTGCAGCCGCTGCTCCGCCTCCAGCTCTCGGACGCGAGCGCGGTGCTCCTGCAGGGCCTCGCGGCGCTCCTGCAGAGTGTCCTCTTGCCCCGACAGGGTCTCTCGGAGGTCCTCGAGGCGGGCCTCCGTCGCCCGCTCGTCCTCGGCCAGGGCCTCGGCGCGGGCGGCGTGCTCTGTCTCTTTCGCCTCCAACCCATCCTGCCGCTCCGTGAGCCGGTCGTACTCCACCTGGGTGAGCAAAAGCTCCAGGCGCCGCAGCTTCGTTTCGGCCTCCTGGTACCGCTGGGCCGTCTCCGCCTGGGTCTCCAGGCGCTCGACCTGCGTGCTCACCTCGTCGGTCAGGTCGCGGATGCGCTCCAGGTCCGACTGCGTGCCGTCGAGCTTGCGGAGGGCCTGCCGCCGGCGCATTTTGTAGCGCGTGATGCCGGCGGCCTCTTCAAACATGCGACGGCGGTCCTCGGTGGATCCGGACACCAGCTCGTCGACCATCTTTAGCTCGATCACCGAGTAGGCGTCGGCCGCCATGCCGGTGTCCATGAACAGGTCCGTGATGTCCTTCAGGCGGCACGTGGTGCCGTTCATCAGGTACTCGGACGTGCCGTCGCGGAAGAGGCGGCGGCCGATGGTGACCTCCGAGTACTCGGTGGGCAGCACCCCGTCGGTGTTTTCGATCGTCAGCTCCACCTCCGCCATGCCGAGCGGGCGGCGGTCGGCCGTGCCGTTGAAGATCAGGTTTTCCATCTTCTCCGACCGGAGCACGGTGGGCCGCTGCTCGCCGATGACCCAGCGAATCGCGTCGACAATGTTCGACTTGCCACACCCGTTCGGCCCGACGATGGTCGTCACGCCGGGGTCGAACGTGAGCGTGGTGTCATCGGCAAAGCTCTTGAAGCCCTGCAATTCGAGTTTGCTGAGGTACATGCGTCCAGTGCGTCCATCTTCAAAAACAACGGCCCCATCCCCTGAGACGAGGGCTTCGGGGGGAGATTGGTTCAAGAAAAGAGGCCGACTGCCGTTTTGCAAACGAACTGTGGGACCAGAAATCGCCACGCAGCGCCGACTGACCGCTACTTTTGCCCGCCCCAGTCCGTGGGTTCTGTTATTGATTTAAGGTAGAACGAGGCAGGCAATCGACGTTCGGAATCGGTTAAAAGCCGAGGCGGAGCAACAGCGACCAGGTTCGCGTTTCGCCATCGGACGGGAATGGAGCCCGCGAAAACGGCTGCTCCGTGACGTCCCGGGCCACGTCCTGCAGGCCCCAGGCCCGGCGCACGGTGAGGTTGAGCCGCGAACCGCCGATCGGCAGGGCCGCGCCCACCCCCGCCACGAGTCCTGCGTCCGTCCGCCGATAGAACGAGGTCCCTCCATCAAACGACACGTTTACGTCTCCGCCCCCCGGCGTCTGACGCTCAAAAATCTTGACGGCCCCAAACCCGCCGGCCTCCCCGTGCACCGTCACCGACCGCACCGACGGCGCCTTCAGGTGCAAGAGCAGCGGCAGTTCGAGGTACCCAACCCCGTAGTCGATGGCCCCGCCCTCATCTCCGTCTACCCGCGCCCCCTTCTGGTTCAGAAGCAGTTCCGCCTGCGCCGAGAGGGATCCGGCCAAGGGCTGGCGCACCATAACGCCCCCGACCGCGACAAAATACCCGTCCAGGGCCGCGGAAGACTGCATCGTCACCCGATTCATTCCCAGCGTGAGGCCAAACTGGCGCTCCTCCTGTGCATGGCTCGGGGCAACCCCGAGCAGAAGTGCCGTCAGCGTGAGCAGGGCGACAACAGAGCGCATAGAATCGGGGCGGGACGCCGGGAAAAAGATCGGTTCGGGCAAACGGCGCGGGCCTCCCACGGATCCCCGCACGCGAGCCCCAGGTCGGCGGCACGCCCTCACGCCCCAGGGCGTCCCCCCAACAATCCGAACAGTTTTCAACACGCCCCCGCTTTGTTCTCGGTATTTTCGAGTTTGCATAGCGGTAGCCACCCTTCCGTTCCCTCAGTCTGGCTCGGAACGCTCGCCGCCTTTCATGTTCACCCTCCAACGCCGCCTGTCGCCGTGCCCTCAATCGTTACGCTCACGCTGAATCCGGCCGTAGACAAGAACACCCGCGTCGATCAGGTCGTGGCTGAGGACAAGCTGCGGTGCGAGGCCCCAAGCCGCGAGCCCGGCGGCGGAGGGCTCAACGTCTCGCGGGTCATCGGTCGGCTCGGGGGCCAGTCGACCGCGTTTTACACGTCCGGCGGCCTTACGGGCAGGATCCTACAGGACCTGTTGGACGCGGAGGCGCTCGACCACACCCCCCTTCCCGTCGACGAGTGGACGCGCGAAAATCTGATCGTATACGAAACGTCGACCGACCGGCAGTTCCGGTTCGGCATGCCCGGCCCCACTCTTACAGACGGCGAGATCGACGCGTGCCTGAACACGCTCCGGGGCCTCGACCCCGCCCCGGAGTACCTGGTCGCGAGCGGCAGCCTGCCGCCCGGCGTGCCGGACGATACGTACGCTGCGGTCGCCGAGGCGGCCCACGCACTCGGGGCGAAGCCCATCCTGGACACGTCGGGCGCAGCCCTGCGGGCGGCCATGGACGCGGACTGGTACCTGCTCAAGCCCAACCTGCGCGAGCTTCAACAGCTGGCCGGAGACGACCTCGCGACCGAGGCGGAGCGCATCGACGCCGCCCGCGCCTTCATCGACCGCGGCTGGTGTAGGGGCGTGGTGCTCTCCATGGGCGCCTCCGGGGCGCTGCTGGTCACCGCCGACCGGGCCGCGCACGTCCGCTCCCCCACCGTGCCCATCGCCAGCCGCGTCGGGGCCGGCGACAGCATGGTGGGCGGTCTCACCGTCGCCCTCGCCCGGGGCCAGGACCTGCCCGACGCGGTGCGGTTCGGGGTCGCCGCCGGGGCCGCCGCCGTCATGACGCCCGGCACTGAGCTGTGCCATCAGGACGACACCGAGCGCCTCTTCGAACAGCTGCGGACGGAGGCGTAGCGCGACCGAACGTCCACCGCGGTCCCGGATTTGAACCATCTCGGCCGCGGCAGACGAGAGATGACGGTGCAGACGTCCGGCGGTCGCCTCTTCCTCCTCTTTTTCTTTCGCCCCATACTTCCTTTCTCCCCAAGCAATAGATGCCCGACGTAGACACGACGCCTGAGGTCGACCTCGACGCCATCGATTCCACGGAAGCCGCGGGGAACGCCGCCAAGCGGCTCCGCGAGGCGCTCCGGTACCACAACTACCGCTACTACGTCCTCGACGACCCGGTCGTCTCCGACGCCGAGTACGACCGCCTCTTCCGGCAGCTCCAGACCCTGGAAGAGGACTACCCCGAGATTCGAACGCCCGACTCCCCCACCCACCAGGTGGGCAGCGTCGTGCGGGACGAGCTCGGGACGGTGACCCACCCTGCGCCCATGCTCAGCCTGAAGGCCGTCTACGAGGCGGCCGACGTGTACAACTTCGACGAGACGTGCCGCGAGGAGCTGGGCCGCGACACGGTCACGTACACCGCCGAGCCGAAGTTCGACGGGCTGGCCGTGGAACTGATCTACGAGGACGGGCGGCTCGTGCAGGCCGCCACGCGGGGCGACGGCGAGACGGGCGAGGAGATCACGGCGAACGTGAAGACGATCAAGGGCGTCCCCCTCCGCCTCCGCGACGACGAGCGGCCCGTCCCCGACCGGCTCGTGGTGCGGGGCGAGGCGTACATGCGCAAAGACGAGTTCAACGCCTTCAACCGGCGGCGCGAGGAGGACGGCAAAAAGGTGTTCGCCAACCCGCGCAACGCCGCGGCCGGGTCGCTCCGTCAGCTCGATTCCAACATCACCGCGCGGCGGCCGCTCCGGATCTTCTTCTACGAGATCGCCCCCGTCGACGGGCGCGACTTCGACACGCACGCCGCCGTGATGCGGGCACTACCCGAGTGGGGCCTGCCCGTGTGCGAGGACCACATCCGCCGGTGCGACGGGATCGACGAGGCGCTCGCCCACTACGACGACGTCGTGGCGGTGCGGGACGACCTGCCGTACGAGATGGACGGGCTCGTCATCAAGGTGAACGACTTTTCGGGGCACGAGACGCTGGGCGTGCGCGACCGGGACCCGCGCTGGGCCGTGGCCTACAAGTTTCCGCCGCGCCGCGCCACCACCACGATCGAGGACCTCTTCGTGCAGGTGGGGCGCACGGGCCGCATCACGCCCGTCGCCGTGCTGGCGCCCGTGGAGGTGGGCGGCGTGGAGGTGACGCGCGCCTCGCTCCACAACCAGAACGAGATCGACCGGAAGGACATCCGCATTGGGGACGCCGTGCTCATCGAGCGGGCCGGCGACGTGATCCCGCAGGTGGTGAAGGTGATCGAGGACGAGCGCGACGGGTCCGAGACGCCCTACCACATCCCCGACACGTGCCCCGTCTGCGGCGCCGAGGTGGTCTTGAGCGACGACAAGAAGCAGGCGTTCTGCACGGGCGGCATGACGTGTCCCGCCCAGTTCCGCGAGCGGC
>Ga0207753_1000335_pt1 | contig 18730 bp, 18 predicted proteins | sample PonA233FremontCA_2_FD_187273 | JGI IMG/M metagenome (GOLD analysis project Ga0207753, IMG submission 187273) | Salt pond sediment microbial community from Fremont, CA, USA - Pond A23 Sediment 3 (SPAdes) | ecosystem: Environmental > Aquatic > Non-marine Saline and Alkaline > Saline | place: USA... | reverse complement strand
TCGCAGACACGAGCTTCGTATACGGCCCCGCCCTCGCCCGGCTCGACGGCACGCTCGCCCTGCGCCTCGCCAACGCCGACGTGCTGCCCTACGACGTGGCCCGCTACGCCGAGGACCTGCGCGACCACGTGGAGACGATCGCGACGCGGGCCGCGGCAAAGGGCCTCTCCTTTTCGCCCGGGAGGCTCACCGCCCCACTCGACACGCTGGCCCGCGCCGCGGCGGCGTTTGAGGAGGCCCGCGCGGAGCGCCTGGCGGCGGGCCCGCCGCCCAACGCCGACGCGATCAACGATACGCTGCTGACACTGGAGCAGGCGTTCCTGCACCGCGACGGCCTGCCGTTCGGCGACCAGTACCGCTCGCTGTACGCCTCGCCGAACCCGTTCAACGGCTACGCGTCCTGGATGCTGCCCGGCCTGCGCCACCCCGTGGAGACGACGGCCCCGGCGGACACGCTCGACCGGTGGACCGCCGTGTACCGCGACGCGATCGGGACGCTCACCGAGCGGGTGCGGGCGGCCACCGCCCAGGTGCGCGGCCGGTAGCCGTGGGCCCGACGGTCCGGTCATCCGTCCCCGTCGGGGGCGGGCGCCTCCACGGACGGGGCGAACCACCCCTCCCGCAGCGCTAAAAAGCCGAGCAGGTTGTTGAGGGTATGGGCAAGCACCGGGGCCCACAGCGAGCCCGTGACGATGAGGAGCCCACCCAGGAGGCCACCCATCGCGGCGGCGTAGAGGCCGTACGGGACGGCGTCGCGGCCCCACACGTGGGCCGCTCCGAAGAGCAGGCTGGCCCCCACGAGCCCCGTCTCGGCCTGCAGCCAGCCTCGAAAGAGCACCTCCTCCCCCATGCCCGACGCGAGCGCCAGCAGAAAGAGGCCCGGCGTGCCCACCCCGCGCAGGTGTGGGCGCAGTGTGCGCACCAGCGGACGGTAGATGGCCCGGTACAGCGGATTGCGCGGACCTCCGGGGCGGAGCAGCACCAGATGGAGCCCCACGAGCACGACGCCCGCCAGGCTGCCCCACAGAGCGACCTCGGGCGTCCACCGGAGCTGTGCCCCCCAGTCGATCCCCCGCCACGCGCCCAGGCCCCACCCGACCAGTCCCAGGGCCACCTCGGACAGGAGGCCCGCCCGAACGAAGGCAGACCGTCCCTCCTCCGGGGCACTCGAAACCGGGCCGGACGCGTCGTGCACACCGCCGGGGGGCTCAGTGATGGGGCTCTGTGTTGCATCGCCGCGGGCTCGCTGGTAAGTTGGTGGGGCTCACCGCCGTTCCCTGCGCGCCTCTGTCCCGTGGTTTCCGTCCGTCCGTCGATGCCGACCGTGTCCCGCCTCGCCGGGTTTTGCCTCTTCCTCGTCCTGCTGGTCGGCTGTGCCAGCACCAACTCGACCTCCTCCTCGTCCGAAGGGGCCGACCCCGAGTACGACGACGCCACGCGGGAGAACATGCGCCAGGGCACCTACAACGACGCCTTCGAGTCGAGCTACGAGCCGCTGCCCGCCACGCCCACACTCATCCAGAACGCGACGATCATGACCGCCGCCGGGAAGACGATCGAGGGCGGCGACCTGCTGATGCGCGACCGACAGATCGACACGCTGGGCACCGACCTGGCGGTGCCCGACGAGGCGCGCGTGGTCGACGGCGACGGCATGTACGTCACGCCGGGCCTCATCGACAGCCACTCCCACCTCGGCGTGTCGGCCACGCCGGAGGTGGGGCCGCACTACGACAACAACGAGGCGGGCATGGCCACGCCCCAGCTCTGGATGGAGCACGGCGTGTGGCCGCAGGGCCCCGGCTTTGCGCGGGCCCTGGCCGGCGGCACCACCACGGCGCTCCTCCTCCCCGGCAGCGGCGACCTGATCGAGGGCCGCGGCTTTACCGCCAAGCTCATCCCCGCCCGCACGCCCCAAGACATGAAATTCCCCGACGCCCCCGGCACCCTCAAGATGGCCTGTGGCGAAAACCCGAAGGGCGGCGCCGGCTTCCCCACCACCCGGATGGGCACCGCCAACGGCCTCCGGCGCACCTTCCTCGACGCGCAGGCCTACCGCAAAACATGGGACGCCTGGCTGAGCGACCCGACGGGTGAACCGCCGGAGCGCGACCTCGGCATGGAGACGCTGGCCCAGGTGCTGCGCGGCGACATGCTGGTGCAGGTGCACTGCTACCGCGCCGACGACATGACGACCGTCATGGAGATTGCCCAGGAGTTCGAGTTTGACATCCGCTCGTTCCACCACGCCGTGGAGGCCTACAAAATCCGGGACCTGCTGGCGACGGCGGACATCTCGGCCTCCATGTGGTCGAACTGGTGGGGCTTCAAGATGGAGGCGTTCGACGGCATCCCCGAAAACGTACCGCTCGTCCACGACGCCGGGGCCCGCGCCATCGTCCACTCCGACGACGACCTCGAGATCCAGCGCCTCCACCACGAGGCCGCCAAGGCGCTGCGGGCCGGGCGCGAGGCGGGGCTCACCATCTCGCGCAACGAGGCCCTCCGCTGGGTCACCGCCCACCCCGCCTGGGCCCTCGGCATTCAGGACCGCATCGGCACCCTGGAGCCCGGGAAGAACGCCGACGTGGTGCTCTGGACGGGTGACCCCTTCAGCGTGTACACCAAGGCCCAGCGCGTCTGGATGGACGGCGCCCTCGTCTACGACCGCACCGACCCCAATCGCCAGCCCCAATCCGACTTCGAACTCGGCGGCCCGGTCCAGAACTAGCCGCGGGTGCCCTGCTCAGTCGCCGCTTCTCCCCTCCCCTTCTGCCCCGCCATGTCTCCACCCCGTCGCCTCGTGTGCCTCGCGTCGCTGCTGCTCCTCGCGGCACTCCCCGTTGCGGCCCAGCCCACGGCCCTCGTGGGCGGCACCGTCCACCCCATAAGTGGCCCCGAAATTGACGACGGCGTCGTGCTGCTTCGGGGGGACACCATCGCGGCGGTCGGCCCGCGTGGCGACGTATCGGTCCCCTCCGGCGCCCGGCGGATCGACCTCTCCGGACAGGTGGTCACGCCCGGCTTCATGGACGCGGCCACCGCCACCGGCCTCATTGAGGTCAGCGCCGTCCGGGACACCCGCGACAACGCCCTCGACACCGACGACGCGGTCCGGGCGGCCTTTCGCGTCACCGACGGCATCAATCCCAACTCCGTCGTGATCCCCGTCACGCGCCTCGGCGGCGTCACGACGGTCGCTTCCATCCCGTCCGGCGGCGCCGTGGCGGGGCAGGGCGCGGTGATCGACCTGCACGGCGAGACAATCGAGCAGATGCTGGTGCGCGACCGGGCGGCCCTCTACGCGGCCTTCACGCCGGACGCGGCCGACGCGACCGGCGAGGCACGGGGCGGGCTCGCGATGCGGCTCCGCGAGGCGCTGGCCGACGCGCAGTTCTATGCCGGGCGGGAGGACGAGTACCAGCGCGGCGCCACGCGCGACCTGTCCGTCTCGCGGCTCGACCTGGAGGCCCTGACCGCGGTCCTCGACGGCGACCGGCCGCTCGTGGTGGAGGCCGCCCGCGCCAGCGACATCGACGCGGCGCTCCGCATCGCCGAGGAGTTCGATCTCGACCTCCGCATTCAGGGCGGCGAGGAGGCCTGGATGCGGGCCGACCGCCTAGCGGAGGCCAACGTGCCCGTCATCGTAAAGGCGCTCAACAACCTGCCGACGGCGTTCGACCGCCTCGGCGCCCGCTTCGACAACGCCGCCCGCCTCCACGCGGCCGGCGTGCCGGTCGCCCTCTCAACGTTCGACACGCACAACGCCCGCACACTGCGGCTGGAGGCCGGTAACGCCGTGCGCCACGGGATGGACCGGGACGCGGCGCTCCGGGCCATCACCCTCGCCCCGGCCGAGCTGCTGGGCGTGGCCGACACGCACGGCTCGCTGGAGGTCGGCAAGACGGCCAACGTCGTCGTGTGGTCGGGCGACCCGTTCGAGCCGCTCACGAGCGTCGAGCACGTCTTCATTGGCGGCACGGAGATGCCCGACGACTCGCGCCAGAAGCGCCTCCTGCGCCGGTACGAGGACCTGGGCGACCGGCCGCCGGGCTACGACGCCGGAGCGCCGGAGTAGCGCGCTTTGCCCTGTACTGGGGCGCTGTGTCCTACACCATGTAGTCGTCGGTGGGCACGTCGAGGAAGTCCATGAGCCAGTCGAGCGCCCACGTCTGGTTGTCCTCCCCACTCCACTCGTAGCCGGCCTGCACCTCGTCGGCCACCTGTGGCCAGTCGACAGTCCAGTCCTTGTAGACGTGGAAGGAGAACTGGCTCACGTCGGTCTCGAAGTAGACGCACCCCTCGTCGGGGTCGTAGATGGAGGTGGCCGTGTCGTCCTCTCGGGCCTGCTCGGCGGCCCACACCACGAGCGGCACCTTGAAGCGGTAGTCCATCTCGTGGACCCGCTTGGCCTCGCTGTTGAGGTAGTTGGCCAGGACGACGCTCCCGTCGCCGTGCTCGATGGCGGCCTCCGCGGCGTCACGGGTCGACGGGTCGGCGTCGATCTTGTCGAGGGCCGCCTCGATCAGGGGCCACACCTCCACGGACTCGGGATCATCGGCGGCGTCTTCTTCGCGGGGAATCGTGACGGTACAGGTGTCGGGGTCCACGGGGGAGTCGGATTGGTGAGGAAGACTGGAAGGGCCGATTCAGCGATGCTTCGGCTGCGGCATACGCCTCGTATGCGCCGCGCCCCCCAAAAGATCGCGGGGAACGTCAGTCGATCGCGTTCACGTTTCCGCTCCCCACGATGTTCGTCGACACCGCGGGCCGGCCCCGGTACCCCACGTCCCCGGAGCCGAAGATGGAGGCCTCCAGCTGCTCAGTCACGTGCAGGTCCGCGTCACCGGACCCGGCAATGTTTACCTCCGTGGCCTGTGTCTCCAGCTCCGCGGCCCGCAGGTCCCCCGAGCCGGCGATGTTGACGGAGAGGGTTCCGGCCCGTCCTCGCAGTGTCGTCGTCCCTGAGCCGGCCACCTGCACATCGAGTTGATCGGTATTCAGAGTCAGGGTCGTGCGGCCCGCCCCCGCCACGTTGAGGGCGAAGGTCTCCGCCTCGATCTGATTCTCGCCCACGATCTCGCCCGACCCCGTCAGGGAGACGGACTCGATGGTCGGGGCCGTCACGTAGACGTCCACCTCCGCGTCGTAGGACTCCCCGTCCCCGAATAGACGGTCGAGGAAGCCCGTGTCCTGGCCGACCGGCAGCGTGAGGGTTCCGTTCTCGACGGCGGCCTCGAACTGGTCGAGAACTCGTTGGGGCGCCTCGATCTCGACGGACCGATCGTCTCCTTGTCGGAGGTGGAGGGTGCCGGGCACGTGAAACGCGACGGCCGTAAAGGCCTCCACGGAGCGGGCCTCGCGGACCCGCTCCTGGGCGGCGACGTCGTGGAGCGGCAGGGCGAGGAGGCCAAAAGCGAGCGCGGTGCACCAGACGGACAGTCGGCGGAGCATGGGGGGGCAGGGGTGTGATGGGACATGCGGATGAGCAGTGTGCATGTCCATCACGGACGGCCGCGCACCAGTGTTACACCGTTCCCCCCTACCGCGACTTTTGGACCTCGGCGGGGACGTCGCAGTCCTGCCGCCGGGTGTCCGTGAGTTGAAGAATGCGCCAGCCGTCGCCCTGCCGCACCAGTTGGACCGCGTTCACGCCACAGTGCGACCGCTCGTCGCCGAGGTAGAAGACATACGGCACCCAGGCACTCGCGAGCGGCCCGTCCACCCGAACCTCCACGTCCCAGGTGCGCTCGTCCCAGACGCGCTCACGGGGCTGCCCCACCGACTCGACGAATGCATCGACCGGGGTCCGGCTCACGCCGGCCGTGTCGCCCGGGCCCACCGCGGTGTGCAGGCGGGTGCCGTCGTGAAAGACCTCCCGCACCGCGGTGCTGTCCCCCGCCCGCATTCCGTCGAAGAGAGCATCGATTGTGGCCCGCACCGCCGCCTCCGCCGTGGGCGCTCGTTCGCCATCGGACTGGGCGGACGCAACGGGGGACAATGCCCCCGCCATCAGAAGTAGGACGAAGAGACGACGCATCATGCAGGTCGGCGGATTAGTCGGCGCGGCGCATCGACAGCTCCGCGAGGAGATCCGTGTTGGGGTCGATGGTGACGGACGACGGCGCCCCTGGACAGTCGACGCGCGACTGCGCCTCCCGGCCCCGCATAAAGAGCGTCGTGGTGCGGGACGGGGACTCGCCGAAGGCCACCTGCACCGGCGCCTCGAAGGGCGGCGCGTCCTGGGTCTGTCGCAGCGTCACGACACACTCGGACGCCGTGTCGTCGTAGCGCCAGGTGCCCTCAATGACCGGGTGGCCGGGGCGGCGCGTCCACTGGTCGAAAAACGTTTCTAGGTCTTGTCCCGACACATCCTCCATGACGGCCCGGAAGTCACGGGTGCTCGCGTTGCCGTTCCGGTAGCGCTCGTAGTAGGCCCGTAGGCCCGCCCAGAAGGTCTCGGTGCCCACCGCCCGGCGCAGCATGTGGAGCACCCAGCCCCCCTTCTGGTAGGGGTTCGTGTTGAGGAGCTCGTTCGGATCGCTGTAGGTCGTGTCCACGAGCGGCTCGTTCGGGTTTTGCTCGTAAAACTGGACGACCTGCCGCCGGGCATTCGTCATGTAGCGCCGGAGCGCCGCCTCGCCCCGGGCGTGCTCCAGGTAGAGGCCCGTCAGGTACGTGGCGAAGCCTTCACTGAGCCAGAGGTGCGGCCAGTCCGCCTCGGTGACGGTATTCCCGTACCACTGATGCGCAATCTCGTGCGCCAGCAGCGGCGTGTCGTCCTCGCCGTCGGCCACCGCCGTCTCGCTGTAAAAGATGGCCGCCGCGTTCTCCATGCCCCCGTACCGGGTGGTCGACTGCACGTTGGCCAGCTTCTCGTACGGGTACGGCCCCAGCTTGTCCTCGAAGAAGCGGAGGATGGGGGGAGCCTGTCCCAGGTCCTCAAAGCCCGGCCCCCGGTCTTCCGGGTAGACCCAGCTCTGCACGGGCACGCCGTCGACGGTCCCGGCCGTGTCCACCGCAAAATCGGCGGCGCCAATCACCATCACCTTCGGCGGCAGCGGCACGTCGGACCGCCAGTGCGTGTGGCGCACGTCGCCCGCCATGGAGTCGGCCACCAGCGCGCCGTTGCCGACGACCTCGTACGGCGCCGGGGCCGTCACCCGAAACGACACGGTCGCCTTGTCGGAGAGGTGGTCCACCACCGGGAGCCAGTGGCGGGCCCGGTTCGGCCAGTTGTCGCCGAAGAAGGTGCGGGCGCCGTGCTGGTTGGTGCCAATGATGAGACCGTCAGCGGGCACCCCCGCGTACTCGATGCGGAACGTGCGGGTCTGGCCCGCCGCGAGGGTGGGCGGCCCGATGCGCAGAAGATCCCCGGCGTGACGATGTGGCACGGCCTCCCCGTCCTCCAGCACCGACTGTACGCGCATTCCGGTGCCGCCGCCCGCCGCCCGGCCGACCAGATCGAGCCGCACGGCCGTGAGCGTGTCGGTCTCGACCCGGAGGCGCACCGTGGCCGTCCCTTCGATTCGATCCGTCGTGTCGGAGAGGGTGAGGGCAAAGTCGTAGTTCTGCACATCGATGCCCGGCTGGGGCTGGGCCGCAGGGCCCGGCGTGGGCTGCGCACAGGCCCTGTGCCCCCCAAGGAGGATACTCCCTCCGACCACGATTAGGAGGGCCCAACGCCAAAAGAAAGAGTCGAAGGACGCCATCGCGACTTCAAGGCAGGGAATTAGTTTCCGGGACGAACTCGAATCTTCCGCGTCGTGTCGTTGAAGGGGCCCGGCACGACGTTGCCATCACTTCCGATGAGCTGGAGGTTCACTTCGTAGGTGCCAGCCTCCAGCCCCGTCACGAACGCCGGGGTCCACTCGGTGAGCGTAATGGACGCCACCTCGGTTCCATCGGTATCGCGGATGGTGTATCGGGCCTGGTAGCCGTCCGGGCTCAGTTCCACGTTGTGCAGGTAAAAGTCGAGCATGATTCGCTCCGCATCGGCACGGCGATACCGCCCCTTCGGCCGGCTGTAAATAATGGCCGGCTCTCTCGACCCGAGCATGAACTCCCCGGACTCCTCTCCCACGTAAAAGTTGACCAGGTCGTAGGCCTCCGGTCCCTTCACGCTTTCGTGGTAGGAGCGGCTCGGGAAGGCAACGAGGGTGTGCGCTCCCGGCTCCAGGTCGCCGAGGTCGAAGGGCGTTCCGGTCTCGTAGTTGGCCATGTAGGGCTGGTTGTCCACGATAAGGTGAAAGTGCTGCCCATTTCCGGAATTGGCAATCTCATTGGCCCGCTCCGTGTCGGTCTGAATGCCCGCCTCAAAATTCTCGGCCTCAACCGTGGCGTCGACCCCCGCACTGTCCACCACCGCACTGTCGGCCGGGGCCGTCACGCGGGCCATGGCCCCGTCGATGGACGGCGAGCGGTCGCCCGCCTGAATCTGCACGCCGTCACCGTCCCCGCCCCCGCCACAACCGGCGAGGAGCAGGACGCCACCAAACAAGAGCGCGAGGGCAGACAAGGAAGCGCGGCGAGACTGAAGCATGGGAGAGCTGGAATGTTGATTCGTGCCAGTGTGGACCACGGGGGCGGTGGTGCACGCCCGTAGAGTGCATCGTAAGAATAGACAGTAGGGGGCCGCCTGTCAATAACCCAGGATGCTTCTGGGGACGCCCGCCCGGAGTGGGCCCTCGGACTCACGGCTGGAGGAGCCACCAGGCGACAAAGACAACTGCCCCCCCTACGAAGGCGCTCGCCACGGCGTGCAGCCGGAGTCGGTCGAGCAGATGATGGTGCGCGTCGAATTCGTTCTCAGGGTCCTCCCCCTCCGTCAGCCCGGCGGCCTCCGAGACCTCTCCCCCAATTTCACAGCGCGGGAGGAAGTCGAGCGCCACATGCAGAAAAATGCCCGTCGCGATGCCAAACACCAGCGCGTGCACAACGTCATTCCCTGGAGGAGAGATGAGCCCCACCGGCACGGCCGTTACAGCGACCGCGGCGGCCGGAATCGAGAGCCCCGACACCGACCGCCCGGTCCGTCCCAGCCGCCGGGCCGCCGCGTAGCCCGCCGGCCCTTTGTGCGAAACAATCGCAAGGCCGAGTGCTGGGCCGAGCGTGGGCATTGTGGCGTAAACGGCCCCGATGACCAGCCCGGCGGCCAGCGAATGGGCCGTGAGCTCGAGGGTCGTGCCATCGAACGGAAGGTGCAGGTGGGCCAGCTGGTGCTGCCCCGCGTGTAGCAGAAACCCCAGAAACACCCCGGCTGCAATCCCAAATCCGCCCGTGGCAGGGTCGTGCCCGATGGCACTTGGGATGAGGAACGCTCCCGTGCTCGTAATCATCGCCCCGCTGGCCACGCCGTAGCCCCAGGCCAGCCGGCGCGCCTGCCGCACACTGCCGGATCGGCCCGTCGCGTCGGACCGCGTCCCCAGCCACGCACCTCCCGTCATGGCCACGAAGGCCGTCGCCCCGATGGCCAACAACTTCCAAAGCGAGGCCGCCGCTGCGAGCCCCAGCGCGAGGGCAAGCGCGCCCACGCCCCCCCATCCAACCGGAGTAAGCAGGCGGGACGGAGAGGAAAGGGAAAAAGAGGGCATCGGGGACCAGAACAGGACGGGGGCAGCGAACGCACGCCAAGCAGTCGGGACGACCCGGCCGGACATGGGGAGGGGACCGGTCAGAACGTGTCCCTCCGGGCTGACTGGGCTGAAACGACAAAAACCCTCGATCCCGAACGGTCGGGATCGAGGGCCAAGCGGTCCGGACGGGACTCGAACCCGCGACCTCTGCCGTGACAGGGCAGCATTCTAAACCAACTGAACTACCGGACCGTCCGTGCCGAAACAGCACACGTATTTAGGTGCGAGGACCCATCGAGTTCCGGACACGGGAAATGTTCACACAGGTTCAACCCATGTCTCCACTCCCTTCTTCCCAGTTGTACCGCCCGATACTCCTTGAATTTCTCTCGGGACTGCCGCTCGTTCCGGAAACAATCGAATGGTAGAAAGTAACAGGGTCCCATATGCACACACGCGGCAAACACCCGTGTTGCAGCCCCGCTTCAGACTCTCTCAGACTGCCGACCCTCTCGACAATGCCAACCTATACATATCGCCGTGAAGACGGAAGCACCTTCGAAGTGGATCAGCCCATCACGGAGGATCCTCTCGACGCGTGTCCGGAGACGGGACAGGATGTGGAACGGATCATCACGGATAATCCCGGCGTCATCTTCAAGGGCGACGGCTTTCACGTCAACGACTACGACGAGCACGGGCCGAAGGACGAAGCCTCCACCTCCGGCGATGCAGACGGCGACGGCGAGACGGACGCCTCGTAGGCAGACCAGCGGAACGTGAGGGCGCGGTTCTCCATCGGTTCGGGCAAAGCTGCCCCCCAGGCGGTCCGCCCCGGAAACCTCATGTGTCCTCCAGCTCCTCAATCGGGAACCACTCCGCCGCCGGCTCCACCGTGACGGCCGGATCCGGCCCCGCATCGTCCCATCCCTGATCCTCGACCGTCATGAGGGGCGAGACGTTCATGTCGCGGTCCACCACGATTTGACAGGCGAGACGCATCTCCCCGAACTGTCCGATGTCGGTCAGCTTGTCGTACTCGGCCTCGGTCATGACCTGTGGCTCCCCTTCCTCAAACTCGACGCGACAGGTGGTGCAGTGCGCCTGCCCCCCGCATCGGTGCCCCACCGCGACCCCGCATTCTTCGAGGGCCCGGACGAGCCGCGTGCCCTCTTCAACTTCATAGGTTCCAGCGCCGTCGATCGTGAGATTGTGCATGAGAACAAGGCTGACAATTTACTGAAACGCGGAACGGCCCCGTTAAGAGCCGTCCTAAAGGGACGAATCTGAGCCGAGTGCGTCAAGCCCCAAGATTGAGAATCCGTCTCTCCGAAACACCCAATGCCATTGCCGGGGCCTGTGCTACGGCCCAAACTTTCTATACTCCCTCAGGATTCAGCCTCTCCCTCTCGATAAAACGCCTTCCAAACAGCACCATTGTCCCTCTGAGCTCGACGCAGAGCCCATCTGACAAGAGTCGGCCTCCGTTGGTTGGATCAGTTGCCCCCCAGCGAAGTGCTGTGACCGAAGGGCCGAGGTGCCCTTGGAATGCGAGGACTGAAGGGCATGCTCCTGGGGTGCTGAGGATACAAATCACGTCTGGAGCGACGACGAGAGTAGGTTTTGAGGCCTTCGGGAAGGAAGAGATATCGCTTGCATGTGGCGCTACGCACTTTGAAATAAACCCGTAACTAGTGGGGGCGCTGGGCAACGAGAACCGGCCTCGAGTTCATATTGTGGGTGGTTTTCGGATGCTTTCCTTGCCCACGGCTTATGTCCCACCCTGTTGTACTGGTGAACGAGGACGACCGGTCGCTCGGCACCGCCGACAAACTCCGGGCCCACGCGGAGGGGTGGCTTCACCGCGCCTTCTCCGTGTTCATCTTCGACCCCGAGGGGCGCCTTCTCCTCCAGCAGCGAACCGTCGACAAGTACCACTCCGGCGGTCTCTGGTCGAACACGTGCTGCAGCCACCCCCGACCTGGGGAGGCCCCGATCGACGGCGCCCACCGACGGCTGCCAGAGGAGCTGGGCTTCACGGCGTCCCTGACGCCCATCCTCCAGGACCGCTACGACCTTCCCGTGGGTGAGAATCTCGTCGAGCACGAGCACAACCACGTGTTCGTCGGCTCGGCGGACGCGCCCCGCATTTGCCCCAGTGCCGAGGAAGTGGCCGACTGGCGGTGGGTGTCCCCTTCCGTTCTGCGCGAGGACGTGGCGGCCCACCCCCACCGATACACCGCGTGGTTTCGGCATCTCTTGCCGCCCGCCCTGGCCGCCGCCCTATCGCCATCCGGCGACCCATCGGCCTCTCCCTCTCCCACGTAGCCCGCGCGACAGGCGCCGCTGCTCGGAACCCTAGGCGGCGAGAGGCCTCCGATACGTCCTTGGTGTTTCCTTTTTCTCACCTCCCCTTCCCCGTGCCCGACGGTCCTCCTCCGTACCGACAGTACGCAGGCCTTGCCCTCGTCGTCCTTGCGTACGTCGGGGGCATTGTCGGCTGGTCGTGCGCAGTGCTGGAGGTTGATGCCCCGTCGCCCCCCGCGGATTCCTCTCAGGCCCAGACGGTCCATTCTGCCGTCGACGCCTCCCCTGCCGACGCACAAGGGCTCCTCCTCCGGTCGTCTTTTCAAACCCGTGCCTCCCTCCGGGATGAGGGCGCTCAGGAACGTCGCCCTTCGCTCAGTCGTGCCTGTACGGGATGCAGATTTCTGTATCCCCTCGTGTCGTTCCATCATACGTCGAACACCACCAATGGCTGGGCGAATGTGGACGCTCGTGGGACTCCTGTGCATGATTAGTGGCGGGGGGGCCCTCGCCGCAGGCCCTCTCGGCGGCCCTCCTCCGACCTCGGACTCCACCCGGCACGCCGCGTTCGATCGTCTGTTGGAGCAATTCGTGGATGCTCGGGGCGACGTAGACTACGCGGCCCTGCAGCGTCAGGCCGACTCTGTGCTCGCCCCCTACCTCCAGGCACTGGCGGACACTCGCCCTTCCATGCTAGATCGCGAGGCCCGCCTTGCCTTCTGGATCAATGCGTACAACGCCTACACGCTGAAGCTGATCGTCGACCACTATCCGGTGGCGAGCATCCGAGACATCGACGGGCCGCCCGGCGGCGGCACCCCGTTTGAGCGTCCCGTCGGCCCCGTCGCCGACACCGTTCGCACGCTCGACGAGATCGAGCACGAGATCATCCGCGAGCGGTTCGACGAGCCGCGCATCCACTTCGCACTCGTCTGTGCCGCCAAGAGCTGTCCGCGCCTCCGCCGCGAGGCCTACACCGGCGCGCAGCTCGATGCGCAACTCGACGCGCAGGCCCGCCGCTTCCTCCACGCAGCTCCCAAAAACCGCATTCCCGACCGCGAGGGGGCCATCGCTCTGTCCCGCATCCTAAAATGGTACGGGGGCGACTTTGGGCCCACCCCGGCCGCCATTCAGCGGGCCCTTGCGCCGTACTTTGAGGGCTCGGTGCGCGACTCGCTGGCGCAAGGCGCGTACACGGTCCGCTACCGGCCTTACGACTGGACCCTGAACGCCTCGTCTCTGGATCGGGGCGACGGGGATCCCGAGCGTGCTGCCGGGCCTTGACCCGCCGGTCGGCCCCGAACATTTCTCCGCCCCCCGGGTTTTCGTTCCCCTACAGCTTTCGGGGCAACGTCGTCCCGCCCTCTCCTCTCTTTCTGACCCTGCCCGATACGTATGGCCTACGAGAAGTACGAGCCGGTCATCGGCCTGGAGGTGCATGTCCAGCTCCAGACCAACGCCAAAATCTTTAGCCCCGACGCCACGGCGTTTGGGGCCGCCCCCAACACGCAGGTCGACCCCATCAGCCTCGGCCACCCGGGCACGCTGCCCGTGCTTAACGAAACGGTGGTCACCTACGCCCTGCGGCTCGGCGTGGCCACGCACTGCTCCATTGCGGACCGCTCCGCCTTTGCACGCAAGCACTACTTCTACCCGGACCTGCCGAAGGGGTATCAGATCTCTCAGTACGACACGCCGATCTGCTACGACGGCTACGTGGAGATCTTCCCAGGCGAGGACGCGGACGCGCCGCCCTCCAGCCCCGACTCCCGCCGGATCGGGCTGACGCGCATCCACATGGAGGAGGACGCGGGCAAGTCCATACACGATCCGTCCGGAGGCACCACGCAGCTCGATTACAATCGGTGCGGGGTGCCCCTCTTGGAGATGGTGACCGAGCCGGACCTCCGCTCCCCGCGGGAGGCCTACCTCTTCCTGCAGCGGCTGCGGCAGTTGGTGCGCTACTTGGGGATCAGCGACGGCAACATGGAGGAGGGGTCCCTGCGCTGCGACGCGAACGTGAGCGTGCGGCCCCGCGGCCGAGAGGCATTTGGGACCCGCACCGAGCTCAAGAACATGAACTCGATGCGGCATGTGGAGCAGGCGCTCGACTATGAGATTGCCCGCCAGATTGCCGCCGAGGAGCGGGGGGCGTCCATCACCCAGCAGACCCTGCTCTGGGACGCAGACGCGGGCACGACCCGCCCGATGCGCTCGAAGGAGGAGGCCCACGACTACCGCTACCTGCCCGATCCGGACCTGGTGGAAGTGGAGGTGGAAGACGCCATGGTCGAGGAGGTCCGCGAAGGCCTTCCCGAGCTCCCCCGGGCCCGCCGACAACGATTCGTCGAGGAAGTGGGGCTGCCCGAATACGACGCCGGGGTCCTGACCGAGGAGCGCGCCGTGGCCGACTACTTCGAGGAGGCCCTTCGGCACCTCTACAAACGCACCAAGGGGGGCGACACCGACGCGCAGGCCAAGGCGGTGTCGAACTTTATCATGACCGAGGTGATGCGCGTGCTCAATGAGCGCGACCTCGCCGTCGATGAGCTGGCGGTAGGCCCCGAGCGGCTGGCCCAGCTCGTGTTTCTGCGCCTGGAGGACAAGGTGAGCTCCAACGGCGCCCAGGAGGTCTTCGAGGCCATGCTCGCCGAGCCCGACAAGAGCGCAGGCCGCATCGCCGACGAGCGGGACCTCATTCAGGTGACCGATCGCGGCGCGATTGCTCCCGTGGTGAAGGGCGTGCTCGACGACAACCCGAACAAGGTGACGACCTACCTCGAAGGCAAAGACGGCCTCTTCGGGTTCTTTATCGGGCAGGTGATGCAGCGATTCGACGGCTCCCCCGACCCGGAGCTGGTCCGGTCGCTGCTCCAAGAGAAGCTTGACGCGCGGCGGGACCCGGCGAACGTTGACGAGTAGCCGCTCCGATGATTCCCTACGTCCCTGTCCTCTCCAGCACCGTCTCCCCGGGGCAGCGCGTGTTGGGGGCCCTTCTTCTCGTCGCTCTGGGCACGGCCTGTCAGCAGCCCGCCCCCTCCATTCAAAGCCATTTGAAGGGACAGGTCCTCGTCGACTCGTCCGCCGACGGCCTGGACGCGTACCGTGACGTTCGGGTGCTCGTGGTTCGGCCGGACGGACGCCGCCTCGACACTTTGGGCCACGCCCGGCCCGGCCCCGACGGCCACTTTCAGATGTCGATTTCCGCGCCGAAGCGCGGCGTCTACGCCCTGTCCCTCTGGGGCCGCGGGGGCCGAGAACAACTCGCCAGCACCGAGTACGTGGTCGCTCCGGGCGACACCGCCGCCCTCCGCGTCGAGCTGCCGATGCGGGGGGACGGGCTCCGTCCGGTGTCCCCCGAAAACCGGGCCTTGCAGGCGTACCGCACCGCCATGAGCATGCACCAACGCCTGCTCACGCGTCGGCTCCGCACTGGGGCTGCCGGCGCCAACGTGCAGGTCCAAAACATCCGCCTTACCAGCAGCGTTCTTTGGCGCCTCCAAGACCGTTACCCCGGCACCTACGCGGCGGAGTTTGCTGCCGTCGAGTCGCTCTCGCTGCTCGAAGGCTGGAACGATTCGTTGGTCGTGGCCCGGGCCCGGCAGATCCCCTCCAGCAGCCCGCGCTACGTCGACGCCGCCCACATTGCCCGGCGGGCAGAGGCCCGCCGCCATGGCCACCGCGCGGCCCTCACCCTCCTCGATACCCTGGAGGCCCGTGCCGACAATTCGTGGCAACGGGCCGGGGTGCAGGCCGCCCGCATCCAGGCATTTCTGGACAGCGCACAGGTGGAGCCGGCCCTGTCGGCGTCCCAACAGCTCCGGGCCCGGTTCCCGAACACCCCCTGGGCGCGGTGGGCCCGGCGCACGGAGTACGAGGCAACCCGCCTGCAGCCGGGCATGCCGGCGCCAAGCCTCACACTCCGGACCCTTCGGGGCGACACCCTCTCCCTCCGCTCCCTGCGGGGCCGGCCCGTCGTCCTTGAGTACTACCGGCCCGGCCTCGACCTGTACACACTGCAGCGCCCCCTCCGCAACGCCCTCCACGACGCCACTCGGGCCGACTCCGTCGCGTTCGTCTCTGTGTCCATCGAGCCCGACACGGTCGTGAACCGTGCCTTCCTGCAACACCGGCGACTTCCGGGCCATCGAGCCATCGCCGCCGACGGGGCCCGAGACTCGCTCGTCACCCGGTACAACGCCGTCCGCGTTCCCAGCTGGGTTCTCATCGACAGTGCGGGGACGATCGTGGACCGCTACCAGGCGAGCGGCCTCCCCGCCCTCCGCCAAAGCCTCACCCAGCTCCTCCAACCCGAGCAATCGGCCCCCACCCCGCTGTCCCTGCCATAGCTTTTTCCGAAGATCCTTCATGGAGTCGGAACGTGAAGGCCTTGAAACACGACCCGCTGTCCGCGTACTTGGCTCGTGCTCCTCCCTCGCCCGTCTTCCGCGACAGCTCCGATCATGCCGTGCCGTCTGTTCTCTCTGGGGCCCTCACCTATATTAAAAATTTCCTCCGAGACCAGGATGTTGCGGCGATCGCCCCGTCCTCCTCCTTCCTGGTCCGACGTGTCTGCAAGTGGATCGATTTTGAGGAGGACCAGATTATCGTCGAGTACGGCCCAGGGAATGGGGTCTTCAGCGAGTTTATTCTTGACCGTCTGACGCCGAACTCCACCCTCCTTCTCATCGAAAGCAATGCCGACTTCGCGGAAATGCTTGAGGCGCGAACCGCTGACGACCCCCGAGCCGTCGTGGTGAAGGACCGGGCCGAGCGCATTGTTGAGATTCTCGACACGCGCGGCGTGGAGGCGGTCGACTACATTGTGTCGGGCATCCCCTTCTCGTTCCTCGACGAGGACGAGAAACAGACGCTTCTCGCCCAGACGCGGAACGTGCTCTCAGACGACGGAAAGTTTCTCGTCTATCAGAACTATAACCACCTGGAGGCCCCGCTCCGCGACCACTTTTCGGAGGTTAGGAAGGAGTACGAGCCCCGCAACATCCCCCCGACCATGTTTGCCTATGAGGCGCGAAAGTAGCGCCGCCCTGTTCTTCTCGATTCCCTTCACAACTGCTCCTCGTTCATGCTGGTCGCTGGCAACTGGAAGATGAATACCGACGTCCCGGACGGCCGGGCGCTCGCCGCCTCTATCGCGGAGGGCCTCTCGTCCGCCTCCTCCGACCTCGGGACGGTCGAGTTCCTCGTCTGTCCCCCCTACGTCCACCTGCCGGCCGTCACCGACGCGCTGGCGGATGCGCCTGTCACGGTGGGCGCCCAGGACATGCACGCCGAGGACGAGGGGGCCTACACGGGCGACGTGTCTGCTCCCATGCTCACCTCCATCGGGTGCGACGCCGTCATTCTTGGCCACTCCGAGCGGCGCAAGTACTACGACGAGACCGATGCCGACGTGAACGCCAAGGCCCAGCAGGCGCGGGCCCACGGCCTCGTGCCCATCGTGTGCGTCGGCGAGACGCTGGAGCAGCGGAAGGCGGGAGAGGCCGATACGGTCGTTCAGGGGCAGGTGGACGGGGCCCTGTCGGGCGTCCCGATCGACAGTGCGGACGAGCTCGTCGTGGCCTACGAGCCGATCTGGGCCATCGGCACCGGCGAGTCCGCGGAGCCCGAACAAGCCCAGGAGATGCACGCGGTGATCCGCGACGACCTGACGGAGCGGTACGGCGCGGCAGTGGCAGACGACTTGCCCCTTCTCTACGGCGGCAGCATGAAGCCGCACAACGCGTTCGGCCTCCTCTCCCAGCCCGACATCGACGGCGGACTCATCGGCAGTGCCAGCTTGGCGGCCGAGAGTTTCCTCGGCATCGCCGAAAAGGCCGGGAAGGTATTGGAGGAGGCCAGGGACTGACCGCGCATTCGTCGGCGTTTGGGCCTTGCCTCGGCCGGACGAAGCGCCTCTGTTGCCCTACAAGCGTACGGTTGGATCCTCGTTCGCCAAATTCCCATACTTTCCACCAGAGGGGTTGCCCGCCTTGCCTCCTTGACGTGGACGAAGACGGTCTCGCTTCTTACCTTATGGAGCAGGCCTTCCACGTCTACACCCGACCGAGGCCCTTGCCTCCTCATTCTGTCCCACAACCCTCCCCAACCGACCCATGGCCCAAGCAACCCGCACCCCCATTGCCAAGCACCTCGGCGACGAAGCCGAGGACCTGCTGGATCACGAGTGCGAGACCATCCCAAAAGACCAGCTCCACCTTCCCGGCCCGGACTTCGTGGACCGCGTCTGGAAGGGCTCAGACCGCAGCCCCCAGGTCCTCCGGTCGATGCAGCAGATTTTCGACCACGGCCGTCTCGGCGGGTCTGGCTACCTCTCCATTCTGCCCGTTGACCAGGGCATCGAGCACTCCGCCGGGGTCTCCTTTGCGCCGAACCCGATCTACTTCGACCCCGAAAACATCGTCAAGCTCGCCATTGAGGGCGGCTGCAACGCCGTGGCCACCACCTATGGCGTGCTCGGCTCTGTGGCGCGGGACTACGCCCACAAGATTCCGTTCGTCCTCAAGATCAACCACAGCGAGCTGCTCTCGTACCCGAACCGGTACGACCAGGTGCCCTACGCTCGCGTGGAAGACGCCTACGAACAGGGCTGCGTTGGCGTCGGGGCTACCATCTACTGGGGCTCCGAAGAGTCGAACCGCCAGCTGCAGGAGATCTCGAAGATCTTCTCGAAGGCGCACGACCTGGGCATGACCACCATCTTGTGGTGCTACGTGCGCAACAAGGAGTTCGTCCTGAACGGCTCCAACTACGAGGGCTCGGCCGACCTGACGGGCCAGGCCAACCACATCGGCGCCACCATCGAGGCGGACATCATCAAGCAGAAG
>Ga0207753_1000334_pt1 | contig 18760 bp, 24 predicted proteins | sample PonA233FremontCA_2_FD_187273 | JGI IMG/M metagenome (GOLD analysis project Ga0207753, IMG submission 187273) | Salt pond sediment microbial community from Fremont, CA, USA - Pond A23 Sediment 3 (SPAdes) | ecosystem: Environmental > Aquatic > Non-marine Saline and Alkaline > Saline | place: USA... | reverse complement strand
AGTTCGGTGTCGGTACGTCCATCGACGCCAGCGAAGATGGTTCTCGACTCTGGGTCTTTCATCTCAGTCACCTCGACGCAGGAACGCTCATCGACGGCCGCCTGCCTCGTCTCGCGCCCTGCGCCCCTCTGCCGGGCGCAACAACAACACCACGTTAACCAACACCGGGCCCGGAAGGTGGAAACTCGTTGGTTAACAAGACCACCGGGTGAGTGAGGCTTGTTCTCGGTTGGACTCAGAAGGAATCTCACAGAGAAACCGCCACTTGGGGCGCTCTCGGATCTGTTTGTTGGGCCGGTTGCCTGCCTGCCCGGGCTCCGTTTTCCCGGCACAGTTCCAGCCCTTGTCTCTGAGTGCTTTGATCATCGAGCCGTCGAAGTCGGCCCGGACGAACGTCAATAGGAGCCGAACGCCTCGCCGCCGACCGTGACGCCGCACGAACCGCTCCATCGACCGGGCGAGGGCAGCGGAGGCGAGATTTGGGAAGTCGACGCCGATACAGATCCGCGCCGCCTCGACGATCTCGTCGCCCTCGTATCGAGTTCCATCGTACTTCAGCGAGCGAATCAGCGGATAGCGCCACGTAATCGCACCCAACAGCTGGTCCTGGTAACAGAGGCCGTGATGGACGAGGTTCGTCCGCGGGACATCGTCCATATAGGAATGATGGGCCTCGTAGATCGCGCCGGCGACGTGGCGCGGGATCGATTCGATATGGACGCGCTCTGCGAACCGCAAACCGAGCGGTGCCGTGACCGGCTGTCCTTCCCGATGGATGGGACACGAGCACCGCTCGGGACTGCCTGTGTACTGGAATCCGGGACTCGAACGCTGGTTGAAAGAATGTGTCTGCGTCACGAGTCTGCGCTGTCAGTGCGCTCTTGTCGATCGTTGTACCGCTCCAGCTCGCGACCGATCTTCTCGAGCGCCTCGACCCCACGTTCGATGAGCTGATGGGTGGCTCGCGAGAGCCGAAGCGTCTCCATCAGCACTCCCCCTCCGGTGGCTCGATGAGGTCGTTGCTCTCGTCGGCGAGGTCGCGGATAGCCTGATCGACATCGTTATCGGTCGATACCGTCCGGCTCGCCAGAGGTGCCGGATAGGCGCGATCGCCCTGGCTACAGAGGACGGCCAGCCAACCATCGGTTCCGTCTCCGAGTACGATGTAGTGGTCGCAGTCAGCGCGCTGGAAGACCCGCCGGTCGGGGCGAGTGACCGTTCGCCAATTCTCGGGGAGCGTCGGTGACGGCTCCCCGCCGTCGGGAAGGGCGACGACGTCGTCGGTGATCGTCGCCATCGTCGCATCGATTTCTTCGCCGGTGAGGTGCCAGCACGCCGCCGGACCGTCACACTTGAGCTGGCTGATCACGCGGTTGCGGAACGCGATATAGTGCTCTCGGGCGACTTGGGTGTCGTCGTAGTAGTCGAGGAGAAGCCCGCAGGCGAGCTGTGCGGGCCCGCTTCCAGTGTATCCCCACTCGAAACCGGTCGGGCTGTGGTTGACTACATCGAGACTCCGATCGGGGGTGAGCCGCTGGTGTTCAGAGAGATTTAGAACGACCGCTTGGCCATCGACGCGAAATCCGACGTATTCGACGGGGGCGTCGCGACTTTTTGCGAGCGCTTCGGCCTGGACTGCGTTCGACGTGGGGCGTCGTGCGTTCCCGTTCATCGGTTCGTCGCGGGAGTGGTGACCCCCGCACCCCTCTCGGGGGTTCTACAAACAGCTCCGGGAACGCCGTCACCGCCCCTACTGGCTGGCTGCGGGGAACTCGAAGCCACCGGTGTCGGTGGCCGAGTCCTCCGAGTCGGTGGTCTCTGATCGAACTTCCTGGCGAGCGTCCTCCAGTTCCTCGCGGCGGTCGTCGACGCTCTGGTGAATATTGATGTCGTGCTTCTCGCAGAGCGCTCGCTCGACCGCGAAGGTCATCTCGTCGAGATCGACCGCCGTGATATCGACGTCTTCCGGTGACGGCGTCTCATCAGCGACGTCGATGTCTTGCGACCAGGTATCGGACGAAATGTCGCTGGACGGGAGTCGCCACTCGTCACCCTCGAGCTCTTCACGCAGGTATTCTGCGAACTCCTTGTAGTGGTCGAGCGCGATGTTCTTCGTCGACGAATCGGCCAGTAGTGCGATGGCGAGCTGATCGACACGGGCCTCGTCGGCCTCTGGACCCCAGTCGAATCCACCAGGAGCACGGCGCAGGATGTGGAGGTGCTTGTCCAGGAGGTCGCCATCGGGCGTGTACACCAGCTGTCCACCCATACAGCGCTCGCCGCGGTAGACTCGGCCGCCGGTCATCGGAACTCACCCTGCCGGTGATCGAGGCCTCGTGGTCGGGTCGGTGGCTGCCGGGGTCGGGAATCCGACGGTCGACGGGCGCTATCTGGACTCTGTCCCGTCATCCGATCGCTTGCGTTCGCGGCCCCGGTTGCTCGGGGACCGACGTACATCGGCTTTCGCGCTTGACTTCGCTCCGTGACAACCTCCCGATGGAGCATCGTACAGAGTTCCATAATGCTCTGGGCGAGGTCGACCGCCGCCGCTCGCGAATTGAGGTTGTGCTGGCTGAAGAGGATCGTCCCATCGGCCCGGTCGACCCGGACCAGCCACTCCGAGGTCTGCTGGACGTGGCAGAGAACGGAGTTCGAGAAATCGTAGGCGAACACGAAGTGCTCGTCGCCTGTTTGGCGATGCAACCACCAGTGGTCGGGGGCAATTTCGCTGTCGCTTGCAGAACTCATCGGTGACTCGGGACGGTCGTGACGTCCCGCACCCCTCGCGGGACGTAAAACAACATCTGCGGCCGCCGCACCCGCTTTCGCCGCCGAAGTCGGCAACGTATTTGGTTCTAGCAAGATACAGTCCAATTATATTCGGATGGCTGTACTGGACGACCTCTCGGGGTTCGAGTTCGAGGACCTGATGGAGGACGTGTTCCGGAACCTCGGCTACGAGAACGTCCGGCAGGCCGAGCGCACGGCCGACGAGGGGCGGGATGTCCTTATGGAGGAGGTCGTCGATGGGACGCGACGGGCGATCATCGTCGAGTGTAAGCACACGGGAACGGTCGGGCGCCCAGTCGTCCAGAAGCTCCACTCGGCGATCGCGACGTTCGACTTCGATGGCCCCAAGCGCGGGATGGTCGTCACGACCGGCCGGTTCACGAATCCTGCCCAGGAGTACGCCCAGCGCCTCCAGCAGAATGACAACCCGCATCCCATCGAGTTGCTCGACGGCGAGGACCTCCGAGAGATCGCCGACGAGATCGGGCTGGACCTCTACAACGGCCGCATCGAGATCCTCTGTGACGAGACCCTACGGCCGTACGACCCGGCGGCAGACGTCGACGCGCCGGTTCAGGAAGCGTTTCGCGACATCGAGAACATCGAGGTTGCGGATCTGTCGGTGCCTCACTCGCAGGTGTCATTCCGCCCGGTGGTTGCGATTACCGCCGACACGAACGCTGTCTTCAAGACGTCCGTCGGCGTGATCCACCGGATCAACGACCGCACGCAGTTCGTCGTCCACGCCGAGCGTGGTCGCCCGCAGGTCGCTGACGAAGCGGTCGCGACGCTGGTCACCGAGAATCTCCACGCGACAGTCGATCTCGACGTCGACCAGTTCGGGGAGGTCTTCGACGACGTCGAGGAGCGCCGCTTCGGCCAGACCCAAACGGAGTACAAGGAGTGGGCCGTTGAGCGGCTCCAGGACTACCACACGACGACGGTGACCTACACCGGCGACAACAACGTCACGTACAACAAGACCTGCGAGCCCAACCGCTCGGACATCTCCGTCCAGTCAATCGAGCCGGTGTACCTCCCCGAGGTTCGACAGACGACCGACCTCGGAGAGTACACCTATCCCTACGAGTACTACGCGGCAGGGCCGTCCAGAGTGACCGAAGAGGACGGCATCCATCGGTGCGTCCACTGCAAGACGAGCGGCGTCGACGCGACGTACACCTACTGTCCAAACTGTGGGGCGATTGCCTGCGACAGCCACATCAAGACCGAACGGCTCGAGGGTGAGCCGGTCTGTACGGGCTGTGCGGTGACCGAGCGGTTTGCGCTGAAGACGAAGTACTTCTACGACGAGGAGAACTTGGAGGCGTTTCGCGAGGAGTACGCCGAGATGCCGATTCACGAGAAGGCGGTGGAGAACAAGTGGCTGGCCGGCGGCAGCGCGGTCACGACCCTGCTGGTCCTCATCGGTCTCCTCGTTATCGGCGGCATCCTCTGAGCGGTCTCGCTACTCAGGCCGGTTCAGCTACCAGCTCTTCGAGTGCCTGCTCTAGCGGGCCGCTGAACTGCCAACTAGCCCGCTCGAAGGCTTCGTCGGTCGGGCCGTCCCAGCGCGGGAATGCGGAGTGACCGCTCACCTTGACCGCCCACTCTGCCGGCTCGTCGAACGGGCTCCGCGTCGGGAGTTCGACGACGTAGAGGTACTCCTCGTCGCCGTGGATGCCGTCAGCCGGGTTCTCGACGCCGTGACCCAGCAGGAACAGCGGCTGGTCCAGATGCTCCATATTGGCCGGCTCGAGGAGATCTGAGGGTTCGTCGGCGTGGATGCTTCGGTCCCGCCCCTCGTCGACGTACAGGGTCATCGTCGAGAGCGTGTCGACGAACATGAACTGCGCTGCGGCGTACGCCGGCCCACGCTCTGTTCGCGTCTCATCGAGCAGCTGTTTCAGTTGAACGAGATCTCGAAGAACGCTGTCGGGATAGCCGTCAGAATGACGGTAGATCTGTGCGACCTGGTCGGCTTCGGACTGTTCATCTGTGGTCTCACTCCGTTGTACGAATCGGAGCTGGCTTCGTGTCGACATCGCTCACCGCCGGCGCGTGTGCGCCGGCACCCCTCACCGGCGGAAGAACAACTTGCTCCGCTTACTCGGGCGGTGGAAGTGGTCGGATTGGGAGCTGTTCGAGTTGTCTGTGACAGCCCACACTGACCGTTAATACGTTCTGGCGCACACTGGTCTCCTCAAGTTCTTGATTGGGTGCTTGGACGAAAGAACAAGCTGCCTCCGAGTTCACTCGAAGAGCGCGAGCCACCAGATGTCCGGACCCGGCCCTGTTGGGGTCTTGATCTGTTCGGGCATCAGTTCGGCATCCAACTCGCCGTGTGGAGCCACAGCCAGATGGACTTCGGCCCCTTCAGGGTTGTCGAGTCGCTCGCCAGCGAACGGTTCGGTGTTCGTTGAGACGCGGCCACTCAGATTGAGCGTGGATCCGCCGACTACGTGGCCCGCGACAAAGAACGCACCGTCCCAGTTCTCCGCAGCGGGGTCGTTGAACACGAACGCCCACAGTGAGAAAGTCTCGGGGTGGCCAGGTCCGGAATACACCCCGCTTTCCGGATATTGGTACTCACCGGATTCTGGCGTGGGCATCGAGACATTCATCGAGATCCCGTTTGCCGTGCGCTTGATCGTCGCCCCGTCTGGAGCGACGACGCTACCACTGGGGCCTTGCCCGAAGACGTCCTCAGTTTCCGAGGTGACGCCCTGCCCGCTTGCGGTTGCGGACCCGACGAGCCCAAGTGCGCCTACACTGGCTGCACTGGCTTTCAGTACTGTTCTGCGTGATACACCGTCTATGTGCTGGATTTCGTTTGTCATGTTATAACCGTCTGCTCATCGTTTGCGGGCGCTGAGTGAGATGCTCTTGACGCCGTACTTCTGGCACGCATTCGACGCTTGCTCCGAGATGAACTCGTATTGCGGATTTTCCCGAATTTCGACGTCCTCCAAACCGGGCGTTTCGATCATCTCGGTGTAGTCGGTGACCTGTTCGGCACCACCGATGCACGCTGCCCAGAGGTCCGCGTTGGATTTGATGCTCTCGGGCATCCGGCTCTCGCTGATGATATCGGAGAGTGCCACCCGGCCTGCTGGCCTGAGCACGCGCCTCACCTCCGCGAAGACCTGCTCCTTCTCCGCCGAGAGATTGATGACGCCGTTGGAGACGACGACGTCGAACGACTCGTCTACGAACGGGAGGTCCTCAATGTACCCCTGTTCGAACGAGACGTTTTCCATCCCGGCCTCGTCGCGCAGCCGCCGCGCTTTCGCCAGCTGCTCGTCGGTCATGTCAAGCCCCGTCACGCTTCCGGTGTCTCCGACGTGGAGCGCCGCGACGAAGGCGTCCATACCCGAGCCGCTGCCCAGGTCAAGCACGTCCTCACCATCCTGCAGGTCGGCGAGATCGAAGTGATAGCCGACGCCAGCGAAGGAGTCGATCGCCTCCGAAGGCACTTGGTCAAGATCTGAAGCTGGGTAGCCGAGCCGCTCCGCTAGAGCACGGCCCATCTCGAAGTGATGTTCGTCGGTCGGTGCCTCTGCGACGTTCCGGTAGACGGTCTTGACTTCCCGCTCCAGTTTCTCGACGTTGAGTGATTTCGACATCACAGCTCACTCTTTCGTGCGGAGACGACGTCGGTTTCGAGCGGGACAGCGTTCGTGATGTTGTCCAGCAACGGCGACGTGGCTTCGACACGCTCCTGAAGTGCGGCGAGTTCCTCCTCTGACGCATCTGCATCGATGTAGGCGGTGCAGGTCACCGTGTTGTACCCGGCACGGACGTCTTCGGAGATCCCGAGGAATCCCCGGAGGTCGACGTCCCCCTCCAGTTCAAACCGGAGGTCGTCGAGTTCGATACCCATGGCAGCGGCGTTCGCTGCGTAGCCCACGCTCAGGCAGGATCCGAGAGCGGCGAGCAGGAGCTCAACCGCGTTCGGTGCCGCCCGCTCGCCGAGGATCTGCTCCGGTTCGTCGCCTTCGATGTGGAACTCCCGGGTGTGAATCCGCTCGCCCGCCTGATCGAAATCGTCGATCGACGTGACGGACTGCAGGCCGTCAGTCCATTCGGTTTCTGCACGGAACCGGAATTGGCCGCCCTCTGGTTCTTCGGTGATTGTCTCGACTGCCTGGCCGAGCTGTTCTACGTCTACTCCGTTTGTGGTCATACTGATTCTCTCCGAGTACCACTACGAGTGAGGCAGAGATGTAGGCATCTTCTGGCAATCGGTCACTCGATGACCGCCGTGCAGACGATGGGCGGCGGTCAGTGGGCGCTTGAAGATCAAGCCGACCGCTTAAGGGGGGGACACTCCGGCGGTCGTTGTACTACCGGTTTCATGACAGTTACTGATGGATACGACCCCTGGCTCTTTCACGATATTTGTGACAGTTCTAAAATAGCTCGGTCTCAGCCATGCGAGATGTGAAGGATGGATCACTTAGAGCATAGTTATGCTGGCTCGGTTCGTAGTTTGTTACCATGACTCAAGAAACATCGTCTCCAGAGGAGCAAGCAAAACGCGTGTGGTCGCTCGGGTCCTATTCGGACATCGCACCGCATTTCCTGTCCATGGCAGCTCATCTCGTCGATGCGACGGACGTCAGTTCGAACGATGCCGTACTGGATGTCGGCTGTGGAACCGGAAATGTCGCCATCACCGCTGCCCGGCGAGGTGCCAGCGCCACAGGTCTGGACATCGCCCCGGTAATGCTTGATGAGGCCCAAGAGAACGCCGCGATCGCAGGTGTCGAGGATATCTTTTGGCGCGAGGGAACCGCGACGGACCTCCCGTTCGATGATGATGCGTTCGACATCACGCTCTCGTGCGTTGGCCACATGTTCGCAGACCCGCCCGATGCTGCCGCCCGCGAACTGCTTCGCGTAACCCAATCGGGTGGCCAGATCGCCTTTACATCGTGGACGCCCACGAGCGTCGTCCCAGCTATGGGCAAGACAATGACTGAGTATTTCCCACCGAAGCCAGACGCGCCGGATCCGCCCTTCCTGTGGGGCGATCCTGACGTCGTGGGGAAACGGTTAGGCGACGATGTCGATGAACTCGTGTTTGAGACCGGAACAGTACTGACGCCCGTTCTCTCACCGGCACACTACTGGGAGGCCGCAGTAACCCAGTCCGGGATGTTCATCGTCGCACTCGAAAACATCGACGAAGACGATCGCCCGGCTCTTCGTGAGGAAATGATCGGAACTATCGAACAGTACTTCGACGATAGCCAGAATGCCGTCCCCATGGAGTACTGCCTGACGACGGCCGTAGTCGGCTGATTCAAGGCCAACCGATCACCCGTGGAAAGTGGGTAGACCGTTCTGGTAGATATGCGTCCTATATGCAGCACCGATCGGCTGAATTCTCAGGGTTCCGCCAGAACTGGCGTGCTGATTATAGAGTTTATATTCAGCAGCTGATTATCTACCTGGACTCGACGCTAATTCAATTAGGATCAAAAACTAAGGGGCGCTGATTCCAGAAAGTCAGTCAGCGTTCTGCTGTTGTTCCTGGAGGAAGGCGCCGATCTGGTTGAACTCATCGACGAACGTGTCGTAGTCGTACTGCTGGGCGTGAAGCATCGAACTCCAGCGCTGGGTGATGCTCGTCAGGAGGCCGGCCTCCGCGACTTCCTCCTCGGTCGCTCCATTGAGCTCGGCAGCGCCCGAGTGGAACGTGGAGCAGTATTTGCAGTGGTGGGACGACGCGACTGCAAATTGCATGAGCTCACGGTACTTCGGCGGAATGACGCTCTCGCCGAGCGTGTACTGCTTGAAGACGGGCCACTCGTGAACGAGGGCGTCCTACGGGATGGCCGCGATAAAGCCTGGGACGACCCCGAGACTGTCTTCGATGTCTGTCAACGTTTCCTGATAGCTTGCTTCAGTGGTTACTGCCATAGGTTTGCCTCTTCGATGAATCTCTGAGAACGTCTTGCTGGGTCTCAGTACTGACGGCGAACCAGTAGTGAACCCGGAGAGTCGAACTACTATTGGTGGCGTGAGAGCATATAGCTATGTTATTTTGAATACGGGTGTTCCATCACGCTTCGAAGGCCCAGTTCAGTTTGGCCGTATCGGTGACTCGGCGGAATTCGATCGCCTTGCCATATTCGAATATCCAAACGCGAACGAGCGGAATCCAGAGAGTCAATTCCCGACCGGCGGCCCCCGGTATGATAAGAACAGCGAGTCGACGCTTCATCTAACTTCTCGTTCTCTACACCAGCGGGGACAGTTCAGTCATTACCACTCACTACAGATCAGGCGAACGCCCCGGTAGGTGTATCTTCGATGTTTAACACACTCGTGATCGAACTCGATTGTGGTCGAAATCCGATCGGGCGAACGTCGGGAGGCTGACTGCCGGCTCTATTGCTCAACTCTCGCTTGTTCGGTCTTCGATTCCAACGTAGCAGCGGAACCCTCGTCTTCCACGGAAAGACGGGGGGATGCGTTAGAATCGCTCTCTGTGGGAGGGTAAAGCTCCCCGAGATCTCCCTCCCATGGGTCAACATGTCCGGGGAGCAAGGTGACTTGACCGAGAGTGGCCAATTTTCGTGCCGAGTCCCATTGTTGCTCTTTATTATAATTGAACAGGTTCCCCCCTCGCACTGGCTCAGGCTCCACGGCCTTCCCACTCATGATATCGAAGGTCAGCAGTGCGTCGCCCCCGAAGAGGATCCTAGAATCCTCCATCCAGAATGAACAGTGCCCCTCCCTATGTCCAGGTGTATGGATCACTTCAGGCTGACCGGGGACGTCCAGTACCTGCCCTTCAGTGAATGTGTTAACCTCGGCGATCGGTTCCTCGTCGCCCATGCCATTCTGCATCAGAGCGCCGATAAATCGAACGAAAGCGGGTCGCCACATGAGGAGGTAGGACCTTACAGGTGGTTTGCCTTGGCCTTCCACAGCTGCCTCGTACCCATCTTCGTGGACCCAGACGGGAATCCCCTCCTTGCGAAGCGGTTCAGCCAGTCCGATATGATCCGGATCTATGTGCGTTAGAATCACCGCCTTGATATCGGTCATGTCGGCCCCAATTCGTTCGAGCCCGGCCTGCAGCAGTTCCATGTGAGCACGCAATCCCGCATCGACCAATGTCAGTCCATCATCGTTCTCAATGAGGTACATGTTGGTCATGGTCGAACAGAGCTGGTAGACACCATCGGCCACTTCCGTGGCCACTTGCTCTTCCCTGAGATGGGGTTCTATGTTCCAGGGGATTCTCACGAGTCGTTCACCTCCTTCCCCGTGGTCGTCGTCACACACGGTAGGCCGTCAGTCCGATTGCTTCGGCTGCCTGGCCGAGTTGCTCTACATCTACTCCGTGGGTGATAGTCATGATGTATTCTACCTGTAATAGGGAAGACGGGAGCGAGAGCTATGTAGGCGTCTCGTGGCATTCGGTCACCCACTGACCGTCTTGCATGCGATGACCGGCGGTCACTGAGTGCCTGACAATCACTAGGTAGCTACCTATCCCTCAAAGCCGTATAGACGTTCGTCATGGCAGTTCATGTACCCCCAGCAGACGACAACGCAGTTAACGACCTCCAGGAACAGTTCCGTGGGACGCTGCTCGGTCCGAACGACGATGGGTACGATGAGGCCAGAACAATCTGGAACGCGATGATCGACCGGGAGCCCGCACTCATCGCCCAGTGCGCGGGCGTCACGGACGTGATCGCAGCCGTGAACTTCGCTACCGAACACGGTCTTATCCTCGCTGTCAAGGGCGGTGGACACAACGCTGCCGGCAACGCCATCTGCGACGGTGGCCTCGTGATCGATCTCTCTCAGATGAAATCAGTGCGGGTCGAACCCCCTGCCCAAACTGTCCAAGTCGAACCCGGTGTCCTGCTCGGTGAACTCGACCACGAGACACAGGCGTTCGGTCTCGTCACGCCTGCTGGTGTCGTCTCGACGACCGGTGTTGCCGGCCTCACGCTGGGTGGTGGGTGGGGATGGCTCAGTCGATCGTATGGGCTCACGATCGATAATCTCCGGTCAGTGGACGTCGTTACTGCAGACGGGGAGTTGCTGCACGCGAGCGAAGACGAAAACGCGGAGCTGTTCTGGGGGATCCGCGGAGGTGGCGGCAACTTCGGGATCGTTACCTCGTTCGAATTCGATTGCTACGAGGTCGGCCCCGAAGTGCTCGGCGGTCCGATTTTCTACCCGTTCGAGGATGCCACGGATCTGCTCCGGTTCCACCGTGAATTCACGTCCGAAGCACCGGACGAACTCTGTTGTTATGCCGCAATCACGGCGGCACCGCCGGAACCGTTCATCCCGGAAAAGCTGCACGGGACGACGGTCGTCGCCTTCATCATGTGCTACTCGGGCCCTATCGAAGAGGGCGAGCAGGTCGTCGAACCACTTCGAGAGTTCGGCGATCCGATCGCCGATCTCGTCGGGCCCATGCCGTTCACCGGCCTACAACAGCTGTTCGACGAGGATTTGAAAGCAGGCGCTCGGAACTACTGGAAGTCGCAAATGGTGGAACCGCTTCCCGATGAAGCGATCGACATCGTCGTGGACTGGGCAAAAACCCGACCGACGCCGTCAAGCGACATCGTACTAGAGCATCTTGGCGGCGCGATCGCGCGGGTTGCCCCCGACGCGACGGCGTATCGTCACCGAGATGCCGCGTTTTCGTTTAATGTCTTCCCGCGCTGGACCGATCCCGAGAAGGATGATGCTTGCATCTCCTGGGCCCAGGAGTTCATCGACGCCATCGCCCCGTTTGCGTCGGCTGGTGTCGCAGTGAACTTCCTCAGTCAGGAAGGGGACGAACGAGTGAAGGCCGCGTACGGTGCCAACTACGAGCGGTTGGTCACACTCAAGAACAAGTATGATCCCGAGAACCTGTTCCAGATGAACCAGAATATCGAGCCGAGCGTCCACTAACGGACGATACATACCATGCCATACATCCAGTGTGACGGGGCGGATCTCTATTACGAGGATCACGGAGAGGGCCAACCAATCGTATTTCTCCACGGCGTCATGTCCAGTCGCAGGTATTTCGAGTCGCAGTTGACTGGGCTCTCGAACGAGTATCGCACGATCGCCGTCGATTTCAGAGGCCACGGTCGGTCGGAAAAGACGGATCTCGGGCACACGGTCGCGCAGTACGCCCGCGATGTCCACAGTTTCGTCGAACAGCGAGGCCTCGAGGACGTCGTCTTTGTTGGGTGGTCGATGGGTGCGTTCGTTTCGTGGGACTACGTGGATCAATTCGGCACAGACCGGATTCGGAGACTGGTTGACGTCGATATGGAGGCATCTCGGTTTCAATGGGACGACTACGATTACGGACTCACCGATCTAGAGGGCCTCAAAGACGTGCTTGCACTGGCTCAGGCCGACCGAACGAGCCTCATGGAACGCTTCACGGAGCAGGTCTTCAAGAATCCCACTACCGAGGCGAGAGCGTTACAGTTCGACGAGATGTCTCGAACTCCGGCACCGGTCAAAAGTGCCATCCTGTTCGACGCGCTCACCCGTGATTACCGGGAGGTTCTCCCCGAAATCGACGTTCCGATGTTGGTCTGTGCCGGCGCGGGCGAAACACGGGGGCCTATCGCGGCCGTGAAACACGTCGCGGATCTCGTCCCAGACGCCATGTTCGAACGCTTCGAAGACAGCGGCCACTGTCCGCCGTTCGAGGAACCGGAGCGATTCAATCGGGTGGTGAGCCAGTTCGTCAGCTCGCTGTGATCGATACACGACTGTATGCAGCACGGCTTCTGGAACGTATCACCTTTTGAGGATTTCAACAGAGTCGACATCCCTTATCCGATTGGTTTGAACACACGCCACATACTCCTCGGACGCATTAGCGTGGTCGGAGGCTGTTCCATCGTCAGAACCCTGAAGAACGCACTGGACAGCGAACTATCGGTGTGAGCTTTCTGAACCAACCGAGTGAGGTACCAGTTGATGAGGTCAGTGCCGAACGGTTTGGGGCCGGTCGTTTGTGGGAACGCGAAGTCACTGCCTGTCGCCAGCGACCACGCCGTGTCGATAACCTCGTCGGCGCGGTGGAAAAACCGAAGCGCGAGACCCTCACGTCCCCCCGTGGTCAGGGCCTGGTGAAGCACGAGTGCTTCGAGAGCCGCCACAGACATGCCCTGTCCGTAGATCGGGTTAAAGCTCGCAATCGCGTCGCCGATGACGACCAATCCATCGGGGAACCGGTCGAGGTCTCCATAGCGGTACCGTCTGTTGGTCGGGAACGGGTACTGTTCGATGTCACTGGAGACCTGTTGATGGTCGTCGAGGAGGTGCTTTACCTCGGGAGTGAGAAGGCTTGCTGCGAACTCTACTAATCCATCGGGATCCGTCGGAGGGTGGTCACCGTGGACTCCATGTACGCTCACCACCCAGCGGTTTCCTTCGACGGGCGCAGCCATACCACCACGTGTATGCGGGGAAGATGGCGGAACGAGAAACGTGCGCAGGTCGTCGGCAGGTCGCTCGATAAAGGTGGTGCTGTAGGCCACGTCGATGCGCACCTCCTCGACCTCCGGCGGTGTGTAACCCTGCTTTTCGAGCCATGTCGGCGTTCGACTCGTCCGCCCGGTGGCGTCTACGACCAGATCGGCGGTGATCTCCGTTTGCTCACCGTCTTCACGGATTACCACGCCCTCTACGGCCGACTCGGTAGCGTCAAGGAGGTAGTCGGTGACCTGACAGTCCGAGCGGATGTGGACGCCGTCGAGATTGGAAACATGCTCTCTGACTACCTGTTCGATCAACGGCCGAGTTGCAGAGTACGTCTCCATTGGAGTTGGACCGTGAGCGAGGAAGTCTCCCTCACCGTAGAAATTCACATCGCTGGCGAAATCGACGACAACGCCCCCAGCGTCGGTGAGACTCTCGCCGAATCCGGGGAACAGATCCTCCAACGTTGCCCGTCCGGCTTCGAGCAACGCGTGGGGATGGGCGCCTTGCGGCACTCCTCGGCGTGCAACCGGCTCGGTTGGCAGGTGATCTCGTTCGATGATCGTAACGTCGGCAAATATATCAGCTAGAATGCGACCTGCGAGCAGGCCGGCCATACTCGCGCCACTCACCACTCCGTTCCCACGCCTCTCGGGCAGTTGGTCGTTGTTGTACCGCGGGACGCTCGCTAGGGTCATTGTGAAAGTCACTACGGCTTCGAGAGGTAGGTAGTCACCTAGTGGCTATCACGCACTCAGCGACCAACTTTCATCGTCTGCAATATCATTAGTGGCTGCTGGAATGCCACTAGATGTCTATCCGACCCGTACGAGAGATCCATGGAGAGTCATCTGAAATCACCCTTTTGGGGTCCTTGGGTTTGGCCGCCTGACGCCTGAAAGGGCGATTTGTTCGACAATAGAACTGGAGCCGTCTCCGCCCATACATTTGTGCGGTGATAATCGACCGAAAGCGTGGAAATCGTTCGATGATTGAACGAGATGGAGCGTACTTAGGGATTCAGGTATAGCCAAAGTGGTGCTAATCCAGAAATTCAATCGCCAATCGACGCGTAGTTTTGCTGATGTCAGTGGATGGGATTTTACGACAAATTCTCACCAGATCGGGTTGGAGAGGTGGTCTTGAACGGACGCTGGACAAGATACGGAGAACGGGCACCGACCCGTTAGTTCGATGCACGGAGGAACGTGAGTACCTCGTCAACGAAGCGGTCTGGCGCCGTAAGCATCGCCTCGTGTGCCTGCCCGTCGAAGGTGACGAGCCCACTGCTCGGGAGCGCGTTGGTGACCACTTCCGTGGCATCTCTCAAGAACGGGGGACTTTCGCTCCCGGACAACAGCAACGTCGGCGTCCTCATGTTGGCGAACCGGATCGCATCAAACTCGTACTCACCAACCGCTTGCACGCTGCGAGGCCAGATGTGGGCAGCGTCCACGAGGTCCTGCCAGTCCGGTGCCGAGCGCTGCGCATCGATCTCCTCCGGCGTGGACTGAGCGATCTCTTGCAGGAACAGAACGAGCACCTGCTCGTCCTCGCCAGCGTCCAACAGCCGCTTCATTTCGTCCAGTATCTCTTCGGAGTAGAGTTCGTGGCCACCGACCGGAATCGGGGGTTCGTACAGAATGAGTTCGTGTAGATTGTCGGTTCGCAGTGCCGCTTCCAGAGAGAGGAGCGCCCCGGAGGAGTGGCCGAGAAGCCTCACTGGGCTGTCGATCGAATCGACGACTGCAGCCACATCCTCGAACTCTCGTTCCAGCTCGTACTCGGTGGCGTCATCGCTCTCGCCGACCCCTCGACAATCCACCGCATAGACCGTGTAGTGTTCCGCGAAGGCGGTACGGATATTCGAGAGGTCCCAAAACCGGTGATCACAGGCGCCCCCGTGGACAAGGACGAGCGATGGCCCACTCCCCGTCCGTTCGTATGCAATTGTCGTCCCATCTGCGGATGTGACTGTCTCCATATCCCCGCCCGTGTGTGGTGATGTCGCTTCTATCATTGGACGCTGTATTCGTGGGTACTCTTCGTCAACAGAAGTACACCCAGAATTTGTGATCGGCTGGACACGTGACGGTCGTGTGATCGCCGTAGAGCGCGACGGATCGTCTCACTTCCAAATCGACATTCGCATCCGGAACTGAGACGTGTGTCTTTTGTTCACAGTGTGGACATGAGACGATCTCCATCGCTTGGTCGTGGGTTGCTGCCATCGTTATTCGTCCATCTTGGTCGCCATGTGCTCGAAGACCGCCATGTGGTCCTCCTGTGGACTAAACAGGACGAACTCCGTGTCTTCGTCCACCCAGAGTGTGTGGCCCGGCGGCCAGTAGATGAGGTCCCCGGTGTCGTCTACCTCCTCGGTTCCATCGGAATACCGAACGTTGATTTCGCCCTCTATCACGTACCCCCAGTGTGGGCACTGACAGGTATTTTCGTGGAGCCCCTCCAAGAGGGGCGTCAGGTCGGTTCCCGCACTCACCTGGAAGTGTTCTGCGGCCAGTTCGCCGTAGTCGGTCGCAGCTCCAAACCCCGGTTCCTGTTGTACGACCGCTGCGGGGGTATCCATGACCACTCTCAGGTCTTCTTTTGCTTGGCGCATTGGTTTCGCCTCGGCACCACTACGAGTGAGAAGAGCATGTAGGCACTCAGTGATAATCGGTCACTCGGTGACCGCTGTTCAGCATCTGCACGGGCGTCAGTCGCTGCCGGATCGTCACAACGTGGACACCAGTCAGCAACCGCCGGTGTGTCACGGGATAGCTATCTAACACTCGAATTCGTATAGATCCCGCCGGAAGGCAACCGAACTACCATGTCACAAGCCCACAGGCTGGATTGTGAAGCGGCAGCAGCTGACTGCCGGTTCATCATTCAATCCGAAAACGAATCCGAGGCGGTCGCATTGGCGAAAAATCACATGCGCGACAGCCACGGGAAGGACTACACGGATGAAGAACTCCGAAGCGAACACCTGCAAATCGTATAGCGAAGCTCATGGCAACAGAACCCCAAGCGGAAGCAGAATCGATCGACGAACAGAAACTGGCCGAACTCGTGGAAACGTCGCTTGTCGATCTCGGTGCGACGGTCCATGCCGCCCTGGCCATCATCGGTGACGAACTCGGCCTCTATGCGACGTTGGACGAGGTCGGGCCGCTTACCTCCGCTGAATTGGCCGAGGAGACGGATACCGCAGAACGTTACGTGCTTGAATGGCTACGCGCACAGGCCGCTGGCGGGTACGTGACCTATGATCCCGAGACCGATCGCTATACCCTTTCGCCCGAGCAGGCGTACATCGTAGCCAACAAGGAGAGCCCGGTGTTCATGCCGGGCGCGTTCCAGTTGGTCGCGTCGGCGGCCCAGATCGAACCCGAACTTCGCAAGGCATTTAGAACAGGCGAGGGCATCGGCTGGCACGAACACGACGAAGACGTATTTCATGGAACCGAACGCTTCTTTGGACCGTCCTACGGGGCCAACCTGATTGCCTGGATCGAGGCACTCGAAGGCATCGAGGAGACGTTGCAAGCGGGCGGGCGGGTCGCCGACGTGGGGTGTGGCCACGGCGCACCGACGATCCGCATGGCCGAAGCGTACCCGAACTCGACGATCGTTGGAATCGACTACCACAAAGCGTCAATCGCGGTGGCCCGCGAACGAGCGGAAACGGTGGGCGTCGCCGACCGCGTTGACTTTGAGGTCGGGACCGCGAGAGAATACGAGGGATCTGACTACGACCTCGTCACGATGTTCAATTGCTTTCACGATATGGGTGATCCCGTCGGTGTGGCAGCCCATGTTCGAGAGACGCTTGCCGAGGATGGATCATGGATGATCGTCGAACCCTACGCTGAGGATCGTGTCCAGGACAATCTCACCCCGTTTGGGCGTCTCGCATACTCCATCTCGACGGTTGCGTGTACGCCGAACTCTCTCAGTCAAGACGTTGGCTACGGTCTCGGCGCGCAAGCAGGCGAGGAGCAGACCCAGGAGGTCGTCACCGAAGGTGGATTCACACGCTTCCGCCGTGCGGCTGAGACGCCGACCAGTCTAGTCTTCGAAGCGAAGCCGTAAGATCGCACCTGCCCGGTTACGTGTTTGACCACTGTCGGTCGGAACCTGGGGAATCGGCCACGACATGGTTTCGACGAGGTCACGGAACTCGTCGAGGAATTAGAACAGACCCGGTCAAATCGTGTTGCTAATTACCCTCATTCGACGGTCAATTGCGGTTCAGCGGGCTGTGCCATAGATGCGTAGGTTTCGTAGACAGACTTCGCCCACTCGTGGACCACCGGCGCGTCGGTATCGATTACTGCATGTACCGTGCCGCTACCCTGCTCGTAACAGCTGATCGCAACGCAGTCATCGAGCAGACCGATTCCGTACGCAGGAAAATCATCATGCTCTAGAACCGTGAAATTATCCTGTTGTACCATCTCCGAGCTGCGGTCCGGGTACGTCGAAAGAAAGTATGCGTGGCACTCCGGCCGGTCGATCAGCGTCATGTCCACACCATCTTCGACCCGTTGGTGGACCACGTCGAAACAGGGATCCATCAGCGCAACTTCGGGGCGAAGAAACCGTAAGGTGGTTGTGTCTTGGAGAAGCGACTCGAATCGTCTCACCGGAGAGTACGGTGAATCGGGTTCGGCGACCGTGATAGTCAGTTCTGCCCAGGTTTCGAACGAGAACTCGCTGATTTCGTCGGGGAGCCATGGCCAGACATACCGCATCGTTCGCTCAGTTTCGACTCGTTCGATTAGATCCTCCATCCCGGATGCGATCGCCTCTCCGAGTCGTGTCGCCACGTACCGGTAGCCGTCTTTGTGGATCCAGAGTCTGTTGTCGAATTCGCCCAGCGTCCGGCGCATCGTTGACGACGAAACGTCGGTCAACTCACAGAGGTCGGAGCGACTCCGGGGACGCTCCGTCAATGCGGCGAGTGTCGGGACGCGATGCTCGGCCCGCGCGAGATACGCTATGTCCACGACCGGCGAGTCCGTATTATGGTGTTTCACGTTAACACATACCAACAATAGAGGTACGTCGAGGAACGGCAAAACGCTTGTGCCTTCATATGCGAGGCTCAATAGTGGGTTCGTCGAGGTGCCTGCTGAATTCTGATACACGTGGTACAGTCGCCGAAACACCACACTACGCGCTCGTCAGCAGCTCTCTGTCACATCAGGGTTCGTCTTCACGTCAGAGTGGGAAGAATTGCAGTTGTATCTATACAGACGACTACCTGCAGCCCTCCCCTGAATAGCGAAATTCACCGACTATCTACGCTGTATTCAGTAGGATCGCTGAGAATTATCAGCTACGGTGGATCTCATCAAGGCCACTACGCGAGATGTGACACCTCGTCTGGTTCCTCCATGTCGTCGAATTCACCACGCTCGACCGGCTCCCAATCCTCCCCAGGTGCTGGACTCCACCAGTCGATCTCATAGGCACCCGG
>Ga0207753_1000333_pt1 | contig 18783 bp, 19 predicted proteins | sample PonA233FremontCA_2_FD_187273 | JGI IMG/M metagenome (GOLD analysis project Ga0207753, IMG submission 187273) | Salt pond sediment microbial community from Fremont, CA, USA - Pond A23 Sediment 3 (SPAdes) | ecosystem: Environmental > Aquatic > Non-marine Saline and Alkaline > Saline | place: USA... | reverse complement strand
GTCGGTGCAGACGACGCTATCGCCGATATCGTCGGGACGGCACTGCTTTTCGACGATCTCGACCCGGATCACGTCGTCACGACCCCGCTCTCGACTGGGGGCGGCGACGTCGAGATGAGCCACGGTGTCTACCCGGTCCCGGTGCCGGCTGTCGTCGAACTCGCAGGGCGAGCAGAGTGGTCGCTACGTGGTGGCCCGGTCGACACCGAACTGCTGACACCGACCGGCGCGGCGATTCTGGCTCACTACGCCGATGGGGTCGAGCAGTTGCCCACGCTCCACGTCGAGGCGTCGGGATACGGGGCCGGCAACAAATCGTTCCCGAACCATCCGAACGTCCTCCGCGCGCTCGTGGGCGAGTCGACGGCCGGACTCTCCCGTGATCCAGTCACTGTGCTGGAGACGAATCTCGACGATGCGACCCCCGAAGCGCTCGGTGGGCTCCAGGAGACACTCTCCGATGCTGGCGCGCTCGACGTCTCGATTCTCCCCGCGACGATGAAAAAGTCCAGACCGGGCCATCTCGTGAAAGTCATCGTCAAACCCGAGGACGGGAAGCGAGTGGCTCGCAAACTCGCGGAGGAAACCGGGACACTCGGCATCCGTGAACACGGCCGCGGTCACCGGTGGATCGCCGACCGGACGTACCGGACCGTGGCTGTCGAAGTCGAGGGGAGGGCGGTCGAGATCGGCGTCAAAATCGCCACCATCGGAGAGGATGTGTTCGATGTCAGCGCCGAGTTCGACGACGCCCAGGCGGCCGCAGCCGATCTCGATCTCCCGGTCAGAGAACTCCTGCGACGCGCTGAGCAGCAAGTTCGTGCGGACCTCGATTCCGAGAGGCGGTAATCACGTCAGTCGCGGTGTTCGTCGAGGGCCTCGCGGATCGTCAGTTCCCCCAGGGCGACCCGCCGGGCCAGTTCGCCGTCGATCGTCCGGTTTTCGTCGCTCTGTTCGCGGGAGTGTTCCTGAATCCGCTTGATCTCGCCTGCCGTCGGTTCGATCTCCCGCGAGTCGATCTCCTCGCCCTCGATGCTCGCGATGTTGACGGCCGCGAGGACGTCACCGAGCCCGCGGACCCCGGCCCCGAGATAGGGGGTCGTCCCGGTCTCGTCGACCAGTTCGACCGGGATATCGTCGAGTTCGTCGACGAGTCGGGCCCCGATCAGCCGTGCGCCATCGCCGATCCTGACCAGCGGGTTCGGGGCGCCCTCGGTTTCCGCCTGGACGACGTCGGCGACGCGCTCGGGCGGGACCTGGAACGTCGCGACGATCATATCCCCATTGAGTACTGCGATCCCGGGCTGTTCGCCGGGGTCGATGCCGACGATCGTTCGCCCGCTCTCGCCGCGCAACGAGGCGATCACTGCTTCGACTGCGGCCCGCGGATTCTCGGCGCTCCCCTCGACGACATCAATCTCCGGGGGCAGATCCACGCTGTCGCCTTCGCCGACGAGAACCACTGTCGTGTCGTCCGGAAGCTCCGCGCCCGGTTCGATGGTGGTGAACTGTACGCCACGATCCCGTAGCTCCGAGACCACGTCGTGGTACAGTTCGAAATCCTCTGTCGCGACGACGATCACAGCGGATATTTGCCACGGGTGTACTTACGCGAATCGGTAGCTTGAGCTTCGGATGTCGGCAGGCTGGTCAGGAGATGCGAAGATACAGCCCGAACACGAGCAACGCGTTGTAGAGCCCGTGAATCGCCGAGACGACGAACAGGCTCTCCGTCCAGGCGTAGATCCCACCCCAGAGGGCAGAGATCACGAACAAAAGCGACAGTGTCACGACCAGCGGGCCAACGCCGGCAGTGAAGTAGGCCGGGACGTGGGCGAGTGCGAACACCGCACTCGCGACTCCGATGGCAACTGTCCGGGAGAACCGCTCCGTCAGGAACTTCTGGATGACGTTCCTGTAGAGCAGTTCCTCGACTGGCCCGTTGACCAGCACCATGAGGGGAACGAGCGCGAGTAACAGCCCCGGAGTCCCGTCTTCCTCGGCGTCGAAGGCCGCGTGATCGGCCGCCGGGAGTCCGAGTTCACTGATCAACACAGAGCCGGCGGCCCAGAGCCCGAACGAAAGGACGACTCCCACGGCGACGATTCCGAGTTCACGGGGAGCGGGACGCCGGATGTCGAGATACGCCAGCCCTCGACGGGTCACGTAGAGGAATCCGACGGCTACGAGCGCGTAGCCGAGATATTCGACGATGAAAAGTAACGGGACGAAAATTCCAGTCGGAAGCTCGACCCCGAACAGAAAGATGACAGTGAGCGAGATGGCCTGGCCGGCCAGGAAGGCGAACACCGACAGCGCCAGCGCGGTGTAGATCGCGAAGGGCCGGTCAGTCCGCACGGTCGTCCGGCCGTAATCCCGGAGCCGTGCGGCCGCGTACCGGCGTGAGCCATCGGCGATTATCCCCACCGTGGCCACGAACAGCCCAACCACACCGATGCGAGCGGGGACAGAGAGGGTGCTCTCGGCCCACCCTACGGCAAGCGTGCCGGCGACCCCTCCCAAAAGCAGGAGCGCCGCGACGAAGCCGTGGATCACTGCGGCGAAAATCGAGGGTGCGAGCGTCTCGACACTCTCGAAGATCTCGACGGCCTCGAACTTCGGCAAGACCGATCCGATTCCGAGTGCGAAGGCACCACTCCCGAGGACAGTACACGCGAGGAATCCGAGCCCGAGAACGGCCAGGGTCGGTGTCACGACGGGGGTCGTGACCGTGACGATTGCGAGTCCACTGATCGAGACCAGCAATCCGAGCAGCGTGCCAGCGAGCAGGCGCGCGTGGACGAACGTCGCTGCGGATGTCGGTGCGAGGACGAGCTGGGTGAGCATCGTCCCCTCGGCGCCGAGGGGGTTCAGACAGAACACCCCGCCGGCAAACCAGACGCCCAGGACGATCAGCGTCGCGCCGACTGTCGTCGGAAACAGCCCCGGGTTCCCGACGGCCTGCTGGGCGAGGATCGGTGCGACCGGGAACAGGTAATAAAACAGGTAGACGAACTGTCCGGGGTCACGGATACTGCTGCGAGTGTACCCCAGCGCGGCCCGCAACGTACGCGAGCGACCGACCACGGAGTCGGCAGTGCGACCGATCCGCTCGCTCGGCGCCTCGTCGAACGCCGGCCGCTGGCTCTGCTCACTCGTATCCGCTGGGTCGGATTCTGCCGGCGTCGCGTACCAGTACCGGGGAGCGAGACGGACGACCAGCCCGAAGACGAGCACAGTCGAGACGAACACGACGAGGACGGCACCGACAGTCTGCAGCCCGATCGTCGGCTCCATCGGCGAACCCAGGAAGAACAGATCCGCGTACCAGCCGATCCCGATGAGTGGATCGCCAGTCGGCAACAGTCCGCGGAGCCCGCCTTCGGCAGCTCCTTCCCCGAGCAACGAACTCCCGGCGTAGACACTACCCAGCACGACGATGTAAAGCGTTGCTGTTAGCAACTGCTGGAGGCTCTTCGAGAGGCCGATCCGATCGACGCCGAGCCAGAGGAGATAGCCAAGGGCCAGCCCCGTCAGCAAGACGAGGACGAATATCGGGAGGCCAGCGACGATAATCGAGAGGACGAAAAGCGGGGTCCTGGCACCCGCCGCGAAGGCGAAAACGAGCGAAAATCCCATCCCGAAGAGAACGAGCCAGGAGGCCAGCAGTGAGAGTACTTTCCCGATCACGATCGCACGCGTCGAGGCAGTGGTGAGCACCAGCGAGCGGACTGACTCGTCACCGAGTTGCTGGACGGCTTCGAGGCCGGCAACGACCGCGAGGATAGCCATCCCGGGAAGCAGGAGGTTCCGGGCCGCTGCGACGACCGGGAACGCGACGCCGTCACGGCTCAGGACACCGATAGCGTACGCCTGCTGGACGAACAGCAGGATACCCGGGACGGCAAAGACTGCGATGAAGGCGAACAGCGCCCGCTTGCGCCGTGAGCGTGTCGTACGGCGAAATCGGTCCCTGATCTCACCGCGGGCGATCGCTACCCCGACAGCCAGGTCGGCCCGCAGGGAACGAATCCTCCTCATCCTTACAGCCCACGATCGGTCGTCACCTCGAGGAAGGCCTCCTCGAGTGTCTTTGCTCCCGCTTCGGTGCGTTCGACGAGACGATCCGGCGAGTCCTCGGCGACGAGTTCGCCGCGATACAGCACGCCGACCGTATCGGCCAGTTCCTCGACGACCGGGAGGATGTGCGAGGAGAGAAACACTGTCGTCCCCGTCTCGACTTGCTCTTCGATCAACTCGATCACGCTCCGCGAGGCTCGTGGATCCAGCCCGCTTGTCGGTTCGTCGAGAAAGACGACCTCGGGTCGGTGCAACAGCGCCTGGACGAGGCCGACCTTCCGGCGCATCCCCTGTGAGTAGGTTCCGATCCGGTCGTTCGACGCGGCGAGCAGATCGACACGTTCGAGCAGGTCCTCGATCCGCTCGTCTGCCTCTTTCGCGTCGATTCCACGGATATCGGCCGCGTACGCGAGCTGTTCTCTCGCCGTGAACGACTCGTACACCGGCGGCTCGTGGGGGAGATAGCCGATCTGTTCCTTGACTGTATCACGGTCCTCGATCGACGTTCCCACGATCCGGGCCGACCCGGCTGTCGGCGGTGTCAACGTCGTCAGCATCTCGATCGTGGTTGTCTTGCCGGCCCCGTTCGGGCCGAGAAAGCCGTAGACCGTGCCGGCGGGGATACGAAGATCGAGATCTGTTACGGCGACCGTACTCCCGAACCGTTTCGTCAATCCGTCCGTGCTGATTGCGACTGTCTCGACCGGCTCGGCGGAATCGGTCTCTGCCATTCGTTCGAATGGAAAGCGAGAGTGTGCAAATGTGCTTTGGTTAGTTACAGCCGGCGAAACGTGCCGACAGACTGTTCACTCGTGTATCTCGTTCAGCTGTTCGGCCAGGGCCAGATCTTTCTCCGTGATGCCGCCTGCCTCGTGTGTGGTAAACCGGATCTCTACTTCACACCAGGTGATGATTATCTCGGGGTGGTGCCAGGCGTCTTCCGCGATGCCGCCGACACCTGCGGCGAAGCCGACACCGTCGAGGTAGGAATCGAACTCGAAGATCCGGACGATTTCGTCGTCCTCGCGGTGCCATCCCTCGGGAAGCTGTGCCTCGACCTCGTCGTCGGGGAGTACGTCTGCCATACTCCTGTAATATTATCGCGAACTGACTAAACGGTTGGTACCACCGCGAAAATTATCTGGCTCAGTCGTCAGTGTTGTCAACGGCCGGCGCAGACTCCATGTCGGTCACGCTGTCCGGCAACTGTTCGGGTTCGATCCCCTCGAACAGCCCCTCGCCATCGGCCTCCTCGTCGAGGTGGGGGTTGAACAGCCGCAGTGCCGTGTGAATCGTCGTCCAGTCGTCGTTTTCGGCGGCGTCGCGCAGGCTGTTCGTCGGCGAGGCGAGCAACTGGGAGACCAGCGTATCCGCCATCGAACTGATGACGGCCTCGCTCTCCGCGTCCAGATCGAGTTTCTCGAAGGTCTCTTCTAGCTCTCTGGCCTTGATCCGCTCTGCACCCTCGTACATCGCGGAGATGACCTGATCGGCGCGTTTTCGCTTGTACTGGTTGAGCAGTCGGTCGAACTCCTCGTCGACGATCGCCTCGACGTGTTTCGCGGCTCCGCGGCGCATCTGTCTGGTCTTCTCCGTGACCGCTTCGAGTCTGTCGAGGTCGTAGACGGTCAGATGGCCGAACTCGTCGGCCGCTGGTGGAATATCTCGCGGACGCGTGATGTCGACCACGAACGTGTCGCCGACCGCTTCGAGCGTCTCCGGGTCGACGATCCACTCCGAACTCCCCGTCGCCGAAATCACCACGTCACCGCGCGCGAACGTTTCGGCGACCTCACTGATGTCGTGGCTCTCGATATCGGTCGGCCCGTCGAGTTCGTCTGCGATAGACTCTGCTCGCGAGAGCGTCCGGTTCACCAGGATGAGTTCGTCGACGTGTCCGGCGAGGCGGTTCGCCGCCAGTTCACCCATCTCACCGGCACCGACGACGACCGCGGTTGCGTCGTCGAGACCGCGCTTCTCGCTCGCGAGTCTGACTGCCGCGCTGGCGAGGGAGACGACACCCTCGTTGATCGCCGTCTCCGTTCGCGCCCGCTCGCCGACGCGGATGGCCTTGGTCACCGCGTCGTCGAGCAGCGGTCCGAGCCCCCCGACCTGCTGTGCCTCCTCGTAGGCGTCGCGGACCTGGCCGAGAATCTGGTCCTCTCCGAGCACCTGTGATTCCAGCCCCGCAGCGACGCGGAGCAGATGTTCGAGACTCTCCTCGTGGTCGAGGTCGTCGACGATATCTGCGGGGAGATGCCCGAACAGTTCGACGAGGGCCGTCTCACCGTCGACGGGGTTCTCCGTGACGACGTAGGCTTCGACGCGGTTGCAGGTCTTGACGACGAAACTCTCGTCGACGCCAGGATACGCCAGTAGCTGGCTGACCATCTCCTGTTGGCTCCCATCAGCTGCGGCTTCGAGCTGGTCGATCGTCGCGAGCGAATGGGAAACACTGACTCCGGAGATGATCTTGGAGTCCGTCATACTGACTCACCTGTCGCGTCTGCGATCACGTCTGTAGCTACCTGTCGAGGATTCGTCCCCTCGGTATCTAAAGCCTTCCATACCGCCTCGCTACTGACAACTGCTCTGAGTGCCGCTCGACGGTCCGGACCGGTCAACTCCTCCCGGAGTGACCCTGTCAGCTCGGCCATCTTCCCGGCTCCGTCGATCGTTGCCTCCAGCTCCTGACGGAGATATCTGCTCACGACGGGACTTCTCGCGCCCGTCGAGACAGCGACGACGACCGGATCGTCCCTGACCGTCGCGGGAACGACGACACTGCCGAGATCTCGGTCGCCCGATTCGTCGGCCCGGTTGCGGAGAATGCCTCTCTCTTTTCCAGCCCTGTCGATCGCTGCGTTCAGTTCTGGGTCGTCGGTTGCGGCCACGACGAGGGCGGGATCGATCCGAGTGAGCCACTCGTCGACCGACTCCGCTGTCGGCGCCCCACGAATCAGTTCGGCTCCACCGAAGGAGTCGGCCTCGAACTGGGGACTCACCACCACAACAGATGCCTCCGTTGCAAACCGCCTGGCCTTCCGCGCCCCGACAGAACCGCCACCGAACACCAGCACCCGCTCGCCGTCGAAATCGTGCATCAGTGGTATCATCCGCTTGTTGTGAGTCAGTCGGGTGTGGATTGATTTAAAATCCTCGCTGTTTCCCGGATCGTGACAGTGGGGCGGTTGCCGGCTCAGCAGCGATCTACTGCTCGACGAGTCCCTCCGCCGGCGAGTCGGCCTCGCCCCGGACGACTGTCGCATCGTACCCCGCCTCCCGCACCGCCCCCAGCAGTCCCAGCGAATCTGCGTCCGATTCGTAATAAAAGACGATATCGAACGAGCCGTCCCGGAGCAACTGCTGACACTCCCAGACGAACGATTCGTCGTCCAGTGTGAGTCCCTGATGCTGGTTCGAGGAGTAATCAGAATCGTCCGTGCCGGAGTAGACGAAGGTGTTCCCCGGCTCGAAGCCGGCGTACTCTGCGATCAGTTCCCCGACTTCGATCGTCGCCTGGTGCATCTCCGGTTCCTGGCTACCGTCGAGGGCGGTGTGGACCACGAGCCCGTCGAGTTCGATCTCGCCGGGCTGGAGTAACTCCCACGTTCGACGCCGCAGGTCGTCATCGATAACGTCGCTCATACGCTGCCTTCTCGCGGGGGAGATTTACCGCTCACGGTTTCGCTCGTCGCAGAAAAAGTCGAGGCTCTGACGGGAGCTTCCGCTACCCAACCCACCTGTCAGCCAGACAGTGAAGCTGCCTTACAGCCGCTCCAGGTTCTTGGCTCGTGGGCCCTTGTCCGCTTCGACGATTTCAAACTCGACCTCTTGACCTTCTTCCAGGTCAGGGCCGCCAACGTCCTCCATGTGGAAGAACACGTCTTCGTCCGAATCCTCTGTCTCGATGAAACCGTAACCGCCTGTGTCGTTGAAGAAATCAACCGTACCTTTCGCCATTGCAACTAGTGGTACGCGGTCACTCTATTAAAACACTGTGGTAGGTGTTCACTCACTGGCGGGCCTCGGTCACAAGCTACTTGAACGTCTTACACTCACGTACAGCTAGATGATCGACCGGCTCCGCAAACCGATCGAGCAGCTGTACGCGCAGGTGCTCGAAACCGAAATCGGCGACCCGCCATCTCATATCGCGGTTATCATGGACGGGAACCGTCGGTATGCGGACACGCAGGGCGTCGAAAAGACGGAGGGCCACCGCGCAGGGGCTGACACGACAGAAGCGATCCTCCGCTGGTCCGAACAGCTCGGAATCGAGGAGGTGACGCTGTACGCGTTTTCGACGGAGAACTTCAACCGACCCGAGGACGAACGGGAGGCACTGTTCGATCTGATCACGGCGAAACTCCGGGAGTTCGCCGACGCCGAGGACGTCCACGAAAACGAGGTCCGGATCCGTGCAATCGGCGAGACCCACCGTCTCCCCGAGCGCGTCCAGGAGGCGATCCAGTACGCCGACGAGCGAACCGGTAACTACGATCGACTGTATCTCAACATCGCGCTCGCGTACGGCGGGCGCGCGGAACTCCTCGGTGCGACGCGGGAGATTGCCCGGCAGGTCGACCGCGGGGAACTGGAGCCGGCCGACGTGACCGCCGAGACGGTCGAAGGGGCGCTCTCGGACGGACCGACACAGAGCGTCGATCTGATTATCCGGAGCGGCGGCAACGAGCGCACGTCGAATTTCCTCCCCTGGCAGGCGAACGGCAACGAAGCTGCGGTTTACTTTTCGGCCCCCTACTGGCCGGAGTTCCGGAAGATCGACTTCTTGCGCGGACTCAGAACCTACGGTCACCGCGACGAATCCTGGCACCAGACGCGCGTTCGCCGTGGCCGCGCGGCCGTGACCGTGCTGGCACAGGAGACCAGAGAAGGGGTTGCAGGTCTCGGTCGGGCACTGCGCGGTGAGCCATCGGCCAGTGACGACGAGTCAGCAGAGACTCCGCCGAAGTCCGTTGATTAACTCCCGTCCTCGTCCCGGCCTGTGTATTTCGGTGAGGACGGCTCCGGGTTCCTGGCGGCTGGACTGTCGGTGACGACAGTCTGCATCCGGTCGGTGAAATCCCAGCTGTACAGCCGCCGAGGTTCGACCGTAATCACGAGTTCGTCCCGTTCGTCGGTCAGAAGCATCGTCGCGAGTTCAGAGTCGGTCCCGCCGAGATACCGCTCGATCAGTGATCCGAGTAGCTTCTTGTCCTCGTCCGGTGACAGCGACGCCGTTCCGGAGCCTCGCACCCCCATGTACGGTGGCTGGTTCGTCGATATTTCGAAGCAGACCGAGTCGTTCGCTCTGAGAAAGTCCGCGACATCCGAGCCACTGCCGGTGGCACATCTGATCGTCCCGTCGGTGAACTCGTACCACAGCGATAGCATCCAGAGCCCGCCGCTGGAGTGGTGACAGCCGAGTCTCACTGGCATGAGCGATTCGGTGAGAAACGTTTCGAGCTCTGCTCGCGACCAGGCACCCTTGACTGTCGTCATTGTCTGTCATTTGCAAGCAGGAACCAAAGTCTTTGGCCAGTGGCCAGACGATCCCCAGAAACCCCCTGCAAGCAGACGGAGCAGTCTCCAGCTAGTCCGAGTTCGCTAGTTGCTCTGCCATTCGCTCGCTGTTCGCCGTGAGAATACCGTCGAGGTACACTTCCGGGCAGTAGTTGACCCCATCAGCGATACACGGAAAGACGCCGGTCAGCGAGCCGTCGATGTAGATTCCGAGTGTCGTCTCGGGTGGCGAGATGGTCCGGTACTGCTCCCCAGTGATGGAGGATTCGACCTCTCTGTGAGTGAAGCCGCTGGACTGGATCCCGCCTTCGCGCCAGTTGACAAGTTCCATCACGCGCTCCCGGATTTCCGAGCCGGATCTGAGACTCTGGCATTTCTCGCACATACAGATGTCGGGACCCAGTGCAGTGACGTCGTAGGACCCGATGTGATTTTCCGTCTCCGCCGTTTCCAGCTGCTCGATCAGTTCCTGACGCAGGTCGTGTGTCCCGTGGGCTGGCGCACGAGACCGAACGAAGACCCGCACGCGGTGTTCGTTCGCGTGTTTTAGCCGCTCGTCGTGCCGTTTCCACCAGCGGTCAAGTGAGTCCGATCTATTTCTCATTCTACTCTACAACATAGTATTCCTTGATTACTCCTGATACCTTTCTAGAAGTGATTGGGTTGTTCCGAACGAGCACCTCGGATAGCTGCCCTCTAATAGCCCATCTTACATCCTAATTACAGATGTGTACACCAAGATAAAATTCAGTTACTCACCACCATCTGTTCCGTCGACGGAAGATTCAAGAGTTGTTCGCACCATTGCACAATAATGAATCAAATGTCGTTGACACCAACACTCCGGGAAACGCTGGGGGTGTTCGATAGCTCTGGAGAACCGAAGACGACACCCGAAGTCGCCGAGCAACTCGATCTCGGTCGCCGGACTGTCTACGCTCGTCTCGAGCGTCTGGTCGAAGAGGGCTTTCTCCGAACGAAGAAGGTAGGCGCAAATGCCCGGGTATGGTGGCAGCCCGCAGACGGCACCGGCGAACCCTCTCCCCCGACAACTGCCCGCTCTTCACAGAGCACCGACGGGGCGATCCAGGACCAGCCGTCGACACCACACGACGTCGAGTTCTCTATGAAACGTGCACTGGACGAGGCCCCGGCCGGGATCACTGTCACCGATCCCACACAGCCGGACAATCCGATCATCTACGCGAACGACAAATTCACCGAGCTGACCGGCTACAGAGACGAGGATATCATCGGACAGAACTGCCGGATCCTTCAGGGGCCGACGACCGACTCCGAACCAGTTGCCGAGATGCGAGAGGCGATCGACGCGGCCGCGGAGGTGTCGGTCGAACTCCGCAACTACCGGAAGGACGGGACGGAGTTCTGGAACCGAGTTGCGATCACGCCGGTCCGGGACGAGCAAGGGTCGGTCGTCAACTACGTCGGATTCCAGCAGGATATCACCGAGCGCAAACAGCTCGAAACGGAACGACAGAGGCGGGTCCGACAGCAGGAGGTGGTGGCGGAACTCGGCCGGAAAGCACTCGAAAATAACGAGATCCACGTGTTACTCGAAAACGCGGTCGAACTGGTCGCAGAGACACTAGAGACGGACTACTGCAAGGTGCTGGAGCTTGATCCGGCAGCGAACAAACTGCATCTCCGCGAGGGTGTGGGTTGGGACGAGGGAATCGTCGGAACTGCAGCTGTCTCGGCAGTCGAGGAGGAATCACAGGCTGCGTACACGCTCGAAAAGCGGGGCCCAGTCGTCGTCGAGAACCTCGAAACCGACGACCGGTTCAGCGGCCCGGCACTGCTCACCGACCACGACGTCACCAGCGGTATCAGTATCGTAATCGGGTCCTTCAAGAAACCGTGGGGGATTCTCGGAACGCACGACACAGAGCAGCGAGCGTTCTCGGAAGACGACGTTACCTTCGTCAAGTCGGTAGCGAATATCCTCGCAACGGCGATCAATCGCCATCGCGACAGGCAGGAACTACAGCGACAGCGCAAGGAACTGGCGACACTCATCAACCTCAATACGATCGTTCACGAGACGACCGAATCGGTGATCGGCAAGTCGACCCGCGAAGAGATCGAAGAGGCGGTCTGTGACGGGGTCGCAGCCTCTACGTCCTACGAGTTCGCGTGGGTCGCCGAGATCGACTCACAGGCTGATCGGCTGGCGCTTCGGGCCTCGGCTGGCGAGACACGGGGGGAAGCGATCCCGAGATCGATCGACACGGAGGGTCCGAACCCACGGGGACCAGCAGCGACCGCGATCCACGAACAGGAAACACAGGTCGTCAGTGGCAGTACAGACGCTGCGACCGGGCCGTGGCGAGAGGCGATCGCTTCCTCCGCGTTCCAGTCGTTTGCGATCATTCCGATCGTTCACGATGAGACGGTCTACGGCGTCCTCGCCGTGTACGCTGACCGCGCTGATGCGTTCATGCGACCAGAGAAGACGGTGATCAGCCGACTCGGTGAGGTCGTCGGACACGCCATCGCAGCCGTCGAACGAAAACGCGCACTGGTGAGCGAAGAAGTCGTCGAACTGACCTTCCAGGTCCGGAATATCTTCGAAACGTTGCCGGACAGCCCCGACGGAACGATCACGTTCGACGAAATTATTCCGGCAAAAGAGGACGCGTTCCTGGTGTATGGGACTGCAACCGCCGACGCGAGAGCGGGGATGGAGAATCTCACTGAAACCTGCTCGAGGTGGACCGCTATCTCCTTCCAGGAGGAGACGGGTGAGTCGTCGTTCGAACTCAAACTCTCCGATCACCCCGTCCTCTCGACGCTGATCTCGCTTGGCGGTACCCACGAGGGATCGATTATCGAGGATGGCGATTACCAGTTGACTGTCCAGTTGGCACCGAGTGCGGATATCAGGAGACTCATCGATACCATCCAGGAGAGTTACGCCGGCGTCGAGATGGTGACACGCCGTCAAACGACCCGGCAAACGGGCCACAGTGACGTCATACACGGTGGTATTTCGGAGCTACTGACCGACCGCCAGCGGAGTGCGATCCGAGCAGCCTACCACGCCGGGATGTTCGAGTGGCCACGGGACAACACTGCTCAGGACATCGCCGACTCGCTGGATATCGCACCGTCGACCTTCCACCACCACCTCAGAAAAGCCGAACAGAAAATCGTCGAAGCAGTACTTTCAGCGGAGTAATCTACCTTGTGTCACCTCTAGCCCGGAATTACACGCCGCTTTTCGCCAGTTGGACCATTCCGAATCAACGATTGTACTGATCTCCAGAACTGAACAGGCTGTGCAAAGATTTAGATATGTCAAGCTTTATTTTAGCATGAGGCAAAACTGAGTTTGAGTTACAGTCCTACCAGCGTGAGGAGACGAAAATGCCGTCGATAGCGTACGATCGTGCAACATCAGTGACAGAACAGCTCGAAAAGCGCCTCGTGGACTCTCTCGGCGGTGAGACGACCGTCGACCGTCGGACGGCACGCGCACACGATCCACCCGCATCTGAAGAATCTCGACCCGGAGATGGACGGCATACCACAGCTGGTCCGTGAGGCGGACGGCCGTGTCGGGAGCGCGACGAATCTGCTGGCATTCCTGATCGGCTTCGCCGTTATGTACGCGACCGATCTCTTCGTCGCTCTCTAAAGTAGCGTATCGGCCACTTTGTTGGCCGTACCTCGGGATCGAACCCGGGAGACAGGGATCAATGTGGAAGCCGGCGTCATACCGGATCGACAATCCTCGGCTCTGCTGCCCGGCCTACCTCCAGAATTCTGGTGTTGGTAGATGCGTTTTCGCGGAGGAAAACGCCGACTTCGGGGTCGTTTCGGAGTAACCGACTCAGGATTTTCCGCCAGGTGGCCTGTTGATTGGCACCGACGACGATGATGTCCGCGCCGAGTTGCGTGGCCTCTTCGAGGATCTCTTCTTCGACGAGATACCCCTGCCGAATCATTACAGACGCTTCGACGCCGTCGAGTGTCGACGAGACTGCCCGAGTTATCTCTCTTTTCTGGGTAGCACTCCCTTTCTGGTGTAAATTGACGTGGAGAACAGTGAGATCAACTGGTCTGTGCTCGCGTGCGAGTCGACCCGCGGTCGAGAGGGTCTTTGCACTCTGCTCGGTGAGCGGATACCTGATCGGGACGAGAATTGATGTTGCATCAGCCATGTAGTGTCAGCATGTGAATTCACAGACTGGCCCTTGATTACTCTACTGTAGAAATTATCAAAACGTATATCCTAGCGTAATAAAGTGGCAACAATCAGTTGGCTGTTACTCGGGCGACGGGGACTGCGATCGACCGCTGCCACCTCAAAAGTGCGGTCAGTGGAGTGGAAGGGGGACAGCGAATACTGGCTACTCGGCTCAGACGGGGGGCTCACTCGGTTCCTCACACTTCGCGAGCGAGTGAATAACACGCAGGGTAATGTGTCGTGATGACATACTAGACTGCCGGGAGAGATCAACAATGGTAAAAGAAGTTGTCTGCAAAGACGCGGGGTTCGACGACTGTGCGTTTCAAATTCAGGACGAAAACGAAGACGAACTCGTCGCAATCGTCCAGCAACACGCGGAGCAAAGTCACGACATGTCTGTCTCTCGGGAGGACGTAGAGGGCATGATGAAGGAAATCTGAACAGACTCCACTCGTCTTTTTATAAATCGTATCGGTCTGTCCGGATGCCCGGCATTGATCGACTGACAGTGGCGCAGTACGATAGTCCATCTTCGAATCGTGTCGATTTTTCGGTTCACTGCGTCATACAGTTGTAAGGGAACAATGACTTTGCGTCGGGTGATTGTTCGTCACGTGTCTTACTGTCTGTCTCACTGACCTTTATATAGCAGCCAGTTAAATTCTAATACATGTCATTAACTGATCGCGAGAAAGATATTCTGCTGCACCCGGCGATAGACCAGATATTTGAGAACCTGTCCAACAGCCACCGCCGCGTGATCCTCCTGTTGTTGAAAGAAGGGAGTATCACAACAGAAACAGATGTGATGGTTCGGGGAGAGAACAGTTCGACAGAGGCTGAAATGGCTCTCGTCCACAATCATTTACCACGACTCGACGATGCAGGGTACATCGAATGGGATCGAGACAGTGGTGAGATATCGAAAGGGCCCCGCTTCGAAGAGATCGAACCGCTCCTGGAACTGATCGAAACCCACGCCGAGGATCTCCCTGCCGACTGGCCGTGAACTCACCTCTCGCAACTGGGCCGGACTACTGTGCACACGCTGGATAATGTAGACGAATTCATCTCTTTTGCCGCTGGACGAACAATCAGATTCTACCCGCGACAGACAATTCACCAGTTGTCAACACTGTCTCGTGATATAACCCCACACACCACAGAATTATTATTAGTACTTGACTAATTGATTGTATGTCTCTTACTCGTTCCGTCAAAATTCTCCATGTGGATGATGAGCCCACGTTCGGTGACTTAGTCCAGACTGTGCTGCCGCGGGAACGAGACAACTTCGACGTCGTTACCAAAACTAATCCACGGGATGTCTTACCCTATCTCGATGCGAACGACGTCGATTGCGTTGTCAGCGATTACGATATGCCACAGTCGAACGGGCTCGAACTGCTCGAAACTGTTCGAGAGGAGTACCCGAATCTTCCATTTATCCTTTTTACTGGCAAAGGTACCGAGAAAGTCGCCAGTAAGGCAATCTCCGCTGGCGTGACTGATTACCTCCAGAAAGAGCGTGGACAGGACCAGTTCAAACTTCTCGCAAACCGTATCGAGAACGCAGTCGAATCCAACGAACACCAGCAGAAAGTTGCAGAGATGAACCGTCGGTTCGAGGCCGTGCTAGAAACGATGTCGGCAGCGGTGTTCCTCAAAAATGCCAATGGACGGTACCTGTTGGTGAACGATGCTTTCCGGGATCTTTTCGGGATGGATAGCGAGAAAGATATCACCGGGATAACCGACGAAGATCTATTTCCACAGGAACGGATCGAAAAATACCAGGGGGATGATATGCAGATACTCCAGACCGGCGAGATGGTCGAAACAGTAGAGCAAGTCCCCACAGACACAGGCATCCAGACTCATCTCACGCGAAAGTCACCAGTGTACGACGAGCACGGGGAGATAAACGCTATCTGTGGGGTTACAACGGATATTACAGAGCAGAAGAAACGTGAGGAGACGATTCGCACACTCAAAGAACGGTTCGAACTGGCTGTCGAGGGTGCAAATCTCGGGGTCTGGGACTGGGATATGACGACTGATGCCGTCGAATTTAACGAACAGTGGGCGACGATGCTCGGCTACTCGATCGACGATATCGAACCGACGCTCGATGCCTGGGAGCAGCGCGTCCATCCGGACGATTTACCGACTGTCGAAGATGCCCTGGAGGCACATAAAAATGGCGAGACACGCTATTACGACACCGAACATCGAATGCGAACGGCAAGCGGCGAGTGGAAGTGGATTCGAGATATCGGGCAGATTTTCGAACGCGGGGAGGACGGAACGCCACAGCGTGCTGTCGGGATTCATATCGACATCGACGATCGCAAGCGTGCCGAACAGGCACTCAAAGAAGAGCGTGACCTGTTCACCCGTGGGCCTGTGGTCGTCTTCAGATGGAAAGAAAGGGAGCAGTGGCCTGTCAACTATGTTTCCTCGAACGTGACAGATGTGTTGGGATACCAGCCCGAGGCGTTTCTGTCGGGCGAGATCCGGTTTGCGGATATTATCCACGAGGACGATCGGACTCGCGTCCTCACCACATGGCAACAGCAGGAAGAGACGACCGACTCGTTCTTTCACGATCCATATCGCATCCGAACAAAGGGAGGGGACCTGCGATGGGTGCTAAGCCAGACAATCGAACTTCACAATGACGGGGTCTCGGAACGGATCGGGTATATCATCGATATTACCGAGCAGCGGAAAACCGAGCAGCAACTCGACAAGTACGCCACCACGTTTAGCCAGCTCCAGAACACGACCCGAGAGCTCCTCCGCGCAACAGAACCCGACGAGGCAGCAAGGGTTGTTATCGACAGTCTCGAAACAGTATTCGAATTCGACGTGGCGGGGGTCTGGCTATCCAACGAGTCGAGGACGAGGCTCGAACCAGTTGCCATCACGAACCGCGGGAAGAGGCTGGTTGACGAAACACCGACGTACTCTGCGGAAACCGAGTCGCTGTCGTGGGACGCCTACGTCAATCAGCGAACGCGCAAAATCGACGATATGAGTGTCCACGAGAAACGACATAACCCGCAGTCTCCAATCCAGAGCGAACTCATCTTTCCGCTGGGTGAGTACGGAATCCTGAACATCGGGTCTGAAACTACTTCTGCATTTACGACACAGGATATCGAACGTATCGAGGTGTGGGCAGACACGGTTACCTCCGCGCTGGCCAGACTCGATCAGATACAACAACTCAGAGAGCGCGAGGCCGAACTCCAACGAGAACGTGACCGTCTCGACGAATTCGCCAGTTTTGTCTCTCACGATCTTCGCAATCCGCTGAATATTGCGTATCTTCGGCTTGAACTAGCGACAAAAGAGTGCGATAGCCCTCATTTAACGGACGTACAACAGGCACTCGACCGGATGGACGAACTGACAGATGACCTGCTGGCTCTCGCACAACAGGGGAATACGATTGGCGAAACCGAACCGGTGCACCTCGAACAATTTGCGTCCCAATGCTGGAGTAATACCGAAGCAGGCGACGCACGACTCGAGATACAGACAGACGCCACAGTTGATGCGGATCGAAGCCGTCTGGCAAGTATGATTGAAAACCTCTTCTCTAATGCGGTTGATCACGGTGGTGATGACGTGACGGTTACGGTCGGTACACTCACTCACGAGCGTGGCTTCTACGTCGCTGACGATGGAGATGGTATCCCTGAAGGCGAAGATACCCGGATCTTCGAGAGCGGGTATTCAACCGACAACGAGAGTACGGGGTTCGGATTAGCTATTGTCAAACAGATTGCGGACGCACATGGCTGGGATATCTGTGTCACGGAGAGTGAAACTGGCGGCGCACGATTCGAAATTACCGGTGTTGATTGTTCTCCCGGGTAAGTTTCTGTATGCACTTCACGACACTTGAGACGTACCAAGACCGACTGTCCCGAATTTTTGAGGATGCAACTACCTCTGGCTTCCATCTCACTCTATGAACGTAGTGTTATACGTTATCGCTTCTCTCGTTGCTCCACTTTGTTCAAATAGGTGAAATCCATGGTACGTTCATAGAAAATAAGCTTCGTGGGTAATAGTGGGTAAGACTTATCCAGCGGTGAGTTGTAGTGGGATACATGACGAAAGTGGATGCTCGCGACCTGCGAACCAACGAGACCGACGACCGAGGTCGAATCTACCTCGGGACGGAGTACGCGAACAAGCGCGTGACCGTCGCCGTCGTCGAAGTTGAGTCTGACCGACCCGACGATGAAGAATTAGCCGCCGCGTACCGCGAAGCTTCCGAGAGCGCCGACCATCTCGCTGAGGAGTGGACGGAGGCGTCTGACGAGGCGTGGAACGGACTCGATGAATGAGCGATGATACCGAGGTTCGGCGTGGCGATGTCGTAGTCGTTCGTCTCGATCCTGCCGAAGGCCACGAGATGAAAAAGACTCGACCTGCGGTGATTGTGCAAAACGATATCGGAAATCGCAACTCCAGTACGACCATCGTTGCTCCGGCGACAGGTACGCATCGAGGATACCCGTTCGAGGTGCTGGTGGAAGCGGGAGGTTCACCGTTCGAGAAGGACTCGTCAGTTCGTCTCGACCAGATTCGCGTCGTCTCTATCGAAAAACGGATTCACTCGATTCTCGGAAGTCTGAGCGAGCCGACCATGGCCGAGGTGGACGAAGCACTGAAACTCAGTCTCGGGCTGGATTGAGTCACCGATCTTCCAGCTGCTCATCGACCCGACGGAACGCGGCGAACTCCGGAGAGCGATTTTCGAATCACTAATCGAGAGATAGAGCCACTAAAAATCTATTTGAGACCGCTACCTGCTCTCCCGCTGCTCTACTTTGTTCAGTTCGATCAGCAGTCGGAAAATCGCCTTCACGAGATTCGCCTCGACGTCGAACTGCTTTGCGTTCTCGCCGGCCCGGTCCATCACGCGCTGCTCCTGTTTCTCGTCG
>Ga0207753_1000332_pt1 | contig 18828 bp, 15 predicted proteins | sample PonA233FremontCA_2_FD_187273 | JGI IMG/M metagenome (GOLD analysis project Ga0207753, IMG submission 187273) | Salt pond sediment microbial community from Fremont, CA, USA - Pond A23 Sediment 3 (SPAdes) | ecosystem: Environmental > Aquatic > Non-marine Saline and Alkaline > Saline | place: USA... | reverse complement strand
TCACCGCCGTGTGATCGCATCGTGAGTGGGGAGGAGTACGGACCGCTCACACCGGATCACCGCCGTACGGCCCGCCGCAGGGCCGGTAGCAGCGTCGTGCATCGGTCGCGTGACCCGGTCCGACTGTCGTCGACGCGCCCGGCACTATGCGGCACACGGGAGACGCCCCCATCCTGGGGACGCTCCGGGCCGACGGCGGACGACCCCGAATATCTGTCATCGGGGGAGCGTATACCGTCGCCCGGTATATCGGTTGGCATCTCGCCGACTGGGAGGTCATACCTCCGCGACCCACGCCCGGTAGGTTTCGTGCCGGCCGTACACGTCGAGGAAGAGCCGATCCGCGAACGTCGCGAGCCGGTTCGCGTCCGACCGGGCCGAGATCCGGGCGTTGGTTCCCTCGGCCTCGTCGGGCGATTCGAGCTGTTCGATCCGGAACGCCGGGAACTCACCCACGAGCGACTTCAGGTCGTCGAGTTCGTCGTCGGTCACGTCGAGGTTGAACGTCTCCTCGCCGAACTGCACCCACGGGCGAGGGGCGTCGGCGGCGGCGTCGGAGTCCACGTCGGCCTCGAAGGTGACGAACGGACTCGTGCGCGTCCGGTGGGCGGAGATGGCCTCCGCGAACAGCTTCCGGCGCTCCCGCGGATCCGCGGCGTCGAATCGGGTCATACCCGGCGTTCCGTCCGCAGCCACCAAAAGGTTCGCCGCCGGGCCGACTCGCGGGGCGGCGCGCTCCCGATCCCGCCGGACGATTTCCTTCAACGTTTTACGCACGGGGTCAGATCGGCACGTATGGGCAAACACATTCTGCTCTTGGGCCCGCCGGGTGCCGGGAAGGGAACACAGTCGAAGCGGCTCGCCGACGAGTTCGGCGCCGAACACGTGACCACCGGCGACGCGCTACGCGCCAACAAGGGGATGGACATCAGCGATATGGACACCGAGTACGACACCCCCGGCGAGTACATGGACGCCGGGGCGCTCGTGCCCGACGAGGTCGTCAACGCGATCGTGGAGGAGGCGCTCACGTCCGCCGACGGCTACGTGCTCGACGGCTACCCGCGGAACCTCGACCAGGCGGAGTTCCTCTCGGAGATCACCGACCTCGACGCCGTGGTCTACCTCGCGGTCGACAACGAGGAACTGATCGCGCGGCTGACGGGTCGCCGAGTGTGTACCGAGTGCGGCGCCGGCTACCACGTCGAGTTCGAGCCACCCGCGGAGTCGGGGATCTGCGACGAGTGCGGCGGCGACCTCGTCCAGCGCGAGGACGACACCGAGGAGACCGCGCGGGAGCGGCTGAGCGTGTACGAGGAGAACACCGCGCCGGTCGTCGAGCATTACCGCGATGCGGGAGTCCTGACCGAGGTCGACGGCGAGGGAAGCCCCGACGAGGTCTTCGAGGCGATCGTCACCGCCGTCGAATCGTAGACGAGCGGAGTAAAAGGTTCATTACGGCCGACCGACTACAGCCGGGTAGATGCCGCAAATCGAATCGAAGATCCGGACCCTCGTCGACGGCGACGCGGACATGCGGGACGCCATCGAAACGGTCCTGGATCGGGCCGACGACGGCGACGTCAAGTGGCTCGACGTGAAAGGCGAGCTCTCCTCGGGACAGTGGGGCCGCCTCATCGAGAAGGGCGTGCTCGTCGAGGGCGAGGAGGGGTTCCGGCTGGCCGACGCCGAGGCGACGCGGTCGGGGCTGGAGCCCGAATCGACGCCCGCGGCGACGACCGAAAGCGGCGGGGCCGACGACATCGACGACGAGAGCTCGTCGTGGTCGACGTACGACAAGGGCGCGGCGGTCGTCACGCTCGGGCTCTTCGTGGGCTACTCGTGGAAACCCCTCCGGGACGTCATCGGGACCACGATGGACGTCCCGCTCAGCCCGCTCCAGGAGGTCCTGCCGTTCTACGCGGTCGTGATGATCCTGGCGCTCGCGACGGGGCTGTACTCGACGCTACTCCAGGCCAACCTGATGGACATGGACAAGATGTCCAAATATCAAGAGCGGATGCAGGAGATCCAGGAGCGCCGGAAGGAGGCGAAGGAGTCCGGTGACGACGAGGCGCTCGACCAGATCCAGGAGGAGCAGATGGACGCGATGGGCGACCAGCTCGGGATGTTCAAAGAGCAGTTCCGGCCGATGGTGTGGATCATGTTCTTCACCATTCCGGTGTTCCTCTGGATGTACTGGACGATCGGCGTGGGAGCGAACGCCACCGCCCAGATCGCGCTCGATTCGCTTGTCCTCCCGCTGATCGGCCGGGTGGAGTGGACCGAGTCCGTGCTGGGGCCGATCCAGGCGTGGATCATCTGGTACTTCGTCTGCTCCATGGGTTTCACCCAGATCATCCGGAAGAGCCTGAACATCGACATCTCGCCGTCGACGTCCTGACCCTCCCGCTCCGGGGTCCGAGGCTCGGGGCGCCGCGGCGGGTCGCAAAGACAACCTCTTTCACGCACCTGTTCTCACACGACGTATGTTGTTGACCGTCTCGGGCCCCCCGGGGGCCGGGAAGAGCACGACCGTCGCGGCGCTGGCCGACACGTTCGGTCTCGAACACGTCAGCGGCGGCGACATCTTCCGTGAACTCGCCGACGAACGGGGGCTGACCGCCGTCGAGTTCAACAGGCTCGCGGAGGAGGACGACCAGATCGACCGCGACCTCGACCGGCGGCTTCGGGCCACCGCGTTGGAGCGGGACGACCTCCTGTTGGAGTCCCGGCTCGCGGGGTGGCTCGCGGGTGACGCCGCGGACCTCCGGCTGTGGCTCGACGCCCCGATCGAGGTGCGAGCGGCGCGGATCGCCGGGCGGGAAGGCAAACCCACGGAGACGGCGTTGACCGAAACCCGCGAGCGCGAGGAGAGCGAGGCGCTCCGGTACCGGGAGTACTACGGGATCGACATCGCGGACCTCTCGATCTACGACATCACGCTGAACACCGCCCGGTGGAGTGAGTCCGAGGTCCCCGACATCCTGACCGCCGCGGTCGAGGCGTACGACCCCGCGGCCGACGAGGGGAAGTACGCGGTCGACGGCGTCAGCTACGACTTTTGAGATGACACGAGGGGACACAGGAGTCGGTCGGGTATGACGCAACTCCGTGCCGCCCCCGGGGAGCGCTCCGTCGACGATCTGCTCGCGTTCGGGGTGGTCAACCTCGACAAGCCGCCCGGTCCCTCCGCCCACCAGGTGTCGGCGTGGGCTCGGGACGCCGCCGGGGTCGACCGCGCGGCCCACGCCGGGACGCTGGATCCCAAAGTGACGGGGTGTCTGCCCATCCTGCTCGGCGACGCCACCCGGCTCGCGCAGGTGTTCCTGGAAGGGCGGAAGGAGTACGTCGCGGTGGTGGAGCTCCACGGGCCGGTGCCGACGGATCTGGACGCCGTCCTCGCGGCGTTCGAGGGGGAGATCTACCAGAAGCCGCCGCGGAAGAGCGCGGTCGCCCGCCGGCTCCGCACCCGGACGATCCACGAACTCGACCTGCTCGAAACCCGCGACCGCCAGGCACTCGTCCGCATTCGATGCGAGAGCGGGACGTACGTTCGGAAGCTGTGTCACGACCTCGGGCTCGCCGCGGGCACCGGCGCGCACATGGGGCATCTCCGCCGGACCGGGACCGACCCGTTCGACGACGCGGATCTGGCGTCGACCGCGGACCTGACGGACGCGCTGGCGTTCGCGGCCGACGGCGACGACGAGCCGCTCCGGACGGTCGTCGCTCCGGCGGAACGCGCGCTGAGGCACCTCCCACACGTGACGATCGCGGTCTCCGCGGCCGAGCAGGTCGCGGAGGGGGCCCCGGTGTACGCCCCGGGCGTCGTCGACGTGGACTCCGGGGTCGAGGCCGCGCTCGCGGGCGGCGACGGCGAGTCGGAGCCGCCGCTCGTGGCGTGTGTGACCCGGGCGGGAACCGCGGTCTGTCTCGGCCGGTTGGTCGGGGATCCGTCCGCCGACCGGGGGACCGTCGTGTCGCTCGAGCGGGTGCTGGTCTGAGTCGGGGGCTCACGCCCGACGGGGCCGGACCGGCACGGAGAAACGAAGCACTTAACGGGCAAACCGGCGTTGATTCGGATGCGAGCGGGACCGTGGGGTAGTGGTATCCTCTGCCGATGGGGTCGGTAGGACCTGAGTTCGACTCTCAGCGGTCCCATACTCCGCCGCCGGAACGCGTTACCGGCGGTACGAATCCTCGCGGAGGTAGTCGGTCGCCGACGACCCGGAAGTGGTGGCGAGGCTCCGACGGCGGCACAGCCCTCGCGAGGCTTTTTGTCCGGGACCCGTCATAGCGACACGTATGATAACGTACGACCGGATCCTGGTCCCGACTGACGGGAGCGACGCGAGCGCGAACGCGATCGAACACGCTGTCGGGATCGCAGCCCGATACGACGCGACGCTCCACGCGTTGCACGTCGTCGATGCCGGACCGGACTCCACGCCGGACGCGGGAGGACTCGCCGCCGACGAGCTCAGGGCGGGAGGCGAGAAGTCAGTCGAAGCCGTGGCGGAACGGGCCGAAGACGCCGGTGTCGCGTTCGAGACCGTCGTCGATGCCGGCGTCGCGTACCGGTCGATCGTCGAGTACGTCGACGAGAACGACATCGATCTGGTGGTGATGGGAACCCGTGGGCGAAGCGGCATCCACCGGTTCCTCCTTGGGAGCGTCGCCGAGAAGGCGGTCCGGACCGTCGACGCGCCGGTGATGACCGTCAGGCCGGATCTCGGCACCGAGGAGTAGCGCGGCGGCGTGAGGTCATCGGAACGCTTGCGACTGCGTTCTGGTCCGGTCTGACGTCGCCGTGCGACCGAGTGAAGCCTCGGGAACGCTGCGGCGACGGGCCCGTCAGCGAGAACCGTTGGAACACGGGGCCCGTCTGGTGTGGCCCCCGCGTCGCGACTCGATCTACCCCGAGGGATTTTCGCGTGCCTCCCCCGGCCGACACGGGGGTGAATCTCTGTTGATCGACGGTCGCGTGAGTGGCCTCGGAGGCCGCTACGACGTACCCGTTCGAGGAGTCGTGTGCGGAGCGAGCCGTCTCCGAGGGGTAACGGGCGGGGTTAGAGCTCCCCCGCAGCCGCCATCTCCCGGAGGTCGTCCACCCGCTCGCGGATCGCCGTCATCTCGTCGGATTCCCGCTTGTCGTCGACGTGGCCGTACATCAGCCCCATCCGGTGGTTCGACCGGAGTTGGTCCTCGTTGCGGTCGAGGAAGTCCCAGTACAGGGCGTTGAACGGACACGCCCGGTCGCCGGTGTCCTTCGTCTTGTAGTAGTGACAGTCCCCGCAGTAGTCCGACATCCGATCGACGTAGTTGGCCGAGGAGACGTACGGTTTCGTGGCGAAGACGCCGTGGCCGTACTGGCCCATCTCGATCACGTTCGGCGTCGTGACCCAGTGGTAGGCGTCGACGTACGTGGCGTGGAACCACTCGTTGAGTTCTGCCGGTTCGACCCCCCACAGCGTGGCGAAGTTGGAAAGCACCATCAGCCGCTGGATGTGGTGGGAGTACCCCCGCTCGTGGACGTCGCCGACGGTCTCGGAGAGACACTCCATCTCGGTCTCGCCGGTCCAGTACAGCTCCGGAAGGTCGTGGGGGGCGCCGAGCTGGTTCGCGGTCGCGAGCTCCGGCATCGTGTGGCGGTAGACGTGGCGCATGAACTCCCGCCACCCCAGGATCTGCCGGATCGCCCCCTCGGCGGAGTTGAGCGGGGCCTCCCCTTCCCGGTACGCCGCCGCGATCCCCTCGACGACCTCCGTGGGGTGGAGCAGCCCGATGTTGATCGCGGCCCCGAGGAGCGCGTGCGACATCGCCCACTCGTCGCTCCGCATCGCGTCCTGGTACGGGCCGAACTCCGGCAGCCGCTCGGTCAGGAAGTGGTCGAGCTGTCGGCACGCCTGCCGACGGGTCACCGGCCACGGAAACGACGCCAGATCGGTGTCGCCCCACGTGTCGAACTCCGCTGCGACCCACGCGGCCGTCTCGGTCGTTGTCTCGTCGTAGTCGTGGGCCGGCACCGGCGGCGCGTCCCACTCGTCGGGCGGGACCTCCCGGTTGTCGTCGTCGTAGTTCCACTCGCCCCCGACTGGGTCGCCATCGTCCATCAGAATCCCGCTCTCCCGGCGCATCCACCGGTAGAACCGCTCGTGTTTGAACGGCCCCGCCTCCGCGTCCCCGTCGGGGTCGGCGTTGGCCCACTCGTCGAACGCCCGCCTGGTGCTCGCGAACAGCTCGTTCTCCACGAACCGGACGTCCCCGCCGGCGGAGTCCACCAACTCGCGAAACCGGCGTTCCGACCCGTAGCTGGGGGACGGCATCGCAACCAGCGTCGTCGCCGGGTTGTCGTCGAAGAAGTCCGCGAGCCCCTCGCCGAAGCTGTCGGCGACGACGTACGTCACCTCGTACCCCTGTCGTCGGAGCCGGTCGCGGAACCGGCGCATCCCTCCGAACACCAGCGTGAGCTTGTGGTGGTGGTACGGTTTCCGACGGGCGAAGTCGTGGGCCTCGATCAGCAGGACGCGGGACCCCTCCGGGGCGCGCGCCACCGGCCCCGACCGGGTGGTGAGTTGTGTGCCGAGAACCCACGGTACCTCGTCGGCTCCCAGTTCGTATTCCGGCGGCTCCCCGACGATCGGCTGACGCATACGTGACCCACGGGCGGGAGGCGTATAGGCTTCACCACGCCGCTCGATCCGACCCCGCTTGCGGGGATCGATCCGAGGCGACCGCGACCGGGATGGCCACTGATACGTCCTCGACGGTCGCTACTGTCGGCCGTGCGACGACTCGGACTGCTGCTCGGGCTGTGTCTCGCCGCCGGGGTGCTCGTGGTCGGGTTCGGCGCGACGTTCAACGGGACCGACGCCTACCCCGACGCGGCGGCGATCGACGCCGACTACGCGGCACACGTCGGGGAGACGGCCCACCTCTGGGGGGAGGTGACCGCGGTGGACGGGGAGACCGTCGTCTCGGTCGACGACGCCCTCTCGCTGCGGGTGAGCGACCCACCACCGGAAGTCGCGGTCGGTGACGGGGTGCAGGTGTACGGCACTCTGGGGGCGGACCGTCGGCTCGAGACGGCCGCGTCCCACGTCCAAACCCCGACCGGGCAGCGGAACATGTACCTGCTCTCGGTCGTCGGGATCGGGCTCGCGGCGGGTGCGTTCCTGCGCCGGTGGCGCGTCGACGCCGAGCGGTGGGCGTTCGTGCCGCGGGAGGGGGAGTGATGCCGGACCTGCTCACCCACGTGCTGGTCGCGTACGCCGTCGCGGCGGTCGTGGTGTGGATCACGGCGGTCCCCGACCGCTACCTCCCGGTCGCGCTGGTCGGCGCGGTGGCGCCTGACGCCATGAAGGCGACCGTCCTGCTCGGCGTTCCCTCGGGGTCGGCGTTCGGGATCCCGTACTCCTTCTGGGGGCTCCACACGCTCGGCGGCGTGGCCGCCCTCGGGGGGATCGGGGCGTTGACCGTCCGCGCCGCCGACAGGCGCGCCGCCTTCCCGGCGCTGGTCTGTGGCGGCGCAACCCACCTGCTCTTGGACCTGTTCGTGATCCGCGTCGACGGCGTGGCGCCGCCGTATCTCTTCCCGGTCTCGGGGTGGCTCCCGCCGGCGGGGAACCTCTACGCCAGCACCGACGCGTGGACCGTCGTGGCGGCGCTCGCGGTGGCGGTGCCGGTGTGGGCCGCCCGGCGCTCGACGGCTGCGGGTTCGGACCCGGAGCACGGCCGACGTTAGCTCGCTGCGGGTCTGCCCTCCGGGTGAGCCACGCCCTGCCCGGAGGCGTTCACCGTCTGCGGGGTGGCGACGACCGCGTCCGTCATCCAACACCCGTCGTACTCGCCGCCGTCGACGTTCCGCAGCCGGAAGTAGTACTGGCCGGTCACGGTGTCGTTCTCCCGGGTGAGCACCTGTACCTGTGCGTAGTCGTCGCTCTCCTGGATCGGCGTGTACCGGACGCTGTCGTACGACAGCATCGGGCTGTAGGTCGGGCTCCGGATCGTCCGGACGAACTCGTCGAAGGTCTCGATGGTCTGCCGGTTTCGCGGCGACGCGAACCGTCGGACCGTCCGAATCCCGTCGTCGGTGGCGTCGTCGTTGTACCGCAGCGCGTTCATCTGGATCTGGACGACGAGAAGAGATGATCGCTCGCACGTCGGCGCCGGGCGGGCGTTTCGGGTCGCCGCGTCCGCAACCCCGCTCCGGGGGCCCTCACCCGCCGTGACACCGCCGCCGGGCGTCGGCGTCGCCGCCGTCTCGATCGGACCGCCGTGATCGACGGGTCCGCGGGACCGGTTTCGGACGGCGGCCTCCGAGAGCCCGTCGTCGTCCGCCACCGGAGCCGCGACGGCGCCGTCGGCGGGTACGGCGAACGCGCCCGCGTCACCGTCGGGCGACAGCGCCGCGGCGTACATCACGCCGCCGGTCGCCACGAGGAGGACGGCCACCACCACGCCCGCCACCGCGACCTGTGCGTCGATCCGGCGGGGAGGTCGTGTCCCTCCCGGATCCGTGATCGGTCCAGACTCGTCCCGGTCGGCGGGCGCGGTCGACTCGCCCGACACGTCACCCCGCGCACGCGCTCCGGGGGGCCGTGGTTCACCGGTCGGCGCCGACCCCGACCCCGAGGCCGACGGCTCCGGAGTTCCCCCGGCCACACGTCCGACGGGGTCGTCGGGCGCGTCGGCTTCGTCGGGTGCGTACGCGGGCGCCCTGGCCGGACCACCGAGCCACTCCGCGGCGATCGACTCCGCGGCATCGGGTGGAAGCGCGTAGAGGAGTTGTCGTCTGAGATCCGCCGGGGTTCGGACGGCTGGCTCCTCGTCGCCACCGGGTCGGTCGGGGGCGCTCGCCCCGACGACCACCGAGTCGACCTCGGCACCGGTGGGTGCCGGTTCGATTGCGCCATCCCCGTCGGGGGCGATCACGATCGTCCGCCGGACGTCGCCCGCGCGGACGGTGACGATCGGCGGATCGACGTCGACGGTCGCGTCGTCGGCAGCGGCGGCTTCGAGCCGGGCGACGAACCGGGCGAGTGCGTCGCGGTCCAGCCGGTCGATCGCGGCGGCGAACTCGTCGGCCGGAATGGGTGCGCGCTCTGACACGGGAAACCACGCGTCGGTACGGTGTGTGGGGTGCGTACCCACTTCGCGTTTGCGGCCCGGCTGGACGGCGGACGTGAGCCGGTCGATCCCGCGATCCCTCGCGGACGGCCCCTATCCCTCGTCGCGTTCGAGCAGCGACGGGAGCCGGAGCCGGTCGAGGTCGTCGGCGTCGAACCCGTCGAGCAACCCGGGGCGGTCGACGGCCCCGGGGCTGTCCGCGTCGGGTCGATCGACCGACAGCGACGACGGTGACGGCGGCGACGCGTCCGAGGTTTCGACCAGCTCCGACCAGGCGTCCTCGTCGGAGTCGTGGTGCGGGCGGACGTCGGCGACCGCCCGCGTTCCCTCCTCGAACGCCAACTCCAGGATGCTTCGGTCGTACGCGCTCGTTGCGAGCTCCTGGATCCGACGGCGCTCCGCCGGGTAGTCGTGGCCGAGCTCGGCGGCCATCCCCAGCGCGTACATCCGCTTGATGGCCTCCTCGCCCGAGAGCGACTCCCAGTCGGTGTCGAACGCACGCTCGTACATCTCAGAAGTCCACCCGTTTCGTCGGATCGATCACCAGCCCCTCGTCGGTGAACCGGAGCGATCGGATGTCGCAGTCGATGTCGGTCCCCCGCATCTTGACCACCTGAATCCCCCGGGTCATCCCCGTGGCCTCCAGGTAGTTGTGGAAGAATACAACGCCGTGCGCCAGGAAGTGCTCGTCGGAGTACGCGCTCGGGTCCGTCATCTCCGAGATCAGGAGCGTGGTCGCCTCACACTCCTTCAGCGCGGTGAGAAACCGCGTCATCTCCGCGTCGCCCTCCGCGAAGAACAGCTCCAAGAGCATCGTGGAGTCGATCACCAGCCGTTCGATGTCCCGGGAGGCGACGAACGCCACGAGCTTGTCGGCGAGAATCTTGGCGCTCAACGGTGCATCTCCGCCCGAAGACTGACTCAGCAGACGCTTCGCCCGCTTGTTGGTGAGGTCCACGAACCGGAACTGTTTGGAGGTCGAGAGGGTTTCGAACCCGAAGTCGTAGCCCGACATGTCTTCGACGAGTTCCTCCCGGGACTCGTGCATAGTAACGTAGAGACAGTTCTCGCCGTTTCTGAGCCCCTCGGCGACGAACTGGGCGGTGAACGTGGTCTTGCCGCTCCCCGGCGGCCCCGAGAGGACGTAGAGCCGCTCCGGGAGGAACCCCCCCTGGATCAGGTGATCGAAGCCGCTGACCCCGCTCGGTATCCGCATACTCCTGCCCTCAGGACCGCCACGGATAATCGTTCCGGGGCGGTTCTCACACAGCGTAACGCCAGCCGGGTGGACGGCCCCGACTCGACGCGCGCACCGCCCAGAAGGGTAAAACGGGTCGCGTCCCGCCTCCCGGTATGGAAGACGACCCGACCGAATCGGTTCGAGCGGACGGCGACGACCCGGACAGCGTCTGTATCGTCGGCGCGGGCGCCGCGGGAGCGGCCGCGGCGTACGCTCTCCGGAACGCCGACGCGTCCGTGACGATCCTCGAAAAGAGCCGTGGGGTCTGCGGGCGCGCGGCGACCCGCCGGAAACACGGCTGCCGGTACGACCACGGCGCGAACTACCTCAAGGACGCCGGTGACTTCACGGCGTCGTTGATTCCGGACCTCGGCACCGACGGGCTGGTCGACATCGCGGAACCGGTGTGGACGTTCGATGCCGACGGCGAGATCGCCGAGGGGCACGGCAACGACGGCAGGAAGTGGACCTGGACCGAGGGAATCACCCAGTTGGCGAAGCGGCTACTCGATCGAACCGACGCCACGATCCGGAAGCGGACCCGGGTCGAGTCGGTCACGCGGACCGACGGCGAGGCCTGGACGCTCACCGACGCCGCCGGCGACGACCACGGCCCGTTCGACTCGGTGCTCCTGACGCCGCCGGCCCCGCAGACCGCGGCGTTGCTGCGGGCGACGGCGTGGGACGACGACCGGCTGGACGACGTGGCCGGCGCCGTTGACGCGGTGCCGTACCGCACGATCCGGACGCTCGTCCTCCACTACCCGTTCCGGGAGTCGTACCCGTGGTACGGGTTGGTGAACGTCGACAACGCCCACGACGTCGGGTGGCTCTCCCGCGAGGAGTGCAAGACGGGCCACGTCCCGGATGGCGAGAGTTTGCTGATCGCCCAGATGAGCCCGACGTGGTCGGAAGCCCACTACGACGACCCGGTGGCGGACGCGACGCGGGCGGCCGCCGACCGGGTCGCGGCGCTGCTCGGCGACGACCGCTACCGGGAGCCCGACTGGGTCGACGACCAGGGGTGGCGGTACGCGCTGCCCGACGCGGCCGCCGACCCGGACCCGCTTCGGGCCGTCGAGAGCGCGGGACTCCACGTCGCGGGTGACTGGGTCGAAGGCGAGGGACGGGTTTCGGCGGCGCTCCGGAGCGGCCACGCCGCGGGCGAGCGGATCCGGAACGGCGACCGCGCGGCGAACAGGTGATCGACCGCTCGGACCGCAGCCGCCCCGTCGAAGCGCCTCGCGTTCGTGACGGAGGGGCAGGGCGAAACGCGACTTCAGCCGTGGCTCACTGGCGCGCCCGGAACACCGCCACGTCGTCGACTGCCAGCCCCTCTCCGTCCGGAGCCGCCAGCGACTCCCCGGAGATTAGGTCCGTCGGGTCGACCGGCCGGTCGACCCGCACCGTCGCCGGCTCGGCGCCGAAGTTCAACACGCAGACGCAGCACCCGTCGGCGCCCGTCCGGGCGAACGCGACCGCGCGATCCGTGTCGGTCTCGTAGTCGACGCGAGCGAGGTCGGCGTCGCTCTCCAGCTCCGGCACCGACGCTCGGACGTCGGCCAGCCGGTCGTAGTGGTCGCGGAACGCCTCGCGGGCGTGGTCCCACGCCAGAGCGTCGCGGCGGCCGCGCTGCCCGAACTCCTGGCCGCCGTAGATCATCGGGACGCCGGGGAGCGTGAAGAGCGCCCCCGCAGCCGCGAACGCGGCGTCGTCGCCGCACTCGACCACGTACCGCGTCTCGTCGTGATTCTCGAGGTAGAGGAGAAACGCCGCGTGCGGAGGGAACCCGATCTCCGCCCGGCCGTCGATCGCGTCGAGGATCGCCGCCGCGGGGAGGTGACCCTGCCCGACCTGCCGGAGGGTGAAGTACAGGGTCGTGTCGAAGTGGACGTCGAACATCCCGTCGTGGAAGTCCGGGACGTACGGGATGGTCTCATCGAGCAGCAGGAACTCCGGGTCGCGGGCCTTCACGCGCTCACGGAGCTCCTGCCAGAACGTGTCGGGCACCGCCCACGCCATGTCGCACCGGAAGCCGTCGGCCACCTCGAACCACTCGTCGACCGCGGCCAGGAGGTGGCGTCGGACCGCGAGGGTCTCGAAGTTCCAGTTCGCGATGTACTCCCAGTCGAAGTAGGTCTCGGGCTCGCCGTCGTCCTGCCAGTCGTACCACGCGTAATACTCGGAGTCGGGGTCGCCGTACGCGTCCCGGAAGAACGGGTGATCGCGCGCGGAGTGGTTCAACACGAGGTCGAACAGCACCGCCATCCCGCGGTCGTGGGCGGCGTCGACGAGCGCCTCGTAGTCCTCCCGCTCGCCGAGGTCCGCAGCGGTGCTGAAGAAGTCGGTGATGTTGTAGCCGTGGGGGGCGTGGTCGTTCTCGAGCACCGGCGTCAGCCACAGGCAGTCGACGCCGAGGTCGTCGAGGTAGTCGAGCCGTTCGGCGACCGCGTCGAACACCTCGCCGTCGGGGGTGTCGTCGCCGGTGAACCCTCGGAGGTACACCTCGTAGACCGTCGCGTCCAGAGCCCACGCCGGCGGGTCGTTGGGGCGACGGATCTCGAAGGCGTCCGACGGGGTCACGGCGCCGTCCGGGCCGGCGTCGGTCGGCGCGTCGTCCGGGACGTGAACCTCGCCGTCGGGGATGGCGGTCCGGGTGAACTCGATCGTGTCGGGGACGCTGTAGGTGGTGCCGACCGCGACGGCGTGGATCCGGACGCGGTCCCCGACCGCGGCGACCGGGAGCCGGAGCTCCGACCCGACGACCGAGACGCCGGCGTCGACCTCGTCGCGGTCGTCGACGAGGAACTCCACGTCGACGGCGTCGCCGACGTCGGACGGGAACTCGGTGTCGGCGGAGACGACCAGCTCGTCGCCTTGGATCGCGCCACGGAGGTGGATCCGTGGGCGGTCGACCGAGGGGCCGTCGTCGGCCACGTTCCCGTACCCGGCCGTGGAGGCGTCGCCGCTCCCGCCGAGCACGGCCGGCTCGGCATCAGAGTCGTCGCCGCCGCTCCCGCCGCTCGTGCCGTCGGGAGCGGGCGTGGCGCGGTCGGCCGAGAACGCACGGACGGTGAGAAAGTGCCGCCCCTCCGGGGTCTCGAGCCCGAGCCGGTAGGTGCCCGCGGCGTCGGGGGCGAACTGGATCACCGGCGTCTCCTCGGGGAGGCCGAGCGTGCTGACCGCGGGAGCGCTGCGGATCCACCAGTCGTACGTCGCCGCCGGATCCGGATCGCGAGGGGCCAGTTGGACCGACTCGCCGACCGCGAGAAACTTCGGGGGGCCTGGGTGGTGCATACTGGCTCCAACGACACCTCGGGTCTTTGTTTTTGCCCCGTCGCCGGTGCGGCTGTCCCCGTCGCGTCCGTCCGGTGGTGCCGACGGCGGGACCGCCCGTGAGGCGTCGCCGGGAGGGGCGTCGGCGGGTGGAGCGTGGCTCACTCGGCCGCACGCCGTCGTGCGATCGGACGAGCGGGCAGCCGTGACCGCTCCCACCGGAGACCGAGGGCCGTCCGGCGGCCGACCGCCGGCGAACGGAGTTTGCGGGGGAGAACGCGGCTGTCTCATCATTTTTCACGTGGATCCCTTCCGTCAATATTTATGCGTGGGAGTGTTCGGGGTGGAGTATGAGACTCCGGACCGTATTGAACGAATACAAACGCAACCGCAACGGGCGGTTTCCGGGGGAGGTGCCCACGATCGAGGGGGCCTTCTCCGGCCACGGCGATCGGTTGGTCCACGTCGGCGGCGACGGCGCGCTCCGGGACTACTCCGCGTCGCTCTCCGGGCTCTCCGGGATCGACCGCTCCCGGTTCGCCATCGAGGCCGGCGGAGAGATCCGGTGGTTCGACGACCTCGATCCGGTCCGCCAACACTACTACCGCGAGACGAGCCTCGTCGAGACCGAGTACAACGCGGGGTCGTACACCATCCACCAGTACGACCTGACGCTCGGGCGCGCTCACGTCACCCACGTCGAGCTCAGGGGGGCGATCCCCACCGACGCGCACCTGACCGCGTTCCTGACGTTCGCCCCGGAGAGCCGCGAGACGCAGGTCGGCCGGCTCGTCCACGAGTCCGGCGGCCCCAGCGACACCAAGGCGGTCGAGGTGTTCCACCGAAACGAACACGACTACGTCACCGCCTCGACCGGGCTCGACGACGTCCGCGCGCAAGTCCCCGAGCGGTTCGATGAACTGCTCTCGGCCGACGCCTTCGAGCTGCCGCGGGAGGCCGCCCTCGACCGCTACGAGGACACCCACCTCAGCGGCGACATCATCGTGTCGGCGCCGCTGGAACGCGAGGGTCGGGGGGCACGCACGACGCTCGTGACCCAGCTCTCGGATCACACCGAAGTCGACCGCGGGGAGGCGCTCGCCGACCTCCGTCACTGCTCGCTGTCGCACACCACCGCCGAAGACATCCGGGCTGCCGCCCGGGAACGAGCCGAGATCGTCGTCCCCGAGACCGCGCCGCGACAACAGGCCGTCCGTGCGGATCTCCGCGTGCTGTCGCTGCTGACCGCGCCCTCCGGGGCCCACATCGCCGCGCCGGAGTTCGATCCGTTCAACACCCACTCCGGCGGGTACGGCTACACCTGGTTCCGTGACGAGGCCGAGTGCGCCCGCCACCTGCTCCGGAGCGACGACCTGCTCGGCCTGGACTCGCAGTCGGAGCTGTCGACGCTCGCGACGTTCTTCTGCGCCACCCAACTCGACGACGGGTCGTGGCCCCACCGGGTGTGGGCGATCGACGGCTCGCTGGCGCCCGGCTGGGCCAACGCTCGGATCGAGGGGTCCGACGATGCGGAGTACCAGGCGGATCAGACCGCGAGCGTGGTCTCCTTTCTCGCGACGCTCCTGACGGAGCAGGGGACCGACCTCTCGCCCGCGCTCACCGGGCGGATCCGGCGTTCCATCCGGGCCGGCGTCGGGGCGCTCGACGACAGCCTCGCCGACGACGGCCTGCCGGAGCCGTGTCAGAACCTCTGGGAGAACATGATCGGCCGGTTCACCCACACCGCCGCGGCGTTCCTTCAAGCGTACGCGACGGTCGCGGCCGCCCCCCTCGACGCGAACCTTTCGGAACACGCCGAGTCCCAAGCCGCGGTCGTCTTCGAGGGGCTGGACCGACTGTGGGACGACGACCGCGAGGCGTACGCCCTCGGGGTCCGGGGCGGCGAGCTCGACGCCCGGCTCGACTCGGGGACGTTCGCACTCGCGGAGGCGCTCGCGGCCTACGACCGGATCGAGGAACTGCCGTCGGAGGCGCTTTCGCGCCTGGAGACCCACGTCGAGACCGCGCTCGACGGGCTGTACCGGGAGCCCATCGGCGGGGACGACGCCGTCGCCGGGCTGGTCCGGTTCGAGGGCGACACGTGGCGGTCGGCCGAGCAGGACGACGAGAAGCTGTGGTCGGTCTCGACCGCGTGGGGAGCCCACGCCGCCGCAGAGCTGGCCGCACTCCTCGACACACACGACCGGCCCGACGCCGCCGACGCGTTCCTGACGCGGGCGACGGGGCTGTACGAGCGGCTCAACGCCGACGGGCCGTTCTGTACCGGGTCGGGCTACCTCGCCGAACAGCTCTTCGACGACGGGACGCCCGACAGCGCCACGCCGCTGGCGTGGTCCCACGCGATGCGGCTCCGGCTCACGGGGACTCTCGCCGAACGGGACGCGTTGCCGGCCCCCAAGCCCGCGCCGTCGGGCCCCGGTCCCCGTCCGAGGTGGACGACCGGCGAGAAGTACGGCATCGGCACCGTTGCCGACCACGACTCGCCGGATCCCTCGCGGATCTGGTTCACGCTCACCGAGGGGTCGCTGACCGAGGTCCGCTTCCCGCGGGTGGACCTCATGAACCTTCGGACGCTCGACTTCCTGGTGACCGACACCGCGGCGGACACCGAGTACACCGCCCGGACGCACAACGAGACCCGCCAGGACGACGACGCCGACACCATCGAGCGCCGGGCGGAGATCGTCACTGAGGACGCGCTGGTGTTCCGCCACGTGGTGTCGGAGTCGGGCGACGGCCGGGGCCACGAGTGGACGTTGACCGCGGAGTACGTGGCGGATCCGGCGCACGACGCGCTGTTCGTCGACATCGACTTCGACGCCCCCGACGGCAACGACTACGCGGTGTACGCCGTGGGGGACGTATCGCTCACCAACACCGGGGCGACCGATCGCGGGATCCGGCTCGAAGGCTCCAACGGTTACCACCTTGTGGCCCGCGACGCCGAGGCGTACGACCAGGCGGGTGCGCCCGACCCGCTCCTCATCAACGAGGACGGCGAGGAGTACAGCGTCGCCGCCGCGATGTCGCCGCCCGGCGGGTTCGAGTGGGCCACCGTCGGGGTCGGGGGCTCGGAGTACCTCGGCGACCTGTTCGCGACCGGGGCGACACCGGCGCCGGAGGCGACCGTCGACAACGAGAACGTGGTGCTCGTCGGCCGACTCGGCACGGGAGCCGCGGTCGACGAGACCCTCGCGGTCGGGTTCGCGGAGAACGCGGACACCGCGGCCGCGCTCGGCGAGGCGGCCGGCGCGCTCAGCCGCGGGTACGAGACGGCTCGGTCGGACTACTGTGGCTCGTGGGAGACGTTCCTCGGCGACCGAACGCTCCCGGCGTCGGTACGGGACGACGACCGCCTCCGGAAGCAGTACAAGACCGCGCTGATGTGTCTCCGCGCGGTCGAGGACAAGACCTTCCTCGGGGCGGGGATCGCCTCCCCGTCGGTGCCGTGGGGTGAAGCCGTCGCCGCCGAGGAGTCCCGCGGGTACGGCTACAACTTCGTGTGGTCGCGGGACCTCTACCAGGTGGTGACCGCCTTCGAGGCCGCGGGCGACATTGACATCGCGGTCAAGGCGCTGGAGTACATCTACGAGTATCAGCAGGACGACGACGGGTTCATTCCGCAGAACACCTACCTGAACGGCCGGACCCGGTGGGGCGGCGAGCAGATGGACAACATCTCGTTCCCGCAGGTGATGGCGTGGATGCTCCGGGAGCGCGGCGTCGACTTCGACGACGTGGGGTACGGCTACCGCCACGTCAAGCGCTCGGCCGACTACGTCGCGCGGAACGGCCCCGAGACCGCCCAGGAACGGTGGGAGGAGGAGGCCGGCTACTCGCCGTCGTCGATCGCGGCGGAGGTGGCCGGACTGGGGTGTGCGGCCGACGTCGCCGCCGCCGAGGGCCACGCCGCGGACGCCCTACTCTGGCAGGCACTGGCCGACGACTGGGCCGGCCGCGTCGAGGAGTGGACCGCGACCGAGACCGGCACCGCCCGTCACACGCACACGCCGTACTACGTCCGGGTCACCCGCGACGGCGACCCCGACGCCGGCCACCTCCGGACGCTCGCGAACGACGGCCCCACCCTCGACGAGCGGGAGGTGATCGACGCCGGCTTCCTGGAGTTGGTCCGGCTGGGGATCAAACCCGCCGACGACGAGGTCGTCCGAAACTCCGTCACGGAGGTCGACGACACGCTCCGGATCGACACGCCGGCCGGTCCCGGATTCTACCGGTACAACGGCGACGGCTACGGCGAGCGCGCCGTGGTCGAGGAGGGGGCACCGTGGTCGGTCGAGAACAAGGGGAAGGGTCGGCTGTGGCCCATCTTCACCGGCGAGCGCGGCGAGTACGAACTGGTCTACGGCACCGACTCGGGGGAACTCGCCCCCGGGAACATGCTGGCGACGATGGCCGGGTTCGCGAACTCGGGGCGCATGCTCCCGGAGCAGGTGTGGGACCGCGAGCATACCACCGACTTCAACTGGGAGTTCGGGAAGGGGACCGGCGCGGCCACGCCGCTGGCGTGGTCGATGGCGCAGTACGTCCGGCTGGCGCACGGGATCGACGCCGGCCGGCCCGTCGAGATGCCCACCGTCCTGCGCGAGCGGTACGTCGAGTCCGACCGTCCCGAGGGGCCGAGCCTCCAGGTGGACACCCGGTTCGAGGGCAACCAGCTGGTGGTGTCGGGGCGGACCGACGCCGCGACCGTCGCGGTCCGGACGCCCTCCGAGACCGCGCGTCTCGCGCCGACCGACGGCTCCTTCGAGGTCCCGATCGACATCGAGCACGGCGAGACCCGCATCACGGTCGCCGCCGCGACTCACGAGGACCTGTCGCGAGCGGGGACGAGCGTGACGCGGATCACGCTGTAGGGTCGGCGGCACACGCCGATCCGACCGCCGCCCGGGTGCGGGTGCCTTTTGTCGCGCCGGTCCCTCACTCGACGTATGGCCACCTACTCGCGGCTCACACGCGTCGCCGCGCCGCTGTCGGAGGTGTGGGACTTCCACTCCCGGATCTCCGGACTCGAAGCGCTGACGCCCGACTGGATGAACCTCCGAGTCGAGTCCGTCACCGGCCCCGACGGCGACCCCGACCCGGAGATCCTGGAGAGCGGGTCGGAGATCCGTATGTCTATGCGGCCGCTGGGGGTC
>Ga0207753_1000331_pt1 | contig 18829 bp, 16 predicted proteins | sample PonA233FremontCA_2_FD_187273 | JGI IMG/M metagenome (GOLD analysis project Ga0207753, IMG submission 187273) | Salt pond sediment microbial community from Fremont, CA, USA - Pond A23 Sediment 3 (SPAdes) | ecosystem: Environmental > Aquatic > Non-marine Saline and Alkaline > Saline | place: USA... | reverse complement strand
CGGAGTTATTACCGGTTCACGCGCGCGCCGCTTCGCGGCACAACCACTAAAACCGAGACGGAGCCTGCCGCCGATACCCGTGACCCCGAAATCATCAACTGACGATCAGGGGACAGCTCGAAGTGATGGAAAGCGGACAACTGAACCCGGCGCCGACAGCGCAGGCCAGTAACTACCTTGCTGGCCCTTCTAGACCGGGCCTATACGGCCGCGCCTTCGGCGGCGTGCACCGGGGACTTACGGGTTGACCTTTTGTCGCCCTGTCGCGCGATACGGCACAGGGCCCGTTTCTGTCAGATCCAGTTGGTATCGGCGAGCGTCCAGAATCTCCAAAAGCTTGGCCTCGTCCTGCCGTCGGCATTGCAACCTTCCATCAATTTCCTTAAGAACCAGGCCGTGATGCTCCGCGAGCTCTTCGACCCGATCTTGTCGGATTTGTTCTAGGTCGTTTCGCGTGGCGATCGAGGCGGCCATTCTGGCCATCTTCGGATGTTTGGCGATATCTTCTTGAATCCGGCTGAAATCCACGAAGGCCACCTTTTGATGGATTTCCTGCACCTTGTTTGCCGCGGCCCCAGCGACATGCTCCACGATATTTGCCAAATACTCTACCGACCTAACCTTCAGCATGAATATGTGCTTATCCGTGATTATGGCATCGAACTCACGGTCCAGCTTGAGGACATCTTCCTCGACCATGCGCAAGGAGTCATCTGCGAGACGCATCAGCTTATTACGGGCCGCGAGCGTACCCTTGAGTTGTGTACCCTTTTTAATGCCCACTGCCTTCCGGCCCTGGCTGTCGTAAAATACACCGAAATAATAATCGATGTCGTGCGCGCGCTGTTGCGCATTTGCCATATCGCTGAACTCGCCCGCATCGAAGATCGCGGACAACTCCGTTAGATAGTCGGTATCACGCGGCGCGTACACCGGTCTCCGATCACCGTAATCCTCAGAAATGTCGTGCAGTTCCCAATCGCCATCGAGTTGCTCGAACGCGGCCACTGTCGCGCCGATCACATCCTTTAGGGCATTTTTAATCTGGGCATCTGTAGCCACAAAATACCGTTTCCCGCTGCTCCGGAGTGCCACGGCGAAGTTCACATCTTGAATGTTCCGGAGATCGAATTCGTCTTCAATCATCTGTCACCTGATCCACTAGAACGTTCCCGCCGAGACGCCACCCTTTGAGAGATGCCCCCGACTCCAGATGGTGACGCTTCGAGAGAACAGCGTAAGTGACTAGACGGGGCCTACCTCCTGCGGCTTGTGTTCCCGAAACTGCTTCCACAGTAAAAATTCTGTACCCGCACATAGCGAAAAACAAATTCATATAATGAAGGCGCATATGCCAGAAAAGGAACAACACAAATAGAAGTGCCATGAATATCGCGAGTAGATCTCGATATCCACCCAGATTCGCATCAAAAAGCGGGATGAGCATTGCAAACAGATAGGTCAACAAGTGTTCTCTCTGGTCCTTGGCCGAATGGATTGTGATCGTTTTATAGTTTTTTTGCTGTTTAGCCCGCCGGAAAAACATCCATAGCAGGATCGTGGGCAATAGGAAAATTGCGATGCACGCCGGCACCCAGACCTTGTCCGGAATCGCCTCCACTCCCCTGATAGCCCAAAGGAGGAACACTGGACTTAAACTGGACCAAACGAGAAGAAACCGGACGCCACCCAGGCCTTCTTCAACTTTGTTCGTCATGACGTCCCTTGTGCTCTCGTTTCTTTATGCTTTCCTGAGCGCCCTTCTAAGGGCGCATCAGCCCCACCTTTATCAACAATGAGACGATCGGTCACGCGCTTCTCTGCAGGAACGGGATCGGCGTTCCGCTTACTTCACTATTCGAAGAGTTGGCCGGGATCTATCTTGACGGGAATTTTGTGCTTCGCCGAGCAAACCGTCCACAAGCGCCGAAATCTCGTCCGTAGGCAGGCTTAGCTCTTTTGCTACATGATCTCTAGAAAGTCCGTCTTTCCAAAGAGACTCAAAAACCTTTCTCCATACTGCCGACTCCTCTCGCTCTATCGGGTTCGGCTCGTTTTTTCGGTATCCGCGCTGGCTCATCTGTTTACAAAGTTCCCTGTAATGCCAATCCGATATCACACCGGCCTCGTATGCTGTCCGCGCAAGCGCGGTAACCGAGACACGCCAACGCTTTTTGCCAGAGATCAATTGCTCTACGGAGCGTACACGCGGCATGTTGGATACGAAGTCGTCTCGAGGCACTAAGAAGCACGACGCAAATTGGTCCGCCTCTCGCTCGACTTCGCGACCAATGGTTCCACCGTGCACGTGCATCACTAGATGCCCGAGTTCGTGCGCGGCATCGAAGCGGCTTCGCTCGGCCGATTTAATAGTGTTCAAAAATGCGTATGGTACTTCGCTTCTCCAAAACGAGAAGGCGTCTAAATTTTTATTATCTTCGGAAAGGGAAAATACCCGGACTCCCTTGGACTCGAGAAGCTTTACCATATGCGGGATCGGCTTGGAGCCGATCCCCCAATGTCGTCGTAAAGCGATTGCTGCGCTTGCGGGATCTTCATCTCGGAGGTCTAGAAGATCAGGTGCCGGCAAATTAAATCGTGCGGTAACCCACTGATCGAAGAAGTGACCGACTTCACCCGCGGAAAGAGCCGAGTCGCGCTGCCGGGCCGTTAGAGAAGACAGACTCCGAAAGCTTACTGCTTCCGCCGTAAGCTCCCCACAATCTCCCAGGTAGAAGAAGCTCAAAGGGAAGGCGAGCACATTAGCGAGCGCGCGCAACGTCTCTTCTTCCGGCTCTTGCGTCTGCCCCTTTTCGATTCTCGTCAGCGTAACCTGCGAAATCCCTGCCCGTTCCGCTAGACTCTTCTTGGTTATCTGCCTCCGCTTCCTTGCGAGCTCCAGTCGGCTAGGGCTGAACATTAGTACCTCTACTTTTTAGACACCGGGACGTCAGCATCGTCGATATCTTCGTATGGTGTTCTGGGACTTGGAACGGCTTCAAAGTTTTCGTTCGCGACGAAAATTCGCTGTGAGAACTCCTCGAATTGGTCCCCTTCGAATTCGGTTGGGCGTGAGACCTCGACGCGGACGGCGGATTCATCGGCAGCGACGCAAACCACCCACACTGTGGGCGTCCGACCATGGGCGCTCACAGCCGAACCGAATAACTCCCCTTGCGCCGCTGCGACCAGCTGACGACACGCAGAGCCCTTTCCGGAGATCGCACGGGGGCTTCGTGTGACGTCGCATGCAGCATCAACATTCTGAAACAGGAGCTGGACACCGAGGCCGTCATGGACAGTCGACTCGAGATTCTCAGCGCGAGAAAGGCGCCACCCTTCGGGCAGGAGACGCATGCGCATCTCTCTAAGGCCAAAATGGTATGACAACCAACCAGGTGCGCTCGCTGCATCGACAGATAGGGCTTCATTTCTTCCCGCAACTGCTGCCCTAGCAATTCCGAGGACTGCTTCCCTTGAAAGCCCAATTCCAGCCAGCGCATGCGGAACGTCGTGCTCAGAGTTAATGATCGAGGGAGACGATGGATCCATTGGTCAGTCCAAGTGTTAATTTATTCGACCTACATTGTAGGTGCGAAAAATTAACACCGCAACCCTGAAGCGGGCCCTAATATTCCAGCCCGGAGCGCCGCCATCCCCGCGGGTTTCCTCACCGAGGACGGACCGAACGGGGAAAAGCGCTGGCAAACCTCCGGCCACCCAGGGCGTCACGGTCTTGCGCGGCTAGTGAATCATCGTGCCCTCGATTTTACGCTTCGCCCGGCCGGTGGGATTTTCCGGCCAATTCACCGAACCGGGCCGGGCGCGCCCTGTGTACGGTATCCAAGGTGGTGAGTGGCCACGGACACCGGTGGACGTACCACGTTCAAAAAATGACCCGGGTGGCCGCGAGCAGAATCCAGAGCCGAACAGCGGCGACGCCCCCGAAAAACTTCGCGAGCCATGCCCAGGGGGTCGCAGCGAAGCGGCGCGAGGAATAATCCGGTCCTGTGGTTGCGTGCATATTTAGTGAGAGTTATATTTTTGGATATGGTACAGGACATAGCCAAAGAGAAACTGACCGAACTGCGCAAAAAGCTCGGGCTAACCCAGGCCGAGCTGGGCCAGCTGGTCGGCGCCCACACGGTCACCGTAAGCCGGTGGGAGAGCGGTCATGCGGATCCCTCGCCGTACCAGCAGGCGCTACTCGAGGAGTTCGCCCAGGCGGCCCAGAAAGAAGACTTCGGCCGCACGATCAAGAACCTGGTCATTGGGGCTGGCATCGCGGCCGCGATTTACACCTTGTTGAAAGCTGCGCGTGAAGGCTGAGGGGATGCGAACAATGAACAACGTCGGGCGGGAGCCCGGCAACCTTCTGCTCCGGCCCGCATCGCTCGCCTACCGCTGGGATGTGGTGGCTGCGCCCGGTCAGGTCATGGATACCGTACCGTTCCGCGGCACGGGGGGAAGTTCCCTCGGAAGTGTTTTCCAGGAGCGCGACGATCCAGTGACTCGAGCTCGGTACCTATGAACGCTAATGCCGCTTCGCACTTTTACCGAGAGCGGGCGGCTGCTTATGAGGCTTTTGAGGCCCTCCAGGAGGCCATCGAGGCCCTGCAGCGAGCAATCACTGCTGACACCGATTGCCCGGCGCTGGTTCATGCGCTCCCGTACCAAAGCAAAACGGAGACGAGCGAAGCCGCTGGCATATCGAGCTGGAATGAACCGCCTCTGGAAGGACAAGCCGCGCGCGACCATGCGGCCGCCGAACTCGGGCGCCTGTGCTGCCATCCCGACCAGGATCCAAAGACCGTCACTCGCGCGCCCGGCGTGCTCGCGGCATCGCCCGAGACGCTGGACGCCGCTGCGGCGGTCAACGCCGCCAAAAACGCCTTCTGGGAAGCGGCGCAGCAAATCTCTCCGCGACAACCAACGCGCGCCCGCGAATTGAACGACATGATCCCGCGCATCAGCCTGATGCAGGCCCGGCGCGAGATCAGCATCTGGGACGAAAAGCCGATGCGGGTCCACTTCACCTGGGCCGGACGCACAAGCTCGACGCGGACGCTGACTGCAGGAATGATGGATGGCGAGCTCGCGAAGCGGCTGCTCAGCAGTTCTCACAAGGGTTACGAACGCCCCGAATGGGAGTCGCTCATCCAGCAGTGTCGCGAGCGTCTCGCGGAACTTCCCGAAGATGAGCCTGTGGCCGTCCTTAACGTAATGGCGCCACACATACGTGCCCACCTGTATCTGCCAAATGAGCTGGGGCACGGGCCCGAGCGGAAGATGATCGCGACTCCGCTGCCGCTGCTGTATCCGGACGACGACCGCGGGCCGGCGGCGATCCAGCCATTGCCCGCCTTTGACCCTGGAGCGCAATCGGGCACACCGACGAGCCGACAGCTGGAGGACGAGCCCTTCATTCCCCACCTGCGGCTGTTCCGGTACCGCGACCATTCAGCCACCGAAGCCTCGGGGTAAAGGGGACGGCGGCGACCCCGGCCACTCATGACGGGTGCAATTGACGCTGCGCCCGCCGGAGCCTACGCTTTTTCTCAACAAAGCCCGCCGGGGCTATGCCTCGTCGCAGGTACCCTCAAACAGGCGGGTTGCTTACAAGCTCAGGGGGCGTCGGGGCAACCTCGACGCCCCTGTCATTTTCCGGCGCCATCTCCGACGCCTCGCTCGGTTCAGTCGTCTCTGCCCCGGGCCCCGCCCCTAGACGACAATCCCGTACTCGATGCGCCCGAGCAGCTGTTCGACGGCCTGGCCGCCGATTTCCCACCGCACAAGATCAATCGGCCGATACCAACCCAGTCCAAGGGCCGGCCGCACGACCCACCTCGAGGCGCGCTCGGGATCACCGAGCACCTCCTCCGCCCGACAAAGCACGCGAGCAGCCCGCCACAGACGTTCTGACTCGCTCGGACGCAATCGTCCCGTGCGCTTGCGGTGGGCGAGCGATCGCGTCCCGATCGCCAGGGCCGCACACAGGTCCGCGCGTGCGAGGGGAAATCGCTCGCTCAAATGCGCCACGGCACGCGCGTCAAAGCCCCGCTCGACGGCCCGTATTACATCAAGCGTGCCAACGCTGTCGGCACCGATGGCCTCAGGCCCGCCCATGGCTGCGACGATCGCTGCATCGCTGATTGGCAACGGGCTACTCATGCGCCTGCCCCGCGATCACGGCGCCACCGTGGTTTGACCCCGACTGCTGAGGGGGCGCCTCCACATGGGCCTCGCGTATCATCTGCTGCCTGTGCCGTCGCAAATACGCCTGCACCTCCCGTCGCCGCAGATCGCCGGGACAGCACCCGGCCACCTCCCGCAGGTTCCGATCCGAGGGATAGACCTCTCGCTCCCGGAGCTCGGCGCAAGCGGCGACGATGTTTCTCACGCGCCGGGCCTTGCGCGCCGCCGCTTCCAGGCGCCGGCGCTTGCGGAAACGCCGCACAACGCGATCGTATTCCTCGGGATAGTGATACTTGAACGACATCGGCCGGACATTGGCCTCGGCCGCGACCCGTGCCGCGCTCGGCACGCCCGCAAGGGGGATTGAAAGCACCCGCTCGATCTTGCGCTCCAGGCGCTTCAGCTGGCGCTCGGTCAACGCCTGGCGCTCATAAAGCCCCGGGCGCGGCTGCGGGCGGATCGGCAACGACTCGAGCAGCGGATAACTGTCGAGCAGCATGTGGTCGACCGGGACATAGGTCCGATACGAGATCTCCCATACCGACGGGGGCGACGGGCGAAACGCCCCGTTTTTCCACTTGCGCATCACGTCCGGGGCTACGCCGAGCGTCGCTGAAGGATTGAAACCGCGACTGACGAGTTGGTCGGCGACGACCTCCACCCACCTCCGGAAGTGCTCGATCTCCAGATCCCGGCCCACCGCGCAGGTTCTCGCGATGAGCTGTTGAATCCCGCCTGCGATCCACAGCTCTCGGCCATCTGGTTGCGGCAGGCGCCTGACGTTGTGCTCCCGACTGATCAGGCTGGCCTCGCAACACCGGCATATCGACAGGAAGGGCCGTGTCGGAAGCGTCGCCTGGATCTGTCCACAGGCGTCACAGCAGGTCTTGAGGTAGATCCCGTGGTGGGGACAGGCCTGTACGCCTTTGAGCGTCCACAGCAGCCGGTGATAGGGCCACTCGGCGTCTGCGGCCCAGCACTCAGGGCACCATGCCAATTCGGTACGTACGAGGTAGTTCGGTTCCCAACCGAAGAGGGGCGACCACGCATCCAAGGTCAGGCGCCCATGGCCTTCCCTGGCGGCACCCGCGTCCAGCGCCCGGGCCGTTCGCCTTGCGCTCCGGCCGGTACCGTTGATCGTGTGGGCCGTGCAATCCTGCGTGGCCGATTTCCCGTGCGCCTGCGAGCCGAAGACCTCGGTAACGCGGCGAGCGAGCACCCGCGGCCCCATCTGCTGGCGGTGCGCAATCCGCGTCAGCAAGCCCGTCAGCGATTCGATATCGCCGGTGCCATCGCCCCTGGGCGCGATCGGGCGGATGCTCGGCGCATGCGGGACGCGGGGGTCGCAATCGGCAATCGCAATGGAATCCACGGCGCCTACTCCCAGTTCGGTGAGGTGTCTTTGGCGTGCCGGCGTGCATGGGGAATACCTGGCCGCGACCTGGGCTTCTGGCGGCACTGATCGGAGCCGGACCTCGCGGATTGGTCCTTCTTCGACAGGCCATAGACACCCCAGCGCTCCGCATCGTGGAGAGCGATTTCCGCAGCCATTGCCCGGAGGTCGTCCTCGTTGCGACGGGCCGACCAAAGTTGCTCGAGCGTGAGCGTGGCGCTACCCGCCTTGTAAGCCCGATAGGCTGCTCTGTAGAGCCAGCTCGACAGTATCCCGACACAGCCGCACGCACCCCAATGGAGTTCCCAGGCATGGCGGTCAATGTTGAAGGTGACCGGGAGCTCGGCCTTGTCGACGATGTGGGCGAAAATATCCCGGAAGACTTTGACGCCCGCCTTGTCCGGGTAGTAGGGCGTGAACCGGACCAACTCGACGCGACGGGATATCTGGCCGCTGTAGCGCAGCATGTCCTCGGCCTCATAGGTGCCGACCAGGATGATCGGGACGTCCACGTTGGCCCGGTGCTGCTTGATGACGTCCAGATTGGATGCCTTTACGCGCCCCGTCGGTGAGGCCCCGATGTGCTGGCACTCGTCGATCACCACGGCCGGCGGCCGACGATCATTCAAGGCTGACTCGACCACACCTCCGAGCTCATCCGCGCTCACCGCTCGGTTGGCGATCGGCCGCGTCGCTCGACACATGCTCTGGTCAGCACGTGGGCGCAGGGAGACTTTGTCCGTGGCCCCGATCTCACCCATCGCTTCCAAGAGCTCGCGGTACATGATCTTCCAGCCGAACGGTGTGCCCTTGGCAACGGGCGCGCTGGCTACGACAAGAGGGCTCAAGTAGCGGCTTCCACCATCACGGTCGCAAAATGGCTCCATGACTTGCCGCACGTACTCGATCAACGTGGTCTTGCCCACACCGCTGGGCCCGACGATGACCAGGATCGAGTCCTTCTCGGCCAATTCAAGGTGTTCGAGCAGGGCGGCCTCCGTTTCTCTAAACACCGGATGCTCGACGACGATCCGCCCAAGCGCATTGAGCTGCGTTTGCGAGACAGCCATCACTTCAGTCTCGTCGCGGAGAACGTGGACGTCAGGTGCGTAGGCCGATCGTCGTGATCCTCTCCTCTTTGGCTCGCGCCTTGGGGCTGGTCGTTTGGAGTGATCGACTCCGGGATTCCGCCCGGGCGGTCCGTGAAACGGGCGAGCCCCGCCTCGGTCTCCCGAATCTTGCGCGCGAAATCGATCCACTTGTTGGTCGGGTTGCGATACTGGCGGCCCGAGTTGCGGGCCCTACCGGCGACCTCGATCATCAGATGCCGAACCCGGCGTTCTCGTGCCTGCCGCAACAGATCGCTGGTGGTGACGCACTCGTACCACTGGTCGCGGATGTAGGCGTACACGTAGGTCGGATCGTAGGGGTCGTACCGGACCGGCACGGAGTCACCGTTGTGGTTCGTTGCCGCGACACCCATGGGGCGGTACTGCAGATGGTTCACCCGGATCTGGCCCTGCCGAATCACCCGCGACTCCCCATCCACTGCAGGGAGGGTGAGGATGAAGAAGTGCATGTCGTACTGGATGTGGACGTTATTGGGGGTGCCGGTCTCGGCGAGCGACTCCCGAAACAGCCGCGACGGTGTGTCGTGTATTCCAGTATGCCGGCGCTCCGGATAGACCTGGTGCAGATATTCCTCTAACAGGTCATCCAATGCGTCCGGTGTCCAGATCGCCTGCCCTTTCGGATCGTGACTCCGGCTCAACGAACGATCCAGGTCCCGGTTGGTGGTGCTGCCGGTCAGCTGACGTATAACCTCCTGTTCCGTCGTGCCGAACATGCTCTCGACGACGCTACCGTGGCGAGGGCTTCCCGGCGGTCGCCGGACGAGCTCGACCTCGAACCGAACGAGCAGCTGCTCCAGGTACAGCGAGTGAAACTCGCGCCCGTGGTCGACGATCATCCGCTGAGGAAGACGGTGATGCCGCCGCACGCACTCGCGCATCAGGATCATCAGCACCCTTACGGATGGATCTTCGAGGGTCAGGCAGTGAGCCAGGACGATCCGAGAGTAGGCGTCCTGCATTATGGACAACCAAGCCGTCCCTATGGACTCGCCGGTGATCGCCGAGACAAGCTCGACCGGCAGTACCGTGTGGTCGATGTGGGCCAACTCGAAGGCGCGATCCCCGTGGGGCGGCAGATGGGCGTCACCCTCCCGATCGTGGGGACTCTCCGGGCCAAGCTGGTATCGGGCTTTCGCGCCACTCCGAGCCTGTACAAGACGTCCCTGATCAAGATCAGCCGCCATTTTGCGATATCGCTCATAACTGACCGCTTCGACGACTGCGTCTTTAGTCCGGGAGAGATAGTCGACATAGGCCGCGCGCACGCTTCGGGCGCCGTTACGCCCGTAGTCCTCCCATAGTGACCGGACAAGTAATTCATGGGCCTCGGTCGATATTCGCGGCACGGCGTTGCCCCGCCGGTGCTCCATCCCCATCAATCCGCGCAAACCATCGCCATACTGCGTTGACGCTTGGGCGTAACGCCGCGCCCACTCCCTTAAGGTTCGTGTGGCGTTATAGTTCTCCGGCCACTTCTGCCCAGACTTCCACGCCTGCAGGGCGCGGGCACGGTGAACGGCGCGTTTAATCTGCTTTGGTGATGCTTGCCGGCGCAACGCGTCGATTCGGTCAACATCGCTCTTCGGCATCGCAAGGGCCTGCAATTCGCCGCACCGGATCAATGCTCCGCACGCCTCGGATGAAAGTGTTTGTATATCGCCAGCATCGTCCTGGAGCGTATAGGCGGACTCACCGGCATTGATTACCCGCCAACCGACACCCTGCCAAACCAGTTTTGCGCCTTTCTCCAAACGGACCTCCGCGGGCTCATCCCCTTGTCTCGACGACGCCACGAAGTGAGCGGCATCCGAATAGATGGGATCGGCGTAAACACAGACCTCCGGGTCATTGGGCAGCAAATCGTCCCAGAACCGAAAGTAAATCGCTCGATGGGCTATCGCGTAGCGGACGGCTTCGATACCGAATTCGTTATCTAGATCGGCTATTCTTAGGGTCTTGCGCTGCTCGACACGGCCCACGATCTCCTTGATCGCGTCACCTTGTTCCCCGGTGGGTTGCGTACGGAAATACTCCCAAAGATATCTAGCATTGCGCAGGAACCGGATGTCCGGTTTTTCAACCACGCAGACGCGATAGTTAACTCCCAGGTGGGAGGCCGCCTCCTCGCCCGCCGGGGACCTCCAGCCGGCCTCCTCATCGTAGGTAATCCGGTCGGGCCATTTGCAGGCGCGCTGCTCGGCCTGATTCGGGGTCGTCACCTCCACAAGGTCGATGCCAGCGTCATGAATGAGTAGATAGTCCGGCGTATGGCGACTTCCGGTGCGTCTGCCTGTTTTCGAGCGATACCGGAGCCTGACCGTGGTGGGTTGACAGTAGTAAGCGCGGACCCGCTCGTCCCACTCCCATTGAATCAGCGTGGCCAACTCTCCGTACTGGCTCTCGGCCTGCACGCTGCGTTGCATCAGGCGCGAGGGAAATTGAGCGGAAACATGGCCACGACTTCCACCCACTCGACGCACAGGCTGACCGCGGCAGATGCGGTCGACGAACGCACGCGCGCCTGTCGAGAGATTCAGGTCGTCGTACAAGTGCGATATTTCGCCGTCGTGAATGGACATATTTCTCCCCTGTGCAGCCGACGAGCGGCCGCGGCGCTATGGTTAGGCACAGGGAAACCTTGACGGGCGGGACGGGGATGTCAGAGACTAAACGTGTTCAGCGTGGGTCCCTAGCACCTGCGTCCGCCCGGAATCAGGTTCGCCTGGTTTCGGGCTTTTTATTGCGGTTACGACACGGTCACACCTAGCTCATAGCTCGGCCCTCCCGGAGCCCCTCTCCTGCTCCCGGCGCAACGCGGCGCGACGTGCGATGCTCCGAATCTGGCGTACCTCATCGTGGTCGAGGCAACGCAGTTCACGCACAAGTTCATTGGCTGCACGGAGCGTTGCCGGGGGAATATCTCTTGGGAATGAAGGCCGGTATGAGGACAATTGTGCCGCCTCACGCAGAGCGGCGAGTTCCTCGTTATCCAGCTGCAATACTTTGGCCACGCGATCCAGCTCGCCCGGCAGGAGCGCATTCCGGCGACCGGTCTCAACAGCAGACAGGGTCCGAGAGGGCAGACCCGCGGCCGCTGCTAAGCGTTTCTGTGAATAGCCTCGGTCGGAACGAAGGCATTGCAACTGGTGACCGAAAGGCGTCATTTGGAGCCACTCACTAGCGAATTATCTTGAGACTAAGTAACGAATGAATCACCTGTCAATTGGGCAATAATTCAAAAATTTGACGCATATCGTGTCTAGAGGAATGGCCCCATTAAGGCATTGGGACGAGTCCCATTTGAGGAGCGGGACAGTGGCGGGTATCCGTTTTATTCAGCTTGCGCACGGGATCCCAGACGAATAAACGGCACTGCATTCTCGTTATGAAGAATATGGCGGCTCACCACTCACCCGCGCGCGCGTTACATATCCATCAGACAGATAGCTCATAATGCCAGTGGCTGACCAAATCAGAATTGACCGTCCGACGGAGTCGGTCGAGCCATTCTCGCGGCGAAGTCTCATTGACATAGCGGCGTATTCCGCAGCCTAGATACAATGCCTTCTTGAGTTGCCCCAATCGGATTCCGCTCTTCGCTCAAAGAATCTGATAGAAATCCGAGAGGGTTCTTCCCGGCAAATGCTTGACCGTTGCAAATGCCGTCGAACTAATGCTTATGCGCCGCTTCGGCGTCGCGCTCTTGGTCGCGAATAATCTGTAACACGACCCGAGCGAATGCGTTTAATGTCTCGGGGCGCTCCAGCGTCTCCGATGCGAGCTTTTCGTGGTCGTTCATGCTATCGATGATGATCTGCTCGAGGACACCGGGATAGCGGCCCCTCATCATCTGGTCGTCCGAGTGGGTGCGTGCCTGATCACGAACCGTCTCATCCCTGCGGACCCGTTCTGCGAGATTCTGTGCCCAGTCGAGTTTGTCCCGGTCGTCGACCTCCGCACCGAATAGGTCGTTGAGGCGTTGGATAATCTCCGCCAGGCGCTCCTGCTTTGGGTCGCGGGCTTGACCGGATCCCACGTCAGTCCCCGGCTTTAGCGTGTAATCACCCTCTTCCACACCGAGCTGGATGCGGTGCTCGGCACGCTTGTTGAGCCGGTAGTGGCTCAGTTCCAGCTCGGACAAGTCGATATCCTCGTCGCCCAGCCGGCGGGTCTGGAGCAGGGGATGGAGGTGACGGGCGTAGACGCAGAGGGCTTCGAGTTCCCGATCGTCGAAGTGGATGACCTGTGACAGGAATTCGTAGATTCGTATGAAGCTCTGCAGGTCCTTGCGGAAGGTCTCCAGCGCGTCGCGGGTCTCGCCGGCCTCCTTGAGTTCGTGTTCGGCGCGCTGGGCGCCGGCGCGGTCGTCGCGGGCCTCCGCCTGTTTCTTCTCGTGTTGCCAGTGACGCACGCGCTCAGTGGCGTCCTCGTACTGAGTGCGGAAGCGCTGACGCGCGGGTTCGACCCAGTAGGAGAGCTTCGAGGATTTCGCCTTGTCGTCGAAGAACGCGAGGGCGAAGGCCTCGACCTCGTGCCACTCGAATATGCGGGCCTCGGTCAGCTTGCGCTGCAGGTCGTAGACCACGTTCGGGTCGGAGACGTCGGTCAGCTCGGCGGTGTTGTAGTAGGGCTCGAAGGCGGCGCGGATGTCGTCGGCGTCGTTGACGAAGTCCAGCACGAACGGGGCGTCCTTGCCGGGGAAGGTCCGGTTCAGGCGCGAGAGAGTCTGCACGCAGTCGACGTCCTTGAGCTTTCGGTCGACGTACATCGCGCAGAGCCGGGGCTGGTCGAAGCCGGTCTGGAACTTGTTGGCGACGATCATGACGTTGTAATCGTCGGTGTCGAACGCCTCGCGGTGGTCGCGGCCCCGGAGTTCGGGGTTGAGGTGGTGGCTCGTCTCCGTGACCTCCATGGGGATGTACTCGTCCGCGGGCACGCTGCCGGAGAAGGCGACCAGCGGGTGGACGTCCTCGTAGCGACTCTCGCGGATGTATTTCTCCGCGGCGAGTTGGTAGCGCACGGCCTCCTGCCGGCTGCCGGTGACGACCATCGCCTTGGCCTGGCCGTCGAGCAGGTGGCGCACGTTGGCGCGGAAGTGTTCGACGATCACCTCGACCTTCTGCTCGATGTTGTAAGGGTGCAGCCGCACCCAGCGCGCGAGCTTCGTCGAGGCCTCGCGGGCGTCCACCTCGTGGGCGTCGGCATGGGGGTGCGCGAGCTTCCAGGCGGCCTTGTAGGTGATGTAGTTCTTCAGCACGTCGAGGATGAACTCCTCCTCGATCGCCTGGCGCATGGAATAGACGTGGAATGGCTCGGGCTTGTTGTCCGGGCCCGCCAGGCGGTCGGCGTGGGGCGGGCGGCCGAACAGTTCCAGCGTCTTCGCCTTGGGCGTGGCCGTGAAGGCGTAGTAGCTGATCCGTTCCGTCGGCCGGCGGGCCTCGACGGCCGCGTCCATCAGCTCCTCGGCGCTGACCTCCTCGCCCTCCGGGCGTTCCACGCCCAGGATGCTCTTGAGCTTCGTCGCGGAGGAGCCGGTCTGCGAGGAATGCGCCTCATCGGCGATGACGGCATAGGTGCCGGCCTGCAGTTCCGGGTGCTCGCCGAGCGCCTCGAACAGCGCCGGGAAGGTCTGGATCGTGACGATGATGATCCGGGTACGCGATTTCAGCGCCTCCGCGAGCTGCGCCGACTTGCTCTCGTTGCCCTCGTCGCGAGTGATCGGGCGGACGACGCCGCTGGCGTGCTCGAACTGGTAGATCGTGTCCTGGAGCTGGGAATCCAGCACCGTGCGGTCGGTGACGACCACGACGGAATCGAAGCGCTTGTTGCCTTCGTCGTCGTAGAGCGCGGCGAGCTGGTGCGCCGTCCAGGCGATGGAGTTGGATTTGCCCGAGCCCGCGCTGTGCTGGATCAGGTAGCGCTGGCCCGGCCCCTCGGCCCGCGTGGTCTCGATAAGCCGGTTGACCGCCTCCCACTGGTGGTAGCGCGGGAAGATCAGGCTTTCCTTCGTGTGCCAGCGGCCATGGAAGTCCTGCCACTTCGTCTTTTCCAGGTGCAGGAAGCGCCCGAGCAGGTGCAGCCAGGCATCCGGGGCGAATACCTGCTTCCAGAGGTAGTCGGTGGCGTAGTCGTCCTCGGAGGCGGGCGACGGATTGCCGGCGCCGCCGTCGGACGTGCCCCGGTTGAAGGGCAGGAACTTCGTCTCCCGGCCCTGCAGGCGCGTAGCCATCGCCACGGCGGACTGGCTGACGGCGAAATGCACCAGCGCGCCGCGCTTGAAGGTCAGCAGCGGCTCCGCCTTGCGCGTCTTCGGATCGGTCGCCGGCCGGTCGCGCTGGTACTGGCGGATCGCCTGCTCGACCGCCTGTTTGAACTCGCTCTTGAGCTCCAGCGTCGCCGTCGGCAGGCCGTTGACGAACAGCACCAGGTCCAGGCGCGGGTTGTACTCGCCCTCGCGGCAATGCGGCGAGTACGAGACCTCCGGCACCACGCGCAGCCGGTTCGCCCGGTACTGCGCCAGCGCGTCCTCGTTCATCCCGTGGTCGGGGCGGAACGAGCACAGCGTCACCCGCGCGCCCGGTACCTTGAAGCCGTGGCGCAGCACCTCCAGCGTGCCGGCCTTCTCCAGCTCGCGGGCAGTCTTGTCGAGCAGGACGGTCTCGGGATCATGCGGGTTGTGGCGGCAGAAACGTTCCCACTGGTCCGGGTGGGCCTCGCGGTAGTAGGCGAGGAGGTCTTCGGGGTAGAGGGCGCGCTGGCGGTCGTAGTTCGCCGAATCGCCGGCATGCCAGCCGGAGACGGCAAGCTGGTCGATAATGTCCTGCTGGAATTGCTGCTCCCTGGCATCAGCCATATGACGCTCCCTCTTCCGCCGCGCACGGTAACTCCAGTTCGTCCGACGACATCCGTTGAACCCAGTTGCGCACGTCGATTTTCCCAGTAACGGCCGCTGAAATCGTGGCGTGGCGTCGCTCCCGAAGCAATTCGATTGACCGGTTCGCGGTATGCATCAGCGTTTCATACTGATGCTGGCGCTCCGAAATCCAGTCCACGATTTCCTTCTGCTCATCAATGGGTGGAGTGGGAACGAGAAGCTCACGGACAACGTACTGACCAATGTTCAACATCGAACTGCTTGCGCCGGTTGCTTCGAATTCGATCTCCCGTCGCGGGTGTTGGGTCTGAAGGTATGCGGAAAGAAACGCTGGAATGCACGCTGTTTCATTCAAGCGAATGCGATAGAGTTTGTCGGACACCATGAGGCGGTCATGGTCGCGTTCGACGACCGCGGCACTTCCGACGAGCTCGCGCGTGTTTGCCCTCGATACCAAGAGGTCGCCAGCGCGTACGGTTAGCTTAGAAATGCCTTCCAGTTCTTCCGGTAGCCGCTTATTCTCGTTCGGGCGAAACATGCCGCCGTTAACCGCTCCGACTTTTAATACCGCCCAGTCACTGTCATCTCGCGCAGGTGTGTTCTCGCACTGGGGGCTCCAGCCCTGCTCGAATTCCCGGATTAGAAATTTCGCTTTCGTCAGACGCCAGTGCTCGGGGATAGTCGGGAGATCCGAAATTTCCGTTTCGCGTTTTGGCGCGATCGGGTCGAGCCCCTTGGTTACGCTGTCGGCTAGACTTGTATGAAGTTCCTCTTTGAGTAGAGCGATAAGCCGCTGCTGTTCCTCGATAAGCGCGTCGATTCGGGCGGTTTCGTGGTCGAGGAAGTCGGCGATAACCGTTTGTTCTGTAAGAGGCGGCTGTGGCAAGTAAGTATCAGATAAATCCTCTTGCGCCACGCTGGGCAGAGCAGTGTTGGTCGATATGCGCCCAAATGGAATGATCGACCCTGTATAAAACAGAAATCGCGGGTCAGTATTTCGATGAACTACTGTGTAGAACATGGTGTCCACAGTCCAAAAGGAGCCGGACACCAGAAGCGGACGATCTACGGTTCCCTTTCGACCGAATAGAACGGACTCGCCGCTATAAAGGTAAGCGGATGACCGAGCGAATTCGCCACCTGATCCAATTACTGGGTAGGGGCCGGCCGTTTCTTCGACCTCCTTGTAGTCCCGACCATTACGGACTGTAGCGAGTCGCTTGAGGGGGACGGCCCACCAGTGCTCGGGTAGCTCACCGAGATAGTCAATAGAGGGTGCCGAGTATTGGGGATAAGCGGGGAAACTCATGACTCAGCTTCCGTTTCCTCGACTTCGCTGCCGGAACGTTCAACTAGCTGATTGAGTTTGCGTCCGTCGTCGGCACGCCACTCGCGCCAACCATTCGCGTTTCGGAAGATAACCGCGCAAGCGGCCCCACTCGGGGACCGGAAAACATAGTCTCGAGCGAATACTGGGACGTTCCCATCCCATTCAAGGACGCCTTGTTCGACCAGACGTTCCCGTTGTCTATGCAGAGCGTCGGGTGTTGCAGCGTTCGTCGGTTCTGCAGCGCAGCGCGAACCCTTGAAGACGACCATGCCCTCGGAGGTGAGCGTTCCATTCGCGTTTGCACCACGTGCTCGGCAGTACACGGTCTGTGCTTTGTCGACCTGACCGGCACTAGGGAGAGCGTCGAAGACGGGGAAGCCCACCGTGCCGATCAGGATCTGAATGGTGTCCAGAATCTCTTCGCAGTCCGCCTGCAGGGGCGGCGGGGTGTGCGGGCGTGTGCCCTTGTTGCCGTTCTCGATCTCGAATCGGCCCGCTGATCGCGCGAACTCGATGGAGCGGGATTCCAGATACCGCGCGTGGGTGTCGGTCATAGTGTCCGTGAGCGAGACTACGATCAGGGCGCGGTCCCAGAAGGCCTTGTTCTGGTCGTGGCTGCCGAGACGACCGCCGACGTTGCCGCTCTGGCCGACGTAGCAGGAGGTGGAGCCGCTCGCATCGTCGGCGCTGAACAGGAAGTAGAGCCCGACCTGGCCGGCTTCGGGGAATTCCCGGAACCGGCCGAGCAGGCTGCGCGGCACGTCGAACAGGCGGATGGTGCGCGTCGTCAGTTCGGCGACGCGGACGCCGTGCGGGTCGCCGTCGGGCAGGAAGATCTGGATGGTTCTCGGTCGGGCGTTCATTCCGACTCCATCGTTCCAGGGCCACCCGTCGCCCCGCGCCAGAACGGATCGGTGGACCAGTCCGCGGGGAAGCCCATGTGGGGGCGCGATGGTGCGGGATGGCGTTCGAGCAGGGCCACGAGGCGTTGCGACCAGCGGCTGGACGGTGCAACGACCTGCATCAGCGCCTCGATGGTGGCGACGAACATGTACAGACGGCGTCTCGGGTCGACCTGTTGTTCGGGGTGCGCGGCACTGCCGGCGTCGATCCGGTGCGGGATCCGTGGCCAGGGACGCCTGATCCGGCGGGGTGTCTCGGGGCGGCTGCCGAACTCACGGTTCCACACGCGGCCGTGATGCGCGCAGGTGTTGCGCAGATCGGACATGGCGCGAAACCAGGATTTGAGCAGAGGGAATTTCCAGCCGAAGTGCTGCTCGATGCGCTGGGTATCGGCGGGCTGGCGGAGGTTCGCGAACAGGGTCGAAACCTCCTTGAAAGTCAGCAGCTCAACGGCCATCCAGATCGGCGGCTGCTGGGGCGCATTTGTGTATTTCGTCCGGTAGTGCGCGAGAAAGGTCTCGACCTCGCGGCCCTGGCCGGCCTGCTCGAGCTGGTTCAGCAACCACGCGTGGTTGTACCGGGTATCAAATATGCGGGGGTCCAGATAGCCGTGGGCGCCGTGGTGCTCGGCCAGCGTGTTCGCCAACTGGGCCCGGAGGGCGACTTCGATCCGCTCGATGGCGTCGAGCAGGAGCAGCCGGAGTTCACGGTCGAAGACGTACAGGTCGAGGATGTCCTCGAAAGAGGTGCCCGTCAGGAATCGGTGCTCGTCGAGGTCCGGCCGGTAGTAGGGCCGCGTGTAGGCCGAGAGCCGGAAATAGCTGATATTGGACAGGTAATGCCGGGCGCGCGCTTCGTCCGGGATTTCCAGGCCGCGCTCGCGGAGCGTTTCGAGGTGCTGATCGACCGTCTGGGCGGGTTTTCGGAAGTCGTTCATGGACGGCCTCCGGACACAAAAAACCCGCCAAAGTGTGCTTCCGTGAGAGGCATGGCGGGTATGT
>Ga0207753_1000330_pt1 | contig 18852 bp, 16 predicted proteins | sample PonA233FremontCA_2_FD_187273 | JGI IMG/M metagenome (GOLD analysis project Ga0207753, IMG submission 187273) | Salt pond sediment microbial community from Fremont, CA, USA - Pond A23 Sediment 3 (SPAdes) | ecosystem: Environmental > Aquatic > Non-marine Saline and Alkaline > Saline | place: USA... | reverse complement strand
ACGTCGAATTGGTCGAGCACCTCAGCGGCGTCTTCCATGACGGGCAGGTCGGAGTCGCTGCCCATGGCGATGCCGACGGGCGGTGCATCAGGGGCGGACATGGTCGTTCAGGAGTGGATGCAGGGAGAGTGCGGGGGGATTGGGGAAAAGAACCTTATAATTCGATCGCACCAGCGGCCATCTCGGCGCGTTTGCGAGTGTCGGCGCGGTCGGTGCCCAGGGCGGTGACGTGGCCCATTTTGCGCCCGGGGCGCACGTCTGGCTTGCCGTAGATGTGGGGGCTGACGCCCTCCGTGTTCAGGGCCCGGTCGAGGCCCTCTGTGCGCGGCGGAGAGCCCTCTCGGCGGCCCAACACATTCACCATCACGGCCACCGGCGTGCGCAGGCGGGGGGCGCCCAGGGGCCAGTCGAGAACAGCCCGCACGTGGTTCTCAAACTGGGACGTGGCACAGCCTTCGATAGAGTAGTGGCCGGTGTTGTGAGGTCTCGGGGCGAGCTCGTTCACGAGGACGCGTCCGTCCGGCATTTCAAAGAGCTCCACGGCGATGAGGCCCACGCCCTCCACCGCATCGACGGCATCCTGAGCAATCTGCCGGGCCTTCTTGGCAATGTCGTTGTCAATGTCTGCCGGGACCTCCACGGCGTGACACCGATGGTCCCGCTGTTCGGTGTAGGCGACCGGGTACACCACCTGGTTCCCGCCGGGGCGCCGGGCCACCTGCACGGCCAGCTCGCGCGTGAAGTCGGCGAATGTCTCTACCAGGGCCCCATCCTTGGCGGCCAGGTCGGGCCACGCCTCTCGCAGCTCTGCCTCAGAGGTGGCCGTCGCGTTGCCGTAGCCGTCATATGCCCCCCGATACTGCTTGAGCAACACCGGGTACCCCAGCGTGTCCGCCGCGTCCAGGGCCTCGTCGAGGGTCTCGCAGCGGACGAAGTCCGGGACCGGGCACCCGGCGTCGGCAAGATGCTGCTTTTGCACCCCCTTGTCCTTGATGAGCGACAGCGTCTCCGTGGACGGCCAGAGGGCCGCGTCGTCCGGCAACACGTCCGCGGCCGCGTCGGCGGGCGCCCATTCGCTTTCCACGGTTACCACGTCACACCCCGAGACAAAGGGACGCAGGACCTCCGGGTCGGTCCAATCGCCAACCTGAGCGCCTGCGTAGGGTTGCATGGGACCCGCCTCTTTCGGGGACAACAGGCGGGTCTCAACGCTCATGCGCACCGCCTCGGCCGTCATCATCTTGCCGAGCTGGCCGCCGCCGAGGATGCCGAGGGTCGGAAACGAAGAATCCATGCGTGGACGGTCCGCTTGCTACGGACCGGTCGTGTTCAATACAGTGCGAAGTGTAGAGACTTCGGGCGAGAGCCTATCGCTACGCGTCGTTTGGATCGGCGTCGTCCGCGCCTTCGTCGCCGTGCAGGAGTTGATCGAGCTCCTCTTCGTCGCCCACGAGTACGTCCCGCGCTTTGGTGCCGTTGAAGGGGCCGACGATGCCCGCCTCCTCGAGCTGGTCGACAATGCGGGCGGCCCGGGTGTAGCCCACGGCCAGCTTGCGCTGGAGGAGCGACACGGAGCCCTGCTGCCGGCGCACGATGACGCGGGCGGCCTCCTCAAACTTGTCGTCCGTGTCCTCGACGCCCAGCGTTTCGTCGGGCCCGTGCCCGGCCTCCTGCAGGGACGGCAGGGTGTACGGGGTGACCCCGGGCTGGTCCGCCACGTACTCCACCACCCGCTCCACCTCTTCAACGCTCACAAACGGCCCCTGCAGGCGCTGCAGGTCGCTGCCGCTGAGAAAGAGCATGTCTCCATTGCCCACGAGGTCTTCCGCGCCGCCCTGGTCCAAAATGGTCCGCGAGTCGACCCGCGAAGCCACCTCAAAGGCGATACGGGACGGAAAGTTTGCCTTGATGACGCCGGTGACCACGTCGACCGATGGGCGCTGGGTCGCCAGAATCAAGTGGATGCCCACCGCTCGTGCCATCTGAGCAAGCCGCGAAATCGGTCCCTCCACGTCGTCCCCGGCCGCCATCATGAGGTCGGCAAGCTCGTCGACCACCACCACGAGGTAGGGCATGTGCCGATGCCCCTCGGTGGGATCGAGCTCCCCGGCCTGGAATTTTTCGTTGTAGCCGGAAATGTTGCGCACATTGGCGTCGGACAGAAGGTCGTACCGGGTTTCCATTTCCCGCTCCACGCTCTTTAGCACGCCCGAGGCCTCGTCAATGTCGGTAATGACGGTCTGGTCGATGTCCTCCGGAACCGCTACGAACTGCGTTTCCAGCTGGGTGTACTGCTGCAGCTCGATCTTCTTGGGGTCAATGATGACGAACCGCAGGTTGGCCGGGTGGCAGGCGTAGATGAGGCCCGTGATGATGGTGTTGAGGCCTACAGATTTGCCGGACCCGGTCGCGCCGGCAATGAGGAGGTGGGGCATGGTCGTGAGGTCGCCCACGTGGACCTCTCCCTCAATGGTTTTGCCAAGCGGCAGGGGCAGCTTGAGGTCGGTGTCCTGAAACTTCCGGGTGCCAATCACGTCGCGGAGGCGCACCAGCTCCCGGTTGCGATTGGGAATCTCGACCCCCACGGCCGACTTGCCCGGAATGGGGGCGATCATGCGAATGCCGGGCGCCGCCATGGCCATGGCGAGATCGTCCTCCAGCGATTTGATGCGGCTCACCTTGACGCCCGGCGCCGGTGTGAGCTCGTAGCGCGTAACAGTAGGGCCCACCACGGCGTTGATCTCCTCAATCTCGACGTTGTACATGTCGAGCTTGTCGAGGAGGATGCGTTTGTTTTCTTCGAGTTCCTCGCGGTTGATGGAGGGATCCTGGTCGACCGTCTCGTCGAGCAGGTCCAGGGAGGGAGGCTCGTATTCGAAGTCCTCGGGGCTTTCCGGGGAGCGTTCGATCTCGTCGGTCGTTTCTTCCTCCACCTGCTCCTGAATGGTCATGGCCACGTCGTCCGGGGAGCCATCGGGGTCTTCCGAGGCAGGCTCGGGCGCCGACGGTTGACCGTCCGGCGTGTCCTCGGAGGCAGAAGGTGAAGGGGAGGATTGAGAAGGCGATGTGGGAGAATTGTCGGCTGGCTTCTCAGGGTCGCGGGAGGGAGATGCGGCCGTCGGGTCGTGGTCCGGCGTCTCGTGGCTGGGTGGATCTGGTGGTGATGGCTTATGCGTCGACTCATCGTGGCCTCGCGAAGAGTCCTCGGGAGCGGGGGACGGCTCCGCGTCGTCGCTTGGGGGAGCATCACTGCCGGGACGAAACAAGTCGTTCCGGCGAACGGCCCGGTTCTCCGGGACGGGCTCAATGGAGCGCTCCGCGGGCTGCCCTGATGAGGGAGATTCTTCGATAGAAGGATCCGTAGGGGTTGGTGGGGGCGAGGCGTCTGGGGAGTCCGTGGAGTGCGAATCAACGGACGGAGACGAGGGCGCCGTGGAGGCCTCGGCGGAGGGAGCGTCCTCTTCGGTTTGGGCTTGGGCCCGCGCCCGGCGCCATTGGTCTGCGATGTACGTCCCGACGGCGGACAATCCCGCCACGACGGCATGGGCGGCCTCGATGACGCGATCCACCGTCCGTTGAATGTCGTGGTCCACCACGAGCAGCAATAGGACTGCAGCCGCCAGCAGGAGCAGGATCAGCGCGCCCACCTTGCCAAACACGTTCTGCATCCAGCCGGCGGTGCCGATCCCGGCGAGCCCGGCCCAGGCCGAGAGGGACGTGTTCAGGGCATGGTGGAACCAGCCCAGGAGGCTGGAGAGCAGGAAGGCGGACAGGACCGTCAGAATCGACGGGTAGATGAGCCGGCGCAGGGCGGCGTGCCGAAAAATCGCGTACCCCCACACCATCAGGAGCCCGCTCAGCAAGAGGACTCCGTACCCGATGAAGCCGGGCACGAAGGTGCGGGCGAGACGAGCGCCGATCAGCCCCAGCAGATTCTGCACCACGCCCTCCGTCTGTGCCTGGCGGGGATTCAGGAAGACCTCGGCCCACTCCGCCGAACGCAGAATGCGGGCGTCCCCGGCGTGGTAACTCGTGAACGCGAGGGAGAGCAGGAGGGCCAGCACCATCAGGACCAGCCCGAAGATCTCCATCTTCCGACGCGGAGAGATCAAGAATGCCTCCTCCGTTTTCGTGTCGGACCCCGAGGCAGCCATACAACCGAACAAGAAAAACGCAAAGATCGCGGGGAAGGGCGTTGGAGGGAGGCCCTCACATGTGTATTCACTGTTTGCCGGAGAGCACCCCGTGCGTAAAGTGGGCCGGACGTCGCACAAATGCAACGCCGGCGCGGCCGGTGGGGAGGACGCTCAACACACGCTGCCCCGACCGAGGCCCTACGCCGAAACCGCGTCCTCGTACAGGAGAAGGCGATTTTCCGTGTAGTACGGCAGCACCGGGAGGGCGTCAATCCGGAAGCAATAGTCGAGATCCGTCTCTCGGCCCTGGTCAGCGAGGCGCTCCGCGTGGTTGGCCCCCCGGAGTGCGTTGTCGAGATCGTCGCGGTCCGTGTGGTAGAGCGTGTAGGCTGTATGGGCGGAGTCGGTGACCGGGTACGGCTCGTTGCGGTCCCAGAGCCGGTCGAGGAGAAGGCCGGCGCAGAGCGTATCCTCCAGGGCGAGACGGTTCTGGCGCCCCGCGCACACGATGGTGACGGCGTCTGCCGTGCGGCGGACAAAATCGACCACCCGTCCTGCGTTCAAGAAGCACGCTGCGACCAGGGTGTGGGCCTCTTTGGCCTGTTCGAGGGCGCGGGTTCCGTTGGAGGTGTTCAGGATGATGTCCCGGCCCTCTACGACATCCTGCGTGTATTCCGGCGGCGAGTTGCCAAGGTGGTAGCCTTCGATCTTCTTGCCCCCCCGCTCCCCCCCGAGCCGGTACACGTCGGGGTCGAGGTTGCTGGCAATTTTGCCGGCCTGCGCCATGTCGGGCACCGGCATCACCGCACGGGCGCCCCGATCGAGGGCGGTGACGATGGTCGAGCAGGCCCGAAGCACGTCGATCACGACGACGGTTCGGCCCTGCACGTCGCCTTCCGAAACATTGGAGTGTGTCAAAAAGACTTCAGCGTCCATCGGGGCAGCGGGTCAGCGGGGGAGAAAGGTGCCGGGCGGAAGAGGTCTACTCGTCGGTGTGGAACGGGGGCTCCGTCACCTCCACGCCGAAGGCGCGGCGCCGATTCGAAACCTGCAAGGAGCGGCCCGGGTCGGTGTATGCCGGCTCGTTGGGGACGTATCCGAGTCCGATTCCGGTCTCGAGGATGGGCGATTGGCTGCCGCTTGTCACGACCCCGATAGGATCCCCGTCCGGCGACTGAAGGATGTCGTCGTGCCGGGGAATGCCCCGCTCGGTGGCCACGAAGCCTACGAGGGACCGTTCGGGGCCGTGCTCGTGGATCTCGGCAAGCGCGTCCCGCCCAATGAACTCCCCTTTCTGGAGCTTTACCAGCCAGCCGAGGCCCGCCTCGTAGGGGTTCGTTTCTTCCGTGATGTCGTTGCCGTGCAGGCAGAGGCCGGCTTCGAGTCGGAGGGTGTCTCGGGCACCCAGGCCGGCGGGGAGAAGGCCCTCGTCGTGTCCGGCCTCCAACAAGGTCGTCCACACCTGTGACGCTTGGTCGGCCGGGACGTACAACTCGAGGCCCGGTTCCCCGGTGTATCCAGTCCGGGAGATCAACGCTGTCTCACAGCCGAGGAAGGCGCCGTCCGTCTGTTCCCAAAAGTGATAGAACGACAGGTCGTCGAGGTCGTCGTCAAGGAACGGCTGTGCAATGTCGAACGCCTTTGGCCCCTGAAGCGCGAGCAGGGCTGTATCGTCGGAGACGTCCTGGAGCGTGGCGTCCATGGGGTTGTGGTCGTGCATCCAAGACAGGTCGCGCTCCCGGTTGGCGGCGTTGAGCACCATCAGGTACTCATCTTCGGCCCGCCGGTAGACGATCCCATCGTCGATGATGCCCCCGTCCGGGGTGCACATCACCGTGTACATCGCCCGCCCGTCGTAGAGGTTGTCCGCGTCGTTCGTGACGAGGTGCTGGACAAAGTCAAGTGCGCGGTCGCCCTGGATGCGCACCTCCCCCATGTGACTCACATCGAACAGCCCAGCGTCGTTGCGCACGGCGAGGTGCTCGGTGATGATGCTATCGTACTGCACGGGCATCTCGAATCCCCCGAATGCCATCATGCGGGCACCGAGATCCTCGTGGATACTGTGGAGAGGAGTGGTGTGAAGCGACGCGGACTCAGCCATTGCAGGAAAGCGGGACAACAAGAATTCTGTGATGGGCGCGGATCGCCCCAAATCGTTTGGGTACCCATAGCATTCCTATAATACTCGTTGGCACCAGGTTAGTCAACGAAGGGGAAATGATTTTGCACGCCTACGGCCTGCGGGCGTCGTACCCGGCCGACGACAGGACCGAGACGGCCTGCTCGGCGTCCGCGGCATCGTCGAAGGCGAGCCGGAAGGTCCCCCCGGTGCCCTCGCGGATGGTTTGTAGCTCAATGTCCTTGATGTTGAGGTCCGCCTCCAGAAGATGCCCCGTCAAATCGTGGATGACGCCTTGTTGGTCGGGGGCCCGCACGTAGACGTCCGACAGGGGGTGGAGAAACCCCTTGCTGTCCTGCGGAATCGACTCGCGAGCCGATCGGGCCTCGGCAAAGGCGTCTTCGAGGGCCTCCAGGTCCTCCTCAATGAGCCGGTTGCGGAGGGTGCGCAGGCCACGACGCAGGCGGCTCAGGGCCTCGTGGATCTCGCGCTCGTTGCCCACCAGCACGTCCCGCCACATTTCGAAGGGGGAGGCGGCAATCCGGGTCATGTCGCGAAACCCGCCGCCTGCAAGCTGGAGGGGGAGGTCCTGGTCCTCCCCGTCCTCGGTGTTCGCGACGAGGTTGACCAGGGCCACAGAGAGCAGCTGCGGCACGTGACTGGTGGCCGCCACCACCCGGTCGTGCCGGGCCGCGTCGAGAACGAGGGGACGGCCCCCCGTCGCCTCCACGAGGTCAACGAGCGGTGCGAGCGCTCCGTCTAGCGCCGACTCGTCGGTCCCGTCCGGCAGACACAGGCTGTACACGGCGTTCTCAAAGAGCAGAGGATCGGCGTGATCGATGCCGCTGTGCTCGGCGCCCGCCATTGGGTGCCCCCCAAGGAACGAGGCATGGGCGGGAAGAACCTCTTCGGCCTGTTCGAGCACGGGCTCCTTCACGGACGCCACGTCGGTGACGAGGCACCCCTCCGGAAGGGCGTCGGCAATTGTGTCGAGCAGTCGGACGGTCGTAGCCAGGGGCGTGGCGAGCACGACGAGGTCACTTTCCGCGACTGCAGAGACGGGGTCGGCGGCCTTCTGGTCGATTGCGCCCCGCTCTTCGGCCCGCTCGAGCACGTCCGGGCGATCGTGGCCCACGATCGTGAGGTCTGGACGCCGCTGGGACCAGACGAGCCCCAGCGAGCCGCCAATGAGGCCCGTACCGATGAGTGTAAGTCGTTCAATCATTCGCAGGAGGGGGACGTGAGATGAGGAAGCCGGTGCAACCGACGGGCTCAGAAGAGCACCCCCGGCGCCCCATGCACGCCACAATCAGGGCGTGTGTTCGACGCAGCCCGGCCGCCTGGACGGGCTGAATCGGTGGGAGCGGCGGCAGGCGGGATCCGTCAGGCCCTCCGATCTTCGAAAAGTGAGCGAAGGAAGCGCTTCGGAGGACGCGGAGATGCCACAAAGGTTATCTTTGTGACGTACACGTTATCCGTCTGTCTGTGAAGTCCTGTAGGCAGTCGGCCTCTGACGACAGAGGGGACAAGCACTTCGGTACTCATTTCACGACCTAAACACGCAGATCCCCATGATTAAGAAAGTCAACAAGCGATCGAGCGACCGCGTCAAAGTCACATTTGTCCTTCCGGAGGACCACCCCTACGAAGGAGACATCTCGGTGGTGGGCGATTTTAACGACTGGACACCCGGCGAGCATCGCCTCGTCCGCCGCAGTAATCAGACGTTCAGCACCAATGTGCTGCTCCCCGAGGATGGACGCTACGCCTTCCGCTACTACAGTGAGGAGGAGGGATGGATTGACGACGACGAGGCCGATGACTACGAACCCAACGCGTTTGGCTCGACCAACTGCATTGTGTCTACCTAACCCGCGGCGAGACGTCCCGAGCCCTGCGTTGCAGGGATCGCATCCCAGGGCGTGTAGGAGACCCCTCTGCGGTTAGTCGTGGAGGGCCGAAGCCACGTCTTCCGCCGAAACCGACGGGTTGAAGCTCTCCTCCCGCATGTCTTGGAGGACAACACAGCTGCCTCGGGGGGAGACGACAAAACGTTTCGTGTCGCCGTCCGGCCCGGTGAAGGTGACTTTCACCGAGGCCCCTTCTTCGGCAGCCTGTTCACGGAGGGCGGTGATCCGGGCGGCGTCGGGGGGGCTATCAAGCGCGGGGATGTTGGCGGAGTCCGTCATGCGAGGGGAGAGTTGGGGGACGAGTGTGGGATGAGAGATTGACGCTCCACGACTCCATACAGACGCCCCATCCCCAGCACCGGGGATGAGGCGTGTGGGAGTCGGCGGGGGAGGGAACTACCCGTTGTTTGTGGGGCGTCGCAGGCTGGTCACGAACACAAAGCCGTCGGGATTCCGAACCCCGACCCGGAATGCCTGTCCGGGCTCGATGTTCTGGTAGACCTCCACGAAGGCATCCATGTTCGCAATCTCTTGTCCGGCCATCTCGAAGATGATCTGGCGGGGCTGGAGGCCTGAATTTCGGATCATCCGGCTGGACTGGTCCACGTTCGTGATGAGAACGCCCTGGTCCTGGTTGAGGCCCAGGCGGCGGGCGACCTCGGGCGTGATGTCTCGCAGCTCGAGGCCGAGCTCCTCCTGAAGGGCCTCGGCGGACGACGGCGAACCGTTTCCTTCGCTTCCGGACGCTGCAATGCTGGAATCCCCCCGCGCCCCAAGCGTCACGGTGAAGGTGCGCTCCTCGCCATCGCGGTTAATGCGAAGGTCGGCGTCCTCGCCCGGCTGCATGCTGGCGATCTGATTGCCCAGCTGAAGGTAGTTCTCCAGGGACTGCCCGTTGATGGCCGTGATGATGTCTCCGGCCTCCAGGCCGGCCTCCTCCGCCGGAGTGCCCTCTTCGACCTGCGACACGACCGCCGCGCCCTGGGGCAGGTTCTCATTTTCAACCAAAGTTTCGGGGGCCGGACCGTACCGGATGCCGAGGTAGGCCCGCTGCACGTCGCCATCCTCGATAATCTGGGTGGCCACGCGCTCGACCGTGCTCGAGGGAATGGCGAACCCGATGCCCTGGTAGCCCCCGGTCTGGGAGGCGATGGCGGTGTTGATCCCCACGAGTTGTCCGCGAAGGTTGACCAGGGGCCCGCCGGAGTTGCCGGGATTGATGGCCGCGTCGGTCTGGATAAAGTTGTTGACACCGCTGCCCTGGTTTGGATTGCGGGCGCGCTGTGGCGACGACCGCAGTCGGCCGAGGGCACTGATGATGCCGGCCGTGACACTATTGTTGAGCTGGGGGCTCAGGGGGGACCCGAAGGCCATGACCCACTGGCCCACGCTGAGCTGATCCGAACTGCCAAAGCTGATGGCCGTCATGTCGGAGGCATCCACCTTGAGCACGGCAAGGTCGCTGTACGGGTCGGTGCCTACCACCTCTGCCTCGTACTGCTCTCCGCCCAGCGTGCGGACGCTGAGGCGTTCCGCGTCCTCGATGACGTGGTTGTTGGTGACGATGTGCCCGTCCGACCGCACGATGACTCCGGACCCGAGGCCTTCCCGCACGTCCGGCTGATTCGGGCTCGGCTGGCCAAAGAAGCGCTCAAACGGAGTGCCCTCGAAGGGGTTGGGCATCTGGCGCTCTACCACCTTGGCGGCTCGAATCTGGACCACGGCCGGATTGACGGACTCGGCGACCTTCGAGAAGGCCGTTTCGAAGCCGTCCGGCGCGACGGTGGCGGACTGCTCAATGGTTGTCGACCCGTCCAGGGCGGCCGCCTGCCCGGACGTGCCGATGGCATCGCCGGCCCCAAACAGGTTCGCGCCGGCCGTGGCAAACAAGATGCCGGCCAGGAACGCACCCCCAATGACAACGGCGAGTGAGACTTTGCCTTGCGTGCTCATCAACGTGTAGAGTGTCCTGCGGAAAGAATGTGAGGGAAGAAGGCGGTCATCATGCTCACAGGGATACGGTGAGCACACCCTGCCTGTCTCCTAACGGCTACCGCCCGGAGTTTCGTACCGCCTTCTGTAGAGGAGTTGTTACAACGGAGGCGCGGGGAGATGGTGCCACGGGCCCCTGAGGCCGCACAGGTTCTCATTCGTCGCCCGGCACCCCAGGCTCCGTCATGCGGCGGACGTCCAGGTAGTCCTCCAGTTCATCGTCGTCCAGCAGGCCCATTCGTTTCACCACGGTCCGCACGCTCTCCCGGTTTTTCGCGGCGGTCTTGGCCACCTCACTGGCCTTGTCGTACCCGATGGCGGTATTCAGGGCGGTTGCGATGGACGGGTTCAGCTCCAGCAATTCCCGGGCGCGCTCCCGATCGGCCTCGATGCCCTCTACACACTTGGTTCGGAAGGCAGTTACGCTGTTCGACAACAGGTCAATGCTCTGCAGCATGGCGTGGGCCATCACCGGCATCATGACGTTCAGTTCAAAGTTTCCGTGGGTGTTGGCCACGGTGATGGTCTGGTGGTTGCCGGTCACCTGCGTGGCAACCATCATCACCTGCTCGCTCTGCACCGGATTCACCTTTCCCGGCATGATGGACGACCCGGGCTGGATGACTGGCAGCTTGATCTCGCCGATTCCACTCGTGGGGCCGCTGGACAGAAGGCGCAAATCGTTCGCAATTTTGAGAAGGGCCGTGGCGAGCGTATTCAGTGCCCCGTGTGCGTCGACGTACAGCTCCTTGCCCGCCTGCTGGGCAAAGTGGTTGCCGGTCTTGTAGAACGACAGGTCCGTCGCGTCCGAGAGGTGTTGCAGGGCCGCATCCGGGAAGCCCTCGGGACAGTTGAGGCCCGTGCCGGTGGCCGTGCCACCCAGCGTGACCTCCGAAAGGCGGTTGGAGGCCTGTTCGATCCGACGGATGGAGTGGTCAATCTGGGCCGCATACCCGCTGAACTCCTGACCCAGCCGCACCGGCGTGGCGTCCATCAGGTGCGTGCGGCCGCTTTTCAGCACGTCGTCGAACGCCTCCGCCTTCTCCGTCAGGGCGGTTCGCAGCGCCTTCAGGGCCGGGAGCAAGTCGTGCTCAAGGCCCATCCGGGCGGCCACGTGCATGGTCGTCGGGATGGTGTCGTTGGACGACTGCGACATGTTCACGTCGTCGTTGGGGTGAACGGCCTTGCTGCCGCGCTCAGCCCCGAGAAGCACAGACGCCCGGTTGGCAATCACCTCGTTGGCGTTCATGTTCGTAGAGGTGCCGCTCCCGGTCTGGAAAATGTCGAGCACGAACTCTTCGTCGTGCGTGCCATCAATTACCTCCTGGGCGGCCTCCCCGATGGCGTCGGCGGTGTCGGCGTCGAGGAGCCCAAGGTCCTGGTTGGCCCGGGCGGCGGCCTGCTTCACGTGGCCCAGCGCCTCGACGAAGCGTCGGGGGAACCGGAGGTCGCTGATGGGAAAGTTTTCTTTGGCCCGCTGGGTCTGGGCACCGTAGAGGGCATCTGCGGGGACGCGCACATCACCGAGAGAGTCGCTTTCCGTTCGGTAGTCGGAACTCATTGCGTCGAGGAGGAGAGTAGCGAGAAGAAAGTGAGGGGACAAAAGCTAACCTCGGAATCGAGAGAGGAAGGGTCAACAAGCAGCCTCCGTCACATTCCTCTGACGGGAAGACTCTCACGGAATTGAATCTAGATGTGAGCCCCGAACGGGATCGAAATCATCACGCACAGCTCGAAACCTGAGATCGGTGGTGTGAAGTGTCCTCCGCTCGGCTGCGGTTCTGAGATCCGCCCGAGACAAGACCGGGCGAGAAGCCTTGCGGAAGTGCTCTTGGGCGAGCATGTGCCGGGGGGAGGGAGGACAGCTGGAGGCGTGGGATCTGATAGGCCGCACCCATGACAGTCCGGTGCGGCACCAGGTCTGGATGTGCACCAGTCGCCGGCCGCGACACCCTGTACCGGAGGTGGGGCGTCTCCGTCTTCGCTACCGCCGCGGTTCAATCAGATCGCCCGAATACGTGTCCCGGTCGTTGAGTCTGTCCAGGAGATCGTGGCCCTTCCACGTGAGTCGGATGCCGGAGTCGCCGTCGTCTACAACCCTAAAAATTCCAGCGTGCAGGGCACTGCGGGCGAGAAAGCCGCCTTCCAGCAACAACACGAGATGATACGAGACCTTCTTGATATCCCAATGTCCAGGAAGCCGACCGGCATGAAAGTCCTCCGGTTCAAGCGAGAATGGATTGGTCTGACGGACCTCGGATAGGATCTCTTTCACCAGGTCCATATTTCGCTTCATCCTTCTGTGCGTCCAGTCGAAATAGAGTGGTGGGGGGGACCGCGGCCGCTAGAGCGCGTCCGCACTTACGTCATACTTCTTCAGGGTCGACTTGGTGAGGTTCTTCATTCTCCCGACCGCGCCCATCGCCTTCTCGCGTTCGAACTCCGACAGGTCGTCCCAGTCCTCGTACGTATTCCGGATTGCTTGGACGCCCGCAATAAGCACCTTCGTATCCTTCTGGAGCTCCTCTTCGTCGGTTTGCTGGCTGATGAGTTCAAACTGTTCCTGAATGGAGTCGAAGTCCGGGTGTCTGTCCCCGTACGTCTCTTCAATGAGGTCTAGGAGATCCTGACGTGTGTGAGACATGATTGCAGTCGAACCCGAATGTATGAGGAGTTGCTGTGGTGAGGTGAACGGCCGGGTTGCGAGAGGCCACCCCGTCGATGCTTCTTCCAACTGTTCTGCGTATTTGTAGCAGCAAAAACTACTCCACGGGGGGAATGGCCTGCAAAGGGGGAGCGTCCTCATAATTTCCTCTCAGAACAGCTTGCATAGTGCCTGATCGCGTACGCCGCCTCGAAATACGCTCATCACAAAAACAGAGCGCCCCTTGTCGTCCCAAGTGTGACTCCGGGCCCATCACACGATCGCCGAGTCGGCCTCCTTCAGTTGGATGGATTGCACACGAGTGACGTGCTGTAGCCTGCAGGCATGAGAACTCTCAGGGTGCAATTGATGCGAGAAGTCTGGTCTGGAGCGACGATCGGAGTCGCTTAAATCAATGGAGGGCAGGCCCACAGGCCGTCTAGGGGTAGCACAATGCATCCGCAGAGGGTGGAACCTTCCCAGAACGACCCGGCAAAAGTGGGCCGTGCGGTGGTTTATTGTCGTATGCAAGCTGCGGTACGGCCCCAACCCATTTTTCCTATGTTGCTGTTTCAAAAAGTAATAGTACTGGATAGTTGTGTTATGGCGAAAAGGGCAAAGACGGCGAATTGCGTCCGGATTGGAGGTGGGAAGACGTGGGAACCTAGCGGAAGCCCCTCCGGCGCGAAGTTTGTTCAAGTTGATGTGTACATGCCCCCGAGGTTGGGAGCAGTCCGCACTCCGGTGCGGCGCTGGACGAAGAGCATCGCGTACGCCGGCCGCAACACGTCCTCCTGCAAGCACAAGCGTCCGTACAGATTTTTTGCCGGATGACCGTCCGGCGTGCTTCATCAAACTCGAAGGGACGGGGTGCTTCGGTTCGGACCCCACTTCGACCGCATTGTCTTTCGCTCATTGGTTACGATCCTCCACAATGGGACTCGCTCAGAAGCTCTCCACGCTGAAGGACCGCGCCGAAGATCAAGGCCAAGCCCTAAACACGAAAGAAAAAACCAAGAATGCCCTCTTGCTGCCGTTCTTCCAGATGCTCGGATACGATCCGTTCAACGTCCGGGAGGTTGAGCCCGGCCCGACCGTTGAGCTTGGAAATGGGGTCTCGGAGGCAGTAGACTTCGCCGTAAATATCGACGGGGCCCCGGCCATGCTTTTTCAGTGCGAGCGGGCAACCGCGGGCCGAGAGGCTTTCGAAAAGGCGACGCTCCTCCAGCGCCTCGATACACTTGAGGCCACAGTCGTCGGACTCACCAACGGCTTCAGCTACTGGTTTTACACAGAGGTCGCTGCGATGGGGGGCACGAACTTGCTTCCCTTTCTCAAGCTCGATCTCTTCGAGTACGAATCGCAGCAGGTCACGGACCTGAAACGCCTGACCAAGGCGAACTTTGACGCTGAGGAGATCCTTTCCCTTGCCTTTGAGCGCCAGCACACGCACCTGCTGCAGAACTACTTCGCCGAGCAGCAGCAGAACCCCGACGAGCACTTCGTCCGGTTCCTGGCGGCGCAGATCCACGAGGGAGGTGTCTCCGACGATGTCCTCGGGCGACTCCAGCCGGTCGTGCAGAGCTTCCTGGAGGACGTGCAGGTCGACCGCGAGACCTCTCTGCCGGATCAGGACCTGAATGGGTCCTCCGCTTCGTTGAGCGAAGCGGATCTCCAAACCGAAGAGTGGTCGACCGACGAAAAAGAGCAGCCCCAATCGACCGACGATAATACGAGCACGGACGGGTCGGCCGAACCCCATGACGCTGCCCCACAGGAGCGCTCGGAAGAAGACGAGAAGGCCTCCGATGAGAACGCTCCCGACGAGGAGGCACAACCGGAAAGCCCGGAAAATGGGGACCTTGAGCAGGAGACCAATATTGGCAAAGAGCTCGCCCGAAAGGTGATCGGGGACTAGAGGGGGTGGGGCCTTGACAAGTCTCTGTGCCCGGCGGACTTGGGGGCGGCGGACGGCCCGTTGGGAATGGGCAGCGGCGCAGAACGGGTGAGGAGTGCGCCGTGCCACCTCCGGGTATTTGGCCTCGGCGTGGCTCCACTTAAATAAAAACCCGCAACTCCCTGGCAGGCAGGGAATTGCGGGGATGAGTGGTCAGGGGCGGATTCGAACCGCCGACACACGGCTTTTCAGGCCGTTGCTCTACCACCTGAGCTACCTGACCGCAAACCGCACGTGAAAGTAGCGGTCCGGCCCAGGCCTGTCAATGGCCGAGGGGGACGTTTCATGCCCCCTTCAACGGGGGGGATCGTTGTAGTCGGGAGGTCGTCGCTCTGTCGACTGCTCCGAACGGCGCACGCCCCACATCAGTTTCGACCGGAGCGTGTGGAAAAAGTGTTGGCCGGGAAGCTTGACGAGGTTCACCGTGTGGGCGGCCCGTTCGACACTAAACTCGAGATTGTGCTCGTCGAACATGGTGCTCTGGCCATCGGACGCGAAGACGTACGGCTGGTCGTTTTCGCGCACCTGGCACGTGATGGCCGCGTCGGCCGGCAGGACAATGGGGCGGACCGTGAGGGTGTGCGGGGCGATGGGGGTTAGGATGATGGCGTCCACGCCCGGGGTGATGATGGGGCCGCCGGTGGAGAGGGAGTACGCCGTGGAGCCCGTGGGCGTGCTAATGATGAGCCCGTCGGCCCAGTAGGTATTGAGCGGTGTCCCGTCGACGGCGACCTCGATTTCGATGAGCCCGGCGGCGCCGCTGCGGTCTAGGACGAATTCGTTGAGGGCCCACTGTGTATCGAATCCTGCGCTTTCGCCCATCTCGGCCTGCAGGAGGAGCCGTTCTTCTACCCGGTAGTCGCCGGCCTCCAGGGCATCGATGGCGTCGTGGATCTGTTCGATCTCGATGTCGGCCAAAAACCCGAGGCGACCGATGTTGACGCCCAGGAGCGGGGTGTCGTTTGGTCCCGTCTGATGGGCGGTACGGAGCAGCGTGCCGTCCCCCCCGAACGAGAGCACGATGTCGCCTGCCTCAGCGACGTTCTCGGCCACGTGAGCTCGGCAGACGTCGGCGGCAAACAGGTCGCGGTCCACTAGGCCTGAGGCGATCGGCTCCTGGATCCGGAAGGACAGGCCGTCGTTCAGCAGCCGATCGATCAATTTCGCCAGGGGCGTCCAGAGCGCCTCCTTCGTAGGGTTGCCGGTAATGCCGTAGACCATGAAGCGCTGGGGCGAAGTGGTGGGGAGAGAACGTCGCTGTTGACCCTCCCCCGAACGGCTCGCGGGCTGCCAGACGTTCCGAGCCCAGGGAGCGTGCCGAGCCGCCCCCAAGCCTGGAGTGAGAGGCTCGGACCGGAAGGGAGGCGCGTCGAAAGAGCCCTCACGAACGCACCAGGTAAACGGAGCACGGGGCGAAGACAGCCACCTGGTGACTCACCGTGCCCACCTGCGCGTCGGCTTCGGTGCGGTCGATCTGGCGCGAGCGCATGACCAGAAGGTCCACCTCGCGCTCTTCGGCGACCCGCGTGATCTCGGGCCCGCGTTCCCCATAGGTAATCATCGACTCCACCGAAAACCCCCCCTCGGTTAGCGTGGACGCCCACCCCTCGAGCTTCTGTTCAGCGTCCCTGCGGAGCTCCTCGTAGAAATCATCCATCTCGCCCGGCTCCTCGTCCTGGAGCGTCTCGATGGCGTGGTGGAGCAGGATTTCGGTCTGGTCGGGCGTGGCCAGGGTGCGAGCGGTCTGGATGACCGTCTCGTTGGTGCTGGAGAGGTCTACCGGAATCAGGAGGACGTCGTACATGAGAGGAGAAAGACAGAGAGAGGAAACGTGGGAGGATGTCGGGACTCAGAGGGGGCGACCGCCCGTGCGGCTGGCCCAATGAGCGTGGATCTCACACTCGTAGTGTATCATTTAATCTGCGAAGACAAAAGTTGAGGCACGTCCGCCCCGTTGCCCATGCCGCGCTCCGAGCTTCGACCGTTGCGACTTACCCTTGCGCGCCGACTCCGTCAGAAAGCCGAGCTGGAGCAACAGGTCCGGGAGGTCCAGGCGCGGTTTGAGGACGAGGTGGCGCCGTTGCAAGAAGAAGTGCTTCGCCTGCGGAAGGAGCAGCTTAAAGAGGCTGCCCTAGCCCGCATGCGGAGCGCGCGCCTCCGCAACGCCTACCACGACGCCCAGGATGCTCACGCCTCATTTCGGGAGCGGCGCCCGGACCGGACGGAGCGGCCGGACGGCGCAGATGTGAAGGCCCTCTACCGTCGGGCCACGAAACTGTGCCACCCGGATGCCGTGGCGGATTCGTATCGCGAGGACGCCACCGCGACCTTCCGGGCCCTGGAGTCCGCCTTCGACGCCGGGCACCCACACGCCGTCCAGGCCATCGCCGACGCCCTGGAGACCTGGGGGTTCCCCCAAGCGCCCGAGGCGCCGCCGGCGTCCTCGGTGCAGAATGCGGAGGCCCACCTTCGACGGGCCGTTTCGGAGCTCGACGCGTCGATTGAGGACTTGCAACAGGCGGAGGTCTATGAGGCAGTCGTTGCGGCGGAGGACGTGGAGGTCGAGTCCCTGATCGACGCACAGAAACGCGCTCTCCTCCAGCGCCTCCGCACTCTCAAGCGGCGCGGGCAGCCCAAAGTCTGAATCCGTTCTGGCGGCGTGTCCCGCCGCGGCGTCCCGTTGTGATTCGGGGCGCGGACAGCTACGTTGTGTCGACCGTGGGTCCGAGGTCGGATGCCGGAGCACTCCTGCGCCGACGACCCGTTACTGAAGTCGGAGGGGGCATCGACGGAGTGTGCGCATCAGGACCCTTTGCACTGCAACCCGTAGCGTTGATTCCAAGCGATTGTACATGGCTGAATCCAGCACGAAGCAGCGAGGGCGTACGCCCCTCATGCGACAGTACTACAAGATCAAGGAGCGCCACCCGAAGGCGATCCTGCTGTTTCGCATGGGCGACTTTTACGAGTCCTTCGACGACGACGCGAAGACGGTGAGTCGCCTCCTCGGCATTACCCTCACCGAGCGCAACAACGGCGACGCCGACGACGTCCCGATGGCGGGGTTTCCCCACCACGCCCTCGACAGCCACCTCCCGAAACTGATCCGGTCGGGGCTCCGCGTGGCGATCTGTGAGCAGGTGGAGGACGCCGACGAATCGAGTGGGAAGGTGGTAGATCGCGACGTCGTGGAGGTTGTCACGCCGGGGGTCTCCTTCCATGATCAATTGCTGAACCCGAAGCAGTCCAACTTCCTGGCGGCCTTGCACTTCGGCACCGGTCGCGACAAGGAGCGAGTCGGGTTTTCGTTCATCGACGCCACCACCGGCGAGTTTAGCGTCACGGAGGCCGGCATCGAGCAGGTCCAGGACCTAATCCAAACCGTGGCGCCGTCGGAGGTCATTATAGACAAACGAAAGGCCGGCCGCCTCCAGGAGCACCTCCGCGAAGTGCCCTTCACCGTCACCGAGCAGGAGGACTGGGTCTTCAAGTACGACTTTGCCTACCAGACGCTTCTGGAGCACTTCGAGACGCACTCCCTGAAGGGCTTCGGGGTGGACGACATGGACCTGGGCGTGGTGGCGGCGGGCGCGGCCCTCTACTACCTGGGCGAGACGCAGAAGGGAAAGCTCCCGCACGTCCGCAAGATCAAACGCTACTCGAAGGAGGAGCACATCGCGCTCGACCCGGAGACGAAGCGCAACCTGGAGCTCGTCCAGTCGATTCAGGACGACGGGCACGAGGGCACGCTCGTCGACATCCTGGACGAGACCGAGACGCCCATGGGCGGGCGTCGCCTGCGGGCTTGGCTCGTGCGGCCTCTCCGCGAGGTGGGTCGCATTCGGCACCGCCTCGACGCCGTTGAGGCGTTCGTTGAGGACCGCGACCTGCGAGCGGACCTCCGCGACGAGCTGAATCAGATGGGCGACCTGGAGCGTCTGGCCGGAAAGGTGGCCACGGGCCGCGCCGCCCCGGGCGACCTCATTGCGATCAAGCACACGCTCCGCCGCCTGCCGGCTGTCCTCGACCTGCTGGGGGAGGCGGGCTCGGAGGCCCTTGACGCCATTGAGGATGAGCTCAGCCCGTGTCCC
>Ga0207753_1000328_pt1 | contig 18963 bp, 18 predicted proteins | sample PonA233FremontCA_2_FD_187273 | JGI IMG/M metagenome (GOLD analysis project Ga0207753, IMG submission 187273) | Salt pond sediment microbial community from Fremont, CA, USA - Pond A23 Sediment 3 (SPAdes) | ecosystem: Environmental > Aquatic > Non-marine Saline and Alkaline > Saline | place: USA... | reverse complement strand
GGGGACGGGGAACGCGTCGTCGGTGAAGGATTTCTCGACGCGAATACCGTCCTCGTCGACGGTCGTCGTCGCTTCTGCCGTCCGTTCGCTCATACCGAGTTCCTCCCGGAGCAGGGGCTTAAATTCCACGGGCCGGGTTTCGGCGTTGATAACCCGGGGTGAGGGAACGTTTCTCCCGTCTCGACCGGTCGCCTCCAGGATGTTCCGATCGCCTACAGATCGATCCGGTCGCCGATCTCGACGATCTCCAGCCGGTTCGGGTGCTCGAAGCTCCGCACGTGGTCGTGGAGCGCGGTCGGGTCCGCGGTCAGCCCCTTCCACATGTCCCAGTGCGTCGGGACGAGCCGGTCCAGTTCGAGGTCGGACGCGGCCTTCGCGATCTCGTTTTCGTCGCTGTACCACTTCGTGCGGACGGGCTCGCCGGTCTCCTTGTCGGGGACGTTGCCGACGGAGCCGAACGCGAGGATCCCGACGTCGACGTCGAACTCGTCGGCGAGGGCCGGGAACGACGCCGAGGGCTTGCTGTCCCCGGCGTGGAAGACGGTGCCGGCGTCGTGCTCGATCACGTAGCCGACGGGGTGCGTGGCGTCCGAGTCGTGCGTTTCCACGACGTGAACCGTGAACTCGCCGATCCGGAGCTCGTCGCCCTCGGTCACTTCCAGGAAGGCCTCTTCGTCGACGTCCCAGTGCGCGGTCCACGCCTCGTCCTCGCGCGCGACCGCGAGCGAGTCGTCGGGGGCGACGAAGTCGGCGTCCGTGTTCGCGAGGATCGGCGCCTGCGAGGGGCCGTGGACGTGGTCGGTGTGCTCGTGGGTCGCGAGCACCGCGTCCGCGGCGTCGACGTCGGCCGGATCGAAGGGAACCGGGATCATCCGGACCGTGCGCGGCGGGTCGCCCGTACCGACGTACGGATCGATCCAGAGGACGGTGCCCTCGCTGCCCTTGATCGCGAAGCCGTTACAACCCAGGTACCACAGCGCGACGGTGTCGGGGTCGGCGTCCGCGACCGCGCGCGGGAGCCAGTCGCCCCAGTCGGAGTCGGCCATACCCCACGCTGCGGGGGCGTTCGGGGTAATGATTCCGGAGTGTGCCCGAATTATGTCCGATGAAGAGCGACGAGATCCTGTCGCAACCCGAACGAGTACACTGTATATCGCTATACGAATTTAGCCGCGTTTTAGTACCAGTGAACCGGTAGATACAGAGAACGTATTTCACAAGCCAGTCACAGGGTTCCAGATATGTCTAGTACGGCGCCAGATATCTTGATCCGCGACGCGACGGTATTGACGGTTGACGAGAACAATCACCTGTACCGCGATGGCACGGTTGTCGTCGACAACGGGGTGATTCAAATGGTTCGACCTTCCGAACCGGAAGACGCGGATAAAGCCGCCAACACAGTCATCGACGGGAGCGACCGACTCGTTATGCCGGGTCTGGTCAACGCTCACGCGCATCTCGAACTGACGGCGCTCACCGGCGCGTTCAGCGAGATGGGCCTCGGCGAGATGTTCGCCGAGATGACGGCCCTCTGCGAACAGCTCGGTCGTGACCAATACGGGTATCTCGTCGAGGCAGGCTGTGATCTCGCCGCGCTGAATTTCATCCGGAGCGGCATCACAACTACCAATTCGATGGACGCGCTCCCGAGTCGCGGGGCCGAAGCCTTCGGTGAGGCGGGGCTTAGAGGCTTTTTTGGCCCGTGGATCAGTGACCTGTTCTGGGACATTCCCGTAGGCCGACAGTTCGAGCGTGCCCGTTCGTTCATCGAGAAGTACCACGACAGCTACGACGGCCGGATTCAGGCGACGGTCTGTCCCCACGACGACTGGTCGTGTTCTCGGAACGTCTGGGAGCGCACGGCTGAGCTTGCGACCGAGTATCCCGACCTCCCGGTTCACACGCACCTACTTGAGCTGGACGCCAGCAACACGATGGCCCGGGCGAACGACGCTGCTGACTCGCTCGCGCTACTGGAGGAGGTGGGACTACTAAACGACCGGCTCGTGGCCGCACACTTTCGCGTCGCTACCGAGGACGACATCGAACGAATGGCGGCAAACGACGCGTCCGTCGCCCACTGTCCATCCATCTTCTGCTACTGGGAACCGGACGGGGAGACCGAATGGACGCCTGTCCCGTCGCTGCGAGAGGCAGGTACAACGGTCGGACTCGGCCTCGACGACCACTACTGGCACGACTCTAGCGACTTGCTGAGCGAGGCCAGACAGGCACGACTGGCGGCTAACCTCTCTTTCGGGACGGGTCAGTTTCACTCGACGGAACTGATTCGGATGCTCACCATCGAAGGTGCGAGGGCACTCGGCGTCGAAGACGAAATCGGCAGTATCGAACCCGGCAAGCGCGCGGATCTCATCGTTTTGGATTTGTCGGATCCCAAGTTTGCTCCGAAGACGAACATCCCCGCATTAGTAGCGAACACCGCGACAGCCGGGGACATCGAATCGACGATAGTCGATGGTGAGTTACTCATGTACGACAACGAGGTCCGATGTATGAATCCCGACGAAGTGTGTGAACGTGCAGAAACCGCTGTCAAACGGTTTGGCGACGAAGTCGGCTGGAAGACGGGTATCGGAGGAAGCGATCCGCCGAGCTACGTTCGCACTGCCCGTAACCTCCCGAAACGAGGACCAGCACATCTCGTCGCCCGTCTCGGTCTACAACGGGTCAAAGATAGATTATAAACATTCGCTTCGGAACTACTTCTGAATAGCATTGTGAGGGGCTGTGTGGGATCGCTGTTGCGGAGAGCCCCGTGGAGAAGCGCTCGTATCGGCTTTAGCGTGGACGTAGACGCGTCAACTACACACGACGAGATCGGCGCAGCGTACGGCTCGTCCCCGATACCGGTGACAAGCGGTCCCTACACAGAGGGCCAGATCGAGAACTGGCACACGTGGAATTCGCCGACGAGAGCGATATCACGTGGAAGCGCACTCTCGGCATTCTTGTTAGCCTAGAGTACATCCCGTACCTCGCCACTGAAACTCTGCGAGTTGGCTGAGCACTTCTCACTACGCCCCCCCCACTTCTCACACTGGCTACACTCGGCGGTGTCCCAACCGACGTTATCGGGAGGTTTTCCGAGAGAAACCTGGTTTAGTGTCACCTACATTACAGTTATGCCGATGGACACCCTCTGTCCAATCGCAATGGCAGAACAAACATCCACCACGGACGAATCGTTTAGGCCGGACAACACGGCGATGCTGCTGGTCGACTACCAGACTGGCGTCCTCCAAGGCGTCCAGACGCAGGATCCCACTGCGCTGAAGAACAAGGTCGTCGCCTTGGCTAACGTAGCGAAGCTCTACGACCTGCCGGTCATTCTGACTACTGCGGATCGGAACGGACCGCTCGGCCCGCTCCTGCCGGAACTGGAGGAGCTGTTCCCCGAAACCGAGATCATCGACCGGTCGGCCGTCAACGCGTGGGACGACCCACGGGTCGTCGAGGCAGTCGAAGAAACCGGCCGTGAGAACCTGATTATCGGTGGCATTTCCATGGAGGTTTGCGTGACCTTCCCGGCCGTCTCGGCGTCGCTGGACGGGTACAACGTCCAAACCGTGCTCGACGCGACTGCAGCGATCAACCGCCTAGGCGAGGAGGCGGCACTCTGGCGGATGCAAGACGCAGGGGTCACCCCGACGACGTACAACGCCATCGCCTCCGAGCTGTTACACGACTGGGCGAACGAGGAGGGTAACGACCAAGCGATGCAGTTCGCCGAGTTCTGGGCCCCCTACGGATACATGGTTGACAGCCACCAGAACGCCCGCGGGTAGCCACAGACCGAATCTCACCTGGTGTCCCCGGTCCGCACCGAACCCGCTCCCGAACGGCCCATCCTCCCTCCTTCGATCACGTGTTCATGTCAATCGAACAGCTCAGCCCTTGGTTTGAACTCGCCACACGGCAGACAGAACGACTGTGACCAAACCTGTCCCGACCAGTAGCACCGCGGCGAGGGGAGCCGGTGAGACCGCCGGAAGGGTGAGCGATCTGAAGAGCGGTGTGCCGAGCATTGCCAAGACGAACGTCGTCACTGTCAGCGACCCGTAGGCCGTGCCGACGAGTCCGACCGTCGCGAGCGACTGGCGAGTCGAGAATCGATCCCATACGGCGGCGACGTATCCTGTCAGTGGGAGGATCTGGAGTGCGTGGAGTCCGACGAAGTGAGCGACTCTGAGGTCACCGCCGGTCACGCTCCAGTTTAACAGTGGTAACCCCGGACTGCCGTTCGCCACACCGACGGCGTGACCCCCCCGTGACACCATCAGCCAGCCCTGGAAACTCGCGACGACGAAGAGGAACATTCCGAGGCCGATTCCCCAGAGGTACGCCGGTGCGAGGTCGGGCGGATCTCTGACGACTCGCCACAGGACGTACGCGACGACGATCGAACTGATGGTGATGGTGGCGCCCATGACGCCGTAAATCGCCGAGTCGAGCGGGGTACTCGTATTGAAGTGTGAGGCGACGCCTCTCCCGGCCTGCAGCGAGATCAGGGTGATCTCGATCGACATCGCCCCGCCGATGACGTATGTCGCGAGCCGCGAGACACGGTCGGTCAGGGATAGCGAGGGCAGTATCCAGCCCATCGTCGCCGTGAAAATCGCGATCGACGTGGCGAACTTCCACGGTTTCGTCCAGACGTTCCGGCCGAGCAGCGTTCGGCCGTCCACGTAAATCAACCCCGTGAACGCTACTGCCAGCGCGGCGTTGGCGAGGGCGACAGTGAATAACACTTTGTTCCGACGATAGAGTTCGCGTGCGGCGACGATCGCGACTTCGTGCGACGACCGCGCGGAGATCGTACTCACGGGATGACACCCCCTTCTGGAGGCGACGCCTCCCGCCTCGCAGCGAGTTGTCGCCGGGAACGAGCGCCAGTCTTGTGTTTCGTGTTTTTGTTTGGTCGGTTACGACCGCGTGAAACGGGTGAATCATAGGTCATTGTCGGTGTTTCTGGAAATACACAACTAAAACGGCTATTTTAATCCAACCATTAAATAATATTGACTCTTGAAACGGCCGACAGTCCAGTGAGCCTGTGATCCATCGCTGGAACTGACGACGCCCGCTTCTGTACACCTGCTCACTCCAGCGACGGTCCTCTGAGCGTCCTCGGAGACCGTACACTGACCCGAACATCGAGTTCCTCTCTGCCCGCGGTAACGAAGGTGAACGCATCAGAGAACACCTGCGTTCACCGCTCCAGGGGAGGGGAGGCAGACTCGGAACCGTCGGAACGGGGACGACCGTGTGGAGCGGTCCAGTCCGCGTCGGGGCCCACTGGAACGAAGCCAGTCGGGTTGAGATCCTCGTGGCTGCGGTAGTAATGTTTCTTGACGTGGTCCATGTTACAGGTTCTCGCTACCCCGGAACGCTGGTACACATCGCGGGCGTACGGCCAGAGGTTCTCGAAGTCGGTGAGTCGTCTGACGTTACACTTGAAGTGAGTGTAGTACACCGAGTCGAACCGATACAGCGTCGGGAACAGGAAGACGTCCGCGAGGGTCAGTTCGTCGCCGGCGAGGTATCGACGCTCCCCGAGCACGTCATCCCACTGCTCGAGGGCGACGAACAGGTCTCGAACGGCTGTCTCGTACTCCGACTGTGTATCGGCGAACCCCGCCTTGTACACGCCGAGGTTGATACTCTCGTGAATCGAATCGGCGATTGCGTCGATCTCCGCTCGCTTGTTCGCCGGATACAGATCCACGTCGCGCGTCGTGAATTCGTCGAAGGCTCCGTCGAGCATGCGGGCGATGTCGGCAGACTCGTTGTTCACGATGGTCTCGGTTTCCGTATCGTAGAGGACTGGAACGGTTACTCGCCCGGTGTACGACGGGTCAGCCTCAGTGTACACCTCCCGGAGGTAGGAGACTCCGTTCACCGAGTCAGGTGTGCAGTGCTGTTTCGACGGCGTGAACTCCCATCCGTCGTCTCTGCGGACGGGGTCGACGATGTCCATGGAAATGACTTCTTCAAGCCCGTTCAGACGGCGGGTCAGCGCCGCTCGGTGGGCCCACGGACACGCACGAGAGATATACAGGTGGTACCGACCGGCTTCGGTCGGAAACTCGGCGTCGCCCCGGTCGTCTGAGTTACCGACCCACCCGTCGAACCCCTGATCGTCGTGTCCGCGTACGGGTTTTGCAACCCAGTCACCGTCGACGAGTTTTCCCATCGGACATCACCTCCTCGGTATGATGGCTGATCGGTAGCGGTTCTGACTTCGAACTGAGGGTCGGTCGCTCTATCGACATTACAGCGTCGGCTACGCTAGAGATTCACTAATAGTTCAGGCAAACTACACGAAATCAGGTTTACCGCACTACACCCGGTCGTTTCGGTCAGTGCTCGACGGTAATCGAGGCTACGGCTGCCTCGCCGTCGAGCGCCACGCTAACCGTTCCGGCGGGCGTGGGAGCCTCGACGAGGACTTCCCACGGATCACGTTCGCGAACCGCCACGCAGTCGGCTTCCGTCACGAACGGCAACTCCCACAGGGGATCCGCCTCGACGTCGACGCCGCGAGTGGCGAGCTGGCCCACTGCCGATGGACTTTCGAGGAGTCGAATACCGACCGGTACGTAGCTGTAGAAGCTACAGTTCTCGCAGCTGAGATAGAGGAGTGCGGGGTGGTCCGCCGCGAAGAACTCGTCGTACCGATCCATGTGTTCGAACTCCGCGGACGCTTCGGTGTAAGTGACGGTCACACGGCCTGCACAGACGAAACAGACGCCGTCTGACGCCAATCGCCATTTGAATTTCGTCCGTCGGTCGAACGCCGCGATGGCTTCCACCACTGTTCGATCCTGAAACCCGCCCGGGTCGAACGGGTACTCCACGAGTTTTCGATCACAGTCGGAACACTCGACGGTTGCGAGATGGTCGTCGTACCGAAACGTCGGCGTCGATTCGCACCGAGGACATTCGCCGGGTGCCTCAGTTGGAGCCACCGTCGGGTCCGTGTGAAAGACACCGCTCTGGATGGCGTCGATCACCCGATGTCCGGCGTACTGGAGCACGTACTGACCGTCGATCTCCTCGATAAAGTGGCCGGTGAGCTTCCCGAGATGGTACGTGAACTTGCCCGAGTCGCGTTCGCCAACGGCGCTTTGAATCTCGGCGAACGCCAGGGAGTACTCGGGCGCCTTCCAGAGGGCGAACAGAATCTCCAAGCGTAACTCGTGGCTGAATAGCTGGAACGCGTCCTGGGGATCGATCTTCGCGTCGAAGTCGTCGGTTCCCCCAGTCACACCGCGACTGCTTTGATGCTAGCTGTATAAGTTCTGGCGTCGGTGCAATTGTTCGATCGTTATCACGACTTCCCCGGATTTGGTGCATGCGAGATTCAGCGAAGTAGGATGGGGTCGGTTACACGCCGTTCCGGAACTCTTCGGGTCTCTCTACGTCGTCCATCCATTCGACGGCCCACTGACTCACGTCGTCGAGTCGGCAGAGGAGGGCCTCCCCTTTGTCGGTGAGTCTGTAGTAGACGGCGATTGGGGCTGCTTCCTCCGTGCGCCGAGTGACCAACCCCCCGTCACTGAGTACCTCGAGCGCGTCCGAGACGGTCTTTGACCGGCCTCCGGTAGCCCGTTTGATCTCGTTGAACCGCAATTCCGATTCGCGGAGCGCGTAGAGGACCTGAAGCCGCCATTGGGTGCCGATGGCCTCTATCGCCTGCACCGCGGGACACGCCTCGGCGTTTTTCGTGTGGATTTCCTCGTCGCGTGAAGTAGTCGTTGACATGGGTCGATTCAGTCTGCGTGTGGGTGGGAGACGGTCGTGTTCTGGGTCATTTCGGTTCGGTCAATTAGAGAGTCGAATGCCACTTATTATCTCTGTGAAGTGAAATAAACCTCTCGTCGATGATTTGAACCGATTCTGGGTGTTCACGACCTACTGCGGTGCCCAGTCCGCACCACGTTCCCCGCTCTCTCGAACATCGTGTGAAACTGGTTTGAGTACCCACTCTCTGACGGATATCGTTCGACTGTACGCGCGTGAAAAGTTCGTATTCAGTCACCCGAAGCACCCACCGAGCGAGATTGTGCGGACGGTCAAGAGCATCACAGTTCGGGAGATGTGGGAACAGCACGAGTCCTACTTGGAGAGTTACCTGTGGGGCGATGGGTTCTGAGAACAGCCGTCCTACATTGGAACGGCAGGAAAGGTATCAACGGAGACGATTGAACGGTATATCGAGCGAACAGAACGCGTTTAATTATCGGCTTCACCCTCAAGATCAAGCCCCGAGGCATCACTTTGCCCATCTGTAGAATATCGACTGGAGGCGTGTTCGGTGGCGCTGCCATTGCTCGCCATCTGATAGTGACAACCCATCGGCGAGTACGTCGACCCCATCAGCGTTGTCAGATTTCCGGAAGGAATCGAAGTCCTCTGTCAGGACTTGTTCGATTACGTCCGGATGGAGGATGGCAGCCATATCGTACCCGCCCATCGAGAACCAGACCGCGTCTCCGTAGCCGGCGAGGTCCCCGTAGAGCCCGTACGGGCCACGAGCGAAGCCAGCGCACTACCCAGCACCGGGTGGCCCTGACCGCTTCGGCGGAAGCGACCGCGTACCGGTCTCTTGGTCGTGTTATTCCACCACGACGTCGTCGTTCTTCGCGACGACTTCATCCCGCTTGCGGTCGACAAAGAGCGCATCCTGCCATCCGGAGTCGTTCCCCGCGTCTCCCGGTTCCGATACCTCTTCGAGTGCCTCTAGTCGCGCTACCGAATCAAATCTTGCCATCGACACTGACCTGTGAGTCTCTTCACCCACTGTCTCTATCTTATGTCGGGCACCTCCCGGAACGTATACGAACTCCATCGGCGCAATCTCTAGGGTCTGATAGCTTTCGTCTTCCCGCTCGAGCGTGTATTTCGCTCGTCCCGTTAGACAGAGGTTCACTTCGTCGAGTCCGGGGACGTGGGTATGCCAGTCGATTTTCTCTGCAGGCGGAATTTCGAAATACAGCACCCGAAACTCGTTCGTTCGAATCGTCTGTGGCATCTGCACCGATTCGGCATCTACCCCCTCTACTCTGGGTGTCTGAATCTTGTACATCGTCTGCTCGGGCAGATACGTGTGATCGAGTTCGTCCGGCGTCAGGTCCGGTTTGCTGCTGTGTGTATCGTTCGCCATATTTCGAAACGGATCGTCGCTGTATCGTTCGCTCCAAACGGTTCGCCCAGATGGTTGGTTGGTCACTCGTCGCGGTCGAAGGTACGATCACAAATCCAATAAGTGTAAGGTGGATTACAATGAACCAGGGTTATCGAATTAACTAGAGGCGGTCGCGTCGACGACGACAGGTTTCTCCGGGTCGAGTTCGAGCGGCTGCTCGCCAGCGATGGCGCCGCCCGCGACCGCTTCCGAGCAGTTGCGGTATGCAACAGGACCGGGAGTTCCGAGTCGGTGGCCCGAAGTCACGGACGAGGTCGATACAGTCGCGTTCCGGCGGCGCGCGGTCGCTCACGACCGCGGCGGGTCGCTCCCTTTCGAGGCGTGTGAGCACGGCCGCTAGGTCCCGCTGAGGCGTGACGGTGAAGCGGTCCTCGTCGTCGTTCAGCGATGCCTCGAGACGGCTCGGGGCGTCCGCGTCCACACCGACGTAGAGCACGTCGAGGCGGTCGTCGTCGGTGCCGGTTTCGAGATCTGATGCGGGAATTATGAATACGTCACGCTGTTCGCTGTGTTCTGCCGCGTCGGTGCCACGCTGGACACCCGGTAAAACGACGACGCTTTACTGGAGAACGCTGTCCGTGGGATCGAACTCCCCGGACTCGAGTTCTCTGTACTCGACTTCTCCGTCGCCGTACGCACGGATGGCGTGGCCGGCGAACGTGAACTCGACCACGAGCAGGTTCTGCTTCCCGCTGGTCGCGGCGTGTTTCACGAGGTGGTCCAGCGCGTCCGGGTCGACGGATTCGTACAGCGGCGCGGCGTCGGTCAGATCCATCTCGGTTTCATCGACGAGCGCTTCGACGATCGTCACGGACACGCGGTCCGCTTGTCCGTGGTCGACGGTCCCGAGATGTCGCCACCCGTCCGCGGTTCCGCTCCGGACCGACGAATCGGGACGCTCGTCTCGGTTGGCTAACTCCCGTACCGTCTCCGATAGCGTCTGCAACACCGTCTCCGTGTCCGAAGCGGCGCCTTTGTTGAGATACGCGTCAGCGACGGCTGCCGGTACCTCTTCTCGCTGTTTTCCCGAATACAGCAACACGGGAAGGTCCGGGTACTCGTCCTTCGCGACCTCGACGAGAGACCGCCCAGTGCTCGTCTGCACGCTATCGCTGACGAGGCAGTCGATGTCGCCCTGTTGTAACGTCCCCAGAGCCTCGTCACCGGAGAGCGCCGTAACCGGGACGAGGTCCCCGCTCCGGCCGAGGTACTCCTCGTGAAATTCGGCTTCGATCGGTTCGTCGTCCACGAGCAGGACTTTTCGCCTATTCGTCATGTGATTTATGTAACTATGAATAGTTATAAAGCTTGTTTACGTTTTTATCGAGAGGTAAACACTCAGAGCCATGCGAGAAGAGTACAGCATATTCGTATATAAACCACGGTGCCATTTAGCGTATACAAGCTCTCTGCGTGTCCGGTATCGTCGGCGGCGTCGCGGGTTTCAATAGTTTATCAATTTCGCCGGAGATACCGATGGTTCCCGCCGGCCGTTGGTCCGTGCGTGGTGGGGTTCCGAGGGCCTCGGTTCGCCGAACGCCCGCACGGCGGTGTCGGTCGCCCGCGGCCGCTTACTCCCCGCCGAACCCCCACTCGGCGTCGAGTTCCCGGTGCGTGAACGGGAGCGCGTCCTCGCCGCTGTAGCTCGCGACGAGGTGGCCGTCGCCCTCGAGGTAGTACTTGTAGGTGGTGAGGCCGTCCAGCCCGACAGGACCGCGCGCGTGGACCTTCCCGGTCGAGATGCCGACCTCGGCGCCGAGCCCGTACCGGTAGCCGTCGGCGAAGCGCGTCGAGGCGTTGTGGAAGACGCTCGCGGCGTCGATGCCGGTCATGAACGCCTCCGCGGCCGACCGGTCCTCCGTGACGATGGACTCGGTGTGTTTCGAGCCGTGGGCGTTGACGTGGTCGACCGCCTCGTACACGTCGCCGACGAGTTTGATCGACAGTTCGAGGTCGCCGTACTCCGTGTCCCAGTCGTCGTCGGTCGCCGCGCCGACGTCGACGACCTCCCGGGTCGCGTCGTCGCCGCGCAGTTCGACGCCCGCGTCCTCGTAGCGCTCGACGAGGTCCGGGAGGAAGTCGGGCGCGACGGACTCGTTCACGAGCAGCGTCTCGACCGCGTTACACACCGCCGGGTACTGGACCTTCGCGTCGAAGGCGACGTCGGCGGCCATCTCCAAGTCGGCGTCGTCGTCGACGTAGACGTGACAGATCCCCTCCGTGTGGCCGAGCACGGGGATCTGCGTGTTGTCTTGGATGTACGAGACGAACTCCGAGGAGCCCCGCGGCATCACCAGATCGACCGCGTCGTCGCGTTCGAGGAGGCGGTCGACCTCCTCGTGGGCCTCGACGAGCCCCGCCCAGCCCTCCGGGAGGTCCGCGGTCGCCTCGCGGATCACGCGGTGGAGGACGCGGTTCGACTCGCTCGCCTCGCTGCCGCCCTTGAGGATGACGGCGTTGCCGGACTTCAGCGCGAGCGCCGCGATCTGGACGAGCGCGTCCGGCCGCGACTCGAAGACGGTCGCGACCACGCCGATCGGCACCGACACCCTGTACAGCTCCAGCCCCTCGTCGAGCTCGCGGGCGGCGAGCGTCCGACCGAGCGGGTCGTCCTGCTCGGCGACGGACTCGACCATTCCGGCGATGTCGTCGAGCTTCGCAGCGTCGAGCTTCAGGCGGTCGACGAGCGCCTGCGTGTACTCGCCGCGCTCTCGCATCTCCTCGGCCGCCTCGACGTCCCGCGCGTTCGCGTCGAGGATCTCGGCCTCGTTCGCGCGGAGCGCGTCGGCGATCGACCGGAGCGCGGCGTTCCGGGTCGCCTCGTCGCCGTTGGCGAGCCGCAGGGCGGCCCGCTGGCTCCGCTCGATCAACTCGTCCGTGTCGCGCTCGATCTCCGTCGTCTCACTCATTCGTCTCACCCGCCGTCGGGACGAATAGCGTGCCCGTCGGTTTACCGGCTGCGATCCGCTCTAACACGTCCCGGGTCGCCGAGCCGGCGATCACCGCGGGGGTGCCGCTCTCCGCCACGTCGCGGGCGCCCTCCACCTTCGTCTGGATCCCGCCGAAGTCGGTGGTCGTGCTGTCGCCGACCAGATCCCGGACCGCGTCGTAGTTCGTCCCGACCGCCTCGATGACGGTCGCGTCCGGGTCGCGCTTCGGGTTCCCGGTGTACACCCCGTCGACGTCGGTGAGCGTGACCAGCAGGTCGACTTCGAGCGCGATCGCGGCCGACGCCGACAGCATGTCGTTGTCGCCGATCCGCAGCTCGTCGGTCGCGACCGCGTCGTTCTCGTTGATGACGGGGACGACGCCCCACTCGAGCAGGGTCTCGACGGTGTTGGTGAAGTTGTCGAACCGCTCGGGCGCGTCGAGGTCGGCCCCGGTCACCAGGATCTGCGCGACGGGCTGGTCGTAGCGGTCGAAGCTCTGCGTGTAGTGGCGCATCAGGAGGCTCTGTCCGACCGTCGACAGCGCCTGGCTCTGCTCGATCGCGTCCGCCTCGGGATCGATGTCGGCTTCGGCGGTCCCGCCGCCGTTACCGAGCCGGCCGATGCCGGCGCCGACGGCGCCGGACGACACGAGGACGACGTCTTTGCCGCGCCGGCGGAGGTCCATCACGTCGGCGACGAGCTTGTCGAGCTTCACGCGGTCGAGCCGCGAGTCCTCGTCGGTGAGGGAGTTGGTCCCCGCCTTCACGACCACGCGGTCGGCCTCGGCGGCCGCGGTCCGCGCCCGGTCGACGGCGTCCCGGTCTACCGCCTCGGCCGCGACGCCGTCACTCGTCATCGAACGCCTCGGCCAGTTCCCGCGAGCGCTCCTCGGCCGCCGCGACGGCGTCGACCACCGCCTCGTCGGCGTCGCTGTCCCAGAGGACCTCCATCCCCTCGATCGTCGTCCCGTTCGGCGAGCAGACGGCGTCGATGAGCTCGTCGACGCTCCGGTCGTCCCGGAGCACGGTCTCGGCGGCGCCCTTGAACGTCTGCGCGGCGAGCGTCTCCGCCTGCTCGGGCTCGAGGCCCCCGTCGATCCCGGCCCGCTTCACCGCGTCGATGAGGTAGAAGGCGAAGGCGGGGCCGCTCCCGTTGACCGCGGTCGAGACGTCCATCAGCGACTCGTCGACCTCGACGAACTCGCCGGCGTCGTCGAGCATCGCGCGGACTTCGTCGGTGAGCCCCTCGTTCGTCGCCGCCGCGGCCATGTCGCCGGTCTCCGCCGCGAGGTTGGGCATGATCCGGACCACGCTCGCCGCGGTCCGCTCCGCGACGAACCCGCGTGGGAGCCCCGCGGCCAGCGTCACGAGCTGCTGGTCGGCCCCCAGGTCGAGGTCCGCGAGGACGTGCTCGGCGACGTCCGGTTTCACGGCGAGGACCACGATGTCGGCCTCCGTCGCCGCGGCCACGTCGTCCGTCGTCTCGTCCACGGCGTCCTCGACGGCCGCGAGCGCGTCCGGGTCGAGGTCGATCGCCGTCAAGTGATACGAGCCGGTTCTCGCGAGGCCGCGCAACAGGGCACCCCCCATGTTCCCGCAGCCGATGACGCTCACGCGTGTCATGTTACGTGCACGGAGAACACTCAGGGTCAAACCAACTGCGGTTTGGACAACACTGCCGGCGAGTGAGCGAAACCCCCGCTAGCGGCCGATCAGCCCTCAGATCAGCCCGTCGTACAGCGTGCGGTATCGGTCCGCGATGGCGTCGAGCGAGAACGCCTCGCTGCGGGCGGCCGCGCTCGCCCCGAGCCGCTCGCGGAGCGCGGGGTCCGAGAGTCGGCGTATCGCGTCCGCGAACGGCTCGGTCTCGGAGCCGGCGTCGCCGGGGTCCACCTTGAGGCAGTCCTCGCCGTCGTCGAGCCACGAGAACGTCTCGATGTCCCGGACGACGACGGCCTTGCCGGCGGTCATCGCCTCCAGCAGCGCGATCCCCTCGTTCTCCTCGTGGGTCGGGAACAGGAACACGTCGCCCGCGGCGAACGCGCCCCGGACGTCGTCGACGAACCCGGTGAAGGTGCAGTTGTCCGGCGACTCCTCGATGAGGCGAGTCGTCTCGCGACCCTTCAGCGACAGGTCGAGCGGCCCGAACCACGCAAAGTCGACGCCGGGGAGCGCGCGGGCGACCTCGACGAACGTCTCCAACCCCTTCCGCTTGATCACGTGGCCGACGAGGAAGACGGTCGGCGGGTCGAGGTCGTAGCGCTCGCGGTACTCATCCTCTAGGGACTCGAAGCCGGCCAGCTTCTCGCGATCGACGCCGTTCGAGATCACGGTCGTCGGGACGTCGGCGTACGACTCGATCACGCCACGGTTGTACTCGGAGGGGCAGACGAGCGCGTCGGCGAGCCCGTACGCCCGGCGCAGGTAGGGGCGGAGCGGCTTCGCGAGCGCGTTCGTGAACCGGAAGCTGTCGCCGAAGTCCTCGGCGGTGACGTGGGTGTGCGCGACGACCGGGACCCCGCGGTCGCGAGCGCGCTTCGCGTACCACGCCGAGCGCGGCCCCATCAGGTTGCAGTGGAGCACGTCGACGTCGAGCGTCGGCTCGGTGGTGTACTCGATTCCGACCCGGTCGAGCATCGTCCGCTGGTGGGCGACGGACTCGCGGATCCCGCCGGTGACGTGGTCTTCGAACTCGAAGTAGTGGCTGACCTTCATCGCGGGGTCGGAGACGCGGCGGGGGTCGCGCGGCCGGGACCGACCGCGGGTGTCGCGGTCGGAGCGCTCACTCGACTTCCAGCCACGGGACCTCCATCAGCGGCGGGATGTGGGTCTCGATGTGGTGTTCCCACACGCCCTCCTCACCGAACGCCTCGCCGTGGTCGGCGGTCACGACGACCGTCCCGTCGAGCTCGTCGACGAGTTCCGCGACGGATTCGAGCGCGATCCGGAGGTTCTCCTCGTAGAGGCGGAGCGCGGTGACGCGCGTGCCGTCTTTCACGAGGTCGGCCGGGTCGAGCTCCAGCCACAGCCCCGCCTTCTGCGCGAACTCGCTGTCGTCCAGCCGGCTCTCGATCTTCGGCCGGACCGTGTCGCTGAGCGACGAGAGGAGGCCGCCGTCGTCGCCGCCCGCGTCGTCCGCTTCGGCCTCCTCTTGTTCCTGCTCTCTGATCCCCTTCTGGATCTGTTTGAGCTTCTGGCCCTTCCCGCGCGAGAGGTACGGGGCGTGCGGCTGCATGTAGTGGAGCACCGTGCGGTCGGCGCGCTCGACGGCCTCCGCGTTGTTCCGGAACGCCTCCGCGATCCCCTCGGGCGGGACCGTGCCGAGGTCGTCGTCCCACCCGGTCTTCCAGACGTCGTGGATGTCGCTGATGTGCTCGGAGGCGGTCCACTCGTAGTCGCAGCTCGCGCCCCACTTCAGCTCGTTCAGCGGGATCCCCAGGTCGTTGATAAAGGGATTGCCGGAGAAGTAGGCGATGTCGTGGTCGCTGGTAAACGTGCGGTAGGCCCACTCCGGCGTCGACGAGCCGACGCTCCAGCGCTTCTCGAGGTCACCGTCGAGGTACTCGTCGTACACGTCCTCGAACACGTCGTAGCGACACGCGTCGAGGACCAGACAGTAATCCCACTCCGACTCGAGGAACCGCTGGTCTTCCATAGGTTGCGCGACGCTTCTCCACCGACGGTTGTATTCTTGTTGGTGCTCGGTCGGCCGCCGTCCCGGAATCGCCGGACGGCCGCGATCAGACGTTTCAAGTTCGCCACCGACGCACCGCACCGTATGGACGGAAACCGCCGGCGCGGGTTGGTCATCGGCGGGACCGCGGCGGTCGCGATTCTCGCGGTGCTGTTCGTCGTCGTCGGCGCCGGTCGCGTGGTCGACACGGTGCTGGCGGCCGACCCCCGGCTGGTCGCGGCGACGTTCGGGCTCGCGCTCTGCTGGCTGATCGCGTGGAGCCTCATGCTCAGGACGGTGCTCGGCTCGCTCGACGTCGACCTCCCGATCGCGACGTCGTTTCTCGTGTACTCGGGGGCCGTCTTCGCGAACAACGTCACGCCCTTCGGGCAGGCCGGCGGCGAGCCGGTCACCGCGGCGCTCATCGCGAAGGTGACCGGCTCCCGATACGAGACGGGGCTCGTCGGCATCGCGAGCGTCGACGTGCTCAACGTCGTGCCCTCGATCTCGCTGGTTTTCCTCGGGGTCGGCGCCTACGCCGCCACCGCGGCCGTCGGCGAGCGCCTGGAGGTCGCCGTCGCCGTCGCCGTCGCATTGATCGCGTCGATCGCGACCGCGATCGCGCTCGGCTGGCGCTACCGTCGCGTGCTCGTCGACCGACTCCCGGCCGTCGTCGGCGGGCTCCTCGGACGGCTGCAGCGGTTCGACGCCGCGGCGGTCGAGGCGGCGCTCGCGACGCGCCTGCGGAACTTCTTCGAGGACATCGAGCGCATCGGCACGAGCCCCCGGCGCCTCGCGGCCGCGGTCGGGCTCTCCCTCGCGGGGTGGACGCTTCAGGCGACCGCCCTCCTGGTCGCGTTCGCCGCCGTCGGCAGCCCCATCGCGCCGGAGGTCGCGCTGTTCGCGGTCCCGTTGGCGTACGTCGCGGGCGCCACGCCGCTGCCCGGCGGACTCGGCGGGATAGAGGCCGCGTTCGTCGCGTTGCTCGTCCCGACCACGGGCGTCGCCGCGGCGACCGTCACCGCCGCCGTGCTCGTCTTCCGCGGCGCCGTCTACTGGCTCCCGATGCTGATCGGCGGGGTCTCCGTCTCGGCGCTCGGGATCGAAGCCGTGCGGTGAGCGGGACGCGCGAAGACCCGGACGCGCGTCCAGTCGGTGACCGACGAGGGGGCCCCTGCGCCCGTCGTCAGCGGCCGTCGGCCTCCACGACGCCGGTCAGTTCGTCGACCGGGAGTCGAACGAGCGCGAACACCGCGTCCGCCGGCGCGTCGAACACGTGATAGAATGGGATCTCGATCTCGCGCTCGGCCTGACTGACCGAGCGGTCGCTCGGACGGTGCGTGTCCAAGTCGTCGACGGTGCTCCGGTGTTCCAATTCGCCGCGCGCGAGGACGCTTTTCCAGCCCGCTTCGGTCTCGGCGGCGACGACGAACGTCGCGCGCTCCGTCGCGTCGATGAACTCCCGCTTGCGGCTCCCCGGGGCGTATCCGAGCCTGAAGTAGATGTCTCGGTCCTCCGGATCGAACGTGAACGACACGGGGATAGCGTAGGACTCGTTTCCCTTCGCCAACGAGAGGGTCCCCACGGATTGCGATTCGAGAAACGACTCGATCGCCGCGTCGTCGAGCGCCTCACCGGTCAGTCGATTCATGCGTTGACATGTGTCAGAGACAACCTAAATCCATCGCGGCCGTCGTCGGGTCCCTCCGGGCCGGTGACCTCGGTTCCGTCCTCGGCGGCCACGGTCGAAGCCCAGTTGACGAGGCGAGACGACCGGTCGCGAGGACGGAAGGAGAGGCGACCGATCGCGACGGACGGATCTCGACGGGACGAGCGTTATAAATCGGCGTCCGGGAGCGAGCCAACGGCGTTCTCGACCGTATTCCGGTCGGCCGCTCGCCGACCTATCTCGCTCAGAAGAACAGCCACAACACGAGCAGCGCGTACAGCGCCAGCAGCGCGATCACCGTCAGCCGGATGAGGATGTTGACGCTGAACACGAGCCCGTTGTAGTCGTTTTTCAGCAGCTTCAGCGGCTCCGTCTTCCGGCTTTCGAGCCCGATCGTCGCCGGCGACACGTCGTCGAGTGCGCGCTCGATCGCCGCTTCGAGGGCATCGACGTTGGACTGTTTCATGTTCGCGAGCTCGTAGATCGAGGCGTGGGTGTCCGTCGAGAACACGAGCACCTCGTCGAACGCCTCCCCGTAGCGAGTCTCCATCTCGCGGATGTCCGGCGTGACGCCGTTCGTGTCGATCCCGATCGTCAACACGTCTTGGCCGTCGACGGACTCGACCGTCGCGATCATGTCTTGGTCGGTGCGCTCGACCGCGAACCCGGCCGCGTACTCGCCGAGCGGCGCCTCGGCGAGTCGCTCCCGGAAGTCGTCGAAGTGGCGCTTCAGTCGGTCGGCCTCGCTGGAGCCGTACTGGACCTCCTTCGTCGGCCCGTCTTGGATGTCGTGCTTGTGGAGGTCGACCAAGAGCACCTCGGACTCGTCGACGTCCCGCATGAACACCCCGGTGTCGTAGTCGTCGATCCCCTCGCCGTGGAGGTAAACGACCTGCTCGTCGCCGAACCGTCGCCCGTAGAACTCGATTTCTCCGTAGTCCTGGTGGACGAGCCGGGAGACGCGACCGACGCCGTCGGGATCGGCGACGGCGTCGAGGATCTTCCGGGCGTCGGTCGGGTTCGAGAGGTCCTCCTTGTGCGTGCACGGGACGTGGAGGAAGAAGCCGTGGCTCTCGCCCGCGTTCAGCGCCTCGATGACGTTCCCGCTGAGCTGACCGCCGCCGAACCCGCCCAGCGGCCCGGGGTGGACCCACGGGGCGGCGAGCGTCAGCCGGCTCCCGTTGTCGATCGCGAGGGTCTCGACGACGGGCTCGGCCTCGACGCCGAGGTCCAGCGACTCCCGGTCGTTGCGGAGGATCCCGGACGTGAGCGCGAACGCGGAGACGTCCGTGTTGCTCCGGATGAGGTAGTCGACGAGGGCGAGCACCGACACGAGGAACCCGGCCGCGATCAAAAGCGACGCGAACGCGAACACGTGGCGGTACGTCGAGAACCCGAGGTCGCCGCCCGCGAACGCGTAGAAGGCCGCGATCAGCGCCGCCGGCTCAGCGAGCGAC
>Ga0207753_1000327_pt1 | contig 18967 bp, 21 predicted proteins | sample PonA233FremontCA_2_FD_187273 | JGI IMG/M metagenome (GOLD analysis project Ga0207753, IMG submission 187273) | Salt pond sediment microbial community from Fremont, CA, USA - Pond A23 Sediment 3 (SPAdes) | ecosystem: Environmental > Aquatic > Non-marine Saline and Alkaline > Saline | place: USA... | reverse complement strand
TTCACGTCTAGCCACAGCAAATTAGTCAAGAGAACGAGCGTGCGTGTTAACCGAAGAAAGTTCAGTTGATGGGTAGAACTATGTCCCTCAGAAGCATCGCTTTGAGTATGGTTGCCCGTGAAAATAAGATATTCTACGCATTTGGGGCGTCAGCCCTCGTTATATTCTTTGCCCTTGTAGGCTTGGTCGTGTTAAGTTAAGCGTGAAGAGTGAGGCGTACTGATTTCTGAGTGACCTATGCCCGAAATCAGCAGCCTCAGCGGTGGTAACGACTGGATCGGATTAGAGTTTGTGGAGCGTCAGCGGACACCCGAGTTTGCGATGCGGCTCGGTATTCAAATACACTTGGCGGGACTTTCACTTTCGAATACCGTTTCGATTCTTGAGAGGTTGGGTGTCAAACGCTCTCGGACAGCCGTTCACGACTGGGTGCATAAGACTGATTTACAGCCTGAAAGTGGGGCAAGCCCGAATCACGTCGCGCTCGACGAAACTGTGATTCGAGTCAATGGTCAGAAATATTGGCTGTACGCCGCTGTCGATCCCGAAACAAATGAATTCCTTCATATCCGGCTCTTTTCGACGTATACGTCCGCTCTCACTGAAATTTTCCTTAGCGAATTGCGGGAGAAACACAATGTTGAATCCGCCGTGTTTCTCATTGACGACGCTAAGTGGCTCCAAACCGCCCTCGATCGACACGGCCTCGATTGCAGATATGAACTCCACGGCAATCGGAATGCTGTCGAACGTCTCTTTCGTGAGGTAAAGCGTCGAACTTCTTCATTTTCAAATACGTTTCGCAACGCGGAGCCAACGACAGCCGAATCGTGGCTCCAAGCACTCGCTGTCTGCTGGAATCGATGCCTAAGTTAACACGACCGTAGGCTTCACTGAGTACCCAAGAGGAGTCAACTTTGTAATTCTCGTCGTAATCGGAATAGTTGTTCCTCTACTCATCAACCGCTTTCTTGATGATCGGGAATCATAGGGCAAGCCCCTCACTGCGGTAATCAAATAGAAATTAAAGTAGTTGATAAATATATCCCAGATTAAACGGTACGTGCCTGACTAACGACATCCGCCGCCGATACGGGCTGTCGACGAAGCCGAGTACTGCTATTCGCCGGTCAGCGCCTCGCTGCCCGGCGCGACGTCGATCGTCGTCCCCAGCCCCTCCTCGACGGCTCGCTCGTAGAGCAGGTGCGCGCCGGCGACGGTCTCGATCCCGGTGCCGCCGCTGTCGAAGACGGTGATCTCGTCGTCGGACTCGCGCCCCGCGACGGTCCCGGCGATGACGTCGCCCAGATCGCCGTGGATGTGATCCTCCTCGATCGCGCCGGCCGAGAGCGCGTTGAGGAACGACCCGGCGTCCTGGAGCGCGCGGTCGCGGATGTCGGGCACGTAGGTCGCGCGCTCGACTGTGGCGGCGTCGAGTTCGTTCTTCGCGGCGTCGTACTGGCCCATCGCGGTGACGTGGGTACCCGGATCCAGTAGATCGCCGTCGAACACCGGCTCGCTCGCGTTCGTCGCGGTCACGACGACGTCCGCGCCCTCGACGGCGGCGCCCGCGGAGGCGACGGCCGCGACGCTCGCGTCGAGTCGTCCGCCCATCTCGCCCGCGAACGACTCGCGGTGTTCCTTGGTGGGAGAGTAGATCCAGACGGTCTCCAGGTCGCGGACCGTCGCGAGCGCGCGGAGTTGGCCCCGCGCCTGTGGCCCGCTGCCGATGATCGCCGCCGACGTCGCGTCGGCCCGGGCGAGCGCGTCGGCCGCGACCGCGCCCGTGGCGCCGGTCTTGAACGGGTTCATACTCGCGCCGTCGAGCAGCGCGAGCGGCTCGCCGGTCTCGGCGTCGAACAGCGGCGTGAGGAACCACGCGTCGCCCGCGCCGAACCCGGCAGTGTAGGTGTACCCGCCCATCGCACCGGTGTCCGGGAGGACGGCGGCGTAGGTCGTCAGAAACCCCGGCGGCGCCTCGTTTTCGAGCTTCGTTCGGGGTTCGGCGGGCGCACCCTCGCCGTACTGCCGATACCCCTCACGGACCGCGTCGACGAACTCCGCGGGGGTCGCGAGCCCGTCGACCTCCGCGCTCGTCAGGAACAGCGTCTCCGTCATACCCGGGGGTTCGGCGGCCACCATCAAGAACGTACGGACGCCGGCCGGAGTCCCGCCGGGCGGCACGCCGGCCCCGGCACACCGGAGCGTTGAACTGACCGCCCTACCCACCCCGGGACGTGAAGCCGAACGACCGGTCGATCGTCGTTCTCGTGATGCTGGCGCACGCGATGGTTCACACCTACGAGCTGTCGATCCCCATCTTCGTCTCGATCTGGCTCGTGGAGTTCGAGGTGCTCCCGCTCGGCGTCACGCAGATCGAGGTGACCGCGGCGACGCTGGGGGTCGTCGTGACCGCGGGCTACGGGCTGTTCGGCGTCGGCGCCCTCCCGGGCGGCGTGGTGGTCGACCGGATCGGCTCCGCGCGGCTCATCACGCTGTGTCTGTTCGGGATGGGCGGTTCCTTCCTCCTCCTCGGGCTCGCGCCCAACCTGCTCGTCGTCGCGATCGCGCTGCTCCTGTGGGGGGCGGCCGCGAGCGTCTACCACCCGGCCGGGCTCACCCTCCTCTCGAAGGGCGTCGAGGACCGCGGCACGGGCTTTGCGTACCACGGGATCGCGGGCAACGTCGGCACCGGACTCGGCCCGCTGGTCGCCGCGATCCTGCTGCTGTTCGTGGAGTGGTCGGTCGTGGCGGTCGCGCTCGCGGTGCCGGCGCTTCTCGCCGGCGTCTACGCAACGCGCGCCCGATTCGACGAGACGGCCGCGGTGGGGCAGGGCGCCGACACCGCAGCCGACGGACGTGACGCCGAGCAGCCGGAGGGTCGGGGCAGCGGCGTCGGCTCGCTCGCGGGGTTCGGCGCCGAGACGAGGCGGCTGTTCACCGGGGCGTTCGCCCTCGTGTTCGTGGTCGTGATGGCGTCGGGGCTCTACTACCGCGGGATCCTCACCTTCCTCCCCAACGTGCTCGAACCGTACCCGGCGTTCGAGCCGATCCCGCTGACGGTGCTCCTCCCCGCCGCCACCGACGCACTCGGGATCGCACCGGACTCGGCCCGGTCGCTCAACCCCGAGCAGTACTTCTACTCCGGACTCCTGATCGCGGGGGTCTTCGGGCAGTACCTCGGCGGGAAGCTGATCGATCGGATCCGCGTCGAGTACGGACTCGCAGCCGGGTTCGGGGTGCTCGCGGCGCTCGCGCTCGGCTTCCTCCCGGCGGCCACCGCGGGGATCGGGCCGCTCCTCGCCGTCGGCGCGGTCCTGGGCGCGGCGCTGTTCGTGGTCCAGCCGTTCTACCAGGCGACGGTCGCGGAGTACTCCCCGCCGGGGACGCGCGGGCTCTCCTACGGGTTCACCTACCTCGGCGTGTTCGGGATCGGCGCGCTCGGCGGGACGATCGCCGGCGTGATCCTGACGTACGCGACGCCGACGGTGCTTTTCGCGACGCTCGCGGGGTTCGCAGCGGTGGGGTCGGGGATCGGCGCCTACCTGCTCCGGCGCCGGCGTGGCGGGGGCGTTGCGGCCGCCGAGTGAGTCCGCGGTCGAGTCAGGTCCGTCGCCTCACGTCCGGACCGCGAAGAAGAGCCACCGGAACGCCACGAGGGCGACCCCGGCGATGACGAAGACGACGACGCCGAACACCACCGAGAACCCGCCCGCGAAGAGCGGCGACGCGCGGAGCGCGAAGCCGACGACCGCGGCCGGCACCCACGCGCGGACGGCCAGCGGGATCGCCGCCTTCGCCGACTCGGCGGCACCGGCGGAGTACGCGCCGATGGGGACGCTGGCGACGGCCCACCCGATCAGAAACGGGACGAGCGTCAGGAGCCACGCCGCGGTGTTCGTGGTGAGGTAGTCGACGCCGTTGTGGTTGATCACGCCGACCGTGAGCGTCGCGGATAGCGCCACCACGTCGACCACGGCGAGCGGCGCCGCCGCGGCGTCGATGCGTCGCGCGAGGAACGACCCCTCGGAGGTTGCCATACTCGGGAGTTCGGACGCAGCGTAATGGCTCTCCCGGATTCCATCGACGGGTCGCGGCCGCGCCCGACGTCTCATAATGGTTACTCTCACTATTTACCGCCGATCGCCACCCCCCGTTGCCGGCGATCGGCGGTAAGAGACGAGAGTAATCAGTATCAGGGGTGAGGCACCCGCCCGACCACGACGTACCCGAACCCTTCCCGCACGAGCCGCGCCTCGAACCCCGCGGCCGAGAGTGACGCACACAGTTCCTCCGGCGTCCGGAACGTCGAGTCGAAGCCGACGAACCGTTCGGCGGCCGCCAGCACGCGGCCACGGTGGGTTCCGGGGTTGAACTCCTGGACGACGAGGACGCCACCCGGTCGGATCACGCCTCGCGCCGCCGCGAGCGCCGACTCCGGGTCGGGGAGGTGGTGGAGCGCGTCGACGATCACCGCGGCGTCGACGGTGTCGTCGCGAAGGGGCAACGCTCCCGCGTCGCCGCAGACCGCGTCGTGGCCCGCCTCGCGCGCCCGCCGGAGCATCCCGGACGAGGCGTCGACGACGATGGGGTCGAACCCGGCGCCCGCGAGGCCGCTCGCCGCCCGGCCGGTTCCGCCGGCCAGGTCCATCACCCGCTCGATCCGTCGGTCGGCGAAGGCGAACCCGTCGCGGAGCAGGCCGACCCGGGCCGCCGGCATCGCGAGGTCGTAGACGAGGGCGACTCGATCGAAGAAGCCGACGTCGCCGGGGCCGAAGCGTGTGGGCATACCCGACGGAGGGGAGGGCACACCAAGGGCCTGGCGACCGCCGAGGCCGACCGCCGGAGTCTTGCCGCCGCGCGACGTTCGTCCGACGATGGAGTACGCCCTCCTCGGGTGGCCGCCGGACGGGCCGACCCTCCGACTCGACCACCGCCGGTTCGCCTACGCCGGGAAGTTCGTGATGTCGACGACCGGGAAGGCCGTCGTTCGCCGGAGCGGGGCGGAGGGACCCCCCGAGGGCGGCGTCGGGGGCGACGATGCCCGCCAGGTCGCGCCCGACGGCGTCGCGTACGACACCGACGTCCTGAGCGCGCTCGCGTTCGATGCCGACCACACCGACGACCGGACGCTCCGGTACCGGTACGTCACGGTCCGGTCGGATCTGCGCGGGGAGGGGCTCGGCCCCCGGCTGGCGGCGTTCGTCGCGCCGCGGGCGGCGGATCGGGGGTACGACCGGGTCGCGATCGCGGTCAACAATCCGTTCGCGTACGAGGCGATGTACAAGGCCGGCTTCGCGTGGACCGGCCGGGAGAGCGGGCTCGCGGAGCTGGTGCTCGACCGCCCCGCGCGGCTCCCGGAGGGGTCGCCGGACGCCGAACCCTACCGGGCGGGGCTGGAGCGGTACCGCGAACGCGACCTGGGCGACCCCGAGGCGTCGTTCCTGACGGCTCGGGTCGGCGCCGACCCTCCGGAGCGGCTCGTGAACGCCGGGTTCGACCCGCTGGATCCGGACGGACGGCGCGATCCGGACGATTAATTCGGGTCGGGACCGACGAACGGGTGATGGGAAACGCGGACCTCCGGAGCCTGGCGGCGATCGAGTCGGTCGGGTTCGACACGCTGGCCGGGAGCGTCGTGGCCGTCGACGCCCACAACTGGCTGTACCGGTATCTCACCACCACGGTGAAGTTCACCGACGCGGCGGCGTACACCACCGACGCGGGCGAGGAGGTGGCGAACCTGATCGGCGTGGTCCAGGGGCTGCCCAAGTTCTTCGAGCACGACATCGTCCCCGTGTTCGTCTTCGACGGCGGGGTGACGGAGTTGAAAGACGACGAGGTGGCCGAGCGCCGCGCCGCGCGCGAACGCGCCGCGGAGAAGCGTGACGCGGCCGAGGAGCGCGGCGACGCCGTCGCGGCCGCGCGGCTGGAAGCCCGGACCCAGCGCCTGACCGACGTGATCCACGAGACCACCCGGGGACTGCTCGAACGCCTGGACGTGCCGGTGATCGAAGCCCCGGCGGAGGGCGAGGCCCAGGCGTCGTACATGGCCGGCCGCGGCGACGTCGACTACGTCGGTAGCGAGGATTACGACACGCTGCTGTTCGGCGCCCCCGGGACGCTCCGGCAGCTCACGTCGTCGGGCGATCCGGAGCTGATGGACCTCGAGGCGACCCTGGACCGCAACGGGCTCACCCGCGAGCAGCTCGTCGACGTCGCAATCCTCTGCGGGACGGACTTCAACGAGGGAGTCTCGGGCGTCGGCCCGAAGACCGCGGTCTCGGCGGTGAAAGAGCACGGCGACCTGTGGGCGGTGCTCGACGCCCGCGGCGCCTACGTCGAGAACGCCGACCGCGTGCGGGAGCTCTTCTTGGACCCGCCGGTGACCGACGACTACGGGTTCGACGCGGAGATCTCGCCCGACATCGACGCCGCCCGCGGGTACGTCACCGACGAGTGGGGGGTCGACGCCGACGAGGTCGAACGCGGGTTCGAGCGGATCGAGTCGGCGACGGTCCAGACCGGGCTCGACGAGTGGACGTGACGCCGTCGGGCACCGTCGTATGGCGGATTCGGGCGCCCCGGGGCGTCGAACGCGTCACGTGGGTGTCGCCCGCGGGAGACTCCGGAGCAGCGGGAGACACTCGGAACGGCCGGACGATCTCGGAGCAGCCCGATGACCCCGACGCGACGGTGCGTCCCTCGCCGCCGCGCCGGAGCGGTGACTCAAACGCGCGTTCCACCTACCCCAACCCGTTTATCGGGAGGTGACCTACATCGGAGCGATGCGACGCCGCGCCCTCCTCTCGCTCGTGGCCACCCTCTCCGGCGGGTGCCTGTCGGCAACGCGCTCCGCGACCCCGACCGACACCCCGACTCCGGACCCGCTGCCGCCGACGGGCGACGCCGCGATCTCGGAGTTCGACGCCGGGGAGCCGTTCGAGACCCGGACGGTCGGCGACCCCGAGTCCGGAACGCGGCACCGGATCGTGGTCTGGAACGACGACGCCGACCGGCGGTCGATCCGCGTCCGGCTTCGGGGCGCCGGAACCGGCGACGCCGCGATCAACGCCGCGCCGACGTTCCCGGCCTACGGCTCGCTCCGGGTGGGCGTCTTCCGGCCGGCCGACTACGTCCTCGAAGTCCACAGCCCGCGGGACGGACCCCGTGAGTTCGGCGTCCGTGGCGAGTTCGTCGACTGCAACGACTCCGCGACGCACGTCGCGGTCCGCCCCGACGGGAGCGTCCTGGGGCAGGTCGTGTCGACTGCGGCCGCGTGTGAAACCGACTCACCCCCCGAGGTCGGCGACGAATCCGACCCGACCGCACCGTAGACTTTTGTCCCGTCGCGACTCCAACACCGGTATGCCTCTTCTCGGGATGGATCGCTCCCGGCTCGCGTGGTGGATTCTCGGGTTCGTCCTCGGGGGTGCGTTACTCTTCGTTCTCTACTTCTTCGTGGGCACGTTCGTGTTCGGGCTGTTCCTCTACTACGCCACCCGGCCGATCTATCGCCGGATGCGGACCCGTATCAGCCCGCCGAGCCTGGCGGCGGCGGTCGCGTTGTTCGTGCTCGCGTTGCCCGCGCTCGCGCTCGTGGCCTACACCGGGGCGGTCGGCGTCAGCGAACTCGTCAGGCTGACGAACGAGGGGCTGTTCGACCTGTCGCAGTACCCGATCTCCGCGGACCAGCTCGCACGGCTGACCGACTTCGAGGAGCTTGCCGCGATCGATCCCGGCGCGATGACGCTGGCGCAGCTCCGGCGTGCGGTCGGTTCGCTGGCGTCGGCGGGGAACGCGGTGGCGTTCGTCGGGATCGGGCTGATCCACCTGTTCGCCATGGTGGCGTTCGCGTTCTACCTGCTCCGGGACGACCGGAAGCTCTCCCGGTGGCTCCGGGCGCGGGTCGCCGACGACCGAGGGGTGCTGGAGGCGTTCCTCGCGGGCGTCGACCGCGATTTCAACAACATCTTCTTCGGCAACATCCTCAACGCCGTGCTCACGGGCACGATCGGCGTGGTGGTGTACTCGCTCCTGAACCTGGTTGCGCCGCCGGGCGTCGCGATTCCCGCCGCGGGCCTCGTCGGGCTGTTCGCGGGCGTTGCGAGCCTCATTCCGGTGGTCGGCATGAAGCTCGTCTACGTCCCCGTCGCGGCGTATCTCGGGATCACCTCGTACCTCGCCGATCCGGCGACGATGTGGTTCACCGCGGCGTTCTTCGCCGTCTCGTTCGTGGTCGTCGACACCATCCCGGATCTGGTCCTCAGGCCGTACGTGTCGGGCCGACACCTCCACGTCGGTGCGGTGATGATCGCGTACACGCTCGGGCCGCTCCTGTTCGGGTGGTACGGCATCTTCCTCGGCCCCATCCTGCTGGTCCTGATCGTGAACTTCGCTCGACACGTTCTCCCGGTGTTGATGGCGCGCGAACCGCTGGTGCCGTACACGGTCGATCCGGGAGTCGTCACCGACGACGTGGCGAGATCGGAGTCGGATCGCCCCACCGTCGTGGCGGACGGATCCGAGGGTGATCCGGACGCCGACGGCGGGTTTCAGTTCGGGACCGACCTCTCGACGGCGGATCCGGATCCCCCCGAGGAGTGATGCGAGCCCGCTCGTCGCTACCGGCGATCGCTACCCACCCGCCGGCGGCAGTCGCCGACAACACGTGCGCCGTGGGTCCGGTGACCGCGACGATCCGCCGGTTCGGCCCCGATCAGTCGTCGATGCCGTCGAAGGAGACGTTGACGTAGGTTCCCTCCCAATCCTTCCGGGCGGCGATCTCCCGCCGACCCCGGCGGGTGAGGGTGTAGAAGTTGGTCCGTCGGTCCCGCTGGCCCTTGTCGATCAGGCCCTTGTCCACCAGGGTATCGAGGTTGGGGTACAGCCGGCCGTGGTGGATCTCCTTCTCGTAGTACTCCTCGAGCTCGTCTTTGACCGCGAGGCCGTGTGGCTCGTCGAGCCCCGCGATCACGTACAGCAGGTCGCGCTGAAATCCGGTCAGATCGTACATCGGTCGGGTCTACCGGACCGAGGGTGTTCTCCAAAATAAACATATCGGATTATTGTGGGTCAGGAGCGGTGCCGGTACGGGTGGAGAGATCCGACTCGTCCGGGGTCTCCGACCGGACATATCGTTCGAGTTATACTGTCGCCGTGTGGCCAGAGCCGGCGACGATTCCCGAGCGGCGGCTACCCCGGATCACGACCCCATCCGGACGGCCGCCGTCGAGCGGGACCGACGTCCGCGACGCTGCGCGTAGTCGGTCGATCGGAAAACGGGGGCAGTCCGCGCAAAAAGCGCGCGGACGTGCCGCCCTGAGTTGGTCCCCGCTGACGCTTCGGCCCTCCAGAACGAAGCGTCACCAGTAGGTTGCGGAGTGTCGAACATAAACGTATCGAAGCCGGCGGGTCGTTCGCAACGCGCTTTTCCCGATCCGTGCTGAAGACGGGGTATGCGGATCCGTGGGAACCGACGGTGTGAGGACTGCGGGCGCGAGTGGTCGTACTTCGACACGGGACGCGTGGCGTGCCCGGACTGCGGGAGCCTCCGAAGCGTCGGCACCGGCGATCGGGAGCGTCACACCGACAGCGCGGTCGAACTCGACCTGTCGGCGTCCCGGTCGGCGCTCGACGACGAGTTCGACCTTGACGCGGTCGCGGACGGTCTGAAGACGTCCCTCCGCGACTACGTTCGCCAGCGCGGGTTCCTCGACGGGGGGCGCCTCCGGCCGGTCGACGACACGGTGCTGGCCGCGGCCGAACTCCTCCACGCGGTCGACGTGTTCGAGCGGACGCGCGGGACGCCCGACGACGCGGTGCAACTGTACCTGCTCGGCCTGCTCCGGGGAGCCGACGCCGGCGACCGGCCCGCGCCCGAGTCGGTCCCCGAGTCGATGGCCGACGCCCGCGGGCTCGCGTACGCCGAGGTGCTCGACCGGTTTTGCACGGACCTGGGGACGTGGCTCGACGACAACCCGGACCCGGCGGCCGGACGGGTCCGGGAGACGCTCGATACGCACGTCAGGCGTGTACAGGCCGTCTACGGCGACGTCCCGCCCGCCGAGTCGGAGACCCTAGTCCGGGCCGCCCGCGAGATCACGTCGGCTCTCACGAGCGACGACGAGGCCGCGCTCGCGACCGCGCGGGAGCGGCTCGCGGGCCTACAGTGACCTCGGAGGCTTGCAGTGACGTCGTCTATGGTGGCGGCCGCGACACGTCTCGCGGCGGCCGCGGCGACGACGACCCGCAAACGGTTTTTCGCTCGAACGCTCACACCCGGCCGGATGGCCGATCGATTCGACCAACACGCGGTCCGGCACCGGATGAAACTCCTCCGAGACGACGGCGGGGTGACGCTGTACGAGAACCGCGAGGGCGTCCGGTGTCCGGCGTGTGGTGAGGCGTTCTCCCGGCTCCTGCTCACCGAGCGCCGCGCGCACTCGTTCGACCTCGACGGGACGGGCCGGGTCTGCGTGACCCACGAGGACGACCGGCTGGTGGTCTGTCGGCACGACGCGTGAGCGCTGCCCGCGCGACGCCGGGACGCGGTCGGCCGCGACGACTCCGCGTGGTTTATTCCGCTACCGCCGACACGGGAGAGGTATGAACGACGGTGCGGGCGACCCGACGGACGTTCTCGCGGGGCTGCTCGAACTCACGCGCCCCGGCAACGCGGTCGCCGCCGGGGTGCTGACGTTCACCGGGTCGTTCGTCGCCGCCGGCTTCGGCGCCGACCCCGTCCCGGTCGTCGCCGCCGTCGCCGCCACGCTGTTCGCCACGGCCGCGGGCAACGCGATCAACGACTACTTCGATCGGGAGATCGACCGCGTGAACCGTCCGGATCGGCCGATCCCGCGGGGCGCGGTGACCGCCCGCGCGGGCCTGGTGTTCAGCGTGTTGCTCTTCCTCTGTGCGGTCGTCGCCGCGGCGTCGCTCCCGATCACGGCGGTCGCGATCGCGGTGGCCAACCTGCTCGCGCTCGTCGCGTACACCAGGCTGTTCAAGGGGTTGCCGGGCGTCGGCAACACCGTCGTCGCCTCCCTCACGGGGTCGACGTTCCTCTTCGGCGGCGCCGCCGTCGGTCGCGTGGGGGATCCCGCAGTGGTGGTGTTGTTCGCGCTCGCGGCGCTTGCGACCCTGTCGCGAGAGATCGTCAAGGACGTCGAGGACGTCGCGGGCGACCGCGCCGAGGGGCTTCGGACCCTCCCGATCGTCGTCGGCGAGGGTGCGGCGCTCCGGGTCGGGGCCGCGGTGCTGGCCGTCGCGGTGGCTGCGAGCGCCGTTCCGTACCTCATGGGGACGTTCGGGCTGCTCTACGTCGGGCTGGTCGCCCCGGCGGACGCGGTGATGCTCGACGGGGTCCGCCGGTCGTTCACCGACCCTGCGGCCGCACAACGCCGGCTGAAACGCGGGATGTTCCTGGCGACCGTCGCGTTCATCGTGGGACGGGCCACCGGCGGGACTCTGTGAGTCGATTCCCCGGGCGTGGCGTCGACAGGATCAAAAAGAATATTATCGGTACCCGATATTGTGTATTCGTCTAATGAGTCCCGGCGAATCGCCCCATCGAACGAGCGACTCACTCTTTCCAGCCGGCGGCTCGGCGCCGAGGAGCCCGGATGTATGACCTCGGCCCGGACCTCGATGCCGAGGTCCAACCGGGAACGAACATCCTCGTGAGCGGCCCCCCGATGTCGGGGAAGCGATCCCTCTGTCTCGATATCCTCGCGTCGGGGACCGAGAAGGGCGAGGGGTCGATCATCGTCACGACGAAGGACGGTGCCGACCGCGTGCTCCGGGACTTCGAGTCCCGGACGCCCTACGAGGACCGACCGGTGGCGGTCGTCGACTGCGTCACCCGCCAGCAGGGCGTGGGTGACGCGCGCGACGACGACCGGATCAAGTACACCTCCTCGCCGGTCGACATGACCGGCATCGGAATCAAGCTCTCGGAGTTCCTCCAAGCGTTCTACCAGAACCGGGGGATCGAGGAGAACCGCGTGATGCTCCACTCGCTCTCGACGCTGCTCATGTACGCGGACCTCCAGACGGTCTTCCGCTTCCTCCACGTGTTCACGGGCCGGATCCAGAGCGTCGACGGGCTGGGCGTGTTCGCCATCGACGACAGCGCACACGACGAGCAGACCATGAACACGCTGAAACAGCTGTTCGACGGCATCGTGACGACGCAGGAGGACGGCCCGGCGTCCGTCCGTCTCGCGGGCGACTGAGACCGGTCGGTCCAGCGGCTCCGACCCGCGGCACCGGCCACGGGTCGACCCCCGGCGTGTGGTTTATATCGCCCCCTCGACTACCTCGACGTATGCCCCAGTGCGAGATGTGCGGCAGTGAGCAGCCGTCTCTGACGACGGTCAAAGTCGAAGGGGCCGAACTCCAGCTGTGCGACGAGTGCAAGGAGTTCGGCACCGAAGTCCGCACTGAATCGAGTTCCACCACGTCGACGAAGTACTCGACGTCGAACTCCGGCGGGTCGGGATCGAGCGGCGCCGGCGGGACCGCGAGCGGCGGCTCGAGCGGCGGTTCGACCCGGCGTCGGGACATGTTCGACGACATGGACGAACTCGTCGCCGACTACGACCGGCGGATCCGGGAGGCACGGGAGTCGCGCGGGCTCAGCCAGGAAGACCTCGCGAAGTCGCTGAACGAGAAGGCGAGTCTGATCCGGAAGCTCGAACGCGGCGACATGCTCCCCTCCGACGACGTTCGGGACAAGCTCGCGGGCGAACTCGAGATCTCGCTCGTCGAGGGCGAGGACACCGACGACGCCGAGTGGTCCGGCGGGTCGTCGACGACGACGACCCTCGGCGACGTGGTGAAACGCAAGGATTGAGCGCCGGGGGGCGACCGTCCGTCGGCGTATGACCAACCTATATCATCCCGTAGCGACCATACCGTGGCGTGTTCATCCTCGTCAACCTGAAGGCGTACCCGTGCGATCCCGTCGCGGTCGCGACCGCCGTCCGAGACGTTGCGGCGTCGTCGGGCGTCCGGATCGCGGTCTCGCCGCAGACCGCCGACATCCCTCGCGTGGCCGACACCGGTGCCGAGACGTGGGCCCAACACGTCGATCCCAACGGGACCGGCAGCCACACCGGGAGCGTCCTCGCCGAATCCGTCGCCGACGCGGGCGCGGTCGGCACGCTGATCAACCACTCGGAGCGCCGACTCCGGCTGGCGGACGTCGACGGCGCGGTTCGCGCCGCCGAGCGCGCCGGCCTGGAGACGTGTGTTTGCGCCAACAACCCCGCTCAGATCGGCGCGGCCGCCGCCCTGGGTCCCGACAGCGTGGCGGTCGAACCACCGGAGCTGATCGGCGGCGACGTCTCCGTCGCGACCGGAGACCCGGACATCGTCGAGGACGCGGTCGACGCCGCGGCCGACGTCGACGAGTCGGTCGACGTGTACTGCGGTGCGGGAGTCTCGACCGGTGCCGACGTCGACGCCGCGGCCGAACTGGGTGCGACGGGCATCCTGCTGGCCTCCGGAGTCGCGAAGGCCGACGACCCGCGGGCGGCGCTGGAAGCGTTGGTCGAACCGCTGTGACCCCCACCGCGAAGACCGGGGGCCTCGGATGACGCTGCGGCGGTTCCTCGACGACGTCGACAACCCCGATCGGTCGCTGGTCGTGATCAACCGGCGGGCGCCGGAGCCGATCCAGCGGACGCTCGAAAAGATGTTCGACGGCCAGCCGGTCTCGGTCGAGGAGGTCGACATCCCGACCGAGTCCGACGATCAGGTGCTCGTGGTGGAGAACGACTCCGTGATCGCCAGATCGCCGCTGCGTGAGCTACAGGACGCCATCCTCACGGTCAACTCCGACCTCTTCATCACGGGGACTCGCGGCCTCGAGGAGATCGAACTCCCGGACGCCCTCCTGGAGTTGGACGAACTCCCCTTCTTCCTCCGCGGGTATCCGGAGTCACACTCCGAGAAGCTGCTGTTGATCCTGGTGTCGCGGTACATCGAGCGGACCGCGTGGGAGCACCAGTCGGGTACCCTCCGGACGTCGTTCCAGTCGCTCGACCGGATCGAAGACGAGATGGGGACGAACCAGGTGTACCGCCGGCTCGACGACTCCCCGGTCGACGTGCACGTCTACGGCACGCCCGGATGGGTTCCCCCGCCGGACTCGACGATCACGATCCACGCCGGCTACCGGCCGGACTTCGTGGAGTCGTGGTTCGTGGTCTACACCCCGCCGGACGGCGAGGACGGCCACGTGGCGCTGCTCGCGTTGGAGGACGGGCCGAACGAGTGGAGCGGCTTCTGGACCTACCGCCAGGATCGCGTCGAGGCGCTCGAAACGTACATCACGCGACACCTGTGACCGGCCCGCGCCGGCTGGCCGTCGTGCACCGGTTCGACCGGCCGGCGGTCACGGGTTGGGTCGGGCGGCGTCGTCGGGCGTGTCGGTGGGCGTGACGCCGGCATCCCCGCCGTCGCCGTCGGTACCACTCGCTTCGGATCCGGCGTCGCCGTCGGTGCCGTCGGGCCGGGACGCGTCGTCATCGGGGACGAACCGGGTCTCGACGGCCGCGACGACCGCACGAAGTTCGTCGGCGGCGAGCCGGTCGGCGAACTCCGCGCGGACCAGCCCCGGAAGGGCGTAGGCGTACCGGCCACGACCGACGTGCTCGACGAACCCCGCGCGCCGGAGCAGCCGGTTTCGGCTGTACGCCAGGTGGGTGTCACCCACCCCGCCGGCGGCGACGTGAGCGTCGACCGGATCACAGGTGTCGAGCTCCCGGTAGACCGCGAGCATCCGGCGGGCCACCGGCGGCAGCGACGCCACCACGCCGCGGAGCCGCTCGACGACGTCCGCGCGGCCGCTCAGTCCCTCGGTGTCCTGGTGGGCGCGCTCGGGGGCGACGTCGGGGGCGTCTGGCGTTGAATCCCGGTCGAACCCGGGGTACGCGTCGGCGGCCGCGGCCGCGACGGCCCCCTCGGCGTCGGCTCCGCTCTCGTCGGGCGTCGGATCGCCTTCACTCTCGTCGGGCGTCCGATCGCCTCTACTTTCGTCGGCGCTCCCGACCTCCGGCGAGGGGTGGGCGTCGTCGCCGGGGCGTCCCTCGGCGGGAGATCGGTCGGCGTCGTCGGCCCCGGCGGACGGATCGGTCGTGGTCGCGTCCGAAGCCGGAGCGACCGCGTCGGCGTCGTCGCCGGCGTCCGTGCGATACTCGTCGAGCGTGGGGGCGTCGGTGGGATCGGGGGCGTCGCCACCCCCGCCCCGGTACGGCGCGTCGGCCGTCCGGAACATGGCCTGGGCGAACTGGTCGGCCATCCGGGAGAGGTCCCGCGCCTCCTCGAGTTCGCGTTCGAGATCCCTGATCTTCGCCTCCTTCTCGTCGAGCTCCTGGCGCAGGTCCGCGATCTCGCTCTCGCGTCTGGCCTGCTCCTCGGAGATGGCTTCGAGCTCGGAGACCAGGTCGCCGTCGACCGACTTCAGCTCCGGCCGCTCGAAGTCGTCCAACCCGGGGGTCGCGCCCGCGTCGAACGTCCGCTTCTCGTGGAACTGCACCCGGCGGAGCGACCCCGACCAGTCGGTCGAGAGGAACGCCTCGCCGTCGTCGAGCCCCTCGATCGCGTCGGCGTAGGCGGTGCCCAGGATCCGCCCGACGACCTTTGTGTCGTTGTCCCACGTCAGCCGGTGCCACACCAGCCAGTCGCACTGGGTGATGAAGTCCTTCTTCACGTCGGCGGGGCGCTGGGAGATCCCGACGATGCCGAGGCCGTGTTTCCGCCCGCGCTTGCCGATCTTGATGAGCATCCGGCCGGCCTCGGTCATCCCGCCGCCCTCGGGGAGGTACTCGTGGCACTCCTCGACCAGCATGAGGAACGGCTTCTTCAGCTTCTTCTCCTTCGCGAAGAGACTCTTTGCGACCTCGGTCAGGAGGCGTTGGGCCTCCTCGTCGTCGAGGTACCCCGAGACGTCCAGGATGATCGGGACGTTCTCTTCCAGGGCGAGCCCGGCGATCCGCTCGGCGTGTTCGGGGCTGACGACGATGTCGCACTCCTCGTCGGCGCCGGCGTGCAACAGCTCGAACTGCTCTTTGAGCCCGTAGTACTCCCCGTCGGTGTCGACGATGAGCACGGGGAAGCTCTTCGCCAGCAGGTTCTCGATGACCACCGACGCGGTGTTCGACTTCCCCGACCCCGACTTTCCGGTGATGAACCCCCGGCCGGTGAGGATGTCGACGACGGGGAGCTCCACCGGAGTGCCGGGGTCGCGGTCCCCGTCGCCGCCCGGCCCCTCGCTGACGTTCGCGGCGGTGATCGTCTCCGTGTCCTCGGCCATACGGATGACAGGGACGCCCCGGAACATAAACCATCCCCCGACCGACGGGCGGCGCTGCACGGTTCGGCGCCGTGGCGTCAGGGGGTGCCGGCCCCGTCGGGACGGAGGGGACGGTCGGCGCCAGCGGGTCGTCCGTCGGACTCGTCGGTGCCACGTGCCCGGCCGAACCCCGGTTACGGTATCAAAAATATATCCACGCTGAATTTCGGAATACGAAGCACATATCCGATCGGGGTTGTTACGCCGGATCAGAATGGTCGGACACGACTTGGATCGGAGTCTGGGACTGTACCCGACGATGATGATCAGTATGGGGGCGATGATCGGCAGCGGGATCTTCGTGTTGCCCGCGCTGGGCTACAAGAAGGCCGGCCCGGCGGTGATCGTCGCGTACGTGCTCGCGGCCGCCGTGGTGTTGCCGGCGGCGCTGTCGAAGGCGGAGATGGCGACGGCGATGCCGGAGTCGGGCGGGACGTACCTCTACATCGACCGCGCGCTGGGGCCGCTGTTCGGCACGATCGCGGGAATCGGCGCGTGGTTCTCGCTGGTGTTCAAAAGCTCCTTCGCGCTGGTCGGCCTCGGCGCGTACCTCCTGCTGTTCGCGCCGCTCTCGCAGGGCGCGGTGGTCTACGTGGCGCTTGCGCTCGGCGTCGTCGTCGTCGCGCTCAACGTCTCCGGGACGAAACTGAGCGGGCAGGTCCAGGCGGTGATCGTCTCGCTGGTCGTCGTAAGCCTCGCCGCATACACGCTGAACGCGGGGTTCACCGTCGATACGGCCCGGTATGCTCCCTTCTCGACCGGCGGGAACATCGGGGTCGTCACCGCCGCGGCGTTCGTGTTCGTCTCGTACGCGGGGGTGACGAAGGTCGCGAGCGTCGCCGAGGAGGTGAAAGATCCCGGGCGGAACCTCCCCCGCGCCATCCTCGGGTCGATGACGATCATGACGGTACTGTACGTTGCGGTGGTCGGCGCGGTCGTCGGGCTGAGCGACCCCGACGTCCTGAAGACCGGCGGCCCGGGCGGGACCGCGTCGCTCACGCCGATGGCGGACGGTGCCGGGTCGTTGCTCGGCGGGTTCGGCGTCGTCTTCATCTCGGTGGTCGCGGTCGTCGCGCTCACGAGTATGGCGAACGCGGGCATCCTCTCGTCGTCGCGGTTCCCGCTCGCCATGAGCCGCGACGACCTGTTCCCGTCGCCGTTCGGCCGGATCGACGCCCGGTTCAAGACTCCGCGGAACGCGGTGCTCCTGACCGGCGCCCTGCTCGTACTCCTCATCGCGTTCGTGCCGGTGATCGAGCTCGCGAAGCTGGCGAGCGCGTTCCAGATCCTGGTGTTCTCCGTGATCAACGTCGCGCTCGTGGCGTTCCGCGAGGCCGACGTTCCCTCGTATCAGCCCGAGTTCGAGGCCCCCGGCTACCCCTACGTCCAGGCGTTCGGCTTCTTCGCGGGGCTGGGGTTGCTCACCCAGATGGGGACGCTTCCGATTCTCGGGGCCGCGGGCATCATCGGGGGCAGCGGCCTGATCTACCTGCTCTACGGCCGCTCGCGGACCGACCGGACCGGCGCGGTCGGGACCATTCTCCACGGTCGTCGCGGAGACCCCGACGACGGACTCGCCGCGACCGACCCCGACGACTGATCGCGGCGGCTCACCCCCGGAGCGCAACCAATAACCACCGCGGTATCGACGTTCACACATGACCCATCGGCTCGACGAGATCGACCGGCGCATCGTGCACGCACTCATGCAGGACGCCCGGAACACCTCCGCGCCGATGATCGCCGAAGGCTTGAACGTCTCCGCGGGCACGGTCCGAAACCGGATCGAACGGCTGGAGGACGCGGGCGTCATCCAGGGATACACCGCGACGATCGACTTCGAGCAGGCGGGCGGGCGGTTGACGTCGCTGTACATGTGCACGGTGCCGGCTGCCGACCGCGAGCGCCTCGCGCTTGCGGCCCGGTCGATTCCCGGGGTGACCAACGTCCGCGTGCTCATGGCCGGCCGACGCGACCTCCAAGTGGTCGCGGTCGGAAACGACACCCAGGACCTCCGGGAGATCGCCCGGTCGCTGTCGGAACTCGACATCCGGATCGAAGACGAGGAACTGGTGCAGACGGAGATCCGAAGCCCGTACGCCTCGTTCAGTCCGGACGACGTCGCCGAGCCGTCGCGGGCGACCAACCTGGTGACCCTGGGCGACGGAACCGACGTGTTCGAGGTGGTGGTCGCGGCGGACGCGCCGGCCGCAAGCACGACGCTCGGCGAGGCCAGGGAGTCGGGCGTGCTCCCCGACCGGGTCGTCCTGATCTCGATCGAGCGGGACGGCGCGGTGGTCCAGCCGACGGACGAGACGCGGATCCGGGCGGACGACGTCGTGACGTTGATCCCCCGCGACGTTCCGGAGGCGGCGGCGCTCCGTGCGTTCCTGACCCCCGCGGGGTCGGAGTAGCGGGCGCACGGCGGGCTACTCGCGTACTGATAGAGAATACGAGCGCATACCCCCGCATTCCCGTGAGCCACGAGTGTTCCGACACGTGTCGGAACCGGGGAGTGAACAGGCGGGGGTCGAGCGGACACATCGGTGACGAACCACGGACGGTAGCTCTCGGATTTCCCGCCGCAAACGCTTTGCTGTGGTCCCG
>Ga0207753_1000326_pt1 | contig 18983 bp, 17 predicted proteins | sample PonA233FremontCA_2_FD_187273 | JGI IMG/M metagenome (GOLD analysis project Ga0207753, IMG submission 187273) | Salt pond sediment microbial community from Fremont, CA, USA - Pond A23 Sediment 3 (SPAdes) | ecosystem: Environmental > Aquatic > Non-marine Saline and Alkaline > Saline | place: USA... | reverse complement strand
GGCCTGTCCCGCCTGCGGGAAGCCTGTCGACCCGGACATCGCGTTCTGTCACTGGTGTACGACCGAGTTCGAAGCCCTCGACGACGCCGGCACCGGACGGGTCGACGAGCGGGGAGACGAGTGACGATGGCCGCCGACGCACCCGAGCGGGACTGGAGCGCCGCCGAAGCGGAGATCATGGAGGCGACCTACCGAGCGCTGCTCGAACACGGCTACGCCGGGCTGTCGATCTCGCGGATCGCCGCCGAACTCGGCAAGTCCAAGGCCGCCATCTACTACCACTACGACGCCAAAGACGAGCTCCTGGCAACGTTTCTCGAGTTCGCCGTCGACAGGTTCGAAGCGACCGTCGCGACCGAGACCGGCGACGAGCCGACGGCCGATCTCGAACACGTCATCGAGAAGCTCCTGCCGCTCCAACCGGACGAGGAGCAGCGCCAGCTCCAGGCCGTCTTGGTCGAGCTCCGGTCGCAGGCCGTGACGAACGAGGTGTTCCGCGAGCAGTTCACGCGGATCGACGACCGGTTAGCGGCCGCCATCCGGGACATCGTCGAGCGCGGCATCGACGAGGGGACGTTCCGCGACGTCGACCCGTCGCGGGTCGCGGAGCACGTCTTGGCGACTGTCAACGGCGCGATGTACGCCCGCGCGACGACCGATCGCGAGAGCGCCGCGGCGGCGACCCGGGTCTCGCTCGCCTCGTACATCGACTCCGAACTCCGGCGTCACCCGTGAGCGGAGCGGTGACACGACCGCGCGGAGACGCGTAGCTCTCCCCGCGACGACACGACAGCATCATGTACACTATCGCAGACCTCCCGATCGACAACCGACTCCGGACCGTCCAGTACGACCTCGAGCTCGAAACGGCCCTCCGCCGGATGTTCGAGAACGACTACACGCAGGTCGGCGTCGAACGCGACGGCGAGCTCGTCGGGATTGTCACCTACCGATCCGTCGTCCGGACGCTGCTCGCGTTCCACCAGCTGGACGTGGGCCACAAGACGCTGGACAAGATATCGGTCGGGGCGGCCGTCGAGGACGCGCACACGGTCAGCGAGGACGAGACCGTCCTCGCGGTGTTCGACGCGCTCGCGGAGCACACGTACATCGTCGTCGACGGGGGCGAGGCGTGGCAGATCCTGACCGACTACGACCTCCTGACGCGGCTGAAGCGGATGCTCGAACCGTTCCTGCTGATCGAGTCGATCGAGATGCGGCTTCGCGAGCTCCTCGCGCGGGCGTTCGGCGACGCGCTGTCAGACGAGCTGGCCGCGACGTTCGACGAGGACCACCCGCTGCCGACGCCGGCGTCAGTCGACCACTGTAGCTACGCGCACTACGCCCAGTTCATCTCCATCCACTGGGCGGAGTTCGAGCCGATCTTCGACGACCAGCAGGACGTGATCCGCGAGCTCGTGCTCGAAATCGGCGACATGCGGAACCGACTCTTTCACTTCCGGGTCGACGACCCGGAGGAGTTCGACCGCGACCTCCTCCGGTTCGGCCAGTCGTACTTCTCTTCCGTGTGAGTCTCGCCGAGCGCGGAGGCGCATGGTCTCCCAGCCCGGCTCAGTCGGGCTGAACCAACTCCATTCCCTCTCGGACGGCCTCGCGTCGACCGAGCAGCGTGACGTGGTCGCCGCGGTTTACCACCGTGTCCGCGCTCGGCACCGCGACCGACTCGCTGTCGCCGTCGCTGAGAACGGCGATGAGGCAGCCGTCGGGGAGCATCGGACCCACCTCGCGGACGGCCTTACCGATCAGTTCCTCGTTGGTGACCTCGATCTGTTGGACGTCGCCGGTCTCCCCGATGTCGGTCATCCAGTGGGCGAGGTCCGGCCGCTCGATCTGATTGTCGATGGCCCACGCGGCCGACATCGCGGCCGAGATCGTACTCACGCCTAGGTCTTCGAACGCGTCGACGTTGTCGGAGTTGTTCGCCTTCGCGAGGATCTTCTCGACGCCGAAGTTCGTCTTCGAGAGCTGCGCGACGAGCAGGTTCGTGTCGTCGTCTCCGGTGGCCGCGACGAGGATCTTGGCGTTCTCCGCGCCGGACTTGCGCAACACCTCCGTGTCCGTCCCGTCGCCGATTACGGCGGCGAAGCCGTCGTTGCGGAGCGATTCGACCGTCGCCTCATCTTCCTCGATGATGACGACGTTTTCGCCGCGGTCTTCGAGGCGCTCGGCGAGCGCGCGGCCCACCTGTCCGCCTCCGACGATGATGACTCTCATGGGTATCACGTTGAGGTACTGCGCGATGTACCGCGCCAGCCCGCCCTGGACGAGGGCGGTCACGAAGATGACGAGGAACACCGTCCCGATCAGCAGGTCCGCCTGCTGCGCCAGCGCGGGGTCGTTGAGCTCCGTGGCGGCCGCCCGAAGCTCGGTGGCGAACAGCGTCGCAACCGACGCGGGGATGATCCCGCGCGGCCCGATCGCGCTGATGAACAGCCGCTCGGAGAAGGTGAACCGGTCGCCGACGGTCGAGACGAACACGAGCAGCGGCCGGATCACCACCGCGACCACGACGACCACGCCGAGCCCCGCGAGCCCCACGTCGAATATCGCCGCGGGGGGGAGCTGCGCGGCAAGCGCGATGAACACGAACGCCAGCACGAGCAGCGTGATGTCGCCCTTGAAGTCGGTTATCTCCTCCTTGTATGGGATGTCCACGTTCCCGAGCGCCAGTCCGGCGGTGGCGGCGGCGGCGACGCCGGCCTCGCTCGCCAGCTGGTTCGCCCCCGCGTACGCGGCGAGCGCGCCGGCGAGGGCGAGCAGCCGTGCGTTCCGCGGCGCGGCCCCGGGCGACAGGTCGACGTACCGGAGCAGGTAGTAGAGGATGCCCGCGACGATGAGGCCGACGAGCAGCCCCTCTCCGAGGCGGAGCGCGAACCCCTGAATCAGTCCCTCGCCCGCGACAGTCGGGTTCACCGTCTCGAAGAGCACGACCGCCGTGATCGCCGCCGTCACGTCGTTGACGATCCCCTCCGTCTCCAGGACGGCTGCGACCTGATCGCGGACGGGGACCACCTCGAGGATCGGGGAGATGACCGTCGGGCCGGTGGCGACGAGCAGCGCCCCGATCACGAACGAGAGCTCCCACGGGAGCCCTTCGAGGACTCGGACGGCCACCGCGGTCCCGACCAGTGCGATGCCGGCCCCGACCGTGACGAGTCGGACCGCCGCCCGGGGCGCCTGCCGAATGCGCTCGAACTCGAGGTGGAACGCCCCCTCGAAGACGATGATCGCGACCGCGAGCCCGACGATCGCCGGGAGCGAGTCGCCGAAGCTCTCGCTCGTCACGATCCCGAGCCCCGGTCGACCGATCGTCACTCCGACGAGCAGAAAGAAGATGATACTCGGGACGCGGAGCCGAGCGGCGAGGATCTGCGCGAGGACGCCGAGTCCGATGATGCCGGCGACGAGCGGGATCAGAAACTCCTGTGACACACTCGGTCCTCCGTGCCCTGACTCACTTTTTGCTGGATTATAAGTCAGTTGGTGCGTCCCTCGGCCGCCGACTCGGCGCCGATTCGCCGCCCGTTGCGCGACGACCTGCCCCCGGACGTTCCGTTCCGCTGGCGACGTGTGAGCCGCCGGTTCACCGTCCGATCCCTGTCGAACGCCAAGAGAGGGATTACGCCGTCTCCACGAGCCGGTCCGCTATCCGTTCGAGTTCGTCAGCCTCGCCGACGGCGTCGAGCCACCGATCGGGAAGCGTCGATGCGCCGAACCGCGCACCCGCGACCGCACCCGCGATCGCCCCGATCGTATCGGCGTCTCCGCCGCGATTGACCGCGGTCACGATTGCCTCCTCGGCGCTCTCGGCGGACAGCCCGTCGTGGAGTGCCGTCCGTAGCGAATGAACGACATAGCCCGACGTCTCCAGGTCGTCAAGCGAGTCTCCCCGAGCGAGCGGCCGAAGCGCCGTGACGAGTTCAGCGGGTGCGTCCGTACCCACGTAGTCGAGCGCATCCCGTAACGGCGCGTCCGCGTCGTCGAGGAGCCCAGCCACCGTGAGGTTCAGGATCCCGCACCCGTACGTACACCGCGGATCGGCGTGCGTGATCCGCGACGAATCCCGGCTCACCTCGACGAGTCGCTCTCGGTCCGCCGCGTACGGAACTGCGAGCGGCGCGCACCGCATCACGCTCCCGTTCCCGGCGTTCTGCCCCTCCGGGCTGTGTTCCCAGACGTGCCGGCCCGCCTCGTCCCACTCGCCGCCGTGCTTGAGTCGGCTCAACGACTTCATCGTCATCCGGCCGATGTCGAACGGGTCGCTGTCGTACCACGCGACGAACCGCTCCGCGATGTCCGCCGGATCGAACTCTCCCCGCTCGACGAGGCTCCGCGCGATACACAGCGCCTGCTCGGTGTCGTCCGTGATCGTCCCGGCGGGCTGGTTCCACGTTCCGTGGCCGACCATCTCGTCGAGTCGCCCGTGACCGGTACGGATCCCGGACGCGGACATGAACTCGACCGGCCGACCGAGCGCGTCTCCACAGGCGATCCCACAGAGGACACCGCGGGCCCGATCAACGTCCATACGTCACACGACACGAGCCCCCACGAAAAGTGTCGGGTGACGCGCACCGGCTCCGGCAGCTCTCGCTCTCGCAGTCGACGGTTCTGGTCGATCCGTCCGCCGTCGGCACCGACCCGGCCGTATTCGTTCGTGGGGACGCCGGTCCCGATCCGAACCCGGATCGAAATTCAAATATCCGAACACCTGTAACAAGATATGTTCAAATGACAGAGGAAAGCAGTTCTACCCGGGTTCCCAGTCAGCCGGTCGTCGTCCAGGAGGACACCCATCAGAACGAGGTCCCGGACAACATCGACTCGGAGCTGTACTCGGCGGACAGCCCGGACAACTCGTTCCACGAGTTCACGATCGAGCGCGGAGACGAACTCGTCGAGGCGCTCCGCGACAACGGCTACACGGTGGAGTTCAGAGAGTGAAAGCCTACGGATTCTCCGACGCACAGTGAATCTCCGCAGCGGACGACGCGTCACTCCGAACGAACTGCCGAGGGTGGCCGCTTCGCGTTCATCGATGCTGCGGTTGCCGATGCTGCCTTCACTCGGCGCCCGTATAACGCGTCACCGTTCGAGGAGCTCTCAGGGTTCGCTTCCGCGGTGCGGAACGCCGGGGTAAGTGTTAAAATGCTGCCTTGTCAATTAACATACCATATATGAAGATTGAGGTTAACGCCCTCGGAGAGTTTAATCGCCTCGCTCATGACGGGTCGAAACAGGCCGCGAACTCACTCGGACAGTTGACCGGTGTCCGGCCGACGGTCGAAGCGACGAGCATCGATCTCCTCCGGCGTCGAGATATCATCGCTGACCTTCACAATCAGGATCTCATCGGCATTTCGAGCGAATTCTCCGGGGGTATCGCTGGGACAGCACTGCTCGTCTTCAACGAGGCGGGCGCGAGGACGCTCGCGAAGAGCCTTCCCGGTGACGGCGCCGAGGCGATCGGTCTCGAATCGCGGCTCACGGAACTCGGAAACATCATGCTTAGCGGGTTCATCGACGGGTGGGCGGACTATCTGAACCAGGCTATCGATCAGCGCCCACCGACGTACCTGACGGGAGGCGGGACGGACATCATCCCGGACGCGACGCCGATCGATCAGGCGTCGAATCAGGTGCTGACGGTGAACACTACGTTCGAAACGTCGAGCGCAGTCGTCGAAACGACGGCGTACGTATTCCTCGAGGAGGCGTCGTTCAGGCATATTCTCGATACCCGGCTCACCAGCGAGTCGACGCCGATACCGCTGGACAAGCTCCAGGTGTTCAGCCGAATGGCCGCGAAGGGCGGCGACACCGCAGGCGACAGCATAACGATGATGACCGGGATCGACACGTCGGTCACGGTCAGCCGCATGAGCTTCCTTCAGGTCGAACAGATCGGACCGCGACTCGGTGACGAGCAGCAGGTGGGAGTCGTTGCGAAGCTAACCGGCCTCCCCACCGGCTACGTCCTTGTCCTGTTCGACGAGCCCTCCGCCGAAACAATCGCAGAGGCGATGGGTACCGGAGCGGTCACCGACGGATTCGACGGAATTCACGAGAGCGCGATCGAAGAGATCAGCAATATCATGATCAGCGGATTCGTCGACGGGTGGGCGAACGTGCTCGGCACGTCGAACCAGCATACCCCTCCGGAGTTCGTCCACGACTTCGCGTCGGCTATCGTCGATCCGATAATGCTGGATCTCGCGACGACGCAGGAGTACGTGTTCGGGTTCGACACCCTCATTAAAACGGCTGGGGACGCCGTGAGTTGCAAAATACTCGCCCTCCCACGGGCCGAGGAGCTCAAGGAGGCGCTCGACGAACTCTCGGTCGGCGAACTGTCCGCTGACGTCGAGGCAGAAATGGAGGCCGACCCCGAGTCCCTGTTCCAAGAGCACGTCGAGTAGCGCTTTGGGTGCGGTGATGTCGTCCGAAGTCATCGCGTCGCCCAGCGGCTAACGGTCGACCCGGAAGTCACGAATCCGCCGGTGCGCTGGAACGGAGGGCGACTGGAACCACCGGCTTGAACAGGCCCGCTCATCCCGTGCGCCGGCGGCTCTTCTCGTCGTTGGCGAGATTCGTCTCCGTCACGGCGAGGTCCCGCGGCGTCGATCGTCGCACGGTGAGATCATCTCTGCCGGTCGTCTCGCCGGCGTCGAGACTGTATTGTGCGAATTGTACATAAGCTAACGGGACCAGCGATGAACGACGTGCCGATTTTCATCGTTCACGCACACACGGGCGAGGGGGCCACTCCATTTCTCTGAGACGCGTCTGTGAGGTCGCGATCTGAGACCAAGCCGTCTCCGAGACCGGAACTCCCCGACTACGTCGAGGGAGCGGACCGGCCTACCGTGGTTTCACCACCGCATCGCAGTCCGGACACTCCGCGAAGACACCCGTATTCCCGTCCCCGTGGTCGTACTCAATGATCTTCCACGCCGCGGGGATCTCGCGGTCGCAGCTCGGGCACTGTCCGAGCGGCGCCGAGCTGTCGGTCATTAGGGGGGAAAGGGAGCGTGCGACTCTCTTTCCGTCCACCCATTCGCGGTTAGCTGGATTAAACATTCGGCAGAAATGTGTTGTAGACACACAAGCACTCGTTCGGTTCTCGCTTCGATCTATTGCCCGACAACTCCGAGGGCCCACGCGACCGTCGGCCGAGACTTCACCGGTGGGTCCCCGCTGAACAGTGAGTCACTTCGCCGTTAGGGGCGTTCGCCGGGTGCGTAGTCCGTCCGCTCTCGACACATACCTCCCGACGACCGGGCGGCCCGTCTCACGCCGGTCCAGAGACGACCGGCGGGACTCACCGATCGGGGCCGAGACTGAGTCGTATCCCGGCGAGGCCGGCAAAGAGGAGCGCCCGTCCCACCGGCCCCAGCGGGGTGGTCGGGGGCCTCGGCCCGGAGAGGCTCAGGTCCCCACCGGCGCGACGCCGACGAGACTCAGTGCGACCCCCACCCCCATCAGCTCCGGATTCATGTCGAGCGAACGATTGCGGCGACACGACGTGAAGTTTGACACGGTTTCTGTCACGCCGCCGGTGAGTGGCCTGGGTGACGCGCGGAACGCGATCGACGGGAAACGCGTACGACGCGGTCCGGTCTGTCGAGCGCCGTCGGAGTTCAACGGCGACAGCGTACCGGACGCGCTTCTAGCCACTCCGCCGGTCGGCGCCGGGTCCTGGATCACACCGAAGGTCGGCCTCGGCGATGTGATACCGCACACGACACCGATCCACTCGACTCTCGCAGTCGCAGCGACCGACTCCTCGGCTCCGCCGTCGCATCAGAAGGCCCTTAACTAATCAGTTAGTAAGTTGAGACAGAACGAAATGGGATCGGAGACAAAATCCGAGATCATCGACGCGACGAATTCGGTGCTGTGTGAGCACGGGTACGCCGGCCTCACGGTACAGAAAATCGCCGACGAGGCGTCGATGACCACCGCCGCGATCCACTACCACTTCGACACGAAAGCGGAGTTGCTGAACGCGTTCCTCGACGACCTGATCGAGCGGTTCAAGACGAAACTCACGTTCGAGGCGACCGACCCGCGCGACCGGCTCACAGCGTTCCTCGACCACGCCTTCACACCGTCGGATCCCGCCGCCGACGGCTTCCCCGTGGCGATGATGGAGCTGAAAGCCCAAGCACCCTTCCAGGAACTGTACCGGGAACGGTTCCTCGAACTCGACGACATCGTGTGCGAGGTCGTCAGGGAGATCGTCGCCGACGGTGTCGACGGCGGACACTTCGCCGAGACTGACCCGGACGAAGTCGCCAGGCTCGTCACGACGACGATCAACGGCGCACACGCCCGACACGTGGCGCTCGGTGAGCCGCTTGACGACACGCGTCGGATGCTCGAAAACACGCTGGAACTCCACCTCGGCTGGCAGCCCCGATCGGAGGTGGTCGCGTGAGCTTCTTCAAAGGCCAAGAGGAGCTCAACCTGACGGAGGGCGGCATCGTCAAACCGCTGTTTTTCCTCTCGCTTCCCATCGTCATTACGAACCTGATGCAGACCGCCTACAACCTGGCGGACACGTTCTGGCTCGGCCAGTACTCGACGGAGGCGCTGGCGGCCATCTCCTTCGCGTTCCCGATGGTGTTCCTGCTCATCTCGCTCGGGATGGGGCTCTCGGTCGCCGGGAGCGTCCTCGTCGCCCAGCACACTGGCGCCGAGGAGACGGAAAAAGCCGAGTATGCGGCCTCGCAGACGGTCTCGTTCGCGTTCATCGCCTCGGTCATCTTCGGAGCGATCGGGTATCCGTTCGTCGAGGAGTTCCTCGCGTTCCTCGGCGCCTCGCCCGAAGTCCTCCCCGGCGCGACGGCGTACATGCAGGTGGTCGCGCTGGGCTTGCCGTTCATGTTCGGATTCTTCGTGTTCATCTCGCTGATGCGCGGCGCGGGCGACACGATCACGCCGATGCTCGTCATGTTCGGGACGGTCGTCATCAACGTGATCCTCGACCCGTTCCTGATCAACGGTTGGGCGGTTGGCCCGATCGCGTTCCCGGAACTCGGGATTCAGGGCGCCGCTATCGCCACAATCTTCTCGCGGGCGCTGGCGATGCTCGTCGGCCTCTACATCATGCTGTCGGGAACGCGGGGGATTCAGATCAACGTCGCCGATATGAAGCCCGACCTCCAGTATCTCCGGAAGATCCTCCGAATCGGCGTCCCGGCGTCGATCGAGGGGACCGGTCGGGCGCTCTCGATCAACGCCCTGCTGATTGTCGTGGGGCTGTTCTCGACCTCGGTCGTCGCCGCGTTCGGTATCGGAACGCGGGTGTTCTCCGTCATCTTCCTCCCCGCGATCGCCGTCGCGCGCGGCGTCGAGACGATGACCGGGCAGAACGTCGGGGCCGGCAAGTACGACCGCGCACAGGAGGCCAACTACGTGGCCGCGAAGGGACTGTTCGGGATCCTCGGCGTCGTCGGCGTCGCCATCTTCTTCGTCCCGACACCAATCGTCTCGGTGTTCACCGACGACCCGGCCGTGCTCGATGTCGGTGCGCAGTTCCTCCGGTACGTCGCGCTCTCGTTCGGGTTCATCGGGATCCAGCGGGCGTTCACGGGCGGCTTCCGCGGCGCCGGGAAGACCCTGATCGCCGCCGCCATCTCTATCACGGCGCTCGCCGTCATCCGGCTGCCCGTTTCCTACGTGGCCTCGCAGGGCATACTCCCGACCGACCTGTGGTTCCTCGGCCAGCCCGACGTCCGGGGCATCTGGATCGCGTTCTTCGCCTCGAACGTCGCCGGGGCGGTCATCGCGTGGCTGTGGTTCCGACGCGGGACGTGGCGTGCGGGCGACGTTCGCGGGACGCCGGACCCCAGCGGCTCCGAACCGGGACCTGAACCGGACGACGCTGAGGCCACCATCGGGGACGACTGATCACTTCAGCCGTATCCGAAACGCACCGTCGACGCTTTCGGCCCCGTGGACGGTCTCGGGGCCGCGCGTCGCGGCGCTCGCCCCGTACACCGGTAGAACTGGGCAGTCGCCGCAGCGGGCGTTGTCACGCACAGACGCGGAGCGGGTCCACCTGCGCCGATCGCTCGCTACAGCGCGGCGCGCGCCGGTCAGACCGATGAGACGGAGACGGACCCGTCGGGTTTTCGGCGGACGACCTCCAGCGAATCAGCGCTCTCGATCAGGACGCCCTCGCCCCCTGCCGAGCGGTGGTTCATCCGGATGATGTTCCCGCAGACCACGTTGCCGTTCCGAACGGGGTCGACTCGCTTCGTGTGGCCGACGATCTGTGGTGGGGCCGACGGGTCCAGGTGCGTGAAGTCCAGCCAGCAGAGCCCGGCATCGGGGCCGCGGCCGCCGTCGCTGCCGAGGGCGAACACGCGGCCGTGTCGTCGTTCGAGCCGCTTCTGTACCGTTCTGTCGTCGCCGTCGACGGGCAACAGCTCGCTCGCGGCGTTCCGGACTACGTCGTTTACCCTCGTCACGTCGAACGGCTCGTTCTGTCCGGAGTGACTGTAGCGATACTGATATCCCTCGAAGGCGGCCGTGACAGCCCCCTCGCTGGCTCGCCGGAGAAACTCGCGCCGGTCCGCCGCGTCGAGGCCGGTGGAATACGCACCCGGCCACCGGACGAACGACGGGAGCAGAATAGCCAACTCGTGATTCCCTAACTGGTATCGGACCCGCCCGGGCGGGGCTTCCTCTTGGAGTCGCCAGACCATCTCGAGACACTCCTCGTTCGCCGGCCCCCGGTCGATCACGTCGCCGTTGACCACGAGTACGTAATCGTTGTCCGCCCAGTGGAGCCGGTCAGACTCATCGGCCCGTACGAGGTCCGGATACTGCCCGGAGTCACCGACGGCGAGCAGCGCGCTTCGAGCGTCCGTGAGGTAGCCGTGGATATCACTGACGTGTACGATCAACGGGTCGCCGGAGGTTCGTTCGACAGTAGCGGGCGGAACACTCATCTCGGTACACCTTGGTCTTCGACCCCCGAAGTCGTTTGGTGGAGATCGAGCGGACCGTGGGTGATGTAGCGTGATTTATTAGCGTGACTCTCTCAGGTTGAGCAGACCACGTGACGACGTGCTGTTGGGTAGAGTGTCATCATGGACCGAACGGACTTGACGCCGGACCCGAACGAGCTGCTCGAGGCGGCGCTCACAGATCCCGAATCGTTCGACGCCGCGCGGACCGCGCGGGTCGTGGCGCAGCTCGAGCACGACGACGAGGAAGTTCAACGAGCCGCGTCGTGGGCACTTCGATTCGTGTCCGCGGAGACGCCCGAACTCGTCGACGCCTGTGCGGGACGGTTCCGACGAGCGCTTCGCGATCCAGCGGCCCGGTCGGTCGCGCTTCGGACCCTCGCGGTGCTCGATGACCACAACCAGGAGGCGGTCGCCGAGATCATCGATGGGGCGGTCGAAGCCGGGTTGATTGACGAGTCACTTGCCATCCGGACTGTCGCCGGCTATCAACCCCCCGAGTTCGAATCCGGCGGGTCAGTGATCGCGGACGAAGGGGACGAAGCGATCTCACCGACCGAACCCGCCGTCGCGGCGGACCGAGAGGAGTCGACCGGCTCCGCGGACGGCGAGGACGCGTCGCCGACACCCGGACATCCCCCAAACGAGCCCCCTGCGAAGCCACCCCGACTCGACCGATCGCTGACCGAACACAGGTCAAGAGAGGCTGCTGAAGCAGCCGGCGATTCAGACGCCGAGCGCATCCAATTCGCGACGAGCGGGCGCGAATTCACAGCGACGTGCCGCCGGGGTGTGATCGCCAGCGGTATGCATGACGACGCCTTTCGGGACGCGATCGAGCGGTGGCGTCGGATCGACGATCATGACGCTGTCGCACGCGTCGTCGACGCCGGAACGCGCCCCGTACCGTGGCTCGTCTCTGAGCGGGGCGCACCGGGGCTCCTCACCGAGAGAGAGACGCCGGTCTCACCGGCTGAAGCCAGGTGGATTCTGTTACAGATCGCCGACGCGGTTCAGTACGCACACGCTGCGGGCGTGCTTCACGGTGCGATGTGGCCGGGCGTGATTACTGCGGTCAACGCCGTCGAAGACCCTGACGCGTGGGCCTTTCCGCGGGTCAGCGACTGGGGACTGCGGGAAGTGTTCGGGCCGGAGACTGCGTTCTCCGAGATACCCGACTCGTACGCGGCACCGGAACACGTCGCTCCCGACCGATTCGGCGGGGTCGACACTGCGACCGACATCTACGGGCTCGGTATGATCGGGCACGAGCTACTGACGGGCGCCGCGCCGACCCGCGACGACGGGACCGTTCACACGCGAGACGTCGTGACCGGTATCCCCGAAGGACTGTCCACAGTCCTGCTGAAGTCGCTGAGAACAGCGAAGATGGAGCGATACGCCTCTGTGGCAGCGTTCAAACGAGACTTGTTATCGTGACCAGCAATGCGTGACCGCGTCGTCGAACGTGGCGGGAACGAACTGATGACGGCGACTCTCGGGTCGAGCGCGTTAGAGCCGGGACCAGCGGTCGTTAGTACCTCGTCACCGGTACTCGGGGCCAGCGTCACTCGGTTCGTCGCCCTCGTCCTCGTGCTGGCCGCGTGCCTCGGAACGGCGCGGTACGCGCTGGTAACAGCGCGACACGAACCGCATGACACGCTCGTGTGGCGGTACGTCGCGTTGTCGACGGCCGTCGGTGGAGTGTTCTCGGCGCTGTTGCTGGCCGAGACGACTCGCCCGGCAGTTGGAACGGTTCTCGTCGCGTTCAGACTCCTTTCACAGTTGTTCTTTGCCGTCTTCCTCGCCTTGTCACTCCGAGAACTGTACTACGCTCAGCCCGCGACATCGACCGAGGGAACCCGGATCTCGCTGTCGACGGCCCGACGGATCGAGACTGGATTCATGCTGCTCGCCTTAATCCAGTTCCCGCTCGTTGTCTGGCTCGGGCCGACGGTGGTCGCGGAGGTGATCGTCGCGACCGCGGCCGGTGCGTTCACCGTTTACGGGGTCTCGTTCGGACAGGCGATTCGGGCGCGTCGGCTGACGCACGGGACCGTCCTCGATGCCACCGTCACCTACGTGATCGCCGTGCTGATCTGTGTGGGGACGGTGAGCGTTATACAGGGCGCCACCGCCACCTCGCTCCCGGCGCCGGCAATCCGAGGGGCCGTCAACGTGCTCTTGGTGATGATAGGGACCTTCCTGATTAGTCTCATTATCAGGCTCAAGCGGAGCGCCGACGCAGCCAGCGCTAGTGCCTGACGACCGGAAACTGCTCGGCAGCACGGAGCGGGACGCGCGGGGAAAACGACAGCAGGTGACGCCACGCTCGAAGGCGAGCGTTTACGTCGGAAGACGCCAAGGGTAAGTCAACACATATGGTAGCCAGCGACACACGGTCTGTCGACGAGCTAGAGCGACGCGTCGAGGCGATCGCCGCGACGGAACCGGCCGAGAGGAGCCCGGACGATCACGCGCGATTGACCGACGCCCTCGTCGCGCTCGCCGACGCCTACGGCGAACGCGGAGCGTTCGACGCTGAGGCCGAGACGATCGCGCGGCTGGACCGGCTCCGCGGCCACGGCGGAGCCAACGACACGGCGGTCCACCTCGCGAACGCCCTCGCGAACGCGACGAGCGTGCGGGACCGTGACGACCTCTACGAGACCGCGATCGACCCCGGCCGCATCGAGGCGTACCGAGACCGAATCCAAACGCTGTACGACCGCCGCCCCGAGCCGGCGATCGCGGCGCCGCTGGCTCGGGCGACCGCCGAGACGATCCACGCGAACGGGAAAGGAGATCGTCGCGATCGGATCGAACCCCTGGTTGACCGTCTCGAAACGCTGTACGACGCGCATCCCGAGCCGGACGTCGCGGCCGCGCTGTTGCGGGCGTACGCTCACGCGGAACTGTACCTCGGCGAGGAACCCGAGAGCGAGGAGACCGCTGACGTGCCGCTGGGCCGCAACGCCGGCGCCGACACGGGCGACGACCATCCCAATTCGGCGGTCGAAGGTGACCGCGTCGCCCGCGCGGAGGAGCTGTTTCGAACCCACCCGGACGGCGACGTCGCCGCCGGCCTGGCCGGCGTCCTCGCCGGCCGAACGAACGCCGACGCCAAGCGGACGGACGTCGAAGCGATCGAGGCCCGGATCGGTCGGATCGAAGCGCTCGCCGACCGGTACCCGGCCCGGGAGGAGTCGATCACCCGCTGGCTCCCGGTCGCGACGGCGAACGCCGCGCGCGCCGGCTTCGAGGCGGCCGACATCAGTCGGGTCGAACACTGGGCGAGCGAGACGGCCGCGCACCACGAGCGACTCTCGACGCCGTCGAGTGCGACGTGGGCGGCGGTGGCGGCGTTCTTCTCCGCGCGGGCGTCGTTCTTCGACGGCGACATCGACGCGGGCGAGACGAAGCTCGAACGCCTCGAAGCGCTCGAAGACCGGTACGAGAACCCGGTGTTCGCACACTGGCTCGGCCGGGCAATGTTCGACGCCGCCCGGAGTTACGTCGAGAACGACCGATCCGAGCGCGCCCGCGAGATGGTCGACGAGCTGTCCGAGTTCGCGGTGGGCCACCAGGACCGCGAAGAGATCGAGGCTGGGCTGGAGGCGCTCCGCTCGCACGCGCCGCACCTGTTCGACGAGCCCGACGACTCGGGTGGCGAGGCCACGGACTCGGTCGAAGTGACCGCCGGGCCGGTCGCCACGGACGACGGCCCGGACGAAACGCCGAGCGAGACGCGGCCGGACGGCGTCTCTCGCGAACCGGACGAGACGAGTGCCACCCCCGACGCAGACGAGGCCACCGCGGCCGATCGGGGCGGATCGACGGCCGACTCGGCGGACGACGACTCGACGGACGCGCCGGGGTGTGGGAACTGCGGCGACGACGGCTGCGGAAACTGCGGCACGGGCGACGACCTGAAGGAGCCGGCGTCCGGTCCGGTGCTCGCTGCCGTCGGTGCGGCGGTAGTCTTCGTCGGGGTCTCCGTTGCGTACACGCTGTACCGCGCACAGCGCGCGCTCCGGCGGTCGGTCGGATCGCAGTGACGAAGCGAGCCACCCGTCGGCGCCCGCCCTGACCGCCGACACGGCGACGCCGCACTGTGCCGCACCGGCTCCTGTCGCGCAATGCCACAGACTTTCCGTGCGGCGCTGTTCGAACGCGTATGACGATCGATACCGGCGATTCCGTGACGATCGAGTATACGGGCCGACTCGACGACGAAACAGTGTTCGACACCACCCGGCAGTCCGTCGCCGAGGAGGCGGGGCTCGCCGAAGCGCAACCCGACAGAGAGTACACGCCGTTGACGGTCGAAATCGGGGCCGAGCAGGTCATCGAGGGGATGGAGGAGGGACTGATCGGCTTAGAGGCGGGAGACACGGAGACGCTGACGATCCCGCCGGAGAAGGCCTACGGCGAACCCAGCGAGGAACACGTCCAGGAGTTCGAGACCGCGGAGCTCAGAGAGATGCTCGGCGGACAGACGCCGGAGGAGGGCTCGTATCTCGAGGCTCAGAACGGGAGTCAGGGAGAGGTCGTTCACGTCGACGAGGAGATCGTTCGGGTGGACTTCAACCCCCGCCTCGCCGGCGAAACGCTGACGTTCGACGTGGAGATCATCGAGGTCAACTGAGTCTGACTGAGGTGTCGGTGGCCGCCGCACACGGAGAGCCGCACCTCGGGAACGTCCCCCACGAGTTATGTTCGTCTGGGAGACAGTTCCGTTGTGAACGACGAGCTCTTCGAACGCATTCTCGTCCCGATAGCGAGTCCCGAAGACGCGGAGGCGACGGCGCGTGCGATCCGGCCGCATCTCGACGCGGGGACCACGCTCATCGTGACACACGTCACGCGGGGGACCGACGCCGAGACGACGATCAAGACCGGTCGAGACCAGTTCGCCGGGGCGACCTACGAAACGTTCTCGGACATCCTCTATCGCCGCGACCTCGAGTTCGAGTGGGTGACGCTCGAAGCGCGCGAGGTCACGGAGGCGCTCGTCGACGCGGTCGAGATGACCGCGGCGACGGTGGTCGCCTTCACGCCGCGCGACATGGACACGTGGAAGCAGACGCTGGCGGGCGACCCCGGGAACCGACTCATCCGGGAGGCGGCCGTACCGGTGATGGTCTTCCCCAACCAGCAGTCCTGAGAGGCCGTGCCGCTCCGCGTCGCGGGGCGACGCCTCGGGAGCTGAACCCGCGACAGGTCACTCCGAACTGAACTCGACGCCCGTGACTTCGAACCGGGCGCCGTCCCGAGCTCCGGTAGTCACCCGGATGTCCCATCCGTGTGCTTTCACCACCTGATTCACGATGTGTAGTCCGAAGCCGGTCCCGTTTCGCGTGGTGGAGTAGCCGGGTTCGAACACGCTGTCACGGTTCTCTTCCGGAATCCCCACACCGGTGTCTTCGACGTAGAACCCGTCGTCCAGTTCCCCGACGGTAACCGTCACGTCCTCGCCGCCGTGCTCGATCGCGTTACTGATGAGATTTTCGAACAACTGGCGAAACCGACTTTCATCGGCACGAACACTCCGGCTGATAGCCGTTCTGAGCGTTGCCTCAGTGGTAGCGACCGTCCGCCAGCAATCGCTGGCTACATCCGCCGGGTTCACTCGCTCTAACTCGCCCATCTGTTCTCCGACGCGAGCGAGCGCAAGCAGATCGTCGATCAAGTCCTGCATCCGCTCGTGAGACCGGCGCACCGCGTCGATATGCTCACCGTCGTACTCCTCTCGTACCAACTCCAGTCGGCCCTTCGCGACGTTCAGGGGGTTCCGTAGGTCGTGCGAAACTATCGACGCGAACTGGCTCAACTGCTCGTTCTGATCTCGGAGCTGTTCCGTCGTCCGCTTTCGCTGGAGTTCCACCGTCACCCAGTTGCTCATCAGGTCAACCAGCGTCTCCTCCCAGTCCGTGAACCGATCGGCCCGGGCCGCAGTGTCGTAGAAACAGAACGTCCCGTACACGTCACCGGTGTCGAACACCGGGGCTCCGATGTACGACGAAATCCCCCACTCGGTGAATCCCGCCCGGCCGGTCTCCTCGGGCGCATCCCGTTCGACGTCGCCGATCACGACCGTCTGTCTGGTGCTCGCTACTAGTTCACAGTTCGTCGCCGAGACCGGAACTACGTCGCCGGGCTGGATCGTCTCACGGTCCGTGTCGACGAACTCGAAGACGTATTCGTCGTCGTGAATGCTCGAGAGGGTCCCGTACTCGGTTCCTAACTCCCTCCGACCGAGCCGCAGAAGCGCTTGTACCTTCTCGTCGAACGACAGATCCGGGTCCGAAGTGACGTCGTACAGTTCGTGAAGCGCCCGCTCTCGTTGCTTCCGCTCAGTAATGTCGTGAACGGCCCCTCGGAGCGTCGTGACTTCACCGTTTTCGACGTGAGGGTCGCCGCGGATCTCCATCCACCGATCCTCACCGTTAGACCGCTGGAGGCGGGCCTCTATCGCGAACGATTCCCCGTGAGTAAGTGCGTTTTCGACCGCGGCTTCAACCCTCGGCCGGTCTTCCTCGACGTAGATGTTGACGACGTCCTCCAGTGAGGGCGCTCGGTCGCCCTCCCAGCCGATGAGCTCGAACAGGTGGTCGGACCAGAACGCGTCCCCCGTCTTCGGGTCGACCTCCCAGCCGCCGACATCGGCGACCCGTTCCGTGTGATCGAGGAGTTCGACGACGCGATCAAACTCACGCTCGCGTTCTCGCCGCTCAGTTATATCCGAGGCGATACCGACGGTCCGATACACTTCTCCGGCCTCGTTTTTCACCGGAACGGCCCGGTCGTACACCCATCGCGTCTCTCCGTTCGGCCGGACGATGCGGTACTCCTCCTCGTAGGAGCCAGTCGACTGCGGATCGAGGATCTCTTCGACTCGGTCTCGGTCCTCCGGATGGATGGCGTCCGCAAATGACTGCGGGTCCTCGTACAGCGCGTCGGGCGACCGGCCCCAAATCACCTCGTACGCGGGGTTGACGTAGAGCACTTCTCCCTTCGTCGGGTCGGTCATCCAGACCATTTCCTGGATGTTCTCGGCCATCTGCCGGAACCGCCGTTCTCGCTCTCGGAGTTCGTCTTCCATCCGAACACGCTCCGAGATGTCTCGGAGAACGCCGACGAACTTGCGTTCGCCGCCCTCCTTGAACGTGCTGAACGATATCGAGACCGGCACCTCGTGTCCCTCTCGATGCTGGGCGGAGAATTCGATCGCCGTCCAGTCCAGCGACCGGTCGTTCGTCTCCAGGAACCGCTCCATTCCCTGCCGGTGGCCGTCTCGATACCGCTCCGGTATCAAGGTGAACAGCGAGTCGCCTCTGAGGGTCTCCGGCTCGTACCCGAACAAGTCTTCGGTCGCTTGGTTTACGAACTGGATCGTGTTCGTGGAGTCGACGGTGAGGATGGCGTCGCTTGAGTTTTCGGCGATCGCCTCAAGGCGCCGCTTGGTCCGTTCGGCCTCCCGCTCGGCTCGCCACTTGTCGACGACGTTTCGGATCCGATTGGCCAGAACGGCGTACTGATCGGTGCCGACTCCCTTCTGTAAATAATCCGTAACGCCCGCCGAAATCGCATCGCTCGCGATGTCCTCGCTTCCTTTCGCCGTGAACAGTATAAATGGAAGATCGGCGTCCCGCTCGCGAACGGCTTCGAGAAGTTCGATCCCGTTCCGCTCCGGCATGTCGTAGTCGGAAACAACGCAGTCGATGTCCGTTTCAGCGAGTGTGTCGAGTCCGTCACTCGCGCTCCCCGCGGATACGACCTCGAAATGACTGTCCTCTCTTCGAAGATAGGTACTGACCAATTCCGCAAGGTCGGGATCATCGTCGACATGTAAAATGCGGATTGAGTTCACTTTCTCGCTCATGTGACGCCTTACTGTTAGATATATAATTACGCAGTAATAAGTCCCCTATAGAAATGTAACTAAACGTGAACCAAGACGCAGCACTCGGGTAGTGTTTA